>ERZ773214.2030-NODE-2030-length-11308-cov-5.564472_pt1 | contig 11308 bp, 12 predicted proteins | sample MGYA00511238_ERZ773214 | MGnify/ENA primary metagenome ERZ773214 (study PRJEB29015, sample SAMEA2738157) | human oral metagenome | biome: human oral; feature: human-associated habitat; material: saliva | place: China | collected 2259 ...
AGATCCAGTCTCTCCTATAAACTCATGGTTTCTAGGGTTATAGTCATAAGATCTAATATCACCATCAATATGTGCAGATGGTAATTGCTCAACTCCTTTTGATCCCGGAAACTCTGGTTGCATACTTGCCATTATAGCATAAACATAAACAAATTATATCAATTTAGGCAGTTTGCCTAGATACATAAAGACTTCCCAAAATCAGCAAAAAACACACCAAAACAAATGACCCTAATCCAACACCACCTACAGACTGAAGACTAATCATCATAACAGGCCCTAAAGCAAAAACAGACCCAAAATAGTATGCTTTTTTTAGTGACATAGACTTTGATTTAATATTAACCACATCAGCAAAAAATAACTGCAAAACTATTCTATTAGCAATATACACAAAATATGTAGCAGTTATAGTAGATACTACATAAAACAATAAAAAAACTATTAAAACTCCAACTGCACCAATCTGAGTTGGTGTAGTAAAACCTAATATATATATAAGTATAAAAAGTGATAATAACCAAATAAAAAACAATATTCTACTTAACATATCACCTATTAGTATAGCATTTTAATTTAAAGCCCGAGTAGCGAATTTATAATATAGTTCTATCGACAACCACCGCTGCATGTAATTAAAAGGGCGGGCGACTAGACCTAATATCCGCTACTCTAGGGCAACTGACCGCTCGGAACTAGTCCGAGCACAGACTCGAATGAACACACATACCTAGTCATATCTAGCATCAATTCTATATGTCTATGCAATATAAGATTTAGCTAGATATGACCAGAGCAGAACACTCAAGTTACTAACGCTCTAGAACATCGCACTTCCTGAATATATAAATATATATACATTCAGTCCAAGTTTGACGGAGCATTGGCGACACCAAACAGTAAATTACTATATATAATATGCTATATGTTAATAAGTACTATCTTTGATGATCGCCAACTATTCACCAAACAATAGACATTCTATATTTTGTTTGCTTTTATTTTTGTTTTTTATTTTTATAAAAGCTTACTTAGATAATAACAATAAAACACACATCTGTCAATATGCATAACCATTTTTATGTTGTATTTTTATTAACACTATACCTAAACTTAGATTTCCACAGATAAGTTAGTAAATAAATTATCAAAACCCTATTGACATAGTGAGTTTATAGTCATATTATAGAGGTAGCTCTTGAATAAAAAAATTATACAGGGGCAAAAAATAAACAGAACATTATCTTATAAAAAACTTCACACCATAAAACAACCGTTCCTCGCAGGCGGTTGTTTTATATTTAAATATCACAGGGTTATTAATTAATTATATTAAAATCAAAGAATAAAATAATATATGGTGGAGCTGCGGGGTACTGCCCCCCGGTCCAAATGGTAACAATATAATCGTCTACAGATATAGGTTTATTTAATTTTTTATAACCAACATTCAATATATAAATAAACCAAAAAATGATAGTTAGTTACGTAGAATAAATAGTCCCGTCAGCACACTACTTCTAACTGACAGCAAGCAGTATAAAATATAACACCTCGCCTATTCTACTACTGCGAAAATAAACGAAATGGTTGCCTTAAATTAAGCAGCAACAACTGCAAGTGATCGTGGAGCAAAAATACTCTTTACACTATCAAATGCAGACGCAATTTTAGATTTTGCAATTAAATAATACTTTACGCGTATAGATCGATCTGCGGAATATATTGTTAAGTTCCAATTGTCTAAAGCTATATCAGCCCCATATATCGATTCATATTATACCCTGATCTCATTCAAAAATCTACATGCTTATGTTTTAATAGATTCATGATTAGTAGAGTTATTTCAGCTACACCCTACGGATTTAGTGGGCAAATCATCGAAGTTGAGGGAGATATGTCAAAAGGGCTTCCTAGTCTACAAATTGTCGGAATGGGCAATAAGGCCATCGATGAGTCCAGAGATCGAGTACGTAGTGCAATAAAAAACTCTTCCTTAGACTTTCCAAAAGGAAAAATAATCATCAACTTAGCACCGGCAGAGTTACCAAAAGACGGATCTCATTTCGATCTTCCCATCGCCTTATCTATTTTATGCATTAGTGGCGCACTCAACCAAAGCGACGTAAGTAATGCGGTTTTTGCGGGAGAATTGGCGCTAGACGGCAGTCTACGCCCAATACGATCAGCGATCATTACAGCCGAAGTAGCCAAAAACCAAAAAATTAAATCAATATACGTGCCAGCCCAAAATGCCGAACAGGCAGCGCTAGTGACTGGAGTTGATGTATTTCCAGTAGAAAACCTAAAATCACTCTTCTTACATCTCAAAAAAGAAAAGATCATTAAGCCAATAGACAGATCATCAATAAAAAATATATCTCGCAATCATAAAAATACTCCAACCATTGACGACATCTACGGACAAGAACAAGCAAAGAGAGCTATTCAAATAGCCGTTGCCGGAAGACATAATATTTTATTGTCCGGCCCTCCAGGGTCAGGAAAAACTATGTTGGCAAAATCTTTGAAAAATCTATTACCAGCCCTATCAGAGGATGAGATAGTAGAAGTGACAAAACTTCACAGTCTCGGAGAACACACTATAATAAATAATCCCATAGTAGATAGACCATTCAGGTCGCCGCACCACACCGCAAGTAGAGCCTCTATTATTGGCGGAGGATCGAAAGTGCAGCCGGGAGAAATCAGTTTGGCTCATAGAGGTGTCCTATTTCTTGATGAGCTACTCGAATATCCACGCACTGTACTTGAATCACTTCGTCAACCCTTAGAGGATCACGAAATTACCGTCAGTCGTGCAAATGGTAAATTCAACTTCCCTGCCAATTTCTTATTAGTAGCCACAATGAATCCTTGTCCTTGTGGATTTCTTGGAGACCCAGAAAAAACTTGCGTATGTTCACAAAATCAAATTATCAATTATCAAAAAAGATTATCAGGGCCACTGCTTGATCGAATAGATCTAACAGTATCGGTTTCACGAGTTCCCCATGAAAAATTATTAAATAATAAAATGTCGACAAAATCACAACAAGATGCATTTTTATCTGAGATACATAAAGCCTACTCTATTCAGAGAGACAGATATAAGTGTAGTTACAAATACAACAATGACATTCCAAGTAGTAACGTTGATAAAATTACATCAATCTCAGAATCTGCAAAAACCTTCTTGACGAACGCAGCCAGAAAGCTAGACTTAAGCACTCGCAGCTATTTTAAAGTTATAAAAGTTTCTCGCACTATCGCAGATTTAGAAGGATCCGCGTCCATAGAAGTTCCGCACATAGCAGAAAGCCTACAATACAGACAGATTAACATAGGTTAATTATTATCCTTGAAAATAACAAACATCTCTGTTACAATAGCAACTGAGTTAATCTAAAATTGCTTCAAAAAAGGAGAGCCAGAGATTAATAAATCAATCCGTATCAACGGAGCAATCCGTGCAAGAGAACTGCGGATAATTGGTCCTGATGGCGAGCAGCTAGGAATCATGTCCCTTAAAGAGGCTTTAAGTAAAGCCAACGACATGAATCTTGACCTAGTTGAAATATCACCGGGAGCCAATCCGCCAGTTGCTAAAATCATTGACTGGGGTAAGTACCAGTACCAAAAAATGAAGGATCAACAGAAGAATCGGCGCCAAGCCAAATCTGGAGACCTAAAGCAGATGCGCTTTGGTCTAAAGATAGGAGCTGGAGACCTAGAGGTTAAGCTGAAGAAGATCCGTAAATTTTTAGAGGGCGGACATAAAGTTCGTATACAAGTGGTCTACAAAGGTCGCGAAATGGCCCATAAAGAGATCGGCTACGAATTGATCGACAAAATCATGGAACACCTTAGTGAGGACGCAATATTAGAGCAAAAACCTCAGATGGCTGGTCGCAATCTGAGCGTAGTAATAAGGAGTAAATAATGCCAAAGCTAAAGACCCACAAAGGCACTGCGAAGCGTATCAAGCTGACCAGCACCGGAAAATTGACCCGCCAGCGCGCATTTGGCGGCCACTTGTTGGCTAAAAAGTCAAAAAGTCGTAAGCGCGCGATCAACACAACAGCAACAGTAACTGGTTCGATGGCCAAGAACGCCCGTCGAGCAATGGGAGTATAGTTATGCGAGTAAAACGAGGAGTTGCCGCACGCGCTAAGCACAAAAAAATCTTAAAAGCAGCCGAGGGAATGCAGCATAATCGCACCAGAAGTTTTCGTCTTGCAAAACAAGGTGTTATTAGGGCTCTACAGTACGCCTACCGCGATCGCCGAAACAAGAAGCGCGATCTACGCGGTCTATGGATTACCCGAATCAATGCAGCCGCTCGACAAGAAGGCACAACTTACGGCAAACTTATAGCTTCTATGAAATCTAAAAACATTGAGATTGATAGAAAAATATTAGCAGAATTGGCAGTTAACGAGCCAAAAGCTTTCGCTGAAATAGTAAAAGCAAGTCTATAATAGGACAAATCTACCAATATAAAACACCCTGACATTATGCAGGGTGTTTTATTCATAGTCTGCCTATAAGCCGGGTTCTGTCTAGGGTAATCATCTATCTAGTTTGCTTGTTGCCAAACAAATCAAGCGGTTATCGATCTGCGGACGGATAATCCTATTTGCAAATCTCCTTGCAGCCGACAGGGTTTACCTCTCGTCTATGTCGCCATAGACGACTGTGGGCTCTTACCCCACTCGTTTCACCTTTTCCCTCGTATATAAAATACGAAGGTAGTTTCGTTTCTGTGGCACTTTCCCTAGAGTTGCCTCCGGTCGCCGTTAACGACTGTCGTATCCTTCGCTGCCCGGACTTTCCTCTTAAGTATAACTTAAGCGATTACCTAACAGACTACATGATATATTATAGCACTAAACCCTAGACTTGTCTGTGGGCGCTAGATATTCCCCGCATAAATGCAAGGTGGGTGCTCGCAACTTATTGCCACGACAATAAATCATTAAAGCTCCCGATTGTATGATGTTAGGAAAATCATACGCGCCCACGGATAAATCCAGGGTATGCTCCCATTATACACCAAATATGTTCATAAATACACGCAAAATTGCCCGAATACAGCCCGACATAACCTGCCCAATTACATCAGAAAACAGCACAACTATAATCATCACTAGAAGAATGCCGTTCTGCTCAATTTTCTGCATAACGCCCCTGATGCTATCTGGTGCTACGGCATATAATATTCTAGATCCGTCCAGAGGCGGAATTGGTAGCATATTAAAAACAAAAAAGCCCAGGTTCACCGATACAGCAGTAGAAATAATCAGTCCAAATATCGTAGACTGTACTGCCCCAGCATTATTAATAACGCCGCTAAACACTCCGACGCCAAACGCAATAAAGGCGATTATTAAATTAGTAATTGGACCGGAAATAGCAACAAGAGCCGCCCCCCAATCACCAAAACGGACTCTATTTGGATTAAATGGAACAGGCTTAGCTCCTCCGAAAACTGGAGCATGTAACACCACCATAATCAAGGGAAGCAAAAGAGTCATCACTGGATCGATATGTCTTATGGGATTAAGCGTCAACCTCCCCTCTTCTTTTGCGGTATTATCGCCCAATGCATATCCCATAAAAGCATGCATAGCCTCGTGAATGGTCATAGACAATAATATAACAATCAAAACTATTATTATTTCTAAAATCATAAGTGTTATTATAGCATCAATACACGATCTTGACTAATTACACAAATGTCGCTACAATAATAAGGATTGTTATTAATAATAAAGTAAAGAGAGTGGAAATGGCATCACGATGTGATTTAACAGGCAAAGGCAAGCAGTATGGCAATAACGTCAGCTTCTCCCTGCGCCGCACTAAGCGTGTTTTCAAACCAAACCTTCAGAAGAAGACTTTTGTTGTTGACGGTCAAAAAATTACCATGACTTTAAGCACAAAAGCTATTCGCACCCTGAAGAAAAAAGGTATTTTGAGTGCAGCTACTAATAAGTAATCGCTAAATCAAATTTTAATAAAATAGCTCCGATTGCGTTATCGGAGCTATTTTTAATTCAATGAGAAGACTCTAACTTTTCGATATCTGAACAACTGTTAAATTATCTGGTAGATCCGTTATTTTCTTTAACTTCCATTTTGGACCAGCCTCAACAACTGGAGCTCCTAGGTTTTTTACAAACTCATCCACACCATTCTGTGGAACTTCATAATGCAAAGTAGTATCACTGTAATGCACTGGAATCACCACCTTAGGGTCTAATTGACGAATTATTGAAGTTGCCCCCATTGCGTCTAACGTATATCCATTTCCACCGACAGGTAATATTGCAAAATCAACAACACCTATATTTTCGAGCTGATCATCAGTTAATTTATTCTCAATATTACCAACAACCACTCCCTTAGCTTCACCAATCGTAATTTTATATATTGTAGATTTTTTAACATCATCTGCGGTATCGATATGTCGGCGCGCTGGAATTCCTAATAATGAGATGTCTCCTACTTCATATTCACCTGGGCCCGAAAATAGTAGTCTTGGTGTAGAATTCACAACAGCAAACCGATCCTCCGTAACCACTTCTACGTCATTATTCACAGAAACATTTTTTCCTCCGACAATCTCTAAATTCGGATCAAATACTACACGAAGTTTCTTTGTAGTAATAATAACAGCATTTGCTCCTTTATATTCTATTTCAAACATACCTACTCCTTTCTCATTATATTTTCCGTATCTACTAATACAGAGTGCTTGTTTCTTACGATATCCATCATAAACCTATCTTTGACACTCATCCTATAGTAGAAATCATCATAAGATATTACGGCATAATTTATCTCTATTTTTCTATCTTTTTCGATTTTTTTAACAAGATTTTTTATAGTTACGGCAGACATATCATCGCCGACCAATAGCAAATCAACGGCAGAGCTTGATCCGACTACTAATTTCCCCGAAATAATAGCCAACCTTAAACCCCTCATTCTCTCTAAAGAATCTTTCCAGGAAACGCCACTCGCAGTACCCATGCCGCCTTCTGTATTTTTATCTGAGAATATAGCGGCAAGCGGCTTAATGTAAGGATAGTCTTCATTTACGCTATAGTACAGTTTATTATCAATAGCATCTTGCTGCACTATGCCTACAGACACCATATTAGCTAGCTCTCGACGGACGGAGTTTATCTGCTCATCGATCATCCTAGTAATTTCCCTCACATAAAATGATTTTTCTGGATTATTCAGAAAAAGATGTAATAATTTTACCCTAGTTTTTGAACCAAATAATGAATCAATCATTGCACTATAATTGTAACATATTTTTTACTTACTATCTAATACTCGAGATAAATATTGTTCGCATGAATGAATATCCCCCCATTCAATAAATGGGTTTCGTCTAAACCACGTCAGCTGACGTTTTACTAAGTTTACATCGCTAACAATAAATTCCTGAATAGCCTGACCTTCGTCTATTTCTTTCTCAATTAACTTCTTAATAATAGGATAAACGTTACCCGTCATAGCCTCATTACACCACCCGGTATTATTAGCTAATCCTATTGTTTCTTCTACAACACCATCCTTGAACATTTTTTTTGCTCTATCTGTAATCCTTTGTTTTAATAGTTGTTTATCTGTAGTAATTCCGACAACGATAGTATTATTCAATGGAGTCTCCAGTCCAGACGGCTTTTTATCAGCTCGCTCAATAGCTCTAACTAGATATCTTTTATTTTTACTATTCTCCGGCAAGACTACATCATGATTAGCACAGTATCGCTGAAGTTCAGATATCGTCATTTCTTGTAAGTTAGCTCTCTTTTCTTTGCTGGATTTACCTCCAAATTGAAAATCAAATATAACAGAATCAATGTACAACCCCGTTCCGCCGACAAGAAATGGAATATTTCCTCGACTTCGGACTTCTTTAATCTTTTGACGGGCATAGTCCTTAAATTGTGACACACTAAAAGAATCGCCCGGATTCACCAAATCAAGACCCCAATGAGAAACTCCCTGCTGCTCTTCCAGAGAAGGCTTAGCCGTCCCAATATTCATACCACGATAGACGGTCCTACTGTCAGCACAAATTATTTCCCCTCTATACTTCTTCGCTAATTGTATAGCCAATGATGTCTTGCCACTAGCGGTAGGACCAATAATTACAATTAGCGGTAGGCGACCTTCATCAACGCCGTTATCTAATTTTATAAACCTATCCAATTAGCTCAACCCTACAAAGATTTTATATACTCAGCAAGCTGCTCCAACGATATTTTTTCTTCGCCAGATTGCGTGCGAACACTAACCTCGTTAGCTTCCATATCCTTTGGTCCTACGATAAGTTGAACAGGTATCTTCATAGAGGTGGCTTCCCTAATCTTCTTGCCTAATGATTCATTTCTAGAATCTATTGTAAATCTTACATCGTTATATCTAACCGGCTTCATGAGGGTAATGTCTGATAATATAGTTGTTATTTTATCAACATATTCTAACACTGTGTCGTTAATAGTCAAAACACGAACTTGTTCTGGAGCTGCCCAAAATGGAAACCATCCGCCAGTATGCTCTATAAACACACTTAAGAATCGCTCGATTGATCCCAATAGGGCGCAATGAATCATAACTGGTGTTGTAAAATTGCCATCAGCATCCGCATATTCCAAACCGAACCTTTGTGGTTGCACGAAATCTAGCTGCACGGTTGCAACTTGATGTTCACGGCCGATTGCATCCGTTGCCATAAAGTCAATCTTTGGACCATAAAATGCCGCCTCGCCCTCTTGTTCAAAATAATCCAAGCCTACTTTCTCAACAGCAGATTTTAACTGGTTCTGTGCGGAATCCCATAGACTAAGGTCACCTAAATACGAATCGGATTCATCACGATAACTTAATCGGACCCTAAGCTTCATATTGATTGATCCATATAACTCACGAGCAGCAGATAGCAAATTATTAATCTCGCCTTCAATCTGATCAGTACGACAAAATATATGGCTATCATCCTGAGTTAATGAGCGCACACGATTTAACCCACCTAACTCACCAGTTTTTTCGTCACGATAATCTGTTGTCGTCTCCAAGTACCTTACCGGCATATCACGATAGCTTCGCGGTCGTGAGGCAAAAATTTGCGTATGATGCGGACAGTTCATAGGCTTAAGAGCCATCTCGTCACTAGTTTCTTGGCTTTTAACTAAAAATAATTCTTCTCCGAACTTAGCCCAATGACCCGATGTTTCGTATAAATCTTTTTTTGTAATATGAGGAGTCCATACTTTTTCAAAGCCAAACTTCTGTCTCAGCTGGTTCGAATATTGAGACACTATATCTCGTAAAATCGTACCGCGAGGAGTAAACAAAGGTAAACCAATCCCTACCAGAGGAGAGGTCGTATATAGATCAAGCTCCTTGCCTAACTTACGATGATCTCGCTGTTTTGCAATTTCCAGCCTATTCAGATATTCATCCAGCTCTTCCTGCGTAGCAAACGCTACACCATATATTCGTTGCATTTGTGGATTATTCTCATTGCCTCGCCAATATGCTCCAGCCGTCTTAGTAAGCTTAAATGCGCCAACTTTTCCAGTACCATCCACGTGTCCACCCCTACACAAATCAGTGTAATCACCCTGAGAATACAAAGAAACAGTCTCGACTTTACTATCACCATCAGACACAGATCCCATTTTTTCTCCAGCCAATTCACTAGCGACTGTAGTACCAGATCGCTTAAGATCATTCAGCAGTTCCACCTTAAATGACTGATCTCCACTTATAGCCCAATCAATAGCCTCTTCTACCGACACATCGCGCCTCTCAAATGGATAATCAGCCGCTACGATCTTTCGCATCTCTTCTTCTATCTTCGGAAGATCAGCTTCAGAAATTGTCCCGTTGTCAAGATAAATATCATAGTAAAAACCATTATCGATAGCCGGTCCCACGCCGAATTTCGCCTGAGGCCATAAATGCTGAATAGCTTGCGCCATAATATGCGCCAGACTGTGTCTCATAGATTTTAGTTCTTCTTCACTCATACCAATATTATACCACGCTCCTTGATAGTAGACATCTGTTATGATAATATTATTATATCTGGGCGATTAGCTCATTTGGCTAGAGCGCTTCATTGACGTTGAAGAGGTGAGAGGTTCGAATCCTCTATTGCCCACCAGATGTGATACATAAGCCTCGTCGATAGTAGACGGGGCTTTTTATAAATAGAATTAGTTAATACAACGGAAAACGATCAAGCCTGCATGTTTTCCGTGTATACCTTGACTTTATTCAATAAGTATGTTAGAATCTAAAGCATGAGTAAGCATGACTCACCTCGTTTAGACACAAAAAAGCCACAACATTGTTCTTTATTGAGCAAGGCAAAAATTCACTACGAATATAATAAGAAGATCAACGAAGAAAGATCTATACTTAATTAAGTTCCCAGATTTACAAAGTAGTCGCCTCTATAGCGAGGCGATTTTTATTTTACACAGCACTTTTCCACTGGATTTTTTTATAGTTGTATGTCAATATATTGATATGATATGCATAAAATGTTTTCACGGAAAAACCCACGTAGCAAATTCTCGTCAAAATAAAAAATACCCAACAACCTGGCGTAGACATATATGCGACCAATGCGGTTATTCTTTTACAACCTACGAAAAACCTGCGATTTCCCTCGTTGTTATATCACAAGATGGCGAGAAAAATAATTTTTCTATAGGAAAACTAATACTTAGTATTGCACGAAGTTTTAATCATGATAAAAAAGCAGCTGATTTTTATAGCTACTATTTAGCAAATACAGTACAGGATAAGCTATTACTTCTACAAAACAAACATACAATATCGACACAAGATATAGCAAAGATTACCCACTCTACTCTACAGAATTTTGATCAAATAGCAGCCCTACAGTACGCCGCCCAGCATAATCTAATCACTAGTCAGCGGAAGAGACGCGGTCGCCCCTCTTTTTATTACCCCGAGAACGACCCTGTTCATTCATCTCGACAGTAGTTTTTTCCGTTACATCAAATTTATCAAGATACTTACCCAGTAAAAGATGCGTCTGAGCATTGTAGGAAGCCATTGAACTGTATACAATAGCGATTACTGGCATCAAAGCCCACTGCATAACCATAAGTATATTCCTACGCTTCTTATATCTTTCTGGGCGTGGAGGCAGAAGCTTAAATGATACAAAAATTAGCACCAGTATACCCACCATTGCCACCCGCTGTATCAGACTTACTGTATCGGGCAATTGATGAGCAGCAAC
>ERZ773214.2032-NODE-2032-length-11304-cov-7.588941_pt1 | contig 11304 bp, 11 predicted proteins | sample MGYA00511238_ERZ773214 | MGnify/ENA primary metagenome ERZ773214 (study PRJEB29015, sample SAMEA2738157) | human oral metagenome | biome: human oral; feature: human-associated habitat; material: saliva | place: China | collected 2259 ...
TCAAGTAGTGTTCGTGCCATACCATTAAGATCTAATTTGTGATCTTGGGTGTAGGAGAGCTCAGTTTCGTGTAGAGTTTGCATTGCGGTTATTTCCTTTCTGAATTGGTTTGGTGACTATATTTTAGGAAATAACCGCACTTCTTTTAAACACCTGAAATGCTTGCTTACACCACTTTTCGGGACACGACCGATCTTATGGTAATATCGCCTGCTACAGAAAAAACTTCACGAACATATTCATTGAATTCATTCACCCTGATTGCATTCCCATCAAATTTGATATTTTTGCTCAGTAATTTTTCAATAGTTACACGTCTCACTTTTAAGTATTTCAACGATTGACCTGTGTCAAGATTTCGGACACGAAAATCCGGGGTTTATGCCGCTCGCAACACCTCCCTCGGCTCCGATAACGCGCTCTCGCAGCGTTCGAAGAACTCGTCCATCACGTCAGCCAGCACCCTGTAGCCGATTATCGAGTGGGGGGGTGCCTGCAGTTGTAGTAGGACTCTATGAAGCCAATCACAGAGAACCTCGCCTCCTCGGCCTTTGAGTCCGGCGCGGAGCCCTGCGATCTCTTGCGCTTCAGCACTTAGTCGTTGAGTCCGAGCTCCTTGGCCACCTCGATAATCGACCTGCCGGTGGAGGTCATTTAGTCGGCGGCCTCGCGCCTGAACCCGTCGGTGTACTTGTTGTTGCCCATGCCTTGCCTCGCTTTCTCGGTTGTCTGAGCATATACGATTCCTGGGTTTTGAATCTGGGATGCCCGTGTCCGAAAAAAACGATACAGGTCACTCTGACCCTGATTACGCCCCGTGGTGAGACAACATCGCGGACCACCGGGAGGACGTGGACTAGGGGTACAGGGTGTAAAAAACGCGACCGAGAGACTGTCCTAGCGTGCGAAAAACGCAATAAAACCTCTATAAAATGATGTAAAAAACGCAACTGAAAGCGTATCATAGAGTGTGAAAAACGCATTTCACTTGTTAATTACTATGGGGAGATGAAATCATGCTCAAACGCAAGGCATACCAAAGGCTGGAGGATTGGAAACGATACAAGACGAAGCAGGCACTTCTCGTCAAAGGAGCCCGACAGGTAGGAAAGACGACCCTTGTCAGGCAGTTTGCCGCAGACAACTATGAGATCCTCGCCGAGGTGAACTTCTTCGACAACAAGACTGCCAAAGAGACGGTCATGAGGGCGATTGATGCTGATGACCTGCTTCTACGTCTTTCCGTGCTCAGCGGGAAAGAACTGGAGGCCGGAAAGACCCTCGTCTTCCTCGACGAGATCCAGGAGTGTGGTGCGGACCTGCTCACCTGGATCAAGATGCTCCTTGAACGGACCGACTACGATTACATTCTTTCGGGCTCTCTGCTGGGGCTTGAGGTATCCAATATTTCCTCCCTTCCCGTTGGTTTTTTGCAGGAAGTAACCTTGTATCCCCTTGATTTTGAGGAGTTTTGCTGGGCAAGTGGGATAGGCAAGACGGCATTGGAAGCTGTTTCTGCCTGTATGGAATCCCTTACCCCTGTGCCTGATTATCTGCATGATAAGCTTACGGATACCTTTTACCGGTATCTTTTGGTAGGCGGTATGCCTGACGTTGTACAGGCCTTTGTGGACAACAACGACCTCTTGCGAGCCCGTAATCTGCAGAGGGGAATTGTGAACATGTACAAGATGGACATGGCCAAGTATGTATCGGATACGCTTGAGGCGCGCCAGGTACAAATGGTATACGAGTCCATACCTTCTCAGTTGAATTCTGAGAACAAGCGATTCAAATATGCAAGGCTGGGGAAGAGTCTGAGGTTTGCCAACCTTGAGTTCGCGTTCGACTGGCTTGAGCACGTAGGGGTCGCTCTTCCGGCATTCCGAGTCAATGAGCCGACGTTTCCCCTTGCCGCCCATGAGGACCGAAACATGCTGAAGCTTTACGCAAATGACGTCGGCCTGCTTACCGCCCAAATGATGGGGGATGTCGATATCGATATCCTCAATAGAAGGTCAAGCATAAACTTTGGGTCGATATTTGAGAATGTGGCAGCCCAGGAATTCAAGGCGTGTGGAAGGGAACTGCGCTACTATAATTCCTCCAAGATAGGCGAGGTTGATTTTGTGCTTCAGGGGCAACAAGGAGGCATCGACCTCTGTGAGATAAAGAGTGGTAAGAACTATCGACGCCACAGTGCGCTTGACAATCTCCTAACAACAAAAAACTACAGCTTCGAACATGTCTACGTATTTCATGACGGCAATGTGGATACTCCAGAAGCTTTCGAAGGTGTTACGTATCTCCCTATTTATATGATGGGTATGGCACTGGGCTGACGCAGGAACTAGCTGACCAAGAATCAATTCAAGCGCTGCACCGATCTTGCGCATCTTTCCTATGGCGACAGATATAATGTGATAAGGGGCGGGGACTCAAGACCGCCTTTGTCTTCCCGAGTGACAGCGTGTAAAGGTCCGTCCAGACAGTTTTTGGCATGAGGAGATGGCAAAGCTGATGAAGGGCGATAAAGGGTATTTCGATAAGGCCATGAGTTTGCTGGCGGTTTTTCTTGGGATACTGCCTGCGGTTGTTCTGCTTGTCTTGTGGAATTCGATTCCCCAATCGATACCCGCCCATTGGTTTGGGGATTCTGTTGACCGGTGGGGGCAGAAATGGGAGCTTCTCATCCTTCCGGTGATCTGTCTGGCAATTGGCCTCTTACTGAGCTTTTTCTCGGTAAGGCGAAATGCAGAGGACTCAAACGATAAAGAAAGAAAATATGGGATTGCCTCTTTGATGGTTACCTTGTTTACGTTTTCCGCTCTTTCTCTTGTGCATATCTATCTGTCTCTACAGTCGGAAGGATCTGTGGCGTCCAAGTTCGATGGCGCAACATTGTTCTACGTGATAGACGGTCTGGTCTGCATCCTCTTGGGAATCGTTTTCCCTGCAACTCTTATGAGCATGTCTTCTAGGGCACCGAGACGATTCAGCGGTAAATACGCCAAAGGCCTCCTTATCTCAGCGGGGGTGGTGATCCTTCTGTTCTGCGGGACCGGTCTTCTGAGAGGATATGCTGCCTTGCTGCTGATGTTTGCAATGATTATTGTACCTGCGGTGCTCATCTCAGTCTCTTCTTACCGCAATCAGCGGAAGAGATTCTTGTAACGGGGAAGGGTATATCAAAGAATGCCTCCCCAATACTGTCTCCGATGTTTACAGCTTTTCCGATGTAGACACCAAGACAGTCAGTTAGATTCTTGGCGAATTCGAATTTTGCGTATGTCGCGACGTTAAGGCGGCGAAGGCGCTGCTCGAAGACCACGGCGGCGACATCGACGTCTTGAAGGCCGCCGAGCCGTGGATATTCCAGGACGCTCCCGCCAAGCGGACCGGCAAGACCGGGCTCGCGAACGCGGGTGCGGTAACGGATGCCGGCGGGCAGCTGAAGCGGTTCCGCGAGGTCGCGGGGCTCGCTGAGGACGAGTAAGGAATCGCCGACTGACAGGAGGGCCGGAGCATGGCTAACAGCATTGACTTCACGCGCAACTACACGAGCGTGATCGACGAGGTTTACCAGAGGGCGAGCGTTTCGGGGTGCCTGACGAGCGGGCGGCCATGGTGCGTGCCGGCCGCAACGTACGCGAGATCATGATTCCCAAGATCGAGGTTTCGGGGCTCGGTGACTACGTGCGCAACGAGGGTTACAAGACTGACAGCATCAACTACGTGTTCGAGACCAAGACTTTCAACCACGATCGTGGCATACGCCTGATGGCCGACGTCATGGACGTGGAGGAAGCCGGCGTTAACGACTGCTTCGTGGAGGCAGGGCGGAGTTGCAGCGCACTCAGGTTGCGCCCGAGGCCGACGCGTTCACGTTCTCGGAGATCGCAGGGCACGAGGGCATGTTCGAGACACGCGAGAGCCTGGACGGCGCGGGCGCGGTAGATGTCCTGGAACGTCTGCGCGACGTGACCAACCGGATGGACGAGGCGCAGGTTTCCACCGGGAGCCGCTACCTGTTCATCACCCCCACGCCGAAAGGCGTGCTCGACGACTACTCCTACGCCAATCCGGCGCGCAGCAACCGCGTTCTGGAGCGGTTCGCCCAGATTGTGGAGGTGCTGTAGGTGCGGTTCTACACGCCGATAGATCTGCTCTCGGGCGAGGGCCACCAGTTCGGCTACTAGAAGAGCGCCGGCGTCTACGTTCCCAACACCGACACCAAGGTCGATAATGGCGAGGTCTACTTTGCGCTCGTGGACGGCGAATACGTGGTCGTGGACGAGCCCAAGAAGGCCGACCTCGCCTCGTATTACAAGATGGAAGAGCTCCCTGGCCCCGCCCTTGCGCTTCAGGTCCAAGATCAGCTCGTCGCGCTTCTTCTCGGCTTGCTTGCGGGTCTTCGCCTCGACCTTGTGGTAGGTGCGGACCGTCTCTCCCGTTATCGGGTTCTTGTGGGAAAGCGTGATCCCCCACATTTCCTTCGCGCCGCGCTGCCGTATGCTTCTGGTCGTGTACTTGAGCTCTGCCATGTTCACCAACTCCTTCTTCTTCAATCTCTCTTGGCGATTTGGCTGCCACCAACGCTGCCACCATAATTGCCGCCAAATTGCCATCAACTCGGAGTTGGGAAAGTTGGAAAGCGTGGTTTCGGGTGGAAAGGGAGATTAATAAAATCACGCTTCCACCACATTGACCTGGTATTCTTGGAAACGGGTGAAAAACGGGATATGAACTGCGAACACCCCGAATTCACTCATAGCCCGAAGGTCGTAAGTTCAAATCCTGCCTCCGCGACCATAAGAATTTCAAGCCCGCCCTCGGCGGGTTTTTTGTTAAATCACAAGTTCCCTTAGCATTTGGCCATACGCTGCTGAATCGCTAGTCATGCGCTCGCAGTGATCATAACCTTGCCAGATAGTAAGCGTGGCCTCGGGATAGACTTTGGGCAGAACCTTCCTTGCGCGTTTCAAGTCAAAGTCCTTCTCGCCATACGTGAAAATGCAGCGGCGTTGTATGTCGGGGCTAAGAGCGGGGAGGTCAACGTTGCTGCAGTCGTGAATGATGTTCTGGATACTTTGGTCGCTCATCGCAATAAAGTGCTCTGACATAGGTTTAGCTGCAACTTTTCCGTAAAGTTGTTCCATCTTTTGCACAGATAACTCGGGGTCTGCGATGGCTTTGCGGTGCTTGGCAAGAAATACTTTCTTGAGCACAAACTCAAGCGCGGAGGCAAGAAATCCTCCTGTCCAGAAGCTTGTTCCCTCAAAGAAGAGGTGGTCAAAGACTAAATCGGGAAACTTGAGGAGTTCAGATAGAACTACGCCGCCTAGGGACGCACCAAAACCAAGGGAGAGATGGGTTATGTCGTGTTCCAGCAGCCAGTCATGAATCTGCGCAGCTTCTTGAGAGGCCGAGACATATTCCGTTGCATTTTCATCCCCGTGAGCGGCAAGATCTGGGACCAGATAGCGCAGGTCATCGCCCATGTTATTCACAAGAACTGTTTTCATTCCCTCTGCAGATGAGAGCATGGGATGAATTAGCAATACGGTAGGCGTGCTTTGAATACAAGTCTTGGGCTCAATGAGGTGCATCTTCATGATAGTTCTCCATCTGTTGTTCACCTGCGATTATATCCCTGCTGGGCACACGGATTTACAGTTTGTTCACCAAAGCTGACATTTTCCGCGAACGGTAGAGATGGAGCTGCGAGGGATGACCGAGAGGAAGGCTCGAGATTTATTTCTGTTCTCGCATCAAATCAAGAAATGCATCAGGTGCATTGCTGATTGAATTCCAAATCTTTGGAAAACCCCATGCTGTCAGAAGTCTCATAACTGATGGAAAGTTCTCTGGGTATGCATTATGTCCAGCATTCGATAGAAAGCCATGCTCTAAAACCGCCTCAAATTCCCACGTAAATGGAGGTCTACCATTAGTAGGAATAGACTCATAGGTATTCTCCCAGTTAAGAATTCCGGCATCTAAAAATCCACCTAATAATTCACATGATGGTTTGTAGTTTGATCTACATTCTTCGTAGGACACATCATCTGGCCAATATCCATACCAATCAAGGAGACCAATAGACTGTTCTGGTTTCTCGCCAATTCTATAGAATCCATACCATCCTGCACCACAACAATCATCTCTGCGACTGTGTCGTTCAATTCTCAAACGAATTTTCTGGTTTAGTGTATCGCCAGCATGTATCAAGAATGACAGTTGCGAACTATTAAGTAGCAGTGTTCTTTGTTTTTCTTCTTCAGGAGTCGTATTAAGCCATGGAAGTAGTGACAAGATGGTCTCATTCTCTGCTTCAGATTGCCCCCAGCCCTTAAAGTTCATGCCATGGTTGCTGCGTGTATACATGCGCTTAATTACATATGGTGAGAAAACCTTTTGACATCTAAAGTTATGAATCAACTCTCTACTCATTACAATTCTAATGAGCCCTCGTGAACCTCTATGTTTGCCTAGTACAGCGATTTTTTCGTATCCATCGCCCCATTGAACTGGAAGACAATAAACCTTTGTTCCAGGAGAAAAATGTCGCGTCCCATGAACAACGGTATGGTCTTCTCCAAAAGGATGTTCGTCAATTACGTTACCAACCAGACACCAAATCCATTCTGGGAGTTTATTTGTTTCTACAAAATCCCAGTAATCTCCTTCTGTGCTCGGAGAAGTTTTCTTTTTTCTACGGCCAAAGTCATAGTCTGGTCTGAACATTTTCTTGATATGATCCAATTTGAATAGACATCTATCAAGAAGTGAACTTTCCGCTGCAGTATAGAGAAGTCCAACTCCTTTAGGATCTTCGGTAACGCACTTGGTGATGATTGCATGGATGCATTCTTTGTTTAAAACAAGCTCGTTAATACTAGAAAGTAATTCAGCATTGTCTGTAATATCTATGCCATAACTATCAAGAATTTTTTGATAGTTATAAGCATTCTCTTGTTCGCGTATTTCGGACTTAAATAAACACGCAAATTCTTCAAGCACTCCAGGAATTTGATAATGGGGTATGTCAAACGGTATATCAAATAAGCTTACGTTGTTGTCGTTGTAATCGCAGAAATCGTGCAGTTCAACAAAATGCCCAGACCAGGAATTAGTTGTTGCAAGGAACCAGCCAGCTAAATCTGTTAAGTTCTGTACATACATAGACGTCTCCCAAACAGTGAACTCACTTGAGTCAAAACAACAATTACTTAATGCGGTCTACTATCTGCGCACATTAAGTCCAATCTGTGACTCAACTTGCAAGGAGTCTAATTGAAGCTGAATTTTTAACTGTCCAATGTATTACCCACTTAACTTGCTGCATGAATGTCATGCTTCTACAAAGTTACGCACAGATGCACATGGCCTGTTTTCTCTATATAAAATCTTGCATATATGAGACACTAAGTTGGAATCTCTAAAGCATAGGAACACTATTGATGTTGTAAGAAGTAATTTGGCTGTATTTCTGCTAGAGAGAAGGGCAAGATATGTCTAAGCATCTTGAGGTTCTTTTAGTTTGTGGTTCTGGAGCAAGTAGTGGTTTTATGGCGGTCAACATGAAGAAGGTTGCTGCAGAACACGATCTTGATATTTCTATTACCGCAAGAAGTGAAACCGAAGTTGAAAGCTACATTGACTCAATCGATGCCTTGATGATTGGTCCCCATCTTAAGTATCTTGCTGATGAGCTTAAAGAAAAATATACCGATAAGCCCGTTCAGGTAATTCTTATGGACCCCGCATATTATTCAACCCTAAATGGCGAGAAAGCCCTCAAGCACCTTATTAAAACAATTCGTGAAGCAAATGCTCAGTAATCTGGCTATGAACTAAATCATATGGCACTTAGATTTGTCATGAACGATTCGTTAGTAACATGCCGCTAAGGAGGCTACAACTATGAATAAGCTCATTGACTGGCTTCAGACGAGCTTCTCGCCAAAAATGAACAAGATTGTTCAGAACCCTTGGATTCTTACAATTAAGAATTCTGTATTGCAGGCACTTCCTCTTATCTTCTTAGGTTCAATTTTTAGTTTGCTTACAATTCCAATGAATTATTTTGAGTGGTGGCCAAACTTCTGGACACCTTACGGTTGGACCTTTGGCATTGTCGGTCTGATTGTTGCGTTTTTGATTCCTTACAATCTGTTGATACTTAAGGAGCACAAGCGCTCGGCAGTTAATGCGGGTATTGCTGGTGTTATTTTGTTTTTGATTTCTTTAAATCCACAGTTTGTGGCCGATCAAGCAGCTATGATTGCAGCAGGGGAATCTACGTGGTTCCGTATTTCTAATATTGGCGGCTTTGGTGCTGGCGGAATGTTTTTGGCTATTGTTGCTGGTCTTATATCTGCAGCAGTTCTCAATAAGTTTGCTAATTTTACATTTTTTAAGGAAGACTCTGTAATTCCTGATTTTGTAAAAGACTGGTTTAACTCAATGCTGCCAATTGGCATCGTAACGGTTTTTGGTTGGATTCTTACCGATCCCAAGTTTTTGAACCTTAATCTATATCAGCTGGTTGTTAGCTGCTTTATGCCTCTTCAGAATATTGTTAACTCACCTGTTGGTCTTGTAATTGCAATGTTCCTCTTCTGTTTCCTGTATTCTATGGGCGTTTCTTCCTGGGTTTTAACACCAGTATTTACCCCAATCCTTCTTGCAAACGCCGAGGCAAATGGCGTTCTTGCAGCCGCTGGTAGTGCAACAGCATCAAATCTTGCAGTCTTTACCGATGCATTCGTGTACTCTGGATATCTCTGGATTGGCGGCATTGGCTGCACGTTATCTCTTGTCCTTCTGATGGCATTCTCTGCTAAATCAAGTCAGCTCAAAGCACTTGGTCGCGCTTGCCTCGTACCTGCGATTTTCAACATTAACGAGCCTTGTGTATTTGGTGTAGTTGCGTGGAATCCAATCATGATGATTCCAATGTGGCTTCAGGGCATTGTTTTACCACTTGTTGCATACGTATTTACCAAGGTAATTCCACTAGGTGCTATCCCTTCGATGCTCTTTAACATGTGGTATTGCCCATTCCCAATCGCTACATTCCTTACCTGCGGAACAGTGGGCAGTATTGTTCTGATGCTAATTATCTTTGTTGTATCTGGCCTTATTTGGATGCCATTCTTTAAAACATACGATAAGCAGCTTGTTGATGCTGAGACCGCAGAAACTGAGTCCGATTCAGATGACGATTGGTCGTTCTAAATCTATAACCTGCGCTTGAGACTACATTTCAACGTGTAGTCTCAAGCAATCTCATGCGCTCTTTAGAATCTAGAGGAGAATTTCTTATGGAAGAAGAAATTGATAAGACCACCCAGGATGCCATGACCATCCTTATTGCTGCCGGCGAGGCTCGCAATGAATGCAAGCTTGCTTATGAGGCTGTTGCTGCTGGCGATATTGCGCTTGCAGAGGAAAAAATTGCTGCTGCAGATGCAAAGATTCTTGAAGCTCACCATGTTCAGACTGATCACATCCAAGGTGTTTTCCGTGGCGAAAAGCAAGAGTACAGTCTTCTGTTCTCACACGCCCAAGACACGCTCATGGTCATTTATTCTGAGATCATTACTGCTAAACAGCTCGTTCAAGTTTTTAAGTCTTTTGATGACAGGATTAAGAAGTTGGAGGAGCGCTAAATGGGAGCAAAGCCTCAGGTAAGGCATAGTTTTCCAAAGGATTTTCTTTGGGGCGGTGCTTTTGCAGCTAACCAGATGGAGGGTGCTTGGCAAGAAGACGGCAAGGGTCCTTGCGTAAGTGATCTTAATGAGTACAAGTCAAATGTTCCGCTTGACGAGAAATATAATGGAGAAGAGACTACTCAGAAAGTTATCGCAGCTCTTGAAGCAACTGATAGGATCTTTCCTAAACGCTGGGGTATTGATTTCTATCACAACTTTGAGGAAGATTTAAAGCTTCTGGCAGAGCTTGGTTTGAAGACGTTCCGAACTTCAATTAACTGGTCACGTATTTTTCCTCATGGGGATGACGCTGAGCCTTCTGAAGAAGGATTAGCTTTTTATGACAGGCTTATTGATGCGGTTATTGCTAACGGCATGGAGCCTATGATTACCTGCTCTCATTATGAAATGCCTGTTGCATTAACGCTTAACTACAAGGGTTGGGCTTCTCGCGAACTGATTGATCTTTTTGAACGCTACTGCAAAGTTTTATTTGACCGTTATCACGATCGAGTTAAGCTGTGGATTCTTATCAACCAAATTAATCTTGTATCAGTTGAGTCTTTCAACCACCTTGGAATTTGTGCTGATAAGGTAGATAACCTTGCAGAAGCTAAGTACCAGGGAGTTCACAACGAGATGGTAGCTTGTGCTCGCGCCACTCGTTATGCTCATGAAAAGTATCCCGAGCTCCAGATAGGCATGATGCTATGCGGTGGACCAGATTATCCATCGTCAAGTAATCCTGAGGACGTTCTTGCCTGCTATAGGCATAATCAAATGGAGTTCTACTACTCTGATGTATTGCTCAGAGGTCAGTATCCAGGATATGCTTTGCGCTTCTTTGAAGAGAATGGTTTTGACATTCAATTTGGCGAGAATGACCTTGAAGATTTAACAAATACCGCCGACTTCATGAGTTTCTCGTATTACTATTCAAGCGTTTGCAGTGCTCAGAGCTTTGCGGACGGAAATAAAGATTTCTCTAATCCTCATCTTCCTGCAAACCCTTGGGGCTGGTCTATTGATCCTCTTGGGCTGCGTTACACCCTTAATGTTTTCTACGACCGCTATCAGTGTCCAATTTACATCACAGAAAATGGTATTGGTGCTTTTGACAAGCTTGAGGATGATGGAACAATCCACGATCCGTATCGCGTTGAATATTTCAGAGCACATGTTGAACAGATGCTTGAAGCACTTAGTGATGGTGTAGATTTGCGCGGCTATTATGCATGGGCGCCAATGGATATTGTGAGCTGCTCTTCTTCGGAGATGAGCAAGAGGTACGGCTTCATCTATGTTGATCAGGATGACCTGGGAAACGGAACAGGTCGTCGCATTAAGAAGGATAGTTTCTCTTGGTATCAACAGGTAATTAAAACCAATGGAGAAGAACTGTAATAAGGTTTTCATTTTTTTGAAATCGATGAGCCCGTTTGATGATTTGTATCAAATGGGTTCATTTTTTCTTGTTATCGGCATGAAGTCAGCGTGTATGTGGGACACTAAATACCAGTGAATACTGACCCGGTCAAGAAAGGAAGGCTCATGGCATACGAGTCTCGCGAAGAAATTGACAGCA
>ERZ773214.2037-NODE-2037-length-11282-cov-20.684600_pt1 | contig 11282 bp, 7 predicted proteins | sample MGYA00511238_ERZ773214 | MGnify/ENA primary metagenome ERZ773214 (study PRJEB29015, sample SAMEA2738157) | human oral metagenome | biome: human oral; feature: human-associated habitat; material: saliva | place: China | collected 2259 ...
CGGGCTTGATCGACGACGGCGCGCACCTCCTTAACCCCAGCGCTTACCGCCGACAGCTCCACAAAACGACGATTATGGGCACGCGCCACCAAATAAGCCAAGGTGGTTTTACCGGTTCCAGGCGGGCCAAACAAAATAACTGAGCTAGTCGCCCCACGCCCACCACCAATCAGACGCCGCAACGGAGATCCCGGCGTCAGCAGGTGACTTTGCCCCACCAACTCATCCAAGCTACGCGGACGCATACGGACCGCTAACGGGGCATGGGGGTCAACACTTAGACCGGATTCATCACTGTTCGCTGCCTCGAAAAGGTCCATATAAGCAGTATATCTGCGATAATTACGCCATGTTTGACGCCCTAGCAACCAAGGTTATCCGTCGTCCGCGTCTAACTCTCGTGATTTGGGCCGCGCTGGCAGCGCTGTTACTACTTACTTCACTTTCAGGCTTAGGCGGCCAGTCAATTTTTGATCGATTAAAAACTTCCCAGGGCGCTATTCCTGGCTCATCTTCCGATGAAGGCCAACAGGTACTAAACACTCTAACTGGCCAATCAGTAGAAATTACCCTGCTAGTAACCGGGGTTAACCTGGCCGATTCAGCCACTGCCACCAAGGTTGATAATGCCTTGGCTCCAGTTCACAAAGAACTAATTGCCCGCGTTGGCGACGGCGCCGTGGTAGACCCCTTTGTACTGCCCGGCAAGCTAGCTAACCCGGCTGCTACCAAACTTATGGCCCGCAACAAGCAGGGATTTTTACTTTCCGTAACTATCTCGCCTGAACCGGGCAAAGACATCACTAAAAATGCTGATGCGAAAGCCTCCTTTGATACTTCACGTAAAGATGTGGAACGCCGCCTAGCGCGAGTACCCCAGGAACTACGTGCAGTATCCCCCAATGCTGCCGGCACAGTCTCCGACCAAGCCATTATTAACCAGGAGCTAGTTGATCAGGTTTCGCGCGATATGCGCACTGGGGAGCTACTGGTATTACCGCTGACATTGCTGATCATGGCGCTGGTATTTGGCGGTTTTATGCTGGCCGGTATGCCGCTAGCAGGCGCATTAGTATCTATCTGCGCCGCGTTAGGTAGCCTATGGGGCCTTAGCTACCTGGTCGATATTGAATCCAGTGTGCTCAACATTGTTACGGTAATCGGCCTGGGCCTATCCATCGACTACGGGCTGCTATTTACCTCCCGCTACCGTGAAGAACTAGGCCGACTAGCTGAAAAGCTAGCTAATGATGAAACTCCCGCTGCAGGCGTATCTATTCAGGCAGCCTTCCAGCAGCGCCGCGCCCGCAACGCTTCCCTACCCGCCCAGGCAGTACGTCTAACTATGGTTAGCGCCGGGAGAACCATCTTGTTCTCTGCAGTAACGGTAGCTATTGGTCTGCTAGGTCTAGCCCTAATGCCGCCCACCCTGCTCAGCTCCATTGGTGTAGGTGGGCTGTTTGTAACCCTCATTGCGGTAGCGGCGGCGCTGACTTTGGTGCCCGCGCTACTGCTCTATTTGGGCACGCGCGCACTTATTCCCTCCTGGCTACAGCGGGTGCCGGTGCTGGGTAAGCTACAGGCCCGTATCGCCGATGTTTCCTCCACTGAGGGCATCTTTTCACGTCTGGCTCGGTGGGTGCACCGCTACCCCTGGTATGTACTAGTTGCCTGCGTAGCGGCGCTAGGAGCTATGTGTGTGCCACTGGGTAACTTGCACCTGCTTAACTCTGGCACTGAGCTTTTACCGCGCAATGGCTCCCAATATGCCTATCTGCAAACCTTAAAACAGCAGTATCCCGATTCTTTAAGTAACGACGCCACTTTAATCATGTACGGTAACAGCGCCAAACAGGCTAACTTCATTAAAACTGAAGTATCCCAGGTTGCCGATGTACAGAAGATACACGGTGTGACCACTGCCGGTGATTACACCGTGGCCTATCTAGAGCTTAAAGGTAGCCCTGGTTCGCGTAGCGCTGAGCGGGCAGTTGTAGATATTCGCGCTCTAAATGCCCCCAGCCAGCTGTGGATCACCGGTCAAGCAGCTACCCAGGTAGATTTTGGCTCCTCGGTTATCTCCTCACTGCCCTGGCTAGTACCACTAGTGCTAGGAGCGATCTTTATTTTGCTGTTCTTAATGACTGGCTCACTGCTTGTACCCGTTAAGGCCGTGCTGATTAACTCGCTCTCTTTAGCTGCTTCACTGGGCCTGGCCACCTGGATTTTCCAGGGCGGTCACGGCGCTTCCCTATTGGATTTCACTCCTATTGGGGGCATGGAAAGCTATGTGATGGTGGTAGCCATTGTGTTTGGCTTTGGCCTGGCTATGGACTATGAAGTGTTCCTGTTAGGACGCATCAAGGAATTTTGGGATGCTACCGGCGATAATGATCTAGCTGTTGAGCGAGGTTTGCAGCGTTCTGGCCGCATTATTACCTCAGCGGCAGCCATTATGACCGCAGTATTCCTAGGTTTTGTGGGTGGCCAGATGCTGGTGATTAAAGAAATCGGGCTTACTTTGGCGCTGATCGTGTTAGTTGACGCCACGCTGGTGCGTATGGCGTTGGTGCCCGCCACTATGACCTTGCTAGGGCGTTGGAACTGGTGGTCACCGGCACCTATTCGGGCTATCTATGAGCGTTACTCGCTACAGCACTAGGATTTGCGCACCCAAGCCAGTTACATGGACTAGGGCTGAAAACTAAGGGGGCTAGCGCTTAAAAAGCGCTAGCCCCCTTGGCAAGCCTGGTTAAGGCTAGATAGTTGAGGTGTCACCTGCACCTTGGCGCAGGACCTCGGGCACATCCTCAGTTAGGTCAATAACCGTGGTGGGCTCAGTGCTAGCCACCGGCCCTTCAATCACAATGTCGATCAAGTGACCTAGCTCGTCGTGAATTTCCCAACCGCTGGTTTCAGGCTCTTCTTCACCCGGGCGGATGAAAGTGGAGGAAAGCAACGGCTCACCTAGGGCCTCTACCAGGCTCTGGGCAATAGGGTAATCAGGGATACGGATACCCAGCGTGTGCTTCTTGGGGTTAAGGGTCATACGCGGTACCTCTTTGGTGCCCTTCAAAATGAAGGTGTAAGGCCCCGGGGTTAGCCGCTTAATCAGGCGGAAGGCAGTGTTGCCAACAATTGCCACCGGCCCAACCTGCGAAAAATTAGAGCACATCAAGGTGAAGTTATGCTTGTCGTTGAGCTGGCGGATAGCACGGATACGGTCCATGCCTTCCTTATTGCCCACCATGCAGGCCAGCGCGTAGCCAGAGTCAGTGGGGTAAGCGATCAGTCCACCGTCACGTAGACGGTCAACTACCTTGTTGATTAAACGCGCCTGCGGGTTTTCAGGGTGGATATCAATATACTGTGACATAGCTTTCATACTACCCGTATTAGCTGCGATTAGGGTGGGTCCCATTAATTTGGGACCCACCCTAATCGTTAGAAAATCTTAGGCCTGTTCAGGCTTAGCGTCTACGCCAGCTTCCTTACGCTGCTGCTCGGTAATGGGAGCGGGAGCAGCGGTTAGCGGGTCGTAGCCACCACCGGACTTGGGGAAGGCGATTACGTCGCGGATAGAGTCGGCGTGAGTTAGCAGCGAGACGATACGGTCCCAACCAAAGGCGATACCACCGTGCGGCGGGGCGCCGAACTTGAAGGCATCAAGCAGGAAGCCGAACTTCTCCTGGGCCTGCTCCTGGCTAATACCCATCACCTTGAATACGCGCTCTTGCACGTCGCGGCGGTGGATACGGATCGAGCCGCCACCGATTTCGTTGCCGTTGCAGACGATGTCGTAGGCGTAGGCCAGAGCGTTGCCCGGGTCCTGGTCAAAGTTGTCGAGCCACTCGGGCTTGGGTGAGGTGAAGGCGTGGTGTACTGCAGTCCAGGCGCTAGATCCCAGAGCGACGTCGCCTTCAGCCTTAGCCTCAGCGGAGGGCTTGAACAAGGGGGCGTCCACTACCCACACGAAAGACCATTCGTTTTCGTCGATCAAGCCGCAGCGCTTACCGATCTCCAGGCGGGCTGCACCCAGCAGGGCGCGGGACGCATCTACGCCACCAGCAGCAAAGAAGATGCAGTCGCCGGGCTTGGCGCCGGCAGCCTCAGCCAGACCGGCACGCTCGGCGTCGGTGATGTTCTTAGCAACCGGACCACCCAGGGTGCCGTCCTCACCAACAGTTACGTAGGCCAGGCCCTTAGCGCCGCGCTGCTTGGCCCATTCCTGCCAAGCGTCGAAAGTACGGCGAGACTGGCTGGCGCCACCGGGCATAACCACGGCGCCCACATAGGGGGCCTTAAATACGCGGAAGGTGGTGTCCTTGAAGAACTCGGTTAGGTCGGTTAGCTCTAGACCAAAACGCAGATCAGGCTTGTCCGAACCGTACTTTTCCATGGCCTCGCGGTAAGGCATACGGGCAATGGGGGTCTTGAGCTCGTAGCCGATCAGGGCCCAAACTTCACGCAGGATGTCCTCAGCTACTGCCATGACGTCGTCCTGCTCCACGAAGCTCATTTCCACATCCAGCTGAGTGAACTCAGGCTGGCGGTCGGCGCGGAAGTCCTCGTCACGATAGCAGCGGGCAATCTGGTAGTAGCGCTCCATACCGGCCACCATCAGTAGCTGCTTAAACAACTGCGGAGACTGGGGTAGGGCGTACCAGCAGCCGGGGGCTAGGCGCGCGGGCACCAGGAAGTCGCGAGCACCTTCAGGGGTGGAGCGAGTCAGGGTGGGGGTCTCAATCTCAACGAAGTCGTGAGCGTCAAGCACCTTGCGGGCAGCCTGAGACACCTTGGAACGCAAGCGGATAGCGTGCTGCATAGAGGAGCGACGCAGATCCAGGTAGCGGTACTTTAGGCGAGCTTCTTCACCTACCTGACCAGCGTCTTCAGCGTGGTCGGAAACCTGGAACGGCAAAGGTGCGGCCGGGTTGAGGATCTCTACCTCGCTGACGACTACCTCAATTTCACCGGTAGGCAGGTTCGGGTTGGCGTTACCCTCAGGGCGGGCCGTGACCTCACCAGTAACTTTAAGTACGTATTCTGCGCGCAGATCGTGGGCCACCTCCTCACGGATGACTACCTGGGCAATACCGCTGGCATCACGCAGGTCAATAAAGGCGACGCCGCCGTGATCACGACGACGATCGACCCAGCCGGTGAGCGTTACGGTAGTGCCAATGTCACTTGAGCGCAGGGAACCTGCATAGCGGGTACGCAGCACTTTGGTCCTTCCAGTTTGGTTAAAAGCGCACCGCGAGACGAGCGGGCGCCGTTAAAAGTCTACTCCCCGCCGCTAAGTCATGTTTATTTGCAGCCTTAGTTTGGCCGCCCAGGGTAAGCCAATTCACCACAAATACTAGGTTTATCAAGCTGCAGCGCCAGGTAAACTGAGGCTGTTGTTTTAGGAGTGAGACGCTCCCTACCCTTGAAGTTTTATCGTCGCATACCTAATTGAGTTGCGAATAATTGCGTGCGTTTAGTCGGTTAACGACTGACGAGTGTGGCTGGGCGAGGTGCGTTAAGAGCGGTGAGTAATAGGCTCATCCCCACGCTCCGCTGATCCGCATTGGAAATACGTATGTCTAATCCCCTTAGCCTAGATGACCTGTTTGAGGCCCAGCTAAAATCCACCTCCGCTGCCAGCGCAGCCACGCCTGAAGATATCGCTGACGCTAGCGAGTCCATTTCCCCAGCCGACCCGGTAGACATTGACCACGAGGATGAGGCCGACGACGTCGACACTGACCGCCCGGAGCTAGACCCCGAGTCAGACAGTGAAGATGACGACGATGCCGAGCTGACCCCCACCGGCCCCACTTTCGCTGACCTGGGTCTGCCGCGCGACTTGCTGCGCGCCATCACCGACATGGGTTTTGTTAGCCCCACCGACATTCAGCGCGAGGCGATCCCGGTGCTGCTAGAGGGCCGCGACGTCGTCGGTGTAGCCCAAACCGGTACCGGCAAGACCGCCGCTTTCGGCCTGCCCCTACTAAATGAGGTAGACAGCCGTGACGGTGAAGTACAGGCCCTGGTTTTGGCCCCCACCCGTGAGCTGGCCATGCAAAGCGCTGATGCGATTGCCGATATGGCTCACCGCAGCCGTGGTCTAGATGTTGTGGCTGTCTACGGTGGTAGCCCCTACGGTCCCCAGATTGCGGCGCTACGTGAAGGCGCCCAGGTGGTTGTGGGTACCCCCGGGCGTGTAATTGACCTGATCGAAAAGGGTGCGCTGGTACTAGACCACGTGCGTTACTTCGTGCTTGACGAAGCCGATGAAATGCTGCGCATGGGCTTTGCTGAGGATGTAGAAACCATTGCCGCTTCGCTGCCTACCGAGCGACGCACCGCCCTGTTTAGCGCCACCATGCCTCCGGCAATTGAGTCGGTAGCCGCTGAGCACCTAAACGACCCGGTACGTATTGAGGTTTCACGCCAGTCCTCCACTGTGGATTCGGTGCAGCAGTCTTATGCGGTGGTGCCTTTCCGTCACAAGGTGGGTGCGGTTTCGCGTATCTTGGCCGTGACTGATGCTGAAGCTGCGATTGTCTTTGTGCGTACCAAGTCAACTGCTGAGGATGTGGCCATTGAGCTGTCTGGTCGTGGTATCCAGGCCGCCGCCATCAGCGGTGACGTACCCCAGCGTGAACGTGAGCGTCTGATCGAGCGCCTGCGCCAGGGTAGCTTGGATGTGCTGGTGGCTACGGATGTGGCCGCGCGTGGTTTGGATGTGGACCGTATCGGTCTGGTAGTTAACTTTGATGTGCCGCGTGAGGCTGAGGCCTATGTGCACCGTATTGGTCGTACTGGTCGCGCCGGTCGCACCGGTGAAGCTATCACTTTCCTGACCCCTAAGGAGAAGGGCAAGCTACGCCAGATTGAGCGTCTGACCGGGGCTCGCCTGGAGGAAATCACCCTGCCCTCCCCCGCTGACGTGTCGCGTCACCGCGCCGCTAAGCTACTAAAGCGCGCCGATGAACGCGCTCAAAAGGGCCGCCTGGACATCTACCGCGAGCTGATCGCTAAAGAAGTTTCTTCCCTGAATAGCGCCACTTTGGCCGCTACCTTGTTGGCTTTGGCGGTTGGCGACGACGGCCCGCGCTGGCAGCGTGAGGACTCTGGCCGCAAGGAGCGCCGTGAGGTGCAGGTTGATTCTGAAGGCACCTTCATTTCTGCCAGCTTTGAGCATGGCCGTGAGCGTCCTGCCCGCGAGAACAGGCCTGAGCGTCCGCGTCGCGCCCCGCGTCGTGACGATGAGGGCGGCACGGTTTACCGCGTCGAGGTTGGTCACCGCGACAAGGTTCTGCCCGGCGCAATTGTGGGTGCACTAGCTAATGAGGGCGGTATTTCTGGCTCCGACATTGGCAAGATCGACATTTTGCAGTCTTTCTCGCTAGTCACTATTTATGCGCCGCTAGATGAGCAGACTTTGCAGCGCATGGGTAAGGCCACCTTCGCTGGCCGTGAGCTGCGTATTCGCCCGGATGAGGGCCCAGGTCACGGCTGGAGCGGCCCGAATGATCGCCACAAGGCTAAGGGTATGCGCGACGACGCCGATTCTGAGGGCGGCCGTTCGGCTTACCGTCCACGTCGCGAAGAGGGCCGCTATGACCGTGAGGACCGTGGTTTCAAACGTGACGATCGCGGGTTCAAGCGCGAAGACCGTGGGTTCAAGCGCGACGATCGCGGGTTCAAGCGCGAAGACCGTGGCTTTAAGCGTGAGGACCGTGGTTTCAAACGTGACGATCGCGGCTTTAAGCGTGAGGACCGTGGGTTCAAGCGCGACGATCGCGGCGGGCGCTTTAACGAGCGTTCCAACTCGCGCGGCGACTACTCTGGTTACCGTGATGAGCGCTCTGGTTACCAGCGCGGTTCTAAGCGCGATGACCGTGGCGGTTATGGCCGCTCCAACCGCTCTAAGCGCTACTGATACCTAAAAATTGTGTCCCGGCGCCTAAATGAACTGCGCCCCGAAACTTGGACGCTTTAAATGGGTAGCCGTTATGCGGCTTGCTGGAGGGCCTGGTCCCGGTATTCTGCCGGGGTCAGGCCCTTGAGCTTTACTTGGCGTCTTTGTGTGTTCCAGTGCGTGACAAATGGGACCACAACGAAACAAACCAGCAGGTCGCCTCCTACCTGCAAGGCGCGCGCGACAAGTCGGCGAACAAACCGCAGATCGTCGCCGCCTACGCGAACAACTACGACCCGGCATCATGGGCTGCCGACCCGAAGGACCCCAGCAAGCAGATCCATCCGCAGGTGACACCGGAATATGGGACGTGCATCGAAGCCGAATCCAATCAGGCGAGCGTGAGCGGCGGTGCCCGCATCTTCTCCGGCGACGACTCCGCGTCGGGCGGCGCCTACGCGGGCGACTTCTACCAGGGCGGCGACGCCGTCACCTTCACGATTGACGCCGGCCAGCTCGTCAACCGCGCGTCCGGCCTGTGCCTGACGCTCACGGGCCGTCAGGAGCGAGCGACCTCCACAGCGGTGGTCTGCGCGAGGTTGGACAGAGCGGTCACGAACTGCGCAATCATCTTGCGATTGCGTCTGTCCTGCATGAGGTTGGGCAGACCCTTGGTCGTGCAGGTGACCTCAACGACGGTGCTGCCCTCGGAGGGAATAAAACCGGCGACGATGTTCTCGCCCCAGGACATCATGCTCATCGGGGTATCGAAGGTGACAACCCGACGGTTGGGGTCGGCGAGCATCACGGTCGCCTTCGGAACGGACTGCGCGGCCGGGATGGCGAGCTGGAACAGCTGCTCGAACGGCACGTCGAACTGGAATGCCTGCGTCGTGGAATGCATACCCATGGGAGTATCTCCTTAAAGATCTCAGTTATCTCGGATGCCCGCGATCGGCTCGCGCACGCACCGGCGAAGTAGGGGCCACACGCGCCGACGCGGTCGCCTCGGTGTGACGCTGCGGGTGCGCGACTTCTCCCAGCTGGTTGAGACTATCAGCTTCAACGTCATAAAAACAGCTCGCAAGGAACCCATCACGCTCCCCAGCCGTGCACCCATCGACGCCGTCCACCGACTCGGCCGTCAGCGTGACGCCCACGCGCCCACCCTCAGGAATCGTGTACACGTTGCCCGGATCCTCGACAGGTCGCAGCGCGCCTCATTGTCACTCACGTCCACGTCGGGCGCCTGGTTCCCCCTATCGGTGGACGCGCTCTGGGCCGCACCGACACATGAACTGCGCCGGGACACAACTATTTGGTTTAACCCAAGTTTTTATAGAACCGATTTAATTGGCGCTCTTATTCAGCTAGCGCATTAGCTAAGGCCATTAGCGACACATGCTCAGCTATATGACTTTCCAACCGGGCGTACAGCTTAGCTTGTAAAACATCTTCTACTCTGCTATTTAGATAGCTTCGCAGGTTACGCGCGCGCCGGTAGGCACCGGCCTTAACCAGTCGATAATTCACCCAAGTAGCTATTAACCCCAGTATTAAACCGGCCAGTAGCGCCACTACAGCTAATGGCATAACCCCAATATGAGGCATCGGTAAGGTAGGCAAAAGTAAACGTTCAAGTAACGCATTCATGCCCCACCAAATTAGGCCCGTTAACATAATTATGTATAGCGTCCACTGCCAGGCTTTAGCCCACTTCCACCAGCGCGGCGTTGGTAAGTGACGCTGACTGGATGTATTTAGTACGGCTTTAAGCTCAAGCACTAAATCTGTGTATGCCTCATCTAACTCAGCATTCACTTTACTGGCCCAAGGCGTGGGCAATACTGCTGTATTAGCCTTAACCAACCGTTTATAGACAGCGTCTAAACGCTTAGTTTCTACTTCCTCCGCAGCATCCATCTCAGGGCTGTCTGCTTGCTCATTTGTACTAGCGCCACCAGGATTTTCAACTGCGTTAAAAAGACGGGTCCACCTTTTCTTACCGGGCTGCTCAGCCTTAGCGGGTACCTCAGCTTTGAAACGCATTGCCACCCAACCGCGTGCTAGCGGCCAAGTTAGCTGCGGCCAAGCCTGCCTAAAGTATTCTTCGCGAGCTTTTTCTACCCGGTTTTCTACTCCAGCTACCTGGCCAGCACGGGCTAATAGTTCAGCCTCAATTTCACCAGTATTTGCTTGCACCGCCCCGCTGGCGGAGCTAAGTGCCTGAGCCGTGTCTTTCGCAACGCTACGCAGCTGGTCTAAAAGCTGCTGTTCAGTTTCCCCGGCGCTGTCGCTTTGGGCTAAGCCCTCATTAGCTTGCACCAGTAACTGATCCATAGCACTGATCTGGCGGGCCAGGCTGGTTGCTTGCCAACCTGGCACCGCTACTTTTACTCGATCAGTTAGCTGAGCTAGTTGCACTAGACGCTCAGCTAACTCCTGCGCCGTGGTAATCCCAGGTTTACGTCTAAAGTTGAACATTTTTTACCTAGTTACCACAGCGTCAATCTCAGGCTTGTGCCGGTACTACCTGCACGCGCAGATCCTGCTCGGGGCACTGCCAAGTGGCGGCGTCGGCCTCAACTTGCTCACCAGAACGGATGTCCTTAACCGAATCAGCCCCACTATTACCGGCCTCATCCACTGCGGCTGGGAACCATACGAAAGGAATACCGCGCTTGTCAGCGAATTTAATCTGCTTGCCGAACTTAGCGGCAGTGGGGGCCACATCAGCGCAGATACCTCGGGCGCGCAGCTTATCGGCCACCGCCTCAGAAACCGGACGCGAATCCTCATCGGTAACCGCCACCAGCACCGCCGTGGGCACCGGGCGGCTAACCTGCACCAGGCCAGCACCAATAACCCTGGCCAGCAGCCGCGAAACCCCAATAGACAGGCCCACTCCGGGGAAGGAACGCTTGCCGTTAGAGGCCAGTGAGTCGTAGCGACCACCGGAGCAGATAGAGCCTAGATCCTCGTGACCAATCAGCTCAGACTCATAAACCGTACCGGTGTAGTAGTCCAAGCCACGGGCAATCTTAAGGTCGGCAATCAAAGCACCTGGGCGTCGTCGCGCCGCCACTTCCAGCACCCCAGCCAGTTCAGCCACACCCTGCTCAAGCAGCTCATTAGCTTCCAGCCCCGCCTGCTCTAGCAGGGTACGTAGCTTGGCTTCTAGCTCCGCGCCGTTACTGGCAGTAATTTCTGCCATCTGCAAAGCCAACTGAGCCTGGGTTGCGCTTAGCCCCACGCTTTCTTCCAGCTCCTGAGCCACTGCTTCAGGGCCAATCTTGTCAAGCTTATCCACCACGCGCAGCACCTCAATTAGGGATTCTTCTGCAACCCCAATGGTGGTGTAGAAACCCTG
>ERZ773214.2038-NODE-2038-length-11275-cov-7.969964_pt1 | contig 11275 bp, 10 predicted proteins | sample MGYA00511238_ERZ773214 | MGnify/ENA primary metagenome ERZ773214 (study PRJEB29015, sample SAMEA2738157) | human oral metagenome | biome: human oral; feature: human-associated habitat; material: saliva | place: China | collected 2259 ...
CATTTGAAAAAGTAGCTACGACTAGAGAAGTAGAAAACAAAGAAGGGGCTACTATTACACGTTTAGCAGATGAAAGATATTTTGCTGTTTATAAAGTAGATGTTTCAGGAAAAGTAACACTAGAGAAAAACAAAACAGGAAATCTATTTACTGTGCTAGAAGGTAGTGGAGTGGTAAGACTAGATGGAGATAGCTTTGATGTAAAAAAAGGAGACAGTTTTATCCTAACAACAGCTTGCGACACTTTTGAGCTAGAAGGTTCTATGTTCTTAATAGGTAGCTACGACAAATAATTACACAATAACTAAAAATAAAAGAAATTCAAAAACTAGAATTAACTATAGTTTTTGAGTTTCTTTTTTTAATTATAAAATACATAATGTGTTAAATAAATCGTAGTTATCTATACAAGTTGTTTTTAATTTTTTTTGTGGGTTTCTACAACAAGTCAATGGCAAATGTTGATATATCAACGTTTATAGACGGTAAAATATTTTGTGAAATTTAAGCGTTTTCTATTGACAAAACAAAGAAAACGTTTTAAAATGAAAGTGTATTAAAATTTAATGTGTTAAATTATTTTTAAATAACGGAGGACAAAAAAATGAAAGATTTAAAAGGTATTTATTCAGCATTACTTATTCCTTTTGATGAAAAAGGTGAAGTAAAAGAAGAGGGATTACGCCAAGTAATTGAACACAATCTTAATGTTTGTGGAGTTGACGGTTTATACGTTAACGGAAGTAGTGGGGAAAACTTCCTACTAAACACAGCACAAAAAAAACAAATTTTCAAATTTGTTAAAGAAGTAGTTGGTGACAGAGCAAAACTTATTGCACAAGTAGGTTCTTTAGATTTAAATGAAGCGGTAGAATTAGCAAAATACGCAACTGAATTAGGATATGATTCATTATCTGCAGTTACACCATTCTACTATCCTTTATCATTTAAAGAAATCAAAGATTACTATGAAACAATTATTAACGCAACTGATAATAGCATGATTCTTTACTACATTCCAACATTAACTGGGGTGAAAATCAGTTTAGAACAATTCTCTGAATTACTAGATAATGAAAAAGTTATTGGTGTTAAATACACTGCAGCAGACTTCTATCAATTAGAAAGATTCAGAAGAAGATTCCCAGATAAATTAATTTGGTCTGGATTTGATGAAATGTTAGTTCAAGCTGCTATATCTGGAGTAGATGGAGCTATCGGTTCTACATATAACGTTAATGGTAAAACAAGTAAAAAAATCTTTGAACTTGCTAAAGAAGGTAAAGTAGAAGAAGCTTACGAACTTCAACACAAAGCAAATGATGTAATTGAAAAAGTATTAGAACTTGGTTTATACCAAACATTAAAAGAAATCTTAAAAGTAAAAGGTATAGATGCAGGATATTGTAAAAAACCTATGAAAGTTTTTGATCCTGAAAAATTACCAGAAGTAGAAAAATTAGTTAAAGATTATAATCTTTAATACAAATAAGGAAAGTGAAGGAAAAATAGTCGATTCGACTAAAAGCCACATTATAAAAAATTAATAAGTAGGAGGGGAGTACCATGGACAAAATAGGATTTGGTACGTTAAATAGTATAGTTTTAGTAATTTATCTACTAGCTATGCTAGCAATAGGTGTGTATTTCACTAAGAAAGCAGGTGAAAGCACGGACGAATTCTTCAAAGCCGGAGGGAACATTCCATCTTGGGCAGTAGGATTCTCGATTTATGCAACAACATTATCAGCCATTACATTTATGGCTACACCGGAAAAAGCATTCAATGGAGACTGGACATATGCAGCAGGGAACTTTTCAATTATCGCGATTATTCCGATATTAATTTATTACTATGTTCCATTCTTTAGAAAACTAAATGTAACAACAGCATATGAATATTTAGAAGAACGTTTTAACCCAAGTATGCGTGTAATCGGAAGTATTTTGTTCTCATTATTCCATATTGGACGTATAGCAATTGTAGTTTACTTACCAACAGTTGCGATTACTTCGGTTTCAACTATTAACCCATATGTTGTTTGTGGAGCTATTGGGCTACTTTGTGTTATTTACTCGTTTATGGGTGGTATCGAAGGTGTTATCTGGACAGACGTTATTCAAGGGATTATTTTACTAGGTGGGGCAATCTTAGTAATTATCCTTGGTGTTTATCAAGTAGGTGGATTTGGAAATGTTGCACATGATGCATTAGCAAATGGAAAAATCGTAACATCAGCTAAATTCAACTGGTCATTTACAGCTTCAACTATTCCAATTATCTTTATTGGATCAATCTTTAATAACTTACAACAATATACTGCTTCACAAGACGTAGTACAACGTTATAGCACTACAGAGTCTATTAAAGAAACTAATAAATCAATTTGGACAAATGGATTATTAGCGTTTATCACTATTCCAATTTTCTACGGAATGGGAACAGTATTATATAGTTTTTATAAAGGTAGCAACGCTGTAACAAAATTACCAGACTTTATGAATGCAGAAGTAGTTGGTAAAGCAGCTAATACAACAGCTCTAGTACCTTACTTCATCTTAACAGCATTACCAGCTGGTGTTGCTGGATTAGTTATTGCGGCTATCTTAGCGGCAGCTCAATCAACAATTTCTTCAAGCTTAAACTCAATTTCAGCTTGTATCACTGTTGATATTAAACAACGTTTCTTTGGAAATAGTAAAGATGCAAAACAAGACGTATTACTAGCTCGTGTAATAATTATTATTGCAGGTATCTTAGGAACAATTGCTGCATTATACTTTGTTAGAACTAACCAAAAAGAAACTTGGGACTTATTCTTAAAATACACAGGTCTTTTAGGGGTACCTCTAGCAGGAACGTTCGCGTTAGGTATCTTCACTAAACGTGCAAACGGAGCTGGAGCATTATTAGGACTTATCGTAGCAGGATTAGTTTGTTACTACATCCAAGACTACACAACTTATGCAAAACAAAGTCCATTTATCTTCTCAGGGTTCTCATTCTTAAGCTCACTATTCTTTGGATATATTTGTAGTTTCTTCTTCAAATCTACAAAAAATATCACTGGTCTAACTATCTATACAAAAGATCAAGAATATGTAAAAGAAGCAAAATAAAGTTAAACAACAAAAGAAGAGTAGAGTTACTAATTTGTAACTTTACTTTTTTTTTCGATTTTTAAATAGATATATATACATGTTCAAGGTAAGGTTAATTTAGGGTGATTTTAGAGTTGAAGAATTTATTGAATATATTAGAGACGTTAAATCTATTTTATTTATATTTTAAGTGAGTGATTTATGATGAAGGTGGATGATTTCGTTCATTATCAGGATTAATATAGTATAATAATTTAGGTATAAATATTGATAATGACTAGAGGGTTGGTGGTATAAATAAAAGAATAGCGAGAGCGTTCATTAGATTATATTGCTGTATTTATTACATTGTAATGAAACGCCATTTATGGCTAGGGTAGTAGATGAGGTTGAAAATAGTCTACATAAAAATGACATGTAGATGTATTTTCCAATAAAAGTAAGTATATTTGATTAAAAATAAAAAATCAAGAAAGGATGTAACTATGAAAATTAATAAGAAAAAGTTATTTTTAGCAGTGTTAATGGCAAGTGGTTTATTTACTAGTCAACAAGCGTTAGCAAATGATACATCTCAAAAAAATATTGAAGCTAAGCTAAACAGCGCGCAGTGGAAAGGGCTAAAACCTTCTAGAACTGGTGGAGATAATATTGCGTTTGTAGATAAAGCGTCATTGAATAGTGATGAAGTAAAAGAAATTAAAACACTAGGTGAGAATGAAAAAGTAGATGGATGTACAGTTTATAAGTTAGTCTACGAAAAAAATTCGGTAGGAACTACTAACAGTACTAAAGAAAAAATTCAAAAAATCTTACCTAAAACAGGAGATGTTATTGGGTGGGGACACCTAGTGGGTGCTGGTATATTAGCAGGTTTAGCATTTTTCCTAATTAAAAATAAAAAAGGACGTAAATTTCTAGTTATCGCTTTAATCGGAGGGGGATCACTAGTTTATGCAATGCAAGATACAGGCGCATATTCAGGAACTGAAATAAAAGAAACTACTTTTATAGCGAGCGATCAAGAGTTAAAAACACCTGAGATAGACGGTTATCATTTTGTAGGTGTAATAAAATTAGAAGATGCATGTATATTTAATACTCCATCAGATGAGACACCTGCTGACAGTCAGAAAGAAGAGAAACCAAAAACAGAAAAACCTGATAATAAAAAAGAAGAAAAACCAAAATCAGATAATCCTAAAACAAATAAAGAAGAACAGACGGTTAAACCTGCTGAAATACAGTTTAACTTCACAAAAGCTTACCATGGTGGAACACTAAAAGCGGGTCAATTCAAGTTTGAAATGCGTGATAGTAGTGGTAAAGTAGTCCAAACTGCAACTAACGATGAAAAAGGAAATATCTTATTCCAATCAATTAAGTTTAAAGAAAACGAAGTAGGGACACATACGTATACTGTAAGTGAAGTAAAAGGAACTGAAGAAAATACAGAATACGACAAAATGGTATCAACAGTAACAGTTACAGTAACTAAATCTGCTGATAAACTGGTCGCAAAAATAACGAAGATTGTTTCAGCTAATGGAATAGATGGGAAGCTTAAGTCTACGAATGGACAAGCAGATACAGAGTTTGATAACAGGTATATTCAACCTATCAAAGTAGAGCCAACAGATCATTTATAAGTATAAGTTTTTAAAAATATAAAAAAGAGTTACATTTTTTTGTAACTCTTTTTTGTTTGTATTATTTAATTTTACTAATCTCTTCTTCAAGAGCGCTCTCTGTTAAAGCACCAGAGATTTGGTTTGAGATAGTTCCATCAGAGTTGATAAAAATATGTGTTGGGAATGAACGGATAGTGTAGTTTACTAAGAATCTGTCGTTCACATCAAATAGAACAGGGTATGTAACTCCAAGTTCTTGTGCTTTAGCAAGAATAGTAGCTTTATCCTTATCTTGAGGACTTTGATTTTTGAATACGTCATCGCTAGGAGATGTTATTGATAAGAAAACAACATCCTCCTTATCTTTTAGTTTTTGATAAGCTTTTTCTAATTCAGGCATTTCTCTAATGCAAGGACCGCACCAAGATGCCCATACGTTGATATAAACTTTTTTACCTTTGTAGTCGCTAAGTTTAACTGTGTTACCATCTTTATCCATAGCGCTAAAGTCAAAGGCTTGTCTAGTTTTTTTCTCTTCGGTAGAATTTGAAGAGCTAGAACTTGAAGAACTAGAGTTATTTTGTTCGCTAGAATTCGATTGAGTCTTTGAACATGCTGTTAAGACTAATGCACCACTTAAAAGAGTGGCAGTAAGTATTGATAGTTTTTTCATTAATTATACCTCCAAGGTTAGTGTGAATAATTTTTATTAACTAAAGTATCTTGCAATCGTAGTGAATGAACCACTTAAAATTAGAACACCGATAATTATAAGTATTATTCCAGAAATAATCTGTGTATATTTTAGAATATTAGTATTGCGTTTGAATACTGCAAGTAGTGTAGAAGCGAAGAAAGCTACTAAAATAAATGGCAGAATAAATCCTAAACAATATACTAATACTAAAAGAATACTCATAATACCTGTATGGCTAGAAGCGTATAAGAAAACACTAGCTAAAATAGGGCCGATACAAGGTGTCCAAGAGAAACTAAAAGTGAACCCCATAAGAAACGCAAGAAACGGTGTAGTTTTATTACCTTTTCGTTTTACTTTATTTTTTGCAGAGAACTCTTGTTTTAAGAAACCAATTTTGAAAACTCCTAATTGAAGAAGCCCCATAAATACGATAAGTACACCACTTATAATCTGTAATGTTTTTATGTTTTCGTTTAAGAAGACACTGATAAAACTTGTTGCAAATGCCAAAATAAAGAATGTGGTACAAATACCTAGTACAAAGAATAGGGTATTAGTTATAGTGTTTTTTTTATTAAACACTAACTCTCCGTTAGCATTTTCCTCTTTTTTCCCTGCAAGAATACCGATATAAATTGGTAATATTGGTATTACACAAGGAGAAAGGAATGATAACAAGCCTTCTAAAAATAAGAGTCCCATTTTTGTAAGAGAAGCGGCACTGTTTATGTCTGTCATATTACCTCCCGTTTTTATTTAATTTTTATAATTTTAAACATTGTCAAATACTTGTATAATCAATTTTTTAAGAAAAGGACGCCACAAGTGATTTACAAAGATAATATATAACAAAATACACATTTTAGCAAAGAAAGTGTTTTGGAAATAATGTAATAAATTTAGAAAAGGTTAATGAAAGATTGGTAAATATTATAATTATAGTTTTTCCATAGTTATATATAGGACACTTAGCACACCGAAGAAAAGATAAAAAGGTATTGTAATAAGTATGGCAAATGTTAATGAATCATTTTGTAACATAACGTCTTATGTAATAATTAAGTTAATACATTAAAAAGGGAGGGTGTTTTACGTGTTTATTACAATAAAAAACACCAAAAATCAGGTGATTTACTGTTGTTTAAGGTGGAATTTGTCATTTTATATAGAAAAATACATTAAGAAATACTACAGAAAAATGTCAATAAATCTGCAAAACAGCCCTTTTTAAATTACTGATAAATTACGAAAGTAGACTTATGTAACAGCAAGTTATCACTATTGTTACAAAACTGTTACAACTATTGAAAACCCATCTGTTACATCATATAATGATATTACGTCGAAATTAAAACGAAGTTTAAACACATTTAAACGAGGTTAAAGACGTCTTACAAGTATTAATAAAAATTAAGAAAATTAGAAAATGGAAAAATAGAAAATTATTGAGGGAGTCGCAAGACTCAAAAATTCAATTTAAAAAGGAGACTTATTTATATGAGTAAATTACATAAAATAGTAGCAACAACGGCATTCGTAGGAACAGTAGCAGTAGGTGGATCTCAAATCGCTGACGCTGATACTTATACAATCAAATCAGGTGATACTCTTTGGGATATCGCTGTAAACAACGGGACAACTGTTGATGCACTTATGCAAGATAACAACTTATCAAGTCATTTAATCTACCCTGGAGATAAATTAAACTACTCTTCTAGTTCATCTAGTTCAGTAGAAAAATTAGCTCAAGTTAAAAATGATGGTTACTACACAATCGCATTAGGTGATACTTTAGGAACAGTAGCAGATAAATTTGGTACTTCAGTAGATAACCTAGTTGAAATTAACAACCTTTCAAACCCACATTTAGTATATGTTGGGCAAGTAATTAAAGTTGATGGAAATGCAGCACCTAAAGCAACTCCAGCTGTAGCGCAAGCAGCTCCAGTACAAGCTGCACCTGTACAAGCAGCTCCAGTTGCTAGAGTACAAGCAGCTCCAGTAGCTCAAACAAGAGTAGCAGCTCCAGCGGCTCAAACAAGAGTAGCAGCTCCAGTAGCTCAAACAAAAGCAGCAGCTCCAGCAGCTCAAACAAAAGTAGCAGCTCCAGCGGCTCAAACAAAAGTAGCAGCTCCAGCGGTTCAAACAAAAGCAGCAGCTCCAGCGGCTCAAACAAAAGTAGCAGCTCCAGCAGCTCAAACAAAAGCAGCAGCTCCAGCGGCTCAAACAAGAGCAGCAGCTCCAGCGGCTCAAACAAAAGCAGCAGCTCCAGCGGCTCAAACAAAAGCAGCAGCAACAACTGCTCCAGCAACTCAAACAAAAGCAGCTACACCAGCTCCAAAAGCTGAAACAAAAGCAGCGGCTCCAGCGGCTCAAACAAAAGCAGCAGCTCCAGCGGCTCAAACAAAAGCAGTAACAACAACTGCTCCAAAAACTGAAACAAAAGCAGCGGCTCAAACGCCAGCACCAGCAGCTCAAACAAAAGCTGCTACACCAGCTCCAAAAGCTGAAACAAAAGCAGCAACTCAAACACCAGCTCCAGCAGCTCAAACAAAAGCTGCTACACCAGCTCCAGCGGCTCAAACAAAACCAGCAGCAACAACAACTCCTTCAGGAAGTAAAAATGCTGCAATCTACCAAGCAGCTTTAGCTCAAGTTGGTAGATACCAAGACTGTACAATGCTTGTAACAAATGCTCTTAAATCTGTAGGAATCAACTACCACGATTGGCCAGCAGGATACATGAAGTTAGGAACTCAAGTTTCAGCTTCTCAAGCACAAGCAGGAGACTTAGTTTACTATGCAAATGGTGGAACAGGATTAGCTCACATCGCAGTTTACGCTGGTAACGGACAAGCAGTTCACGGTGGATGGTTAGGAAACCAAACAGTTGTTAACACTGCTAACGTAGGTAGCGGACCAGTTTACATCCGTGTTAAATAATTAATTATAGAAGATAATAAAAGCACCTTGAATTAAGTTTCAAGGTGTTTTTTTTATAGTATATAAATTAAGATATAAAAACAATCCCCAAATATATTTAAGGATTGTTTATTTTTTCTATTAGAGTTTTGAAACATTCTTGGGCATCTCTAAAGTCTCTTTCATCAGGATGAGTTTTTGATTCTTTCACCATATCCATTAGATCTGGAGTTAACTTATGAATAAAGTTAGGATCTTTCCAAGTTAAAATTTTGAAGACTATTATTACTTTAGGGTCTATCTTACCTTGACAAACAAAAGTTTTCAGGATATTGTTGTTTCTTTCTTCCATAAATTGAATATAATTATTTATTGAATCTTCTGCATGATAATGTTCACGTGGAACTCCACAAGTAAGGAAGATGGCAACATCTTTGTTATGGATGTTTTGGTCGTCAATAAATTTCTGCATATTTTTATTAGCGTTTGTTTTATCTGTCCAAGCGCCTAGTATATACAAGTCGAATTCTTCCTCTAATGGTTTTCTTTGTTTTTTTATATCTATTAATTTAACATCGGCAAGATTTTTTATTTCATCATAAATAGCTTCGGCTACTTTTTTAGTGTTTTTTGTTTTACTTGAGTAAGCTAGTAGAATTTTCATTATTTACCTCCAACTGCATATAACCAAATTATATCAGAAAAAGTACGATTTATACAGTATTATTTATTGAAAATAATGTAAATTTTTTATTAAAACTTGTGTAGATTAAGTAAATATAGTATCATAAAGTTGATATAATAATAGGAGGATAAAACGTGGCTAAAGAAAATAAGAATGAAGTAAAAAAAATTGATAAAAGCTTAGAAGTGACAAGTCATTGTTCATATATTGTATATAGAATAGAATCATTTACTAAGATAAAAACTCCTAAAAAAGCAATTTACAACTATATAGAGTTAGAAAAAACAATGGGGAACTTTCCTAAAGAATTAGAATATATTACATCATTTTATGATGAAGAAACTGGAAGTAGCGGTAGTTTTTTCAAAAATAATGAACAAGATAACTATATTTTAGCGTACACAGGAACTAATTTTTACTTCGATAGGGAAAAAGATATGAAAACAGATGTGTTAGACGTATGTTTAGGTCAAGGTAGGCACTATAGCCCTTGTTTTAAGTTTTATAAGAGAATGGCAAAAAAATATGGGGATAATATTATTCTAACAGGGCATTCTCTAGGTGGTAATATTGCCATGCGAGTAGCTTTAGAGTATAACGTTCAAAATACTGTAGTTTATAATGGGGTGCCACTTTACCTGACAGGAGGCGTTGATATATTTATGGATGAAAGTGTAGATCCAGAATTATATAAAGAGCGAAAAGCAAGATATAAAAGAAATACGTTTCGGACCACAGACTGATGAACACGATTATCAGTTTAAATTAAAACATGCACAAGAATTCCTTAATGAAGGAAATAAAGTAAGAGCATACGTTTTCTTTCGTGGTCGTTCTATCCTATTTAAAGAACAAGGCGAAGTTTTATTGTTACGTTTTGCTAATGATCTAGAAGAACTAGCAAAAGTAGAACAGTTGCCGAAGCTCGAAGGGAAGAAAATGTTTCTCTACCTTTCTCCTAAAAAAGCCGGTGTTACTAAAAAGAGCCAGCAACGTAGAGATCGTGAAGAAGCAGCAGATGCAGCCAAAAGGAATGAGGCTGCCAAAAGTTCAGATAAAGAAGGTAAGGAGAATATTGACAATGGACTTTTTGCAAATGCAAAAAATGGTTCTGTTGCACTCGATAAACTTAAGAATGAATAAAAGATTAAACGTGTCTTTTAAAAAGAACTGATAATACCTGTGCGTAACGTCCTGGTAATACGTTGCCACAGATGAATATAAATAATAATTTTAACAATTTAGAAAAATGCCAAAGCAAAAAACAAACTCTGGAGCAAAAAAGAGATTTAGCTTCACAGGTACAGGTAAGATAAAGCGTAATCGTGCTTACCACAGTCACATTCTGACTAAGAAAACAAAGAAACAAAAGAGAAATCTTGTTCACAGTGCAATTGTGGATAATAGCAACATGAAACAGGTGAGAGACTTGTTAAATCTGCGTTAATAAACATTAGTCTAACAATTTAAAAGGAAAGAAAAACTATGCCAAGATCAGTAAATCATGTTGCTTCAAAAGCAAGAAGAACAAGAATTCTCAAAAAGACAAAGGGATATTATGGTGCCCGTAAAAATGTTTGGACAGTTGCAAAAAATACTTACGAGAAAGGTTTAACCTATGCCTACCGTGATCGTCGAAATAAAAAGCGCACATTCCGTGCACTTTGGATTCAACGAATCAATGCAGCTGCTCGTCTTTACGATATGAGTTATAGTCAGTTGATGGGTGCATTACATAAAGCTAATATAGAGATAAATCGTAAGGTCCTCGCTGACCTTGCAGCAAATAACCCAGAAGCATTTAAGGCTATTGTTGAAAAAGTAAAGTAATTAAAATTTAAGATTAATAGGAAAAGGTTGTAATTCAAAAGATTTACAACCTTTTTTGTGTTAACTATTTATCTACATTATTTATACCCTACTATAAATCTTAGAAAATGGAAATAGGTGTAATGGATATTTACTAGGTTATTTATTTCAGTCTATCAAATGTCTATTACGTCTAAGCCTATATTAACTCATCATTTATGTTTGAAATATAAAATTTACTCATTTTTAGGTATTGGACATATTGAATATTTACTCTATCTTTGCAACCAAAATATCTATTATACAATTTATAGAATTCTAGATGCTATTAAAAAGTAAGAAAATAAAAGTGATTTTAGGCTCGGCAACTCCTTCATTTGAAACGTATTATCAAGCACAGCAAGGGAATATTGAATTAGTTGAGCT
>ERZ773214.2040-NODE-2040-length-11266-cov-4.073588_pt1 | contig 11266 bp, 9 predicted proteins | sample MGYA00511238_ERZ773214 | MGnify/ENA primary metagenome ERZ773214 (study PRJEB29015, sample SAMEA2738157) | human oral metagenome | biome: human oral; feature: human-associated habitat; material: saliva | place: China | collected 2259 ...
AGCGAGAGCTGCGGCTCACTAACGGGCACCGGCTGACTCGTTCCGCCGGGTGGTGCCTCCCGCCACTGGGCCAGGCCATCGCGCACCCCGTGGGCGAACGCCCAGCCGATTGCGCCCACCACCGCCAGACCGATGAGGGCCAGGATCCCGATTACGACCGTCATGATGAAACCTCCGAAGATGAGAAGAGATGAGAGAAGAAGAGAAGAGAACGTGAGGAGAAGGAACGAAGGCACGAGGCAAAGTGCTCACCACCGGGTTGGCGGCATTGTTGGCGACGTTTCGGTACCGGCCCCGCTGTACTGAGACCCGCCGAGAGGCGACAGTCCCACCCAGCCGAGCAGCCAGTGCTGATGCCCTCCGGCAGTTCAGGAGTGCTTCCGCGCCACCTGCCACCTGTGGGCTCGCGCTATGAACGGCGTTCCTCACCGTGTCGACGAGACCTCTGCAGTGGCCTCGCCGCACACAGAGTGAGCGTGCTTAGCCGCCGTCCTTAACTACAGCTGCCCGATCCGCTGCCCAGCACCCAGGGCGTATCCCGTGATGATCGCTTCGTAGAACTGAGCACCGCCCGGGGCGATGCGGGTCTGGGCCTCGGCCTGGGTGACCAGCGTGGCGATGTTGGTCAGGACCTGGGAGGTCAGGAAGGCCCGGGCCTGCTCGGCCTGGGCCGCTACTTCTGCCTGGGCGGCGACCTGCTCGATCTCCCGCCTGGTCACCCGGGCCTGGCCATTGCCCAGCACCACCCCCATCCGGGTGCGCTGGGGCGAGAAGAGACTGAGATTGGTAGAAGCCATGAGAGGAGTCCTTTCGAGGAGAGAGAAGAGAGGAAGAAGAGAAGACGACGGCTGGGGAAGCGCTCACCCTGGAGCGGATCCGCTGCCACCGCCTGGGATGACACATGCAGCCCTGTGGCCGTCCAGATCACGCCATCTGCCTGCTCGCACTCCCTGAAGAGCACCCTTGGTGCAGGTGTCCGGTTGACCTGGCACATCTAGGAGAACCCGCCGCCAGTGGCGGTGTCGTGACAGAAAAGTGCACCGTGCTGCATCTGCACAGCACGGTGCCAAACCGGTCGGTGAGAATAGGGGTCATGAGTACGCCCCCGGAGCCAGGTACCCCGCTACCACATGGCGTCTTCCCCATAGGCGACACCACGGACGAGGCCGAGCAGCGCGCCGCACTAGAGCAGCAGGTGCTGACCGAGCTGCTGGCCCTGCGCAAGGCCTACGGGCAGCTGACGGTGCAGAAGTTCAGCACCTTCGCCACCTTGCGGCAGGTCTGCGGCGGCGACGACCTGCTGGACGCTTTCTTGCTGTTTCAGCGCGAGCTGGCCCGCTACCAGCACAGCGGCCGCAACGAGGCAGCTGCCGCCCTTTCTCTGTCTGCCCCGGCCGACACCGTCCTTGACCGCCTCCAGCTCACCGCCGAAGCACTCTCACCCGAGCAGGACTGGCGCGACCAACGCACCGCCCGCCGCTGGAGCGACGCCGGCATGCCGATCATCGCCCGCGACCTGGTCTACTTCGCCCAAGTCGCCGGACGGCTCGGCACCGAGACACTCAGCATCCAGCTCGGCGGCGAAGGCACCAGCTTGATGGTCATCATCGACCAGATTACCAACAGCGACCTGCCCGCCAAGGCGCCCCTCATCCAGGTCTGGCACTACCCCTCCAGCAATAGCCCACGAGAGATCACGCTTGATCTAGAGCAGATCGCCAGCCCCCAGGTCTCACGCGACGGGCTGACCATGCGCCGCCACCGCCTCGCCCTCGACCTACCCGATGCCCAGGCCGTCGAACCAGACGAAGCCATTCTGGCCGTATCCATCACCGGCCAGGACGCCCCCATGCGCACCGTCTTCTACCAAGACCACAGCCACCTCACCCCCGGCCTCCACACCCGCATGACCACCTACCGCACCATCGTGATGGTGGAGGTAGCTAGGGATGAGGAGTGAAACAACGAAGCAGGATGCGCGATGCGTCTAAAACGCCTGCATGAAGGCAGTAAAATTTAACGATAAAGGTGGAAATATCAGAGTTGCCCCTCCCTCAAGCGCAGTGGCATCATTATCTCACGAGAAGTCGGCCCCAAAAAGCCATACGAACTGATGGCTAATTTTGCCGACCGGCAACAAAATTGACGTCGACTCCCCGCCGGCGTCGCTCCCCGAGGACTACCATGAGAAAAATCGTTGCTTTGATGGCCGCATGCATCTTGGCCGCATCCCTTGCAGCTTGCGATGGCACCAACAAGAAAATCAACGCCCCAGTCGAGTCTTCTGAGGTAAGCAGCAGCAACTACCAGGACATGGTGTCTCAGTTCAAGGGAGCAGGGTTCACCAATGTCTCCACAAAAGAGATTGACGACCTGATCCTCGGATGGCTCACAGAGGACGGCCAGGTCGAGGAGGTGTCCATCGGCGGCAAAACCTCCTTCTCAACGAGTGACTCCTTCGCTGCGGACGCCCCAGTCGTTGTCAGCTACCACACCTTCCCCAAGAAGGACAAGGGGAGCACCGAATCAACACCCACTCCCGACCAACCATCCACATCCCCGGCACCCCAAAGCCCCGAGCCTTCACAAGCCCCTGAACCCTCTCCATCTCCCACGGCGAGCAACGAGAACATCACGGTCGAGAACAACGAGGAGTTCCGAGCCCTCCTTAAAAACCCACAGCCGGACGCCGCCACCGTCGAACAGTTCGTGGCGAAGCACAAGGGACGCACCATCGAGTTTGATGGAAACATCGCCAATGTAGTTCGTCACAACGACTACAAGACGCGGTTTGACTTCCTCATCCATGCAGGGGACTACAGCACGGATTCTGCATATGGGCCGAACTTCCAGTTTGCGAACTGCGCATATCATGAACTTAACCTCACCGGCAATAATGTCCCAAACAGCATCAGCGCAGGCCAGAATTTGCACATTATCGCCAAGATTATCGACTTCAACAGCACTCAGGAGCTGCTTCATCTGGAACCAATCGCCACGTCGACGCGATAGTTTTCGTTCAGCCAGATTCAGACAGTTTTGCCCGGCTCAGTTCACCCGGCCGCCCGCGCTTTCGGCTATCAACTCTCCCTGCCGGTCGAGTCGGTATCGGGTGTCGTCGGTGACGACGGTCAGGAGTGTGGGGCGCCTAGGTGGGTTGAGGCGGATGACGACGCGGTTGCTCTGGGTGAGGTCGAGGAGCTTGGTGACGTAGTTGACCGCGTTGGCCCGCGTGCGGTCGTCGATGGTGGTGTTGTCGCCGGAGTCGTCCAGGAGGATGACCTCAGTGCCACGCCGGCGGGCAGCCTGGGCGCTTGTCACGATGCTGGTGCCGGTGAAGAAGGGAGCGCGGATCTCGTCGCGCAGCTCGGCCTCGAGCAGGTAGGCCTGGCTGCATAGCTCTGGCGTTGGTGCTCTGCCGTTGGCGATCTGGGTCAGCAGGGGTGTGACGCGTTGGCGGACGGATGCCATGCGGCTGGTCATGATGCGGTCGGCTTCTTCGTGGGCGCGCTGCTGCGCCTGGAGCCGGGCGGTTTCTCGCTGGGTGGCGGCGATCTGCGTGGCGGCTCGGGTGGACAGGTGGGCCACACCGTGCCAGCTGGCGAGGGTGAAGTAGTGGCCGAGCATGTAGGTGAAGATCATGAACAGTGGCCGCCCGGAGGAGATAACCCAGTAGGCGGTGGCCAGTGTCGTGGCTGCGCTGCCCGCCCAGGCATACACGGGGCGTCCGCGCATCAGCAGGCCACAACTCAGATCGTTACCAGCGCCGGTGCACCAGGACGCGTAGCCGGGCCAGCCTGTGGTGATGATCTGTGGGAGCACGAGAAAGTTGACCGCAGCGATGACGATGACAGTTAGCTGCGCCACCCAGCGTGGGAGCAGGGAGTCCGGCCATGTCTTGAGCAGAAGGACAGCAGGCAGCAGTAGCGCGATGAAGCTCAGTGCGGCTGGAGGCCAGTGCCAATAGCTGTGCACGGCGCATTCGTAGACGAGCAAGATGAAATGCACCAGGGCGAGTCCTGCGGCGATGGCACGGGCACCAACGGACTCCATGGAGGCAGACAGCGACCGTTCCCAGCTGGCTGCTTCGTTCTGGGCGGCATCGCGCTCGGGTCGCTGTTGATCCGCCGAATCCAGGTTAGGTCGCCATCGCAAGGTGACACAGGCGCCTTTCCCCGGCACTGAGTCAACGGTCGCACGGCCGCCGACGTCGTGCATACGAGCGATGATCGAGCCAGACACGCCGTGCCTGCCACGCCCAGCCACGGCAGGGTCGAAGCCGCATCCATTGTCACTCACCTCGATGGAGATACCGCAGGCGTCGCTGGTAAGAGTCACCCTGCGCGTCACCGGGGCGTCGTCGCTACCGGCGTGGCGCAGTGAGTTGCGCACGGCCTCCAGCGTGGCCTCGGTGATCGCCTGTGCCACCTCGGACGGTATCTCGTGCTCGCGGGTGAGAACGACGTCGGTACGGACATCGCCAGCCATGACGCCAACCCGTCCGGCAACATCGTTCAATAGCGTGCTAGCAGCAACCGGGCTGGCCACCGCTGTGCCAGTGCTGAGCGAGTTGAGCGCCTGACGGGCGCTATCGCGGAGGGCGGCCCGGTCGGGCAGGCCGTTGGCGACGGCGATCAGGGCCGAGAGGATGTGGTCGTGGATGAAGCTGTTGGCTTCATGCTGGGCTCGCGTGCTGGCCTGGTGGGCGGCCAGCTCCACAGCCTGTGCACGCTGCTGGGCACCGCTGGCGTCCGAGGTCTCTGCCAGTCGGAGGAGCCAAGTCAATGCGCCGATGGTGGCCAGGTTGGTCGCCATATCGAGCATGACGTCTTCCACCGAGACGAACTGCAGCTCACCGATCGCCGTGGCATTGACCATGAGCAGCAGCGGCGCCAGCGCCACCACGAATATGAAGCGCCACCGCCGCGTCAGTACCACAGCACCTGCCGCAGCGATGACGAAGTACCAGCCCAGCATCGGGTGCATCCGCGCCAGCGCGTCGCCCGGCGCCGCAATCGGCAGTAGCCGGGTCGCAGCAAGGACACACGCAACGGCAACATAGACGCCGAGAAGCGCCGTGAGTAGGCCGGCGAGCAACCGATCGGCTCTACGCAGCAAGTCTCGCCGAGGCCTCCCACAGCGGCGCAGATAGATCGTGCCCGCCGCTACGCCGGCTATCACCACCGCCGGCGCCACTATCGGCGCCAGGAGTAGGGCGGCGGCAATCGGATTCACACCCTCGGTGAAGTAGACCGTTGGGCCCGACAGGATGCCAATCTCCAGGACGCCAAGGCCGGCGAACAACGCCACCAGACGGCGGACATGCAGCCGGTACTCACCTGGGGAGCTAACTCGCTCAGCGGCGCTGCCGAGGCGGTCAGTCATAGTAGCTCACCAGCCCGTCCTCGGCCGCTCGGCGGAAGAGGTCGACGCGGGTGTCCGCTGGGCGCCCAGCGGCGCGGTACTTGTCTCGGATGCGCGCCACGTAGGTGTTGACGGTGTTCTTCGACAGGCTCAGAATCCGGGCCACCGTCTCAGACTTCTCACCCTCTGCGTAGTGCGCCAGGACGTCAGCCTCGATCGGCGCCAGGTAGTCACCGACGAAGTCCTCATCAGCATCCAGTGCCGCTGCCCAGTCCAGGCCGGCACTCGGCTTGCCGTCTAGCGCATCCTGGATCGCCAGCACCAGGTCCCTCGACGGTCCGGACTTGCGCACGATCGCCAGCACTCCCCCGGCGATCGCCTCACGCACCAGGATCGGGCTCTCCGCCGATGTATAAGCAATGACCGGCAGGCCGCGCTGCTCGATCTCGCACAGGTTCTGCGTTGGCGTCGAGCCGTCCTCCAGCCGCAGATCCAGGATCACCAGCACCCGGCCATCGGGCCACGCCACGTCACGCAGGCTCGCATACCAGCGCACCGACCACGGCATTCCGGCATCCTCAAACACCAGGCGGCAGCCCTTGGCAATGATGTCGTGGTCGTCAACCACAATGATCGAGCACGCCTGATCCACATTGATCTCCTCGCCACTACGAATGAATCAACAACGAAGCCAGCGGACGCAGCCGGCCAGCACCAGCAGACAGATTAGTTACGGCACGAGGACGTCAACACCCCCACCAGGAGACTCAGCAAACTCTCGTCAACCTTTCAGGCCCACCGGGCAAGACCCACCCCTAAGAATGACACCAAAAACTCCCAGGAAGACACTTCAATCATTGACAACTCAACACCCCACTTTGATACAGATCAATTCCTACCACTACATCGATTGACCACATTTTGAGACGGAACACCACGCCAGCATCCTTGGGCACACGCACCCATCCGTAGACGACAGCTATGTCGCACTGAGTTTTTCTACTACATCGACAGGCGCCACTTGTGTCACCTTACTAATAACAGGGATTGCCTCCACACCTCACGCGCATTACCATACACCAGCACCCCTCGGTAGGTCTTACTTCTCAGTCTTAACACTCATACTGGTCGATTACGCCGCGGTCTCACTAATCTCGGTTCCGCCAAGCGAATGCGAGCCAGGACAGCGCCGGCGCCTGTGCGCAACGATGCGTCTACTACTCGCTTTGCTTTCCTCTCCGAATCCCGAATCGTTGAGTTAGGAACCCCTGAGATGGCATATGAGCAGACGAATGCCGTGGTCGATTACTACGAAGAGTTCGCACTCCACAGAGAAGACTCAACCCAAAAAATTCTCAAGGATCTCAAGAAGGTTCAGCGCCAGTGGCGAACGCTCGGGGTACGCAGCGGAAGAGAAGGCAAGGAAGCGAACGAGAAGCTTAGGCTCATAGAGAAGGCGCTTCAAGCATTTCAGAGCGACGAGTCACGGCGCACCTACGACGAGTCGTTAAAGCAGGTTCCGAAAGTTATCAAATCCGAAAAGAAGACTGACTGGATCAACGAGTCATGGAAGTACTACTTCGTTGGCGACAATGGTCCCGCCAAGATTGCAGCCACGAAAGCCCGCAGTGCCGAGAACGACAACCCACAATGCTACGTCGTGTCAGCGTGGGTAGAGCTTGCCGAGGCATGGGGTAGTGATGCAGAAAAGCGACAAACGTACCGAAAGGCCAAGAAGTACGCCGACGAATCGTATGTACTCGACCTGGAGAAGGAGTACGTTGCCGACGTCAACTTCGCCCGTGGAGTCTGTTTCGCGGCAATCAGTCAGCACACCAATGCCATCGAGTGCTTTCTTCGCGCCCTCCAAGAAGCCAACCCATTTACTTTCTGCGACATAGCATGGAGAGCGGCAGAATCATACACAATTCTCAGGGAGTACGACAAGGCAGTCGACATCTGCCTGATCGCTCTGAAAGTCGGAGCAGAAATCGAGGACGATATACTGCTGCACAAAGTCTACCAGTCATGTTATGCGGCCCTAGAAGTAAAGTGCTTACACTTCCACTACAGTGTCGATGAAATTACTCGCGCTTACGAAGAGAAGCGACTCAAAGAGAGTGACGTTGTCAACTCCTTGAACGATTTCCGCAGCATGCGCAACCACATCATCAATCAGAATATTCGGTCACACCTACTGTCGAAGCTATCGAGCTTCATTGAGGCACACATCGGCCGCCTCGAGCTCATCGAACAGCGCATCACCGCAATCAAGAACGCCCCGAGCGACGAGTTGGCTAACACTGACGACCTGAAGCCTGGCGAGCCACTAGGCGTCGCTTTCTTGCTAGGGGCTGTTGTTGTCGCAGCCCTTATCGCCATCACAGCCTATTCATTAGAAGACACATCTTTGTATGTAGGACTATTTGTACCACTAGGTGGAGTAATGATCTACGTCGCATCATCAACTAGCCATCAACAGGACGTTGAAAAGTACGAAAAAGCATGCCGCGATGCTTATGAAACACAGAAACAGGCTCGGGCTGCTCAGGGGCGTGCGCGTTCACTTGGTGCCGTCGAGATCAAGGTACTTGAGGACCAGTTGCGCGAGATGAAAGCGGACATTGAATCTAACTAAGCAGTATTAAGGAATTACTACCATGGATACACGTGTTGCTGACCAGCTGCGACTCCGAGGTGGCCACCTGGACTTTATCGGCCGTAGTCACATCTGGATTGATGATTATGACCGGGCCGACTCAGTGCGCTTCGCCCAGTTCGCACTCGCCAATGCACTGGCCCACACGGCGCCCGGGCAGTTGGAGGTGCTCGTCTTTGACGATGCGCTCAGGGGCATTGCGGCACCGTTCCAGGAGGTCAACAGTGGCGGGGAGAAGATCCTGCGCCATATCAACGACGTGCAGGAGCTGAACGAGACCATCAAGTACCTGCATGAGCATGTGCGATCAGTGCTCAACGTCATCCAGGGTCGCACAGAGAGCCTGCTGGAGTTCCGCCAGCAACTCTCACCCAAGGTGGAGGGCTTCAAGCTGGTCGTCCTCTCGACGATCTACGACCTACTGAGTGACGAGATCAAGGACAAGCTGACCGTCCTGCTCAAGGCTGGCCCGGCTGCTGGCGTCACTTTTCTCATCCACTCCATGACGCTCAATGTCAACAAGGAGATTCTCAACCTGACGCAGCTGTGCGATGTTGACGAGTGTACGGTCTATGGTGATGATGGCGCAGTGCGGGGGCAGTTCGACCCGCAAAGTGCCGATGACCTCATCTCAGTTAGTCGACACGTCGCCTCGGCGGTTGCCAATGCGCAGGTGGAGCCAGTGGCCTTCAGCGAGGTGCAGCCGCTGGATGCCCCCTGGTCGCAGTCCAGTCGGGACGGCATCAGCTTTGCAGTGGGCACCTACGGGATGTCCACCATCGAGGTTACCCTCGGCGACGAGCTCAACCAGCGCCACAATGCCCTGATCACCGGCGCGGTCGGGCAGGGCAAGTCCAACCTCATCTCGGTGGTGGTGCACTCCCTGTGCCAGCGCTACTCCCCCAGCGAGGTCGAGTTCTACATGCTCGACTTCAAGGAAGGCGTCACCCTCCAGGCCTTCGCCCCAGACCCGCACACCGGCTCATTCCTGCCGCACGCTCGCGTGCTGGGGCTTGACGCCGATCGGGAGTACGGGGTCAACGTTCTGCGCCATCTCTTCGCTATCTACCGCCAGCGCATGGCTAGCTTCAAGGCCGCTGGCGTGCAGAACATCCGCCAGTACCGCCTGGCTGTTCCCGAGGCCGTCATGCCCCGCATCGTGGTGGTCATCGACGAGTTCCAGATGCTCTTCGGCGAGGACGACGACACCGCCGAGAGCGCGGTCGACTTGCTGGTTAAGGGCGCTCGACTGTTCCGCGCCTGCGGTATCCACTTCATCCTGGCCTCCCAGACGATCAGCAGCGGCTACCTCCTGGGTGGCACCGCAGGCGAAGGGCTCTTCGGCCAGGTGCCGGTGCGCATCGCTCTGAAGAACTCCTTGGCGGAGTCCCACGCCACGCTGGGGTTCAAGAACGACGCAGCCAGCCACCTACGCTCCAGAGAGGCCATCGTCAACCTCGACTATGGCGAGCTGTCCTCCAACCGCAAGACCACCATCGCCTACGCCGATGACGCCATCCTGGCCGAGCTGCGCACCGCCTGGTGGCAGCAGGCCCAAGGCACTGTCACCCCACCAGAAGTCTTCGAGGGTGAACGCCGCCTCAGCCTCCACGACGACGCACGGGTACTGCCATCGCTCCACACCGGCCAGGCCATGCTCGGCAGACGCATCAGCGTCGGTGCCGCACCGTTGACGGTCGACTTCACGACTGACGTTGGCCGCAACCTTGCCCTGCTTGGCACCGGCCCGGGCCACGCCGTCCTGCTCAACACTGCGCTCTCCCTCCTGCACAGCACGCCCACTGCCGAGCTCATCCTTCTTGACCTCATCGGCGACTGGCACTCACCGGCCCGCAACGCCGTGCGCGGCGCCTTCGAGCGGCAGCTCACCAAGATCGGCGGCACCTACCGCGTTGTCGACAAGCACCAGGCCGACGCCCTCGTCGATGAGCTGGCCGAGCAGGTCGCAGACCGCGCCGACGACGCCAGTACCCCACCGATCTACGTCATTGGGTTTGGCCTGGAACGGTGGCGCGCCAGCTCCGACGAACGAGAAGAGGCCCTCCAGGAGCTGTTCAAGGCCGCGCCCATCAGCCACATCCACTTCCTGCTCTGGTGGAAGAAGCAGACATCGTTCGAGAACTGCGTTGGCTACAACGGCAGCGCCTACTTCGACATCAAAGCAGCCATGCAGCTCGACGCCTCGTCAGCCGTCGACTTCTTCGACGACGCCCTGCTGCGCTGGCGCGGTGCCGACAATCGCATGCTCGTCTGGGACGCAGCCGAGATGAGCAGGCCACAGCTCGTCATCCCCTACGCCCAGCTTCCACACCCATCGCTCCAGAACGAAGGTGCACCGTGACATCACTTGCCCAAGTCAAAGCCGCCATCAACGCCGTCATCAGCCAGATCAACGAGCAGAACGGGCTGATCAACGACTTCAAATCCACCAACAGCGACAACATGACCCTCGTCACCAGCACCCTCCAAGGTGGCCAAGCCGGCCATGAGCAGACCATGCTCACTGCCCTCCGCCGTGCCGACGACAGCCTCAGCAAAGCCCAACAGGCGCTCCGCCAAGCCGAGCAGTCCGCCAAGAAAGTCACCAACATCTAAAGCCCCTGCGCACCGCAGGGATTTAAACTAACCAACTTCCACGAAAGAACAGGCCCATGGCACCAGACAATGCCGGCGACGACCTCAACGCCGTCATCACCGCCGCCCGCCAGATCGGCTCCAGCGCCGCACAACTCAGCCAACGCACCAGCGCCGCCTCCACCACCCTCGGCAAAAAGGGCCAGAAGCTCGCCGCCGTCTCCCACCCATCCAAGAGCGGCGCTGCGGCCGCCAGAGCCGTCACCACCGCCCAGCGCAGCCTCCAAGACAGCAGCGCCGCACTCGCAGAGCTCGGCAGGGCTGTTGAACAGTTTATACAGGCAGCACGACAGTAAACGAGAACACAAAATGGCATCCCGAAAAACGGTCCCTAAAGAAGCTGTAAAAGCGATCACTGACAACCTCACCTCTGTCTACATAGAGCTCGGGCAGATACTTAAAGAATGTAAAACCATAGAGAGTGAAGTTAATGAAATTTTCGCCGGATCAGGTTCTAAGCGTGGCCGCAAATTGAAAATCACAGCCAGGCAACTTTCCCGCAGCCTAGACAAGTGTCAGGAAGCAATAATTACCGCATCCAATACACTAAATGAGCACCCCTCCAAACCTCGCCAAAAATAGTTATGA
>ERZ773214.2052-NODE-2052-length-11214-cov-13.156107_pt1 | contig 11214 bp, 11 predicted proteins | sample MGYA00511238_ERZ773214 | MGnify/ENA primary metagenome ERZ773214 (study PRJEB29015, sample SAMEA2738157) | human oral metagenome | biome: human oral; feature: human-associated habitat; material: saliva | place: China | collected 2259 ...
TTTGGGCGATGACGTTCGCCATGGTGTAGGTTTTGCCCGAACCGGTTACGCCGAGCAGGGTTTGATAGGCAAGGCCGTCTGAAAGCCCTTCGAGCAGGCCGGCAATGGCGGTGGGCTGGTCGCCGGCAGGCGGGAAGGGTTGGTGGAGTTTGAAGGGGGAATTTGGGTATTGGATGACTTCCATATTGCCGCCTGTACCTGTTTTCTAGTTCGGGGAAAAGGGAAATTATAACAAAAAGGTCGTCTGAAAATTTTCAGACGACCTTTTGCGTTGTTGAAACTTAAGCCAAAGAAGCGTTTACAAATGCGGTCAATTGACCTTTTGCCAATGCGCCGACTTTGGTGGCGACGTTTTCGCCGTTTTTGAACACCATCAGCGTCGGGATGCCGCGCACGCCGAATTTGGCGGGGGTGGCTTCGTTGTCGTCGATGTTGATTTTAACGACTTTCAGACGACCTTCAAATTCGGCGGCGATGTCGTCCAAAATCGGAGCGATCATTTTGCAAGGGCCGCACCAAGGTGCCCAGAAGTCCAGCAATACGGGGACGTCGGATTTCAAAACGTCTTGTTCGAAATTTGCATCGGAGGTGTGGATAATCAGTTCGCTGCTCATGAGTTTTTCCTTTTTGTGTCAAATTGAATCAGATGTTGTGCAGGATAGGGCTTGGGGCTGAAAATTTCAAGTGTCGCAAAAGTGTAATAGCTTTTTTGTAAGGCCGCCATCGCGATTGGCTAATGTTTTTCAGACGACCCGCCCGACAAGTCAGCTTACCCTGAAGCTCATCAGATGGCGCGTGTAATCGCTGGAAGGGTTGGCAAATACGGTTTCGCAACCGCCCTCTTCGACGATTTTGCCGTCTTTCAACACCATCACGCGGTGCGACAGGGCGCGGATGACGGCGAGGTCGTGGCTGATGATGATGAGGCTGAGACCGTGTTTTTTCTGCAAATCGGCGAGCAGCTCCAAAATCTGTTGCTGCCATTGTACGTCGAGCGCGCTGGTCGGTTCGTCCAAAACGAGGATTTTCGGGCGGACAATGATGGCGCGGGCGATGGCGAGCCGCTGGCGTTGTCCGCCGGAAAAGGCGTGCGGATAGCGTTCGAGCGCGTCTTCGGGCAGACCGACCTGCCGCAATACGTCTTGCACGCGCTGCCGCATTTCTGCGCGGGACAAATCGGGTTCGTGGACGCGCAGGGCTTCGGAAACGATGTTAAAGACGTTCATGCGCGGGTTGAATGCGCCGAAGGGGTCTTGGAACACCATTTGGATATCGCGTCTGGATTCGTGTTTCCAGTCTTCGCCGTTGATTTTCAGACGACCTTCCGCATCGATAAGGTGCATGACGGCTTTTGCCAGCGTGGTTTTGCCGCAGCCGCTCTCGCCGATGATGCCCAGCGTTTCGCCCGCTTTCAAATCGAAGGACACCGGCTCCAACAAGGTTTTACTGCGTTTTTTGAACCAGCCTGCTGTTTCTTTGACGGCAACGGAAATCTGCTCCGCTTGCAAGACGGTGGCGGGGTTGTCCGCCAAAGGCACGACCTTGCGTGCGGCACCGGCGTTCAACAGCATTTTCGTGTATTCGTGTTGCGGGCGGGCGAAAACTTCCGCTGCTGCACCCGTTTCGACAATGCGTCCGCCGCGCATCACGGCAACGTCGTCAGCAAAGCGGCGGACAAGGTTCAGGTCGTGGGTGATGTAGAGCATGGTCATGTTGTGCGCTTGCTGCAAACGCGCCAACAAATCGAGAATCTGCGCCTGCACGGCAACATCCAAGGCGGTGGTCGGTTCGTCGGCAATCAGGAGCTTGGGTTCGGCGGCAACCGCCATCGCAATCATCGCCCGCTGCCGCTGCCCGCCGGAAAGCTGGAAGGGGTAGGCAAAGGCTTTCTGCTCCGGCTCGCGGATGCCGGTTTCCGCCAAGAGTTCGACCGCCCTCGCCCATGCCTGTTTTTTGTCCAAACCCAGATGCAGCGTCAGCACTTCGGCAATCTGTGCGCCGACACGCATCACGGGATTGAGCGCGGTCATCGGTTCTTGGAACACCATGCCGATTTCCCGCCCGCGCAGCTTTTGCAGGGCGCGTTCGGATTGGGTCAGCAAATCGTTGCCGTCGAATTTCAGACGACCTTCAAACGACACCAGCGGATTCAGCCGCATAATGCCCTGCGCCAACACGGTTTTGCCGCTGCCGCTCTCGCCAACCAATGCCAGCTTCCTGCCGGTCTGTACGGTCAGGCTGACATCGTGCAGGACTTGTTTGCCGGAGAAAAAGGCGTTTAGGTTTTCAATTTCAAGGATGTTCATGCTCATTTGAGTTGAGTATATACATCAGTAGAAAACTGACTGATTTTATTGAAACATTTTTCTAAAAATGGGATTACCTCAATAGGCGTTTTTCCATCTATAACCAATTTTTTCTTTTCCACGATAGAAAAATCAACTAATGGATTATTTTCCTCAATTATTTCTACATTTTCTCCATCGATATAATATGTCCCCATCATCCCCTGATCTGTCAAACTACCATCTTTATTTCTAACATAAATTTTTGGTGCTTTTATAATAGAATTTTCACAATCAATAAATCCAAAAATTGGTATCCCCCCCGAACTTAAAATAACATTATCATTTCCTTCATTTTTGACTTCCAAAAGTTTTTTATGCTTAGCATCATTAGTCATACGGCACATGTCGACTAACCACTTATCTCCATTATTCTTATGAGGCTGAAGATGCTCTATACAATCATAAAGTGCAGGGTACTCAGATTGTATAGCTGGCAGATTTTGATTAATGCGCTCCTTAAAAATTTCTTTAGTATCTCCATATGGGAAATATATTCTTGTCTTTTTTTTGGACAATGCAGAATTTATATCTTGCGCCATATACTCTAATGAGCTCCTAAGGTTCTCAAGTATTGATTTCAACTTTACTTTAGTAATTTTTTTATATTTTTTTATTGAAATTAATTGTTCTTCAATATCTTTAAGCAATTCATCTACATCAGCTTTACTCATAGCCTATCCTTTTAAAAGGTTAAATTTGTTACCTAATTTAGAACAAATCACAATTTATCAATTATAGAGTCTCTTCCACTTTTCCTCTTCAATTAGTCTGAACGCTGATTATTTCTGAAACTGCTCTTTCAACACCCGTTTCAACACTTTGCCCGTAGCGTTTTTCGGCAGTTCGTCTTTAAAGTAAATCTGTTTGGGGATTTTGAAATTCGCCAAATGTCCGCGCAAATGGGCGCGTATGTCGGCTTCGTCCAGCGTTTCTCCGTCTTTGAGTTGGATAAAGGCGATGATTTCTTCGTCGGCATATTGGTCTTTTACACCGATGACGGCTGCGGCTTCGACGGCGTCGAGTTTGTAAATCGCTTCTTCGATTTCGCGCGGATAAACGTTTTGCCCTTTGGAAATAATCAGGTCTTTTTTGCGGTCGACGATAAAGATAAAGCCTTCTTCGTCTATCGTGACAAAATCGCCTGTTTTCAGCCAGCCGTTGACGATGGCTTCGTCTGTGGCATCGCGCATATTCAGGTAGCCCTGCATGACCGAACCGCCTTTGACGATGAGTTCGCCCACTTCGCCCGTCGGCACTTCGACCAATTCGTCGTTGACGGCTTTAACCTCCAATCCGGGCAAGGCGATGCCGACGCTGCGGGCTTTTTGCCTTTCGGGCGTGTTGACGGCGACGACGGGCGAGCATTCGCTCAAGCCGTAGCCTTCCAAAAGCTTGGCACGCGGGAACTTCGCTTTAAAATCAAGGATGGTTTGTTCCGCCAAAGGCGCGCCGCCGCTGATAAACAGACGGACGCGGTTGAACCATCTGAAATACCAAGGGATTTTTGCTTTGCTCATAGCGGTGTAAATCGCGGGTACGCCCAAAAACACGGTAGCACGTTTGAACAAAACCTGTTTCAAAACGTTGGAGAACGGGAAAACGGATCTCACCAAAATAATCGAACACGCCATATAAATCGGCAGCAACACCATAGCTGTCAGCGTAAAGCTGTGGAACATCGGCAGGAACACGACGAAGCGGTCGCGTTTGGAAATCTTAAAAATGCGCTCGATGCCCTCAAGGTTGGAAAACAGGTTGCCATAGCTGATCAATGCGCCTTTGGGATGGCCTGTCGTGCCGGAAGTGTAAATAATATGCGCCAAATCATCGATTTTCGGCTGGCGGCTAAAATCGGGCGTACCCGAAAAACGGCGCGCTTCTTCAAAACGCGCATCGGCTTCATCCGCCGCTTTCGCCTCGCCTATCCAAATGATTTTCTCGACGCGGGTCTGCTTCTTCAGCCCCTTCAATTCTTTCTGCAAACCTGCCGAAGCAAACATAAACCGCGCTTTGCAGTCGTTCAAAATATACGCGTATTCGTTGTTTTTCAAAAACGTATTCATCGGCACGGCAACCGCGCCGATGGCGGATACGGCAAAATAAGCGCTGATAAATTCGGGCGAATTGGATACCGCTAGAGCCACTTTGTCGCCGAATTTGACGCCCATATTTTGCAGATATGCGGCTACGGCATCGACTTCCCGCTTGAGCGCATCGTAAGTGGTTTTTTCTTTATCATTGAACACCGCAGTCCCTTTGCCGTTTTTACGGCAGGCAGCGTTCAGCATTTCGTAGAAATTTGTATTGTGTGTTTGATTCATTGAAATTCTTTAAAAATGAAGTGAGTAAAATATTTTTGCGGTCGCACTCATAAACAGGTTTTTCGCCCTGAAAACAAGCATCGGCCTGAAAAGCCATCTATATAGCAGGAAAATGAGCTATCGGCTATTTTTATATTCATCCGCAATACGGAAAATCATCCCCTCGCGCGCACATCAAACGCCTGACGCAAGCCCTCGCCTATCATCACCAGCAAAAGCAGCATAATCGTCAGCGTACCGACGGTGGACAAGCCTATCCACCAGGCGTCTAAGTTGTCCTTGCCCTGTGCCAAGAATTCGCCCAAGCTCGCCTGCGACGCGGGCACGCCCAAACCAAGGAAATCCAAGCTGGTCAGCGCAAGCACCGCGCCGGAGATGCGGAAAGGCAGAAATGCCAATACGGGCGTCAGGCTGTTGGGCAGGATGTGCCGCCACATAATCGCGCGGTTGCCCACGCCCATCGAACGTGCCGCCAAAACGTAATCCGCCTGACGGTTTTTCAAAAACTCTGCACGGACGTAGTCCGACAGCCCCATCCAGCCGAACAGCGACAGCAACACCAGCAAAATCAGCAAACTGGGATTGAAAAACGAAGACAGGATAATCAGCAGATAAAGTTCCGGCATCCCACCCCAGATTTCGATAAAACGCTGCATTAAGAGGTCGGTCTTGCCGCCGAAATAACCCTGCACCGCGCCGGTGATCACACCAATTACGGTAGTTACCAAGGTCAACGCAAGGGCGAACAATAGGGAATCGCGAAACCCGTAAACCAAACGCGCCAAGACATCGCGACCGCGGTCGTCCGTGCCGAGCAAGTGCCTTTCGGACGGACTTGCAGGGTCGGGCTGCGTGTCGAAATCATTGAGCGTATCGGCGTCGTAGGGATTGGGGAGATAAACGGCGTAATTGCCGTTTGACGTGATGTTGCCGCGTATCAGAGGATCGAGGTAATCGGCAGGCGTGTCGAAATCGCCGCCGAACACGGTTTCGTTGTATTCGTTTACCAGCGGAAAATAATATTCGCCCTGATAACGTATCCACAGCGGCTTATCGTTGCTCCACAAAGGCGCAAGCAGCGCGACGGCGAACAAAACGGCTAAAACCCGCAGCGCGAACCAGCCGCGTTTGTGTTGCTTGAAAGCCTGCCAAGTGGGGTTTGAGATGTGTGTTTTCATGGTTTGGAAAGGTTTATCAGTCATGATTTGGAAACATATTTTTCAGACGACCTATTTCTGTCCGCCGAAATGAATGCGCGGATCGACCCACGAATAAGAAATATCCGACACCAATTTCGCCAGTAAACCCATCAGCGTGAACACATACAGCGTCCCCATCACCACCGGATAATCGCGCTTCATCACCGCCTCGTAGGAAAGCAGCCCCAGCCCGTCGAGCGAGAACAAGGTTTCAATCAGCAGACTGCCGGTGAAAAACGCGCCGATAAAAGCAGCGGGAAAGCCGGTAATCAGCGGAATCATCGCGTTGCGGAAAACGTGTTTCCACAAAATCTGTTTTTCCGGCAAGCCCTTGGCGCGGGCGGTATAGACATATTGGCGGCGGATTTCTTCAAGAAACACGTTTTTCGTCAACACCGTCGTTACCGCCAGACTGCCCGCTACCGAAGCCGTAATCGGCAGCGCCATGTGCCATAGATAATCCTTGATTTTGCCCGCCCACGACAGCGTGTCGAAATCATCGCCGACCAAACCGCCCTGCGGGAACCACGCAAAAAAGCTGCCGCCGCCGAACAACACCAGCAGCACCAAACCCAACACAAACGGCGGTATGGTATAACCGACCAGCACCACCATCCCCGTTACCGCATCAAAACGGCTGCCGTCGCGCACCGCCTTGGCAATGCCCAACGGGATACAAATCAGATAAGTCAGGAAAAACGTCCACAAGCCCAAACTCATCGATACCGGCATTTTCTGTTTGACCAGCTCGAACACGGTTTCATGATGAAAAAAACTCTTGCCCAAATCAAAACGGGCAAACCGCCACACCATATCCGCAAACCGCGTCAGCGGCGGCTTGTCGAAACCGTACAGCGCATTCAACGCCGCCAAATCTTCCGGACTGATGCGGTTGCCGTTTTTCATAATGTTGCCTGCCGTCGCATTCGCCGTCTCGCCGCTGACCGCACCATGCGTCAACTGCTGTACCATCTGCTCCACCGGCCCGCCCGGCACGAATTGGATAACGGCAAAAGTAATCGCCAAAATCCCCAACAGCGTGGGGATTAAGAGTAATAGGCGGTGGAGGATGTAACGGTACATAAAATTTACTTCTATTGAGATTGTTTGAAAATTTTTAAATTAAATAAAATTTTAATTTAAATTAAAATTTAATCAATTACTTAAATCAATAAGATGGATTAATATTGCAACAATTACTCCACCTACTATTGTTACAATTAATGGCGCAATATACAAATCATGAATTTTACTGGATTTTGGTAAATTAACTCGAAGCTCCATAGTCTCTCTAAAATCAGAATTCCTACCAATAGAATTCATTAGCATTTGATTTTCAATTTCTTGATCAATTTGCTTTAATCTACGCCTCAACTTTTTACCTGAATTAAATATTACCCATCCAATAAAAAATACTGCATATATACCTATAAATTTTATACCTTGTTCATCATAAAAATTTAATGGGTTCGGTACAGGCGAGTTATTCCAAAAAAAATCTAAAAATCTACTATGTTCATATATGGAATAAACTATTTCTCTAAATGGCTCAGAAACAGCATGTCCAATTGCACTCCCATCATCTAATCTCAATGCAAACATCTTTAAAATTGAAATTAGCGTGGAAATCAAGCTTGGAACGCAGATCAAAACGCTAAGCCATAACATTATAAAAACTTTCTTTTTAGCTTGTTTATAATTCAAAGTATTTCTCCATGTTATCTTTTTTAAAACTGATTCTAAACAGACTTACTCCAAAGCCTCTTGCAATTTCTTCTCAATCAAATCCGCGTCAAACGATTTGGCAATCAGCTCGAAGCGCGAGTCGCGCCGCCATGAGACTTGGTTGGCGCCCCATTGCCCGTCCACCCAGTTGAGCCACACCCATGTGCCAAGCACTTGGAACACGCCTTTGGCGCGGACGAGGTCGTCTGTGAATTTGGGCAGGTCGTTGAAGAAGTTGGTCAGCTTTTCGCCGTCGAAATCGCGTCCGGCGGGGAAAGTGAAACCTTGCGACTGGAAGCCCATGGTGTTGTCCGGCAGGGCTTTGAGGCGGTAGCGTGATTTTTCGACTACGGGAATGTCCAGCCATTGGATGTCGAGTTGTGCGTTTTGGACTTCGACCACTTTGGCTTTGGGCGGGAACAGTTTTGCCGCTTTGTCGTGAAATTCGGCAAGCTGTTCGGGGGTGCATAAATCGGTTTTGCTGGCGACCAATACGTCGCAGATGCCGATTTGGTCTTTATACAATGCCTGTTGCGCGTAATCGGGGTTGATGAACTGGCGCGGATCGACGACGGTAAAGACGGCGCCGATTTCCAAAAGGCTGTCCAGCGGTTTGGCTTTCAATTCGTCGATGACGCTGGCGGCGTGTGCCAGTCCGCTTGCTTCAATCATCAGGCGGTCGGGCTTGGCATCGCGCAGCATTTTCTGCACGGTTACACCCATTTGCGGGCCGGCTGTGCAACACAAACAGCCGCCGGCGATTTCTGCCACGGGGATGCCGTTGTCGCTCAATACCGCGCCGTCAATGCCGATTTCGCCGAACTCATTGACGATGATGACCCATTTTTCGTTCGGGTCTTTCTGCTCCATCAGGCTTTTGAGTGCGGTGGTTTTACCTGTTCCCAGAAAACCTGAAATCAGGTGGACTTTGGTTTTTTTCACTTCTGACATTTTTTACAGATTCCAGTTAAAACAACGTGTTCTTCTTTCAGCGCAAAGCCGCTTTCGGCAACGCCTGCGCGCAGTGCCGCCCATTCGTGGCTCAGGGTTTGCTCGTCCGCCGTGCCGCATTCGGTGCAGACCAAAATAAACGCGCTGTGGTGCGCTTCGGCTTCTTCGTGGTCGTGGCAATGGTCGTCGCACTCGTGCTGCGCGTGGCTGCACAAAATATAGCCGTTGACCGCCGCCACTTTGTGCAAAACGCCCTGCTCCGCCCAAAAATCAAGGGCGCGGTAGGCCGTCGGCGGCGCAACCACGCCCTCGCTTTGCTGCTGCATCTGCGACAAGACATTGTAGGCTTTAATCACGCCGCTTTGCTGCAAAACGATATCGAGCACCTGCTCGCGCAAAGCGGTTACCTGTACGCCGTCACGGCGTGCCTGTTCGAGGATTTTTTGTTTGATTGCGTGTTTCATAAAGGCTTTCAGACGACCTTAAAATTCTGAATGGAAAGGATTATATTATAACGTGTTTCCGTTTGGTTCAAACTGCCGTTGTTTTCAGGAGCGAAAAACATGGGGAAATCCTTGGGAACAGCAAATAATAATCCTCTTTTAAAATCCAAATACCTGAAAATAAACCTATCATTTTACCGAGAGGAATGACTCTCCCCCCTTTGTATCTGTTTAGAGGATTAAAAATTTCAAAGCAAAGATCGTCTGAAGTTTCAGGCGACTTTTTTTGTTGTTTTTCCAACTTATTCATACTAAAACGAAAATTTTTACTTGTGCCGGATAATTTGTGTGTTAGTATCCAAACACTAAATTGTTGACAATACAGCCCGATCCCGACTACCGGCTTTGCCGTGTATAGCCGCTTTCGGAGCGGATATAAAAAGTCGGACGGCGATTGCCGACAAAACCAAAAACAAGTCAACCAAAGGAGAAATTATGAACCACGACACATCATATTCCGGCATGCACAAACCGTCGTCGGACTTTGAAAGCCGTGAGGCGTATTTGGAACACGAGCTGCAAATCATGCAGCCTAAACGCTGGCGGCTCAATCTGCCGTTTCGCGATTACCGCTTCGAACCTGAAGACCTGATTCCCGCGATAGCGGGAACCATCGGCAAGGTGGTGATGGTCAGCGCTGTGGCGGCGGCGTTTGCCGTGCCGTTGGGGCTGCCCGACACCTTTCTGCCGCAAAACGTCCGTTACGAGCTGCTGATTGCATCCGTCTTCATCCTGCTGCTTTCCGGCCTCTTCCTGCCCACTTCCAACCTACCCGGTACACACGGGCCGTTGATTCCGCTGATTCCCGTCGTCGTTGCCGCGGGCGGACATCCGCTGGCTTTCGGCTTGTTGATTGGTGTATTTGGATTCTTGCTGGGGATTACCAAGGGCGGCAGCCTGATGGCGAAACTGACAAGCAACGGCGTATGCGGCGGGCTGCTGCTGTATCTGGGCTTCGTCGGCACGACCGGACAGGTCAAGAAGCTCTTTGAATGGGCGGGCAGTTTCGACAAAAGCTACATTGCCTTTATCGTGATCATCGGCACCATCCTGCTCTATGCGCTGCTGGAACATTGGCGCAAACGTTGGCTTGCCGTCCCATTAGGCTGCGTGCTGGCTGGATTTACCGCCTATCTTTTGGGTGCGCCGTTTTCCTTCCAAACCGCTCCGGGCCTGCCGCCTATGAGTCCTGCCTACTGGTGGGGTGAAAATACCGGCTGGATGATGGGTCTGCCGACGATGGACAGCTTTTTGGTCGTGTTCCCCTTTGCCGTACTTGCCGTCGCCATGTGGTCGCCTGATTTCTTAGGGCATCAAGTGTTCCAAAAAATCAGCTACCCGGAGCGTTCCGAAAAAGCCTTGATGAACATCGACGACACCATGTTCACCTGTTCCGTCCGCCAAGTCGCAGGCTCGGTATTGGGCGGCGCGAACTTCACCTCTTCATGGGGAACCTATATCGTTCCCGCCTCTATCGCCAAACGCCCGATTCCCGCAGGTGCGATATTGACTGCCTTGTTCTGCATCATCGCCTCCGTTTGGGGCTATCCTATGGATTTGGCGATTTGGCAGCCTGTATTGAGCGTTGCGCTGATTGTCGGCGTCTATGTTCCGCTTTTGGAAGCAGGCATGGAAATGACGCGCAAGGGTAAAACCACCCAATCCGCCGCCATCGTTGTGTTCTCTTCCGCGCTGGTCAATCCCGTTTTCGGCTGGTCGCTGACCATGCTTTTGGATAACTTAGGCTTAATCGGATGTAAAGAACGCAGCGCGGAACTCGGGTTTATGGGTCGCGTCGTCGTACCTACCGTCGGCTTTGTCATTCTCTGCGCAGCAATGGGCGCAGTAGGCATGCTGCCCGGTATCCCCGCCTTCCTTGAGCAGTTTAGAAATCTGCACTAACGAAGCAGCACCAGCGTTTCAGACGACCTTTTTAGCACCAAAGGTCGTCTGAAAACCGCGAATTGCGGATAAATCGGATAATCGGCATTGGTTTGAAGTTTTAACATAAAAGGTCGTCTGAAAAACTGATTTTCAGACGACCTTTCGTTATTTGAGATGTTAAGACAATAGATTCGGTATAGTGGATTAACTTTAAACCAATACGGCGTTGCCTTGCCGTACTATCTGTACTGTCTGCGGCTTCGTCGCCTTGTCCTGATTTAAA
>ERZ773214.2059-NODE-2059-length-11192-cov-68.552393_pt1 | contig 11192 bp, 8 predicted proteins | sample MGYA00511238_ERZ773214 | MGnify/ENA primary metagenome ERZ773214 (study PRJEB29015, sample SAMEA2738157) | human oral metagenome | biome: human oral; feature: human-associated habitat; material: saliva | place: China | collected 2259 ...
GAGCACCTGGCGGAGGGTACGGGTACTCCGGTCAACCCGAAGACCCTCCTGGGTGTGTAACCGGTGCGCGATGTGCGTGAATAGCCGTAACTGAACCCCGCAGGCTGGTGAGCACCGGCCTGCGGGGTTCAAGTTGTACTTTATTGTTTCGTGATAATCTGTGAACGCTGACGGCTGTACAGCGATGTAAAACGCGGCTGTCTAGGAAGTTTATCCACCAACAAAGTTGTCGGAAAGGAATAAGTGATAAACCATGAACTTACTATATTTAGCTAATGTAGTAGTTGCCGAGGTGGGTGAGGACTACTACTGGCATTGGACCCATGACCAGGAAATTGGCAAAGCGCTGGTTGCTGCTGGTGCAACGGTTATTGCAGCACTTATAGCAATTATTGGTGTTGTATTGACTGTTCGTAAAACAACGCAGCAGATAGAGCTTTCCAAACAAGGAACACCTCCCGAACTGACCCGCTATAAAGAATGGCTTGAAGTTTCCGAACGGTATAAGGAACTCGCAAAGACCTCGGATGCGTGTAAAACTGAGGATAACTTGAACGAGTACCAGGAAATTGAATCTTCGCGCACGGCAGCTCTCGAGCGTGCAATCTGGGAGAGGAAGGTTCTTTCAGCTTGTCCAGATATTCGTGCTCAGAAGCGAATTCTGAATATTCCATACGCAATGTCAACAGCTAAAAAAAATGATTTTTTTGCCTTGTGGCCATGGTTTAAATCTAGGCCGGTAAAGATACTTGAAAATATTTTTGCTATTCTTATGACTGCGTTGATTTTTGTGGAACTTATTGAATATCTTTGGAAGCCTATAAGTATGCAAAGCGCTTTTAGCGATGTGCTTGTGGTCTTTCTCGTTGGATATGTCTTTAGTATGCTTCTGTCTATTTACGCAGCAGATTCTGGTGAAATGGATGCTGAATATTACTTTATTCGAATACGTAAAGCAGAACCTAAATTAAAGGCAACAGAAACTATTGAAGCATTTTCGAAGTATGTTGCTAATGGGCGTCGAGTGCGCCTCGCATTTCTAAAGAGTGAGTATCGTAATTGGGTATATTATCCAGGATATTCACTTCAAGAAAGGCCGTTTTTGCGCTGGGTTATTCCAGTTATTCTATTTTTCTATTATTTCCTCCCAATTTATTGGATTTTGTGTTTTATTAGTTGGGTTAGATATAGGGAATGGAAAATGTATGGAACATATCGCCCTGGTGCTTTCGGGCTTGATGAGGAAAAATCGAAGCGATTTTCATGGGCTAAGTTGCTCAAGTCGATAAAAGAGTTAGAATTTAACGATAAGAAGGTATGCGTTTTGTGGTTAATTATGGTGGCGGCAGTTATAGCCATAGGTACCTTGACCGGAGGAAAGCAGATAATAAACATACTAGTATTCAATATTGGCTACGTTATTAGCTTTTTCTTGATTAGCATGAATGAAAAGGTGCTGAATAAACTATCCGATGGACCTTCGAGTGAATTTCAAAAGAAGGTATCCTCGTGTGCTGTTATTTTGCTATTTGTCTTAATGGCTTTGCTGGGTAGCCTATTCTTTGCGACTGAAAATTGGAGGCTGATTTGGTTGGGGGCGCTAATGGTAGGCGCACTGTATTTCTTCCCTTATTATTTTGTGCATGGAAAATCAATGATATACCTGGGTCTTATCTGTGCCATTAATATTTTCGTGGGTTATGTCTGCACTGACATTTCATTAGAGGTAATTGCATATATTGATACGGCAATTAAGTTCATGTTTGGAATTTACCTACTATTTCTTTCAAAGCCATCGAAGCAAGTATAAGACGCAGATTTTGATGCGCTAAAGGGTAGCCCCGGGTGTACGCGCATCCGGGACTGTCTCTTTCGCTTTTTTGACGAATTCTCTGTTGCTATTTTGATATAATCATAGGAGATTTAATTAATAATCAGAAGGAATGGACTATATTGATATATTGCAGAATTTTTTATATTAAAATTTAGTGACGTGACAAGAGTAGTGACTTTACGAGAGGCTATTGGAGGTATCGATGAGTTTTCTAAACTATAACAAAGACGAAAAGTTAGAATTTAACTATAAGAGGGCATGCGGCCTGTGGCTAATTGTGGTGGCGGCAGTTATAGCAATAGCTACCCTGGTCGGAGGAAAACAAATAATAAACATGCAAGTATTCAGCATTGGGTACGTCGTCAGCTTTTTCTCAATCAACATGAACAAGAAGGTGCTGAATAGACTATCCGATGGCCCTTCGAGCGAATTTCAAAAGAAAGTATCTTCACGTGCCGTTATTCTATTATTTGTCTTGATGGTTTTGCTGGGCGGCCCATTCTTCGCAACTGAAAATTGGAGACTGATTTGGCTGGGAGCACTGATGGCAACCGCGCTGCATTTCTTCCCATACTATTTTGTGCATGGAAAGCCAATGATATACCTGGGCCTTATCTGTGCCATCAACGTGTTTGCAGGATATATTTTTACCAACATTCCGTTAGAAGTAATCGCATATATCGACGCGGCGATTAAGATCATCTTCGGAATCTATCTGCTATTCCTTTCAAAGCCGTCAAAGCAAATTTAAGGCAGTTCTTCGGCACAACAAATCAGGGCGGCCCCGGACGCACACGCATCCGGGGCCGCCCGTTATCCGTCAGAACCTATTTCTTAGCGCCGAACGCCCGCGTCCACGCCCAGCGGGTCAGCACCGCCGTACCCACCGCAACCGCCATCGGCAGCCACGCACTCGCACCCTGACCCGTAAAACCAATCAACAACGTCAACGCAGACAACGGCGCATTCATCGACACACCCAAAAACGCCGCCGTACCCGTCAACGCCGCCGCATACAACACCATCGACGCGCCACCAGGCACTCCGCCCAAAGCAGGGAACGCCCACAGCGCCAGCGCCGCCACGCAAAACGCAGCCGCCGCACCCAACGCCAAACCCGGCGTCAACGTGCCGCCATACGAACCAGAACGCAGACTCACCACCACCACCGCAGCCTTCGCAACAGCCAACGCCAACACATACACTGCCGCCGCCACAGTCAAACCGCCCGCCGCCGCATCCAAAGACACATTAAACGTGTGCTGAGTCAGCAGACGGCCATTACCCAGAATCTCCGGAAGCCACAGCGAAACCACCGCGACCAGCGCAAACGCCACCGGAATACGCCACAGAAGAGAACGATCCTTCGCCTTCAGCTTCTCCGCACGCTGCGACAACGCCCTAAAACCCAACGCCAACGGAGTCAACACCACACCCGTTAGCGCCGCCACCGTCAGCGTCGTCGCATCCAACGGAAGCTGCGGCACCGGGTACGTCGGCGCACTCGAAATCACCAGATTTGCCGTGACCGTCGCCGTCCACACCGTCACCGCACCCACATACAGCGACCACAGGCTCAGGCCCGCAGCCATCGCCTCCACAAGGTACACCACGCCACCAACCGGCACCTGATACACCGCCGCCAAACCGGACGCCGCACCCGCCGCCACCAGCAGGCGACGCTCACGATCACCCAGCAGCAGCGAACCATCCGGACGGGTACCACCCACACGCTCCAGAAAACGCGCGCACCGACCCGCAGCCAGCGCACCCAGCTCACGAGGCGCGACCTCCTTACCCACCGGGGAACCCGCACCCACCGCAACAATCTGAATCACCGAATGCGAAATCTGCCGCCACAGCGAGGGCTTAAGGTCTTCCTCGGTAGCACCCGCAATCTGCGACTTCACGCCGACCACACGCCGACCGCCCGACTGCAGGTAATACCAAACCAGCGCCACGAACGGGCCCAGCGCCGCCAAAACCAGGGCACGACGCGCAGGGTCAGCGCCGTCAGTGACCATCGGGTGATGACCCTCAGCCTGACCGAAAGTTAGCTCCTGCATAAAGTCCAGAACATAATGCAGAGCAATCGCGCCCAAGCCGCTGAACACGCCTGTGACCAGCGCGGCAAGGGTCAGCCCCAGCAGGAGGCGAAACGAAAAAGAACGGAAGCCCGCAGGATTCTGCGGGTTATTCGAGGAAGAACCAGTATGAGAAGACATAGAAAAAAAGGGGTTTGCGTGTTGCGTGCTGTGTGTTGGGTTGAGGCTTCACAACCCGCGCGAACCGCGGCGAAAGCCGTGGCGCAAACCGGATGGAAACCGCAGCGAAATCGGGGGAGACAAAGCCGATTTAATTTTACGCCCGCGCTTTTTGCACCTCAGCAACGGGGGCAACGCGAAAACCCGGTTTCGGATGGCAACACGAGCCTCGCCCACGGGGTCGGCGCATCAACTCTCGGCTTTCACGCGTTGGTTCGGTGTGCCCCAAACCACCCGCACCCGCTAAGCTGGAAGGGTACGCCTCCACACGCCCGCCGCGCACCGAACAGTAGCCCCCGGAACACACCGGCGGCACGCCTGCCGGCACCCGGCGCAGGCACCCCATTAGGAAGGATCAACGATGACCGCAACTATTGCTTTTCTCGGCACCGGCTCCATGAACGGCTCCATCGCCGCAGGTCTGCTCGCTGCAGGCCACGACCCCGCCCACATCCGCGCTACCGTGCGTAGCGAAGAATCTCGTGCCGCCCTCGCCCAGCGCCTCGGTGACAAGGTAGAAATCATCACCACCGGCGGCGAAGCTGACGGCAACCACAAGGCAACCGCCCACGCAGACGTCGTGCTGCTCGGCGTGAAGCCCTACGGCATTGTCGAGCTTGCCCGCGATATCGCACCCGCCCTCGCACCGAACGCCGTCGTGGTGTCCGTTGCTGCCGGCGTGACCCTCGAAACCCTCGCCGAGTGCCTTCCCGCAGGTCAGCCCATTGTCCGCTGCATGCCGAACACCCCCTCCTCCGTGGGCAAGGGCGTGCTCGCCATCTCCACCACCGACACCGTGAAGGACGAACAGAAGAAGCTCGTCGAAGAGGTCCTGGGCACCGTCGGTCTGGTCGTCGAGGTCCGCGAGGACCAGATGGATGCGGTCACCGCCGTCTCCGGTTCCGGCCCGGCATACGCGTTCCTGCTTGCGGAGGCGATGGCAGCCGCCGGCGAGAAGCTCGGCCTGGATGCAGACACCGCGCTCAAGCTGGCCAGCGCAACCGTTGCCGGTGCGGGCTTCCTGCTCGACACCAACCCGGATGCCCCCGCCCTGCGCCGCGCCGTGACCAGCCCGAACGGCACCACCGAGCGTGCGCTGAACACCTTCGTGGACGGCGGCCTCTTCCAGCTGACCGAGGACGCGATGCGCGCCTGCGCGGCACGTTCGGCGGAAATGAGCCAGCTGTACACTGCTGATGAGGACTAATACCGTTCGGTAGCGCCGCCCGCACTGGGTAAAACTACTGGGCAAAACTATGAAAACAGCCTCTTCCCGAAACTTCGGGAAGAGGCTGTTTTCTATGTATATTCGCGGGCTCCTCAAAGCAGCGAGGAAAAGTGCTTTTAGGGCCGTGCCGCGAAGCGCTCAATCAGGTCCACCTGACCGGACACGATCAGAATGTCGCGCGAGTGAATACGAGTCGTGGCGTCCGCGTAGGTGAAATCCTCGCCGGGGGACTTGATGCCGACCACGGACACGCCGTACTTTGCGCGAATATCCGACTCGGCCAGCGTGAAGCCGTGGGTCTCCTTCGGCGGGCGCATCTTTGCAATCGCGAAGTCGTCGTCGAACTCGATGTAGTCCAGCAGACGGCCCGAGACCAGGTGCGCGGCGCGGCGGCCGGCGTCAGCCTCCGGGTAGACCACGTGGTGCGCGCCAATGCGCTCCAGAATCTTGCCGTGCGCGGGGGTGATAGCCTTCGCCCAGATGCGTTCCACGCCCAGGTCCACGAGGTTTGCGGTAATGAGAACGGACGCCTCAATCGAGGTGCCCACACCCACCACGGCGGACCCGAAATCATCTGCACCCAACTGGTGCAGGGTGTCGATATCGGTCGCGTCTGCAGAGACCACGTGGGTCAGCACGCCCGACCACTTCTGCACCAGCTCGGGGTCCTTCTCAATCGCGAGGACCTCCTTGTTCTGCACGCGCAGCTGGGCGGCCACCGCGGAACCGAAGCGGCCCAGGCCAATCACGAGGACGGGATCGTTATGTGCACTAGCCAATGGTGGGCCTTTCTTCGGGGAACTTGTAGAGGCGGCGGCGTGAACGTAGCGCCAGGCCGGTCGCGGCGGTTGTTGTACCCACACGGCCGATGAGCATCAGCACGCTGAGAACGTAGATGCCCGCCGGCGGCAGGTTGGCGGAGAGGCCGTCTGAGAGGCCGCAGGTCGCGAAGGCAGAGATGACCTCGAAGATTACTTCCTTGAGGTCCGCGCCGCTAATAATCAGAATTGTCGCTGAGCCAACACCCACCACGGTAGCACCCATCACGATCACGGAGATGGCAATGCGTAAAGAGGATTCGGGGATGGTGCGATTGAAGGCTACGACCTTCTGGTCACCTCGCGCTTCGGCAAGAATCGACAGGGCAATGACCGCGATGGTGGTGACCTTCACGCCGCCCGCGGTGGAGCCGGAGCCGCCGCCAATGAACATGAGCATATCCGTCAGGAGCGTGGAGACGGGGGCGATACTGCTCATGTCGACCAGGTTGAAGCCGCCCGAACGCATCATGATGGAGGCGAATATCGCGTTGAGAACCTTCTCTCCGGGGGAGTAACCGCCGATGGTGGCGGGGTTATTCCATTCGAAAAGACCCCAGAAGAACGCGCCAAAGGCAAAAAAGAACAGAGTCGTGACGACGGTCAGCTTAGCCGTGAGCGACCAGTGCCGGGGGCGGAAAGGATTGCGCTGAATCGCAATGAAAACAGGGAAACCGAGCGACCCCAGGAACACGGCAATGCAGATGGGCACGAGCAGAAAGAGGTCGTGGCCGTAGGGCACAATGCCGTCGGAATGTGGGGTGAACCCGGCATTGTTGAAGGCCGAGACAGAGTAGAAAATACTGTGCCAGATGGCCTGGAAGGGGTCTTCACCCAGGGTCAGGAAACGCGGAATCAGCACGAGCGCAATGATCGCCTCAATGGAGAAGGAAGCATAGGAAACGCTCTTGACGATGCCGCCGACCTCGCCGAGACGGCTGATGTTCAGGTCTTCCTGCGCAATGAGCTTGGTGCGCAGGCCCATCTTGCGGCCGATGGCTAGTGCCAGCAGCGAGGTGATTGTCAGAGTACCCAGACCGCCCACCTGGCAGGCCACCAGAATCATGGCCTGCCCGAAGGTTGACCACTGCTGGGCTGTGGAGACGGTGGTTAGACCCGTAACGGTCACCGCGCTGGTAGAGGTAAAGAAGGCGTGGTGGAAGGGGGCCGGCTGCCCGTCGTTGGAAGAGATGGGCAGTAGCAGAGCAAGCGTGAAGAAGATGATGACCAGCAGGAACGCGCCGATTGCGGTACGCGAGGGCGAGGATAGAACGGTTGCGTCAATGAAATCGCGGAAGCGTTCGAGGGTATACCGGTTGAACCCGAGAGGACCCTTCGGCTGACGGCGGGTACCGGAGTGCTCGTGACGGTCGCGTAACGCGGGTAACCTGTCCAGTTTGAGACCCGGGACGCTCGCGAGGACGCTCAGGCCTTCAAGCTCTTCGATGCGCTCGCGGTAGCTCTCGTGATGCTCACCGGCGCGGTACTTATGCTGAATACCGCTGAGGGAGCTCCAGCGGGGGTTGAGAAGATTCTGCGAGCCGTTGCGGCTGCGATAGCGGCGTCGAGGACGGCGCCGTGGGTGACGGAATGTGTTTCCCATGCGCCTCCTTCATGAGCTCGTGGATGGGGTGCGTGATGCGGGTGCGAGGATAGAGAAAAGCACAAAATAGTGCCTTCCTAGTGTATCGCGCCGGGCGTTCAGAACCGAGGCGATGGACAGGAGCGAAAGCACACGACGTGGGAGCCTTCGCGCGGGGCCGATGGTTCTTCTGCGGGCTTGCCTTCGCACTTTTGGGAATTCGAAGGCTATTGAGCCTCGGAACTTCCAGAAATCCACGGGAAACACTATATTCTCTTATAAGAATATTCTGTCTAAAAATTGCCGTGATAACCGTGTATGCCCAATTTCTAATGCTCTGAAACGTTTGGTGGCTATAAGAAGGGCATGCGCCGTGGATCTGGTCGAGATTTCTAGAGAAGACGAGCCGACACGAACGTGCGAGAGGTTCTTATGGGGGGGCAGGGCATAAAAAATTTAAGGGGATTCTCCGCATCACCCTCATTCTTAGCTTGAGGTGCCCCTATTATATGTCATAATCGCTATATGCATTCTGATGTTTTTTCTGTCATTGCGGACCCTACCCGTCGTCGAATCGTGCGTATCCTCGCCGAGCAAACCCATACGGTGGGTGCTGTTGTTGAAAAGCTGAGCATGAGCCAGCCGACCATCTCAAAGCATCTTAAAGTCCTCCGCGATGCAGACGTCGTCTCCGTGACGGTGGAGGGGCAGCGTCGCCTCTACTCGCTGAACCCCGAGGTGTTCGCAACCGTCACCGATTGGATTAACGAGACGGTTCAGATTGCACGCCGCGCCAGCGAAGCGCCGGTGGCCCTGCCCGGCGGTGCCACCCTGTCTAGCGAGCACACCCCCACAGAAAAGGCCGAGGCCGTCGCCACCGTCGCCACCGAGCCCGCAGTCGAGAAGGTCGCCGAGCCCAAGGCTGTTGAAGCTCATGAGGTAAAGCCCGCGGCACAGTCCGCAGAGCAGCCTGCAGCCGAGGCCCAGCCCACCGCGGAGGAACTGGAGCAGGAGCGAATCCGTCGTGCCCGCGCCCAGTACATTACCCCCAACACGCGCATCATCGCCCGCCCGGCGCACCCGGCACCCGCCGAAGCATCGCCCGCCGCCGCAAGCGAGACCACTCGAGACTCTGAATCTCAGGCCATCCCCGAGCATGAGGGAACGGTAGACAGCACCCCGATGCGTCCCTTCACCCCCGCCTCCTATGGCTACGATGCGGGCCGCACCGCCCACCCCGAGGTGCAGGTTGCTCCCACTGCCACCGCAGAACCCGTCGAGGAACCCGCAAAGAGCGAAAAGCCCGTCGAGAAGACGGAGAGCCCCGTGGTTTCCGTGTCCTCCGGTTACGGCTTCGACTCGGCCTCTTCCTACGGCATCGACCCCGCTGCCGTGGTGGGCGGATCGGTTCAGCCCATCGTCGAGGAAAGCGCAGCTGAGGAAGGCACCGCTGAGGCAAGCGCCGCCGTGGAAGACTCCTCCGAGCGCTCCGAAGAAGCTACCGTAGCGGCTCCTGCAGTTGAACCCGCAGAAGATTCCGCAGCTGTTCCCGCAGAGGATTCTGCGACGGCAGAAGAAGCGTCGGAACAGGCTGAGGCTTCTGAAGAAGCCTCCGAGGAAACCCTCGAGGAGCCCGAATCCGCATCTTCCGAGCCCGCGCAGAGCGAACCCGAATACCAGACGATGCCCGCCTACAACTCGGCGTACGCCCCCGCCCAGGAGCCCAAGGAGAAGGAACACCGCGGTGGCCTCTTCGGCTTCCTGCGTGGCCGCCGCCGTTAGCCCACGCATCCTGCGCCCTGTGCGCTACCCCCTGTCCTCAAACCCCCACTCTCACTCACCTCTTTAAGCGAAAGACAGCATACACGTGGCTATTCATCGTAAAATTCTGCGCTGGCTCGAGAACGAATTGTTCGAAGGTAATATTCAGCTGGGCCAGGACCTGCCTACAGACAGCGAGATTGCGCGCGCGATTGGCGTGGGACGATCCCGCACCCGCGATGCCCTGCGAACCCTCGAAGACATGGACCTGGTGCAGCTCTACACCGGCCGAGGCAAGGAGATGCTGGTTCACCTGAGTGATGAGCCTGCCGCCGCCGCGAGTGCCGCCCTGCGCCTGCACATGTCGAGCTCGCGCTACCCCACGCGTGACCTGGTGCAGACCCGTATCCTGCTGGAGAGCTGGGCGATTGCGCGTATTAATCCGAAGACCGCATCCTTCGCCGAAATGGATGATGTCCTCGCCCAGATGGAAGACTTCGACCTGTCCATCCGTGATTTTCTGGAGCTGCTGCTGAGCTTCCACCACCAGGTGATGCGTTGCGCCGGCAACGAGCTACTGGTCGGCCTTCTGGCTTCCGTGCGTCAGCCGAGCTTCGAATCGATGCTCTCCCTGGTTGGTCGCATGCCGCTGTGGAGCAGCGCAGTGGAGCGTCTGCGGGCCGAGAGTCGTGCCATTGCCGAGGCTCTGAAGGCAGGCGATGCTGCGACGGCTCGCGCCCTGGTGATTAGCCAGCTACGCGGCATGTATTCCGAGGCGGGCATTGACCTGGAGGAGGAAGCAACCTCCGCGAACGGGCTGCCCGGTGAGCCGGCGGCGGCTTCCTTCGCCCCGGTTGAGCTGGAGGATTTTGAGGCCGACGACCTGGTTGAAGATTTCGACGAGGCCATTGCCGATGACCCCTCATTCTCGGATGCAGATTTTGCGGTTGCCGGCGTTGAGGTTTCCGGCGATGCACAGCCCGTTTCGGATGGTCCCGCGGAGGAACCCCGGAGTGAGACGGTTGCGCCCGTGGTTTCGGCCCCCGCACCTACCGAGGTGAAGGCTCCCGAGCCCGTACAGGCGGTTCAGGCGCAGTCCGCCCGCCCGAAGACCGGCCCCCTGAAAGCCGAGCCCCAGAAGGCCGAGTCTCCGCGCGCCGAGGCCCCCGCCCGCCCGGCGCGCTCCGTGAGCGCGGGCTGCACGTGAGCGCCCTCAACATCAACGGCAACCAGCTCCACCCCGTCATCGGCGAGCGGGTCGATGAGCTCATCCACCGCACTGTCGACCTGGCGCAGATGCTGGGTGTGGGAACCGTCGTGCTCATGTCCGGCCTGCCCGGGGGAGCGGCGGGGGACAACACGCCCAACTGGGTCATCACATCCTGGCCGCCCGAGACGCAGGCCATCCTGGACTACCAGTGGAACGAGGTCGCCATCCCGTACTGGCGGCTGCTGGCGCGCTACGGCGAGGAACGGGGCGTGCGCTTCGCCGTCGAGATGCACGGGTCCCAGCTGGTCTACAACGCGGCCACCCTCCTTCGGTTGCGGGACGCCGTGGGGAAGACGGTGGGAGCGAATCTCGACCCCTCCCACCCCATGTGGATGGGGGGCCGACCCCTGCGCCATGACCAGCGCGCTGGCCGGAGCCATCCACCACGTCCACGCCAAGGACGCCCGCATCAACGAGCGGATCACCGCCGTCAAC
>ERZ773214.2062-NODE-2062-length-11186-cov-3.642799_pt1 | contig 11186 bp, 21 predicted proteins | sample MGYA00511238_ERZ773214 | MGnify/ENA primary metagenome ERZ773214 (study PRJEB29015, sample SAMEA2738157) | human oral metagenome | biome: human oral; feature: human-associated habitat; material: saliva | place: China | collected 2259 ...
AGGCTTGTAAAGGATTTTGAAAATGAAATCTTGAGAGCCGACAGCAAGATTCCAAATTCTTGCCTGTTAATAGACGAGAATATCAAATGGGTAAACTCAATAGCCTTCTATCACTTCATGTTAAATAGGCAAAAATTAAAAGACCCTATAGCAAGGGGCAGAGTCAAAAAGTTTAATTCAGAAGATTATAAGGGGGTCATATGATATGTCACTATTAGAAAGAGCATTTGAGTTGGTTAAAAAGGAGTATGGTATTAAGGAAGGGGATGTTTTTAAATTAAAGGGTGATGACAAAGAGTATTATCAAAAAGATGGAATAATATGGTGCAAGGGACACTGCTATAACAGACTAGAAGATGTTAAGGTATCTGATATGATAATATACTACCTATTAACAGATAAGGTTGAAGTAGTAGGATAGGGAATCAAGTCAATCACTAAGGGAGAGAGTAATGGAAAAAAGTATTTTTAATAAAGAAGAATTAATGAGTTTTTTGAATGAGAATTATACAAAAATGTCTATTGGCAACAGTTTTTGCAATGCAATAGACGATAATAACATTGAAATCATAAAGGTTTTTGAGGAAGGATTTGAAGTTCTGCATAAGAGATTCAATCCAGACACCTGCGAAGATGAAATTATTAGAAAGAGTGGATTCATTAATTTTGACGATTGTCCACAAAGGATAGAATTACAAGAGGTTTAATGAGAAAAGAAGATATTTTGAGGGTTCTAACTCAAAGAATGAGTCAAAATCAGGGGCTTAGAGTATATTTCTATGATGAAGAAAAAGACAAAGCTCCTGTGGGGATAACCTTTTACCATGATGAAGTGGGGTTATTGATAGAAGTTATCAAGCAAAATTTTGATGATGACCTTAATTTGAGCGAAGGAAACCCTAGCAAGGTAAGAATAACAGAATGGGAGGATTAATAATTGAGAGGATTTGAGCCTGTAAGAGAGGAATTTAGGCAGAATGAAGAATATTATATGCCTAAAAGAAGCACAAAAGCTAGTGCAGGATATGATTTTGCAACTCCAGTTAGAATAGCTTTGCATCCACACGAACATAGCAAGATTATTCCAACGGATGTTAAAGTTTCTATGGGAGAGGATGAGTTTCTAGCTTGTCATATCAGAAGTTCATTAGGAATGAAGAAGGGTATATCCCTAACAAACATTACTGGTATCATAGATTCAGATTACTATTCTAATCCAGACAATGACGGAAACATATGTTTTCAGTTAAAGAATAACAGTGAGCATACTGTTATCATCGAAAAGGGTGAGAAAGTATTTCAGGGGATATTCCAGAAGTATCTAAAAACAGATAGTGATGAAATAAACTCAAAAAGAACTGGTGGTATAGGCAGCACAGGGGAGAAAGAGAAGATTACTATAGATATCTCTAAGTATAGAGATGATGTATTAAAGAAGTGTCATGATACACTACATGAACCACTTAGACGAGTAGATGAAAGCTTGACGAATGCAATAACCAACCATATTCTAAACGATGATTGGAAAGTAGAAGATTTTGATATATCAATAAAGGATAATACCCTGGAAGTAAAATGTAATATTGATGGGGTAGTAACTAAGGTTGTTAAGTGTAAAGAAGATGTATTTGATTTGGAGAAAGCTGTTATGATGGCTCTCTTAAAGCAGTTTGATGTAAATTATGGACTTGTGGATAAGATTATCAAAAACAGCCCATATCCAAGAGAGAGTGAACTTTATTATTGTGTTAATTTCGATGTTTTCAACCAGCCCTATGTGCTTACAGGAATATGGACTTGGGAAAGTGGAGAAAGATTTGTTCCGTCATTTGAGGATAATATATTTAAGACAAGAAAAGAAGCAGAAGAAAAAGTGGAGCAGATAAGAGATATTCTTAAAAGGAATAAGTAGTTATGAGAAGAAAGGGAGATTATTTAATTTCTGAAACTGATGCTTATGAACTCCCTGTATTTGTAGGAAACATAGACGAGGTTAGTCAATTTCTTGAAATGCCAATTAATACAATTCGTAAATTGGTAAATAAGGGGGCTACACAAGGTATGAAGTATCAGATAACAAGAATAGAAAATTAATATTGATGGTTAAAAGATAAGTTTTATCTCATTTTTATATTGCACTAAAAACAACATTGGGTATGACATATTTTTAACCACAAAGAGGGGAGAGAGGAGAATTGTTTTTTAATAAAGAAGTTTCAATATTAATGCCTGATGGGGTGAGTTTAACTCAATCAGAATGGAAGAAATTCACTCAAGAAGAAATATATTCTTATTTAGAAGCAATAAATAAAGAGAGAGTCAAACCCTTGGACTTTTCAGTTATTAAAAATGCTTGTTTTGAAGATATAATTTTAAAAAATATATGCTTTAACAAAACAAAGTTTATAAATTGCAAATTCGAGAATTGCATGATATCGGATTCAAATTTAGCAGGAGCTGAGTTTTTAAATGTAAGTTTCAAGGATGTGGATTTTGATGGGTGTGATATGAGGTCAGTCGGTTATTTTAAGTCCAAACTAAAATCTGTGGCGATGAGAAAGTGCATCATGCTTAAGAATGACTTTAGAATAACATCATTTGAAGATGTTCTTATTAACGAATCTAATTTAGATGATTCTGATGTAAAAGAGAGCAACTTTGATAATGTTCGTTTAATTAGAAGTTCTGGGACGCTATTAAAATGCCCAGAAGAAGGTTCATTTATCGGATTTAAGAAAATTTTTTTCGGCAACAATCCCTTGTTGTGTAAACTGGAAATACCAGCAGATGCAAAAAGAAGTAGTGCTTTTGGAAGAAAATGTAGATGTTCAAAGGCTAAGGTATTAGAAATATGGGGCAAGGACGGTTATGGTGATTACCTTGTTCCAATAAGTAGAGGATATTCTCATCACGACCATACCTTTGAGTATAAGGTAGGAGAAACAATATATCCAGATAGGTTTGATGATAATAGATGGGATGAGTGTAGTAATGGCATACATTTTTTCATAACCAAACAAGAAGCAATAGATTATTAAAAAGGAGAATTAGATGGCAGAAAAGACAATAGATAACATTTCAAGCTTTAATACATTCTGTTTTGTGGGAACATTAAGCAAAACAGACGATTATTATAGCGAATATATTGGAAAAAACAAAAGCGACATAGTAAAAATCAACTTTATGGTGAAGTGTGGGAGGAATAAGCACTTTGTCGAATCAGTTGCTTTTAGACCAAAAGACGGGAATAAGATAATTCACCTATTCAAGAAAGACGGAACTAGAGCCACAATCCCATTTAAGGATAGGATTAATGTAGATACAAGCGACCTAGGCAGGATGCATAATTCATATAGTGAAATGGAAGCAGGAAAGACTAGATTTGCTCATGGTGTTGACTTTATAGAAAAGGTTAAATCTGTATTCTCTACTGAAAGATATAAAGGCAGAAAGTATAAGATTACTGGCAGCGTAGAAAATGAAGGCTATACAGATAAGAATGGCAATGCAAGAGTTATCACGAAGTATATAGTTAACCATATAGAAGAAGTTCCAATGGAAACAGAAGATTCATCTACAGCTAATCTAAAGTTGTACCTACTAGATAATTGCTTGACTAGATTTGATGATGTTGCGGTTCTTGAAGGAGAATCAGTAAGAAAGACAATGAATGGCTATGAATCAGCTACTATGAAGGTAGAACTGCCATTAGGTGATAAGGCTGATAGGGCTTTTGAGATGTATCAAACAATGTATCGAGGTAATTCTGAACAGTTAAATAAGGCAGGATTAAAAGTTGATGTGATAAACGGAACTCAAGATGTTGACTTTACAGAAGATATGTTGACAGATGAAGAAAGAGATAGGATAGAGTTAGGTATAGATACTTTTGAAACTATAAAGGTAACTAAAGGTTCTGGTATTGGCGAAAGAGAAAGAAAGTTTGTTAGGATTAGAGATTTACAAGGATACTCTGAAATTGAAGAAACTGTATTAACTCTTGAGGATATAGGAATAAAGAAGGTTGAGTTTATCAGGGCTGATGAGTTGCCAGAATCTCCAAGTGAGTTTGGGGCAATAGATGATGACGATTTACCATTCTAAGAGGAGTGTGTTATATGGACAAGAAGATAGGAATAGAATTATTTAGATATGAAAATCTATTATTTGGAAAAGTATTGTATATGGATGAGAGCTTGAGAGCCTCCGGAGTTTTGTATAGAGGAAAATTAGTAGATATTAGGTCTGTTGGTAGCCCAGATTTAGAGGAGGGTATTCTGTTTGTTGGAGGCAGAGGAAAAGAATATGACCACGATGTCTTTAAGTATACTTATAGTAGCGAAGAAAAAGCCATTGAAGTGGCAAAAGACATAGAGAATGGAATCAATTTTATAAATAAGGGAGAAGTAAGAGGAGACTCATCCTCTGTGCATAGAGTAATATAGGGTTGAAATTAATGTTTTAAGTTGAGGTGATTAATAATATTAAGAGTTATAGAAGCCTTTAGTGGCATAGGCACTCAAAGAATGGCTCTTGAGAGATTAGGAATAGAACACGAGGTTGTTGGTATCTTTGAAATAGACAAGTATGCAATACAGTCATATGAAGCTATTTTCGATAAAACATTAAATTTAGGAGATATTTCTAAAGTTGATGTTAAAGATATTCCAGATTGTGATTTGTTTACATACAGTTTTCCTTGTCAGGATATATCAGTTGCAGGAAAATTAAAGGGGTTAGACAAAAACTCAAACACAAGGTCTGGCTTATTATGGAATTGTGAGAAGATAATAAGAGAAAAGAAACCAAAATATCTTTTAATGGAAAATGTGAAGAATTTAGCTGGTAAGAAGTTCAGAAGTGATTTTAAAGAATGGCTAAAGATATTAGAAGATATGGGATATACAAACTATTGGCAAGTTTTAAATACTAAAGATTATGGAATCCCGCAAAATAGGGAAAGAGTCTTTTGTGTAAGCATATTAGGTGAACACACACCATATGAGTTCCCAGAAAAATCCCCTCTAAAGCTAAGAATGAGAGATTTATTAGAAGATACTGTAGATGAGAAGTTCTATTTATCTCAAGAACAGATAAATAAGATTAAATTCTCAACATATTTCAAAGACCCTAGGTGTGTAAAAATAAATCAGATAGGGCAGCATGACACAGAAAAGAGAAAGAATACCAGTATATTTAGAGTCTATGATGATAATGGATTAGCTCCAAGTTTAACCACTATGGATGGAGGACATAGAGAACCTCATGTTATAGATGATAGCTTACCATTTAGAGTTAGAAAACTAACACCTAAAGAGTGTTGGAGATTAATGGGCATTGAAGATAAATATTTTGATAAGGCACAAGAAGTGTGTAGTAATACTCAATTATACAAACAAGCAGGAAATGCAATAGTAGTAGATGTTTTAATAGCTATCTTTGATAAGCTATTTTTAAATAATCATTGAAAAGCAACATTAGATATAAAATTAGATAACAAAAGGAGTGATTGAATGGCATTTAAAGAGCCAACAGTAAAAAAGACAATAACAGATATCTCTCAAGCAATGATATACATGCGTTCTACAAAGAAGTTTGGCAAGACAACTCTTTTTAGAGATATTATTTTAGAGAAATATGGAAAACCAGAGAACGGACTATTATTAGGCATAGGTCATGAGCATGGATATTCATTACTTGATGACTTAAATTCAACGCAGATTGAATCATGGCAAGACATGGAAGACTTTTTAGAATGGTTAGCATCAGACAATGAGAAGGCTAAGAAAATCAAGATGATTAGCTTTGACACAATAGATGAACTTATTCCACTAGCAGAAGAAGAAATATGCAGGCAGTGGGAAAAGAAGAAAAAGGTAAAGTGCGAAAGTATTAATGAAGCATTTGGTGGGTATAATGCGGGGCCCAAGAAAGCAATTAAGCTTATAAAAAAAGTTATTGCTAGACTAAGAAAGTTAAACATAGGTGTTTTTGCTATTGCTCATACTAAACTAAGAACTGTAAAAGACAAGGGGTCAGAAGGAACAGAAGGCTATCAGATACTAACATCTAATCTTGACTCTAGGTATGAGTCTCTATTTGGGGACATATTTGATTTTGTGTTCACAGGTAGTGTAGATAGAGAGATTAATGATGGTGTAGTTCTATCAGATGAGAGAAGACTATATTTTAGAGGGAATACAAGAATAGATGCTGGTGGTAGATATTCTGGTGGTTCTGTACCAGAGTATATGGTCTTTGAAAATGAGAATAACGCAGCCGAGTTCATTAAAATTGTTGAAGAAGGTATGAGAAATTCTTTAAGGAATAAGAAAACGGACGAGGAGTATGAACAGCACAGGAAAGAAGTTGAGAAAGAAAGAATTGAAGAGTCCAAAAAGAGTTTAGAGGAAGAAAAAGAAGAAGCAGCTAATGCAGAAGCCAACAAGTATCTAGATTTTGCAGTAGAAAAGGGTATTGACTTTGCTAGAAAATATTACTCTAATGATAAGTTTAAGAGTAAGGTGGCAGAGTGTTTAGCAAATGCTAGTGTCAAGAAAATACAGGAATTGCCTAATGAAGATTTTGCAGAATTAATTAAATATGCTGTGGAAGAATTAGGACTAAGTATGGATATTTAATAGATTGAGAGATTTTTCTCTCTTTCTATTGGAGAACTTATATGGAACAAGAAATGAGAAAAAAGATAATTAAAGAGCTGGGCATAAAGAAGATTTCTGATAGAGATTGGAAGAGAGTGTATACAAGGCTAACAAACGAATTGTCAGAAAGCACAATTCTTGAAATGATTGATAAATATGCTTTTGACATAGTGGTATTTATGCCAAAGTATATCAAGACCAACAGACAGAAGCTTGATTATTTGACAGATAGGTTAATAAGAGAGAGAGAAGATTTCTTCGAGAGTAAGTATCAGATAGATAGATTTATACCTAGTGAATTTAATTTTAGAGATGGTGAGCAGGTAGAAAAGAAGAAAACATTTTTAGATTACCTAGAGGAGTTGTAGTGAGTGTGGTAGACAATCAAGAAGAAGTAAGCGTTTTGTTAAAGAATGTAGATTTAGTCGAAAAAAATGGATTCAGTTACCTGGTAGGATTTAACCCTGATGGAACAATACATTATGTTTTGGAAATGAAGTCCTCTAATGCGTTGCCCAACGAAGAACCTTTTAATGTGGAAGCTTTAGTTAATGAGAATTGGTATCGTGAAAACGGATATAAGATAATTTGTAAGAATCAAGATTTGAAGTTGGAGGCGTGGGAAACAAAAAGGTCAGAGGAGCAATAGTTAGTGGATATGTTATGTGAATATTCCAACATATACATGTTTTTAGAAGGTTGTGATAGATATGATAGGCAGTAAAGAGGAAGAAATAAAAAAATCAATAAGAGAAGGAATAGTCTTTTTGATTGAAAGGGCTAGTATCATCAAGCAAGACGGAAAGTATTATATATTTAATTTTTGTCCTGATGAGGATTGGCTTCATAAAAATAGATGCGAGGTAATTGAAAAAAATAAAGATATGAGGTTTAAATTTAATGGATTTAAGAAAAAATGGTAATGAAAAGATTCCAAAAATAGATTCAATTTTCCCAAAGGATTTAATCATCAATTATCCCAATGAGGTTGTTTTACTTTATAGTAAGGGTCTGGAAAATAGACAAATAGGGAAAACATATTTTCTATTAAGAGAAGTTGTTAAAAAGAATGGAATTTACGCTACTAATGACAGAACGAGATTAAATTCTATAAAAAAATATTCCCAAAGCTTAGATTTCTATAAAGATGAAGAGTTTTATTTTGACAGGAGTAATACAACTATGTTCGTAAGTGATTCCATAATAGGGAAACGCTTTATGGGGAAAGCTATATTTTTAGACTTGGACATATCTGTTTCTCAAATAGGGATGTTAAAAAGCTTCATATCTGATTTAAGGACTAGAGGGGCTACTGTATCAGGAATTTGTAGAGTACAAGTCCCAGATTATGACACTTTTTAAATAATTGGATAGGAGAAAAATATTATGGAAATTGTAGATGAAAGACTAGCATCTAAAATCGGTGCAGGTGATTTGGTTGGTGTAGGGGAAAGTTTTGAGATTGATTACTATATAGTGGTGGTTGATAGATTGGAACAGAATTTTGGCTTAATTTCACCTTATGGCTTCTTTAACTGGAATGGATATAAGTCATTTGAAGAACTGCAAGAAGGAACAGGATGCTTTCTGGTGGCGAAGAATGAGGATTTAAAATTGAGCTTTTAATAGGAGAACATATGAAAATAAATTTAAAAATAGAAGATAGGATATTAAAAGATATAGATATAGAAGATTTTATCTGTGAAGAAATTGCAGGAGATTTAGTACGAATTGGCTGTAAAGATTTATTTATTGATAAACCTCTTTTCTTTAATGGGGAGAAAATTATTGCTAAGAATATTGAGGCAATTATAAAAGAAACATTCTATGGTAATATTGAAAGAATCCCTCCTGATATTTGCTATCAGATAGAGGTGCATAAGGATGAGGATAAAATTATTACTCTTACTCTTATAGAAGAATAGCTGGAAGTTGAGGAGAAAATATATGAAAGTAAAGATAAATTATAGTGCAGAATTAGAAATTCCAGAGATAGAGGAATATGCCGAGGCAATAGAAAAGCTTAGAGGTGATAATATTGAGAGCATAAAAAAAGAATTTAAAGAAGAACTTGATTTTTTATTTTACCATAATGAGGATGGAGTCAAGTTTGAAAGTAATTTTGATATGGCTGTAGATAAATAGGAAGGGGATACTATGTTGGTAGAATTAGATTATAAAGCTACTTTGAATATCCCGGATGAAGAGATTATAGATGGATTAAACGGTAATTATTGTCGAGAGAAAAGTAAGATTGTTAAAGAGAAAATATTAAGAGACCTCAATGACCTCTTTTTCGATACAAACAGCCCCATAAAGGGAGAATTGAATTTTTTAATCAATGGAGAGGAGATTAGATGATAGTACAGCAAATTGCTAAAAATAAAAATGACGAATATTTTACACCAAAATATGCAGTAGACCCTATCTTAAAATACCTTAAACCAAATTCTACAATTTGGTGTCCCTTTGATAAGGATATTTCAGAGTATGTTAAGGTTTTAAGAGGGGGGGTCATAAAGTTATTTTCTCTCATATAGACAATGGAGAAGATTTCTTTAATATGGAAGTACCAGAATGTGATTACATAATAAGTAACCCACCTTATAGTAAAAAGGGAGAGGTGCTAGAAAGACTGTTTAACTTAGGGATACCATTTGCTATGTTGATTGGTGTAGTTGGACTTTTTGAGAGTCAATTTAGATTTAAATTATTTAAAAATAATGATTTTGAATTGCTGTATTTTAATAAGAGAATTGACTTTTTAGACGGATTAAGCGAGAATCTTGACTCAAAATGCAGTCCTCCATTCAGCAGCATATATGTATGTCATAATATATTGCCAAAGCAGATAGTATTTGAGGAAATCAATAAGGTAAAAATATAGAATAAAGGAGAGATTAATATTCAATATTTAGGTGGTAAGTCAAGAATTTGTAAGGAGCTAGGAAAATTCTTTAACTCAAAACTTGCAGAGAGAGAGAGAGAGAGAGACAAGTATTTGTAGATTTGTTTTGTGGTAGTTGTAATGTTATTGCAGAGATTGACAGCAAATACCACAGAATAGCTAATGACAAGCATAAATATCTTATTGCTATGTGGAAAGCAATGCAAGAAGGGTGGATTCCACCAGACACTTGCAGAGAAGAAGAATACAGACATATCAAGCAAAACAAGGACGATGATATGGCTTTAAGTGGCTTCGTAGGATTTGCTTGTAGCTTTGGTGGGAGATGGTTTGAAGGATATGCCAGAAGGAAAGACACTTATAGGAATTATTATGTTCGAGGTAAAAGAGGCAACATTAGGCTAATTGAAAATATGCAGAATGTTCAATTTGAAAACAAGGATTATAAAGACCTTGAGATTCCTGATGGTGCAGTTGTATATTGTGATATCCCATATAAAGGCAAAACACAATATTCTTTAAAAGAGTGTGGTAAGTTTAATCACAATGAATTTTATGACTGGGTAGAGAAAAACAAACACATATTTGATATTTATATCAGTGAATATAAAGAGTCTGTTCCGGATGGATTTGAGATAGTTTGGGAAAAAGAATCAAAGACCAATTTAAGGAATATAGATAACCAAAAAATAAAAACCACCGAGGTTTTAATTACACCAACTTGAAAAGCAACATAAGATATAAAATTAGATAACAAGGTAAGAGGTGATTGTTCCTGTATAGTGAAAAAATAAAAAATAAATATCCTGCCAAAATGTTAACTGAAAGAGAGTTTCCTGAAACACAGGTAATATCTTGTTTGATGGAAGATTTAACCTTATTAGATGATTATGAGTTAAAAGAACAAGACTTCTTGTCTATTGAGTATAGAATTATGTGGAACATCATTAAGAAACTAAAGGAAGAAGGTTATCAGTCGGCTTCCTTAATGGAGATTAAGAGTAGATTGTCAGAGCCAGAAAAACAGTTTTTTAAAGATGAAAATATATGGGGCATCCTCCATGACGGAGCTTCTTTAATAGAAGTAAGCAAGTTTAAGAGTTACTTAGATACATTGTGCAAGAATAACATATATACCACTTTACATAAATTAGGATTTGACCTATTTAAAGAGGTGACATATAACAAAAAGACATTTGTTCCCTTTGAGTTGTTCAGAAATATGACAAGCAATGAAGTCAAAGAATTTTATGAATATCAGATAAATAATTTTGGTACAGTTGACACAGATAAGAGCATAGAAGAAAACTTCATTACATTTGATGATGATTATATAAATGACATCATGGAAGGTAAATCAGTAGGAACGATGTTTGACCAGGCAGGAGAGAATATCGTTAACCAAAAGATACAAGGGTTTCCAATAATGAGTAAGCAGTCCAATGGATTACTTGCAGGAACATTATCTTGTTTGTCTGGATATACTAATGTAGGTAAGTCTACTTATTTGATATCAATGATTATGGCTTTAGTGTATAGGGGAGAAAAAGTTGTGCTATGTTCTAATGAGCAGAAGGTAAAGCCATTTAAAGATAATTTCTTGATGTGGGTATTGG
>ERZ773214.2064-NODE-2064-length-11183-cov-47.237958_pt1 | contig 11183 bp, 11 predicted proteins | sample MGYA00511238_ERZ773214 | MGnify/ENA primary metagenome ERZ773214 (study PRJEB29015, sample SAMEA2738157) | human oral metagenome | biome: human oral; feature: human-associated habitat; material: saliva | place: China | collected 2259 ...
GATATTATAAAGTTGAAAAAGGGGATACTTGGAAAATATGCCAGATGACTTTTGGAGTCAATGCCATTATCTTTCTTGCCAACCTCTTGACAGGAGGAAATTATGGCTTTATGAGCAAGCCACCTGTGATTGGGGATCATGGTAGTTTGTTTAACTATTTGATAGTGACCAGTTTGATGACAGGTATTCTCATCATTATCAATCAACTCGTTAAATTTAAACATAAGAATAGTTAATATACAACTGAATTCGTTACCTGAAGGAGACTTTATGCATCATTTTATTACAAGAACCCAAACGACGCCACCGCCTATTCCGATTTTTTGGTACGGTGTAATGATAGGCCTTCTCGCCTTGTCTATTTATGCTTCTCTTACTTACTACAAAAATCCCAAATTTGTTCGAATATTTAAGTGGATTCAAATAGCGCAACTGCTAGCGCTCTATACTTGGTATATTGGATTTGGGATTCCGTTTTCGAACAGCCTGCCTCTTTACCATTGTCGTTTGGCCATGTTCGCGGTTGTATTCTTACCAGATAAATGGAAAACCAAGCAGTATTTTGCCCTTATGGGAGCCAGCGGGGCAGTGTTTGCTTTAGGCTATCCTGTTTTTGACCCCTATGATTTCCCGCATATTACCAGCTTTTCTTTCCTGATTGGCCATTATGCTCTCTTGGTCAATTCCCTGGTTTATCTCATGAATCACTACGATAAAAACCTACTTAAAAAGTATCGAATTATCGCCTACACTTTTATTCTCAACCTTTTCCTAGTTGGGGTCAATCAAGTAACAGGTGGAAATTACGGGCTTTTGAATACAACGCCGTTTATTTCAGATGCTCCTATATGGATAAAGTATCTTCTGGTTTCAATCATTCTATCTGCAGCCCTAGTACTTTTTGATATCTTGTTTAAGAGACGTTGGCAAAAGAAAATGGCTCTAGAAAAAATTAAATTTTGAAGAGATTGTAACTAGCGATACAAAATAAATAGTGAACAAAAGAATATAAAGAGCAGGTCTAGTATCTTGACCTGCTTTTTCTTGTGTAAGCAATTGAAAAACTCTCTAAAATCCGATATAATGGAGTGTTGAAAGGAATGTTAGAGTCCGATGTAATAAAGAGTGATTATCAATTGAAATCATTAAAAAAGTAGAAAGAAAGAGAACTTATGAGTATTCAAGAAGAAATTAAGAAACGCCGTACCTTTGCCATCATCTCTCACCCGGACGCGGGGAAAACAACCATCACTGAGCAATTGCTCTATTTTGGGGGAGAGATTCGTGAGGCAGGTACTGTAAAAGGGAAGAAAACAGGAAACTTTGCTAAGTCAGACTGGATGGATATCGAGAAACAACGTGGGATTTCGGTAACCTCATCTGTCATGCAGTTTGACTACGATGGGAAACGGGTAAATATCCTAGATACCCCAGGGCACGAGGACTTTTCAGAAGATACCTATCGGACCTTGATGGCAGTGGATGCTGCGGTCATGGTAGTGGACTCTGCCAAGGGTATCGAGGCTCAAACCAAGAAATTGTTTGAGGTTGTCAAACACCGCGGGATTCCAGTCTTTACCTTTATGAACAAGCTGGACCGTGACGGTCGTGAACCACTAGACCTCTTGCAAGAATTGGAAGAAGTCTTGGGTATTGCAAGTTATCCAATGAACTGGCCAATCGGTATGGGGAAAGCCTTTGAGGGGCTCTACGACCTCTATAACCAACGTTTGGAACTCTACAAAGGGGATGAACGTTTTGCCAGCCTAGAAGATGGCGATAAACTCTTTGCCAGCAACCCGTTCTATGAACAAGTGAAAGAGGATATCGAACTCTTGAATGAAGCAGGAAATGAATTCTCAGAGGAATCCATTCTTGCGGGTGAATTGACTCCTGTCTTCTTTGGTTCAGCTCTTACTAACTTTGGGGTGCAGACCTTCCTTGAAACTTTCCTCAAGTTTGCTCCAGAACCTCATGGACACAAGAAAACAGACGGTGAACTTGTCGACCCTTATGATAAGGACTTCTCAGGTTTTGTCTTTAAAATTCAAGCCAACATGGACCCTCGACACCGTGACCGCATCGCATTTGTTCGAATTGTATCGGGTGAATTTGAGCGCGGTATGAGTGTCAATCTCCCTCGTACTGGTAAGGGAGCTAAACTTTCTAATGTCACTCAGTTTATGGCTGAAAGTCGTGAAAATGTGACCAATGCCGTAGCAGGAGATATCATCGGGGTTTATGATACAGGAACCTACCAGGTTGGAGATACGTTAACTGTTGGGAAAAACAAGTTTGAGTTTGAGCCCCTGCCAACCTTTACTCCTGAGATTTTCATGAAAGTTTCGCCTAAGAACGTCATGAAACAGAAATCATTCCACAAGGGAATGGAACAGTTGGTACAAGAAGGAGCCATCCAGCTTTATAAGAATTACCAAACAGGTGAGTATATGCTAGGTGCTGTTGGACAACTCCAGTTCGAAGTCTTTAAACACCGTATGGAAGGCGAGTATAACGCTGAAGTTGTCATGACTCCAATGGGTAAAAAGACAGTTCGTTGGATTAAACCAGAAGATTTAGATGAACGTATGTCTTCAAGTCGAAACATCTTGGCCAAAGACCGATTTGACCAACCTGTCTTCCTTTTCGAAAATGACTTTGCTCTCCGCTGGTTTGCGGACAAGTATCCAGATGTGGAGTTGGAAGAAAAGATGTGATTCAGTAAGTCTACTTGATTGCAAAGCAATCTAAGTAGACTACGGCAAGTCCTATAAGACTTGCCTAACTGCCTCACTAACTTAGTTTTACAAATGGGATCGATTTGTAAAACTAAGTGTCGTAACAGTTAAAAAGCGGTCTAGCTACCTGCCTTACTAACTACGTTTGGCAAATATAATCGATTTGCCAAACTCCGTGTCGTAATCTAATAAACGGTAACGGCTATGGCAGTTTACCTAAACGCTTCACTAGGCAAAGTCCACGAATGGTATCGATTCGTGGACTTTTTCGTCGTAATAGTTAGAGAGCGGTCTAGCTGCCTTACTAACTCTTCGGCGAAAAATAATCGTTTTCGCCTCTTCGTGTCGTAATAGTTAGAAAGTAGTCTAGCTACCTGCCTCACTAACTTAGTTTGGAATCACTTAAAGAATAAACAAAAAGACTAGAAATTAGATAGATTTCTAGTCTTTTTATTAGTAGTGAACCTTCGTTTATTGAATAACATCTATACCAACAACCTTGATAAGAATTGTCAGAAGGATAAGCAATAGAATGCTGACTCCATTATTCACTAGATGCAGTAAGATAGACATCTCAAGACGTTTGGTGCGATAAGCAGTCCAAGTTAGTACAGCAGACATCCAGCCATAGATTAAGAAGGAAGGGAGATTATTTGGGATATGCGCTATAGTGAAGAGAAACCAACCGAAAATATATCCAATTTTTTCGTATCCTTCGAAGAGTTTAGTAGGGATGATACCTCGACAGATAATTTCCTCACAAATAGGTGCTACTATTGCAACCACGAAAATGCTGGAAATTAGAGAACTTCCTGACATAATGCTATTAATAACTTCTTGATTCGAAGTAGTTGTTTGCTTCAGAAGTTGCAGCCAAATCGCACCAATCATATTACCAGTGACAATGGCTACATAACTAAGGGCGATTCGAGGAGCATCATTGATGGTAAAGAGTTTCGATTTCAGGTTTAATAACTTACTTTTGTGAGCACCGTATAAAAAGAGTGTCACAATAGCGGTAGAGACAAGCCCCACTATTAGAGATGACCAGATAGATCCAAGTTGAGTTTTCTGAAGTAACATTAAAGTCACGATAGGAACTTGCGATAGGCACATTGCTACAAGAAAGATTCCTAGCCAAATCAATCGTTTACGATAATCTTTAAAAAAATTCATTCATATATCTCCTAAAAAATTTATTTCATTATAGCACACTTCTCACAGGAATTCTATTAACTACCAGAACATAAGTACCGATAATACAAGTAAGATGTTTCGGATGATATGGCTATAAAAGGATAAATCTTGTCTTAAGGTTTTAGGAAATAAAAAGTTTAAAAAGCTAGCTCCTAAAAGAATATAAAAGCCGACAGAAAGTATGGTTAAAGGATTGTGCAGAAAAAATAAACTAAGAAAGATAAGAATCGTTAGCTTGCCTGACTTTTTGTGAGTTGGTAATTTTTTCCATTTGTTTAATGGCAGAAAGGTAGCAAGATCAAGTCCGAAAAGGAAAAAGAAAGAGATGAGTAACAAGTCCACTATTTCTTTTTGTAGTAGACTGTCAGTACTTATGCTTTCAAATAAAATAAAACTTGCTCCAGCAACGTTAATGATAACCATGCTAGTATACAATAAAAAGAAGGATCGATTACGATTGTGTAGCTGACGTCTCACATGATCATGTCCTGAGAGATAGTGGATAAATGTACAGATGGCTGCTAATAAGAGTAAGAGAAGTAAAAAGCAAAAACAGGATTGTTTGAGAGTTAAAACAATGCCAGGCCAAAATAAGCAACTACAGAATCCTAAGTATACCAAGGAAATCAATAAAAGAAGTTGGATTGATTTGTTCATTTTTTCCATATAATACCCCTACGTTTTTTTAAAATTATAACGAAAATGATTCACGAAAAATCAATTTTTTCCCAAGTGTTATTTTTTGAATCTCAACTGTCTTTTAAAAAATCTTATCCAACAGAAAAAGCACATCTCTCATTTGTTGAGGGATGTGCTTTTGATAATACAATTTCTACCGTTTAGACCAGGTTCGCTTCATAAAGAGTAGTATGATTGGATAAATTTCAAGACGTCCTGCAATCATTGCAAAGGATAGGAGGAGTTTTGAAAATGGACTAAATATTGAAAAACTTGAGGTTGTTCCGAGAATTGGGCCGATATTGTTAAAGCAACTGAAAACGGCACTCGTAACAATCATTAAATCGTTAGCATCCAAACTGATAATGAAAATTAAGCTGAGTAGAATCATGATGTAAACGACAAAGTACTTCAGAATCTTGTGCTGGGTATCTTTATCGATGACCGTTTGGTTAACATGGAGAGTTAAAACACGGTGAGGGGAAATAGTTGATAAAAATTGATTTTTGGCAATTTTAGCTAGAATGACTCCACGCATAACTTTGAGACCACCAGCAGTAGATCCGGCAGAACCACCAATGGCCATCAGCATCAGTAAGATATATTGAGAAAATAAAGGCCAATTGGTTATGTTTCCGTTACCGAAACCAGTTGTCGTAATGATATTAGAAACCTGGAAGAAGGCCATCTCAAAGCTTTGCGAAACCCCACTATATAGGTGAAGTGTGTTAAGAGTAATGAGACCAGTTGAAATGATTACAATCAAGAGATAAGCCCGAAGTTCCTCATCGAAAAAGAATTCTTTAAAACGACGAATCATGAGGTAGTAGTAGAGGTTGAAATTGATACCAAACATCAAAACCCCAATACTCGTTAGATAGGTAATGAGAGAACTGTGATAGTGGGCGATGCCATCATTATAAACAGTGAAGCCACCGGTCCCAGCAGTTCCCATAGCGATAACAAAACTATCGTAGAGTGGCATACCAGCGAGGTAATAGATCACTACAAAAAGGGCAAACATTGCAAGGTAAAGGATGTAGAGGATTTGGGCTGTATTTTTTAGCTTAGACACTACCTTACCAAATACTGGTCCAGGAACCTCAGCCTTCATAACCTCAAGGTGACTATTTTTCGCATTGTCCATAATAGCTAGGGCAAAAACCAGCACCCCCATCCCTCCAATGAGGTGGGTGAAACTTCGCCAAAATAGAAGCGAACGACTTAGTACAGAAACGTCATTTAAGATAGTTGCCCCCGTAGTAGTGAAGCCGGAACTAGTTTCGAAGAAGGCATCGATAAAATTGGGGATTTGACCTGAAAAGACAAAGGGAAGGGAGCCAAAGAAAGACCAGAGGATCCAACATAGGGCAACAATTAAGACTCCTTCTTTAGCATAGATACGTTGTTTTTTAGGTTTACTGATGATTCCAAGTAGACCTAGGACAACAAGAATCCCGATGGTAGAGAAAAGAGCTGTAAAAACTTGACTAGATTCTTGATAGTAAAGAGCGATACCAACTGGAACTAATAGTAGTCCAGCTTCAATCAAGAGTAGTTTTGCCAGAAGAAAGCGTACCATACTTCTATTCATAGCTTACCTCTCTAACAAGTCATAAATCTTGGTGATATTTGAAAGCAAAGTGATAACCACTAGCTTATCACCTACTTGAAGTGTTTCTTCTCCGGTTGGGAAAATTGTTTTTCCATTACGGATAATAGCAGCAATCAAGACATCTTTTTTGAGCTTTAATTGAGACAAAGGGTTACCAGTCATCTTATTTGCTTCCTTAATTAGGAACTGAAGGGTCTCTACCTGTCCATTTGCAAGGTGGTGCATGGCTTGAAGGTCAGAATATTGCGCATTTACACGACCATGGATAAAGTGCATGATGGTATCAACAGCGATCGTCTTAGGCGTGATGATACTTGAGAAATCTGTCGCATGGATAATTTCTAAGAGACTAGTTCGGTTAACTTTGGTAATATTTTTTTGAACACCAATACTATCCAAAAACATAGATGTAATGATATTTTCCTCATCGACTCCAGTCAAAGTGGCAACAGCATCATAGTGTTGAGCGCTTTCTTCTAAGAGAGTATCTTTAGTTGTTCCATCTCCTTGAACAATATAGAGTTTAGGGAATTTTTCACTGAAGAAGGCAGCTCGTTCTTGATTAACCTCTATAACTTTTGTATCAATTCGGCTGTCTTTTAAAATACCTAATAGATAGTAAGCAATTTTACCAGCTCCAATAATGAGCAAGCTCTTAACAACTCTGGATTTGATGTAGTTGTGGAACAGCATCATATCGACACGATGTCCTGTTACAAAGATACGGTCTTTATCTTCTAAAATCATATCTCCACTAGGGATCATGAGTTTGTGGTCGCGTTCGACAGCACAGACAATAACATTCCCAAACTTTTTACGAAAATCAGCAATAGACATCTGACAAATATTGCTATCATTGCGAACGACAAATTCCATTAGACTAACCAATCCCCCTACAAATCGCTCAACTGAGAGAGCGTTAGGGAAATCAATAATATTTGCAATCGCACGAGCAGCTAGGAGTTCAGGATTGACAATCAGTGAAAATCCTAGAATATTTTTTTCCTTAAAATAAGAGTTGGAATATTCTGGGTTTCGGACGCGTACAACTGTTTCTTTAGCCCCCATTTTTTTAGCGAGAACAGCCGAAACCATGTTGACCTCGTCGTATTGAGTCATGGCAATGAAAATATCACAATCTTGAACATTGGCTGCTTCTAACATAGCGAAGTCAGCTCCGTTACCTGAGATACCCATAATGTCAAAACGGCTAGTCAAGTATTTTAGAACAGTTTCGTTCTGTTCAATTAAGACAACATCATGGTTGTCAGCAACAAGTGAACGACAGAGGGCAGAACCTACTTTTCCCCCTCCGACAAGAATAATCTTCATAGTTAGTTAACCTACTTTTTCAATATGTCTCTATCATACCTTTTTTTAGAAAAAAATGCACTCAACAACCGACTGTTTCCTTCTTTAATAAAGGGATTAGGGGAATTCGAATAAATATTTTACTTTAAACATCATATGTTTATGAAAAAACTTGTTCCGAAAATTCTCAATCTATATAAATTCTATGATATTGGTTGCTGAAAGTTGAAATTTCAACTTTTGTAAATATGCTTGTAAAAAAAATGAAAAAATCAAGTCATTTCTATTGACAATCAGGCTGAAAGTGTTATACTAAAAAAGTAGTTTCGCTGATTTACTTCAAACCTGTTGTGAGGTAAGTTAACGATGCCTTAACCACGCTGTTTGCTGAGCTTGACTCCGGGCAGTGTGGCTATTTTTTTGCACTAGTGAGAGGAAGCATGGCATGGTTAATCATATTGTATTGTTTGAACCACAAATTCCACAAAATACGGGAAATATTGCACGAACCTGTGCGGCGACGAATGCGCCCCTTCATATTATCAAACCGATGGGCTTTCCGATTGATGATCGTAAAATGAAGCGAGCCGGGCTAGACTATTGGGACAAACTTGAGATCTATTTTTATGATAGTTTAGATGAATTTATGAAAAAAATGGATGGTCAAGTCTATTTGATTTCCAAGTTTGCAGAAAAGGTCTATTCAGATGCTGACTTCACGATAGAAGGAAACCATTATTTTCTTTTTGGACGTGAAGATAAAGGTTTGCCTGAGAAATTTATGCGGGAACATCCTGAAAAAGCTCTCAGAATTCCTATGAATGATGAACATGTCCGTAGTCTCAATGTATCCAATACAGTATGTATGATTGTCTATGAGGCCCTTCGTCAACAAAATTTTGCGGGTCTCGAACTGGTTCATACTTACGAAACGGATAAGTTGAAATAAATACTGAGAAGAGATAAAATGCTTGCGCTTGCAAGCTTTTTTTGTTATCATAAAGGAGTCTTCAGGGCTGGGTGTGATTCCCGACCGGCGGTGACTTTTACTCGGAAATGTTCTTTTCCTTTTATACTTTGTTGCCAAGCTTTGCCTAACCAAAAGTTATGCCTACAGCTTGTCGCCTAGTCTAAAAGAAAAATCTCCATTTCCTTACTCTAAAAGAAGTCCGCGAGCGCAAGCTGATGTGGTGAGATTCCACAACCGACAGTATAGTCTGGATGGGAGAAGACGAAAGAATGATTTTATCTATTCAACTTAAATATATAGGAAGTTCTTTTGGTGTTTTGACCAATAGATTGTTTTTGATATAGTTGAGTGGATAGATAGAGTGGGACTTTCCAACTTCTTCTGATTTTATAGAAAATTGGAGGAACCTGTTATGACAAACACACGTCGACTTTCGACCATTGCAATTTTATCAGCACTTTCATTTGTGTTGATGTACTTTGACTTTCCGCTTCTACCGGCGGCACCCTTTTTAAGGATTGAGTTCAGTATCTTACCAGTTCTTGTAGGTTTGGTAGTCTTGGATTTACCAGCTGCTTTAGGAGTACTATTCCTTCGATCCTTGCTGAAAATCCTTCTGAACAACCAAGGAGTTAGTACCTACATTGGTTTGCCGATGAATATCGTAGCCTTAGGAGTCTTTGTTCTTGCTTTTGGTCTGATTTGGAAAAAAGAGCGTACAACCATGCGTTTTGTCCTAGCTTCATTAGCTGGAACGATTGGTCTTACTTTAGCCATGTTGGTTCTAAACTACGTTTATGCTGTACCTTTGTACGCAAAATTTGCTAATTTTGATATTGAGAAAATACTAGGACTAAGTAACTATTTGTTGACAATGGTTTTACCTTTTAATTTGATTGAAGGAGTCATCTTTGCCATCTCATTCTGGTTATTATTTGTCCTCTTGAAACCAACTTTGAAATACTATGAAAGATAAACAAACATATTTAACAAAGGGCTCTTTTGCCCTTTTACTATTTGTAATTCTGGGTTATGTCGTTAAGTTTTATCCAGAACAATTGATACCATTTGATTCGTCTATCCAGACAGCAATCCGTGGAGATTTACCAGCTATATTGACAACTATCTTTCGTGGGATTACCCGTCTGATTGACTTGCCAATCGTTATTTCTTGGGCAATTTTATTGACTGTTATTTTTTATCTGAAAAAGTGGAAGTCAGAAAGCCTTTTAGTAGCTGGCAATCTTAGTTTGGCTGGAATTTTAATTGTGTCCTTAAAACACCTCTATCAACGTCCGCGACCTGAAATTTTACACTTGGTCGAAGAAGAAGGCTTTTCTTTCCCAAGTGGTCACTCACTAGCAGTAACCCTCTTAATCGGTTCTCTAATTATCATTGTGGGACAGAGAGTGAAAGATAGGACTGTAAAGCTCATTCTTCAGATTTTACTGGGAATCTATCTAGTAAGTGTAATCATTTCCAGAGTCTATCTGGGAGTTCATTACCCATCAGATGTTCTTGCCAGTCTCTGTCTGGGTCTTGGAATTCTATTCATTGAATTTCCATTTTATGACAAACTTCGCTTTCAATGGCGCTTTACAGGCAAACAAAAGTAGGGTTTAACCCTTCTTGAGGAGATAAAAATGGAAGTCAACATAAAAGATCTTCATCCGACTCAACTATACTTATCAGAAAAGAAGTTGCAAGATATCCAGATGCTTTATCAGTCGGCTGAAATCATCAATATGGATCCAATCAGTGTTCTTGCGTTTGGAGATCGCTTGCTGATTACAGATGGGCATCACAGAGCTTACCAAGCTTTGTTAGCAGGTCAAAAAACGATTTCTGCTGAGTGGGATAAAGATGGTGGTGATGAACTGTATCATCTCTATGCGCAAGTTTGTGAGGAAAGAAAGATATACTCTGTTCTGGATTTAAAAAATCATATCTTACCCCAAGATGAGTATGAAGCAAAATGGTATAACTGGTGTGATGGTTTTAATCAGGCAGCGAAGCAGTTGTTAGGAGTAAAAAAAGATGCCAAAGATTATTCAGATAGATGATTCCCTACGTCTAGTTCCCTATTTTTTAGCAGATCATCGTGATGTAGCTTTGACTTGGTATCAGGATGTGGACTTGGTTGAACTTGTAGATGGACTCAGAAGCCCCTATAGTGTTAAAAAATTGAATGCTATGTATTCCAATAATCGCTCAAAACAGGGCGGTTTTTTATTTGTAGTTCAGGACTCTTTCACGAAAGAAATGATAGCCAAATTCAGTAATAAAATTTCTCTAAAAATAGGATTTTTCTCTTGCATTTGAGATAGATTAGTGTATAATAGTAGGGTATGTGTAAAACATACTTGTGGGAGGTAAAAATCTTTAAATTACCGCCAAAACCACAAAGGAGGATTTAAAAATGGCTAAAAAAGTCGAAAAACTTGTAAAATTGCAAATCCCTGCTGGTAAAGCTACACCAGCTCCACCGGTTGGACCTGCTCTTGGTCAAGCTGGTATCAACATCATGGGATTCACAAAAGAGTTCAACGCTCGTACAGCTGACCAAGCTGGTATGATCATTCCAGTTGTTATCTCAGTTTACGAAGATAAATCATTTACTTTCGTTACAAAAACACCACCAGCTGCTGTTCTTTTGAAAAAAGCTGCAGGTGTT
>ERZ773214.2068-NODE-2068-length-11161-cov-9.449577_pt1 | contig 11161 bp, 15 predicted proteins | sample MGYA00511238_ERZ773214 | MGnify/ENA primary metagenome ERZ773214 (study PRJEB29015, sample SAMEA2738157) | human oral metagenome | biome: human oral; feature: human-associated habitat; material: saliva | place: China | collected 2259 ...
ATTACCTCTTCCTCTTAGCTTCGTGACGACTGCGGACAATCATCTTATTAGTTGATTTGCGGCGGCGGGTCTTGAAGCCAATTGCTGGCTTGCCCCACGGCGTCTTCGGGATGCGGCCAGGACCGGTCTTGCCTTCACCACCACCCATTGGGTGATCGGCTGGGTTCATGGCTTTACCATGGACGCTTGGGCGCCAACCCATGCGGCGGCGGCGGCCAGCCGAGCCAAGCTTGACATTCTGGTGCTGAACATTACCGACTACGCCGAGGCTAGCTTCGCATTCCAAGCGGAACCTACGAACTTCGCCTGACGGCATACGCACCATAGCATAGTTGCCTTCTTTGGCCATCAATTGAGCCTTAGTACCAGCCGAGCGAACCATTTGGGCGCCGCGGCCAGGGTTGATCTCTATAGCGTAAATCTGCGTACCAACTGGAATACTAGCTAGCGGCATGCGGTTGCTAGCCTCGACAGGAGCGTCAGCGCCAGTTTTGATGACTGCGCCTTTAGTCATGGCAGTATCCGCCAAAATGTAGTGGTACAAGCCGTGCTGATCTTTGACGCGGGCGATACGAGCGCTACGACCTGGGTCGTACTCGATTTCTTCGACGGTCAAAGTCATGTTGGCTGGCATAGCATGATTAACTAAGCGATAATGCCGCTTCACACCGCCACCGCGATGGCGCACGGTGATTTTGCCGGTGTTGTTGCGGCCGGCTTTCTGCTTGCCAGCTTTGACTAAGCTTTTCAGCGGTTTGCGGGTTGTTACCTCGCTAAGATCCTGCGAAGTCATGCCGCGGCGGGCAGGAGTGGTTGGGTTGTATTGCTTGACAGCCATTACTTCTTGTCCTCCTTGACTTCTTCTTGCTCGAAGACTTTGATTTTACCTTCGCTCAGGCGAACGTAAGCTTTCTTGCTGTCCTGGCGATGGGTAGTGCCCGGGTAGCGGTTTTTGCCGCGCGAGAAGCGAACAGCTTTGCCGCTTTGAACGAGCGTCGTTACTTTGGCAACTTTGACGCCTTCGAATTGCGCTTCGACGGCTGCTTTGATTTCGTTTTTATTAGCGCTCATCGGCACATCGAAAATGTAAGTATTTTCGTTGGTGACTAGCCGGTAAGCTTTCTCGCTAACGCGTGGAGTAACTAAAACGAGTTTCATTACTTCGCCTCCTTTGCTAGCCACGCCTCGACGGCTTTAATGGCAGCCGGTGTCATTACGATTTTGTCGGCGTTCAAAATGTAGTAAACGCTGAGGTATTGCGCGCGCACCAAGAGGGCATTGGCTAAGTTATTTGTAGCGCGCATCAGTTCTGGAGTCTTTTCATCGACGACGAGTAGAACGCGGTCTTTTTCGCTGCATTTCTTGGCGGCGAGGAATTTAGCGACTTCAGCGGTTTTGCCGGTAGTTTTGATATCGCTGACCAAGATTTTCTTGTCTTGGTTGGCGAGCGTTAGAGCTTGGCGCAAAGCAACATGCTTACTGGTTTTTGATAATTTTTTAGTGTAGTTTTCGTTGCCGCGCGGCCCGAAAACGATACCACCGTGACGCCAGATTGGGTTGCGGGTCGAGCCGAAACGAGCTCGCCCGGTGCCTTTTTGTCTCCATGGTTTCTTGCCGCCGCCGCGAACTTCGCCGCGGGTTTTGGTGGTAGCACTTGCCTGGCGGCTGTTAGCCAAAAATGCGTCGTACGCAAGTTTCAGCAGCTCGTGGTTTGGTACGTCAACCTCAAACACACTCTTTGGCAAGGCTGCTTTTGCTGGCTTGGTTGATTCAGCCATTACTTAGCACCTCCTAATTTGATTAAGCCCTTCTTAGGACCTGGCACTGCGCCCTTGACACCAATCAAGTTGTCTTCAACCGAGATATAAGCGACCTTCAGATTCTTGACAGTGACCTGTTCGGCGCCCATGTGTCCGGCCATGCGCTTGCCTTTGAATATTTTTTGCGGGTACATACTGCCGATTGAACCGACTTTACGAGTATTACCCTTGCCGCCGTGGGTTTTGCGGTGGCGTTTGAAGTTGTGCCGCTTGATAGTGCCAGCCCAACCTTTACCCTTGCTGATGCCGGTAGCATCAATAACGTCGCCGAGCTCGAACTCCGAGACGTTCCATGTGTCGCCGACCTTGACTTCGCCAAGTTCGTCAACGCGAATTTCCCCGATTTTTTTCGGGGTCACACCGGCTGGTTTGACATGTCCAGCCACGGCCTTGCTCAGGTTCTTACCCGTACCATATGCCACCTGGACTGCGTTGTAGCCGTCGGTTTCGACAGACTTGACCTGAGTCACAGTCATCGGGCCGGCTTGGATCAGCGTCACCGGAATAGTGGTGCCGTCCTCGCCAATGATTTGGGTCATACCAATTTTGGTACCGAAAAGTGCTTTCATTGCCCTCTTGCTCCCATTTAAAAGCCTCGGCGGCTGGTAGTATCCGTTTTCCCGGACTTGCCAATTCGCGCGAGTCTCTATAGTTAATATTACGCGTAATAGAATTACATCTACTATTATAGCACGTCTAGCTACAACTCGTCAATATCGCGCAGCCTTATTTATCAAAGTATTCTGGTAAGACCTTGCCCGCTAAAGTTGCCGCTAACAGCACCGCGAAACCGCACATAATCGACGGAATACCAGAAATCGTCGACGGATCTACGATATTGACAAACGTTGTCGGCACCATAAACAAGACATAGCCAATAATTAGCGAGCACAGAGATTGGCGAATATTTTTTGCAGCAGCTTTACTTTGAAGATAAGCGTATACAATAGCAGTAATCAGCAAACCATAATAGTATCCCGCATAAATCGGATAAAATTCATCGCGATTCTCAAAGATTACGTAATTGCCTAAGCAAGCGCCAGCTTTTACGCCGTCGGCTTCCAATAAGAAATAACCGACGAATAGTGCTGCCAAAATATAACCTAGAACCGGAATCCAGCGCCTTTTATCGCCAGAAAGTTGATAAATCAAATGAATACCCAGAGGTGGTAGCATAGTAATCGCCATATAACCAAGCTTCGCCCAGCCTAGGCTATCAAGAAAAATCGTACCTTCGCAGACATTATACTCAGCCCACTGAAATAGCGCCAGGCAGATGAGCAGCGCCATAGTAATCCTCGCCACAGCGTTTAACTTATAACGCCAAAACGTATAAATTGCCAAAGTAATTTCAATCGCCAGCGTTGCCAACATCACTGGCGGCGAAAAGCAGTAAAGTTTCGGTCTCTTAAAATTATTCATATGATGAATTATACACCATTGCGGTGGCTAGTCGTTGTCGCGAGCAGTAAACCATTCACCGAATTTCTGCCAATGCTGAAAATGAGCAGGGTTAATCTCCGCGCCGTCATGACGGAGCGCAAATTCCTCAGCAATTGTTAATCCGCCGCTATCCTCCATCGACACAACCTGATTCATTGATGTTCCTTCGCCGCGCGGCTCGTTTATAAACACGCCAGTTTGATCATATATAAACAGCTTTGATTGATCGCCATCAAAATACGCCACGACGTCATGCAATATAATTCTCCGATCATTTTTATCTTTCATCAAAGCCAAAAAATCTTCAGCCGTAAACCAATTAGCAACATCCTTCATGTAACCGCCCGGGAAACCGCCAAGTACTGGAATTTCCCAGCTGCTATCGTTAACGACAACCGGCTGGTCCGCTTTTTCATACGCCAATTTAACTTTCGCTTCGGTAATTTTCAGCGGATCATGATGCTGGATTTCATCAATGTCAATTTGCAGTGGCTCAACAACAATACTATAATCTTTCAGAACCAATCCAGCCTCTTCAATCTTACGCGGATTACTCGTAACAAATTTTATTTTCTTTGCCATATTGCTATTGTAGCACGTCAGTATTTTTAGACTCAGCTGATTAAGTCTGCTCTATTTCTTCGTGATACTTCCCTGGCTGAGTGCGGAAGATCTCCACCCATTTGCTATCATCCGCCAGATCATGATATTTAATGTAATGTCGCTTGTCAAAGCCGCCCTTATCTTGCTTTTTACGTGCCATTTTCTCTTGGACTTACTCTATAGAAAAGCCAAAATCCTGGTGCAGTGTGTCAACGACTCCCTGCAAATCAGCCAACTCTTTGAGAGATTCGTCGCGCCGATTGTCATCCAGCGGAATTTCGTCCGCCTCTTCGTGAACCTTGCGAAGCAGTTCGTGGCGAAATTTTTGCTTGTTTAGTTCGCGGTATTACGTATGTAAAACTTCTTCGTCGTCCAGACACTTTTTCACGACTTTATCGCGAACTAGTTTTTGTAAGTAAAATCGAATCATTTCAAATCAAGGTCTTAATACTTGTCTTTGTAGGTTGATATATTAGATTATAAGTAATATTTAGCGTTCTATGCAGTCGCCTTCTAGCGCGGCAAAACAACGCCTGTATCTTTCGCTATCTTTAACAATTCTTCGTTAATGACTAGCAGCTTTTCTTTTGACGACATCTTGGCGAAGCTGGCGCTCATCAAAGTTTTATTCGGCTTGCTATAAATAACATCGTATATTTCTTCAATATCGTTAGTAAGCGCTTGCAGCTCGCCTTCAACTCGCCCGAGTCGATCTTTGACCTCGCGCATCTCGCTTTCAACACCGTTAAGTCGATCCTTGACTTCGCGAATATCACTCTCAACACTGTCGAGCCGGCTTTTGACCTCGCGCATGTCGCTTTTCAAACTAGATACATCTTCTTTCAGCCCAGAGACGTCTCTTTTCAATTCCGATATATCTGCTTCAACTGCGTCAAATCGCGGTAGTACAATTGTCTCCAACGCTCCATTAACGCCTTCAACAATTGCTTCTTTAATCCATTGCTTGTCGTCATTAGTTAGTGCCATGTGCCCTCCTGAATTCCATTATACCATGCCGTATTCATGTACAGATGAAGCGCTAAAAATTTGGAGTTATTTAAGTACAAACTTTTATCGGCTATCAAAGCAAGATTCCCGCTGGCAAGAAATATGACACAATAGCTACTACTAGCAAAATCGCGTACCATATGTGCCGGTTGCCTGGGCGCTTTTCCCAGAGGTAAACGGCCAGTGCTCCGCCAATTAGCCCCAGCGGAAAGGCTGATAGCGCTAAGTTGCCGATGTTTAGCGGCGCTTTGAATTTTAGCCACAATGTGCCAGCAATCGTTACTGTGACTAGTTTTAGCAAATAGACGCCGTCAGGTTCGAACTTCTCGTTGCCGCGCCGGCTAAATACACGGTTGCGGGCGTATGTGCGTTGTTTGTGCTGCCGTGAAACCATAACTCAAGTATACCATAAGCGTCGTACTTCCCTGTTTCGTGGCTCTATAGCTGCTGTTCTGTCTCATAGAAAAAGAAAAGACTCTCTCGGTGCTCGTAGAGTCTTTTCTTGCGCAAATAGCGAGATGATGTTTACATTTTGATTTCGGCGTCAACGCCAGCTGGCAATGATAGATTTTGCAAGTTCTCGATGGTTTTTGGCGTAGCGTTAGAAATATCAATCAAGCGCTTGTGTACGCGCATTTCGAACGTCTCGCCGCCCATTTTGTAGACGTGCGGGCTTTTCGTTACCGTATAAGTGCTGCGGCGAGTTGGCAGCGGCACTGGTCCGGCGACTGTCGCGCCAGTACGAATAGCGGTGTCGACGATTCGCTTAGCAGATTCATCAATAACTGTGTGGTCATACGCCTTGAGGCGGATGCGGATGGTCAGACCTTTATCTTCGGCCATTTTGTTACTCCTTTTACCTCGTAACCTCCGCTCGAATCGGTTTCGTTAGCGTCTGGCAGAGTTCTCGAGGCGATTAATTAATACGAACACTACTATAGCAATAATTAGCGTGAATTGCAAGAACTGCGCGGGCGATAAGGTTTGGCAAGATTTAATCTTGTCGGTGACCGCTACTAGTTGCATACAATAAAAGCACCCCCGATAGTCCGGAGGTGCTTTCGGTAGTAACTTACAGAGTGTAAATTACTTGATAATGTTGGTCACCACGCCAGCGCCGACAGTACGGCCGCCTTCGCGGATAGCGAAGTCTTGACCTTTGTCCATAGCGATTGGGGCGAGCAATTTAACCTTGAAGGTCACTTGGTCGCCTGGCATGACCATTTCCTTGTCAGCTGGTAGCTCAACTTCGCCGGTTACGTCCGTGGTACGGAAGTAGAACTGCGGCTTGTAGCCCTTGCTGAACGGCGTGTGGCGTCCACCCTCTTCTTTCTTGAGGATGTAGACTTCAGCCTCAAACTCGGTGTGCGGAGTCAGCGTGCCTGGAGCAACAATGACCTGGCCGCGCTCGATTTGTTCGCGCTCGATACCGCGCAGCAGCAAACCAGCGTTGTCGCCAGCTTGGCCCTGGTCGAGAGTTTTCTTGAAGGCTTCGATACCAGTTACGACCGAGCTCTGAGTTGGTTTTAGGCCAACAATTTCGACTGGGTCGTTCAGTTTGATGACACCTTGCTCAATACGGCCAGTAGCCACGGTGCCACGACCTTTGATCGAGAAGACGTCTTCGATTGGCATCAAGAATGGCTTGTCGAGGTCGCGCTTTGGCAGCTCGAAGTAGTCGTCCATCGCCTTGACCAATTCCATGATAGCGTCTTCAGACTCTTTGTCGCCTTCGAGAGCTTTGGTGGCTGAGCCCTTGATGATTGGCGTATTGTCGCCGTCGTAGCCGTTCTTGGTGAGCAGTTCGCGAACGTCCATCTCGACCAATTCGACCAGCTCTGGGTCGGCCAAGTCCATCTTGTTGAGGAAGACGATAATCTTCGGCACGCCAACCTGGTGAGCCAACAATACGTGCTCGCGGGTTTGCGGTAACGGGCCGTCGTTGGCAGCCACCACGAGGATAGCACCATCGATCTGAGCAGCGCCGGTGATCATGTTCTTGACGTAGTCGGCGTGGCCTGGCATATCGACATGCGCGTAGTGGCGATTCTCTGACTCGTATTCCTGGTGAGAGGTAGCAATAGTGATACCACGTGCCTTTTCCTCTGGTGCGTTATCGATGTCCGCGTAGTCGCGCGCTTTATTCACGTCGCTTGGGAGCCGCTTAGCCAAAACGTGGGTAATGGCGGCGGTCAAAGTCGTCTTACCGTGGTCGACGTGACCCATGGTACCGACGTTGATGTGAGGCTTTGAACGGTCAAAGTCTGCCATAGAAGTAGTTCTCCTAACGTTAGTATTATGTTATTCACGACGCGAGCAATTATCGAAAGTGTTCCCACCTCGACAAAACGCGTCGCGCGTTATTTCTTATTATAGTTGAAAGCTCTGCGGGTGTAAAGTGGCTACTGGCGTAAACGCTTATCGATATGCCGGCAAACGATAAACAACCAAATAGCAGCCAGCAGTCCCAATATAGCTTCGATAATGACAAACCAGAAGCTTCGCAAGATGTAGCCCTGAGTTGCCAGAATTGCTGCAAAAATCGGAAAGCCGAATGACAACAGCCGCTCGCGCTGTGTCAAATAATTAAGGCTCGACGGTAAAGTCAGCATCATTAACACCATAGCGACAATTATCCCGCGCGAAAAAACAAAATGCGCTGCGTGCATAGTGTCATTCGGGCAAAGCGCTACGCCAATCATACATACAGACAAAGTAATCATCAGCCAAGCTGACAATTTGGCGGTGCGCGATTGCTGAAGCTTAGCATAGCTTTGGGTCATGTAAATACCGATAGCAGTAAGTATCAATCCTGAGGCAAAAACACCAGTATTAAAAGCCAAAGCCGACTGGCGGTTGGTACTAGTCTCGCCCAACCGGCTGAGACTCCAGCTTGTCCAGTGCGAATCATCAGACAACACAATTGAGGTAATCACGCCAAAAGCTAAAATCACTACGTATAGCGCGCAGAGTACCTGCAAGCGATTACGCCTGTAAAATTGAACAGCTAGCTGGTAGCTCATATATCTATTATAGCAGCAAACGCGCCTTGGTGAGAGGCGCGTTTACGTATTTAGCGAAGTTCTCGCTAGAGTTAATTATCAAACTACTTGTTGCGTTTTTCGATAATCTCGGCAGCAACGTTCGGCGGAACTTCCTCATAGTGAGCTAGCTCCATCGTCGATGCAGCACGGCCTTGGCTCATTGAGCGGATGTCTGATGTGTAGCCGAACATGTTGGCTAGCGGCACGATTGCTTTGATTAGTTTAGCGCCGCCCATTAGATCATCCATACTTTCGATGCGGCCGCGGCGGCTGTTGAGGTCGCCGATGATGTCGCCCATGAATTCCTCTGGGGTAGTGACTTCTACTTTCATGACTGGCTCGAGCAAGACTGGATTGGCTTGTTTGATACCAGCACGGGTCGCTATATGCGCTGCCAAGCTAAACGCCAGCTCGCTAGAGTCAACGTCGTGGTACGAGCCATCGTAGAGGGTTGCTTTGACGTCCACCACTGGGTAGCCAGCAATAACGCCGCCGTCTAGAGTTTCGCGAATACCTTTTTGTACGGCCGGACGATACTCTTGCGGCACCACACCGCCTTTAATTTCGTCGATGAATTCAAAGCCTTTGCCTGGCTCGTTCGGCTCAAAGCGTACCCAGACATCGCCGTACTGACCGCGGCCGCCAGATTGCTTGGCGTGCTTACCTTGAACTTCGGCGGTACCTTTGATGGTTTCGCGGAAGGCAACCTGCGGTTCGCCGACATTAGCTTCAACATTGAATTCGCGCTTCATGCGGTCAATTAGAATCTCCAGATGCAACTCGCCCATGCCCGACATAATCGTCTGTCCAGTCTCTTCATCGGTGTGAATGCGGAAGGTTGGGTCTTCCTCGGCGAGGCGCTGCAAAGCAATGCCCATCTTCTCTTGGTCGGCTTTGGTCTTTGGTTCGACAGCAATTGATACCGGCGGCTCTGGGAACTCGATAGATTCCAGAGCGATTGGATGACTCAATTCAGCCAAAGTATTACCAGTGAAAGTATTTTTTAGCCCGACCACCGCAGCAATATCGCCGGCGCCAACGCTATCGATTTCCTCGCGTTTGTCGGCGTGCATCCGGACGATGCGGCCGATGCGCTCTTTCTCGCCGGTGGTGGTATTAAGAACGTAGCTGCCAGCTTTCAGCACGCCAGAGTAGACACGGATGAAGATTAACTTACCGACGAACGGATCGGCGGCAATCTTGAAGGCTAGCGCAGCCATCGGTTCTTTATTGCTTGGTTTGCGGCCGACTTCGTCGCCAGTCTTTGGATTTTTGCCCCAAATTTCGTCGACGTCGAGCGGACTTGGCAAGTAATCTGCCATCAAATCAAGCAGTTTTTCGACAATCACGCCGCGGCCGTCGCCGCCAGTTACCAAATAGAAGTCGCCAGCCAGCACGCGTTTGCGCAGCGCGCTCTTGAGTTCGTCGATGGTAATCGCTTCCTCGCCCTCATCGAAGAATTTCATCATCAAGCCGTCGTCGGCTTCAACAGCGTTCTCGACCAACAAGCTGCGTGCATGCTTGGCTTTTTCGAGCATATCAGCCGGAATCTCGCCAACCTTTAGCTCGTGGTCGGTGTAATCATCATAAGTATAAGCCTTCATATCGATCAGATCGACCACGCCGCAAACATCCTTTTCAAAGCCAATCGGCAAGTGGATCGGGAACGCTTGCTTGCTGAGGCGGTTGTGAATTGATTCGACAGACTTGTAGAAGTCGCCGCCAGTCTGGTTGATTTTGTTGATGAAGCAGATACGCGGGACGTTGTATTTGTTGGCCTGTCGCCAGACAGTTTCGCTTTGCGCCTCGACGCCCATTTTGCCGTCGAAGACAGTAACGGCGCCGTCGAGCACGCGCAAGCTGCGCTCCACCTCGGCTGTAAAGTCGATGTGCCCTGGCGTATCGATAATATTAATCTTGTGGCCTTTCCAGAAGCAAGTCACCGCCGCCGAGGTAATGGTGATACCTCGCTCCTTTTCCTGCGCCATCCAGTCGGTGGTGGCGCCACCGTCATCGCCCTTGACGGTACCGATTTTGTGCGTCAAGCCGGTACGGTACAAAATACCCTCAGTGGTAGTCGTTTTGCCGGCGTCGATATGGGCAATAATGCCGATATTTCTAAAGTTTTGTAATGGAACGGTTGCTGCCATTGTTTTTCCTCTATTAAGTTGATTTGTCGAGATTCTTGGTTGTTTTTTTGGCACCAAAAAACTACTCTTAACGACAATTATATCAGATAATTTACAAAAATGATAGCTAAGTTTAACTTTCGCAAAACCGCTCCTATGTATAGCGTAGGAGCGGTTCTATGTTTGCGTGAAAAGAAACGACTAGCTGCGAGCAAAATGAGCGAAAGCACGGTTGGCTTCGGCCATTTTGTGAGTGTCTTCTTTCTTCTTGAAGGCAATGCCAGTTTCGTTGCAGGCGTCGACGATTTCTGTCGCTAAGCGCTTGCTGTACGGCATGCCGCTTTTGCTGCGAGCAGCTTGTACTAGCCAAGTAAAGGCAAAGTGCTGCTGGCGATGGCCTTGAATCGGAAACGGAATTTGGTAGTTAGCTCCGCCAACGCGGCGAGACTTAACCTCAAAAGCCGGACTGATATTATTGATTGCCTTTTCGAAAACCTCTAGCGGCTCTTCGCTCTTTAGGGTTTTAGCAGCTTGCGCTAGAGCATCATAGACAGCCCTCTCGGCCGCTAATTTCTTGCCGTTGAGCATTGATTTGTTGATTAAGCGCTGTACCAAAACCGACTGGTATTTGCGATCTGGCTGCAATTGGCGCTGGAGCTTTTTGGTAACTTTGCGAGGCATGATTACTTGTCCTCCTTCTTGGTGCCGTATTTACTGCGGCCTTGTTTGCGTTTGGACACGCCTTGCAGGTCAAGTGCTCCGCGAACGATGTGGTAGCGCACACCCGGCAAGTCCGGTACGCGGCCGCCGCGAACTAGCACCACGGCGTGTTCTTGTAGATTATGACCTTCACCGCCGATATAAGCCCAAACCTCGTGGCCGTTAGTCAGGCGAACGCGAGCGACTTTGCGCAGCGCCGAGTTCGGCTTCTTTGGCGTTTTGGTGGTAACCTTGACGCAAACGCCGCGTTTGAGCGGTGCGTTCTGGTTGTAATAGCGCACCTTGAGGGCATTGTGGATACGGCCTAGCGCCGGCGACTTCGATTTTTTGCTAGCCGTCTGGCGAGGTTTGCGTACCAGCTGATTGATAGTTGGCATTCAACTTCTCCTAATTA
>ERZ773214.2071-NODE-2071-length-11153-cov-3.331411_pt1 | contig 11153 bp, 13 predicted proteins | sample MGYA00511238_ERZ773214 | MGnify/ENA primary metagenome ERZ773214 (study PRJEB29015, sample SAMEA2738157) | human oral metagenome | biome: human oral; feature: human-associated habitat; material: saliva | place: China | collected 2259 ...
GTCTATCTTTGTATGAAAATGTCTTCTATTAAATGCAAACCCATTGCCAAATTTTTGTTTTACCAACTTGTGTGCTTTCCAATATTTAATCGGACTAAAAACTATATAGCTATCAGTATCTTGTCTTAAATAATACTTAAAGGCACTCCAAATAAATAAATTTGCTAAATCATTTAATGCTGCTCCCTTTACTTCTTTTTTCATTTCATTAGCAACAAAAGATTGTTTCCAATTTGCTTTTTTACCTTCTCCCATAGTAGTTCCGTTTACTTCTGAATAAGGTGGGTTTTCAAACATTATTATCGTACAGTTAGGGTTATCAATATATTGTTTAATTATAGGATTATTTATATATTCCTCACTTAAAGCATCAGCTCCTTTTACAAGCCCCATATTAAAAGTATCTTCTTTTTCAGTTGGAGGGACTATATGCCTTACCTTATCTCCCAGTAGTTCCAACAAAACTTTATACTCATAATATTCTATTGTTGATAGAACACAGTGCGATAATTCTTCTTCTGTCATTAATTTTTCTAAATTACCAGTTCCAGCACATCTATCAAGTATTATATAATCATTCCCACAAGGAACTCTTTTTATAGCTTCTCTAACTAGTTCTAATGCTTTTTTTTACATATAATTCTGGAGTATAAAATGCACCTAAATTTTTCTTTTGCATAGTATCATTCAATTTATCCATTAGGTATTGAAATTTTACGTTATTAGACCCCTCATATTGATTTATGTAGTCCTTAAATTTATTAGGTTGTCTTATTTCTCCTACAATTTTTACTTTTCCTTCTAAATCTCCTATAAAATCCGATTTTTTGGCACTTGGGTTTTCCTTGTAAAATCTTTCTGCCCATCCAACTATGCAGTTTTCATCAATATTGATTTTTGTATAGCAGTTCTCTTTTAATAATTTTATGAGTTCTTCTTCATCTAAGCCTTTTTCCACATACTCTAACCTTTTCAAATAATCATTTGCTATAAAGCCTGTGTTTTCTTTAGAACTTCCACCACTATAAACCTTATGTATCTCATCAAAATAATCACCTGAATCATATACATATGCCAATCCGTCATTAAGAGATATTAGAATAATATTTTTAGGAATTGATTTTCCTTGTATTCTCATACTTGACAGATATTTAATTGTCTGAAATAAGACCGAGTTTATATCGTTTATTTTTAACTTAAACTCTAATATATTCCCATTTATTATCCCATCTGTGTTGTTTATTAAAACATCATCAATGCTTAAAGTTTTATCAATTCTTTTAAGATAATTTTTGTAAAAATCTCTTTGTCCATCTAATTCCACATCGTACTTTCTTATCATTACTAATATCTCCTATTAATCATACTAAATTATTCCTCTATATTCCTGTTGGCTAATCTTTTACTGTAATAATATTATAGCATATCAAAACCGAATCCGTCAACAGCTATTTTATCTTTTTAATAATTATCTTTTTTGAGCTTTCATCATAGCTCATTTTCAAATTCCTATCATTCTCTGTGAGTTCCATTTTCTCAACCCATTTCTTTGGTATTGGTATCTTGAATGTCCCAGACCCCTTCCCATCTTTTTGATACATAACCTTCTTCTCGACCTGTTCGTATTGCTTATCTCCAAACTTTTCTTCAAGCAACTCTCTAATCACTTCTGCTTTAGTCTGCCCTTGCTCCTCACAATAAGCCAACAGTTTCTCATTTATATCCTCATCTACTCTAACCTTTAGGTCAAAATTCTTAACTTTGCCCGATATAGGTCTGCCTATTTTCTTCTCCATCATCTCTCCTTTTTGAGTTCCAAAAACCCTCTTTTTAACAAATAAAAAGGGTCAATTAAGACCCTCTCTACTATTACTTTTTTCAACAATCTTATTTATTTGTTTTGAGTCTTTCCTTTGTTCTGTATGTCTTTTAAAGTTAACCCATTAGCTTCAAGTATATATTTAAATTTAGTTTCCATTTCTGAATATGATTGTTTCAGCTTTTTACTTTTCTCATTAGAAGAATCTGAATATGTATAATAAGTTCCAGTAGGATTCGTTGTGTCTTCTAAATAACTATTTAAATCTGCTATAGTCTTGTCTAGCAACTCATTTAGCTTTTTATATTCAGCATCTTCAGATAACAAGTTGGTGTTTTTTACTAATTCCTTGTTTACTAAAACCTCTATTTTTTTAGTTCTATCTTCATAAGTTTCTTCATAAGATGCATTATCCTTCCTGTATTTTTCAACAGCCCCATTTAAGTCTCCGTATGAATTTTTTCTAAACACTTCGGTTTGCCCACTTGAATCCATATCCAGAAGAAATTTCATAATAGATATATGCCCCATTATCTCATTATACGTTGTAAAATATTCCTTTTTCGCTGCCAATGTTTGCCTAGCCAATTCTTCTTCTCTTTGTTGCTCCTGTGTTCCAATAAAAAATATGGCTGCAAGGATAATGGCTATTGATGATAATATGATTATCAGCCTTCTTTTCTTCTTAGTTTTATCAATAGAAGCACCATCACCACCAGCATTAGTTGTGGTAGTCGATTGTTTCTGTTTTTCTCTTTCTTTATTCTGTTCAGCTATTAATTTCTTACGCTTTTCTTCTTCTTTTCTCTTATTTTGTTCAGCTATCCTCTTTTTTCGCTCTATTTCTTCTTTTTTATGGCTCATCTCATTAGGTGTTAATTTCATTGTATGTTCAATCGTTTCAAGTTTGCTGCCACACCACCAACACTTTTTGCCAAACAACATCCTTTCTCTATCGCATTTTTTACAAAACTTTTTCTTTACAACCTTTGTAAAATCGTCTGGGTTAAAATCGTCTAGGGCATCCTCCGTCTCAGTTATTTCTTCCTTGTTATTTTCTTCTAAAAGAGAATCATCAACTAAGACTTCTCCATCTACAATGGGTGTAGGTGTTTCTTCATTTGCAATAGATACAGGTGTTTCTTCAACTGCTTGATGTTCTTCTGCAGTCTTTCTATCTTGTTCGCCTTCTTTTTGTAGTGGGTCGCCACAATTAAAGCAGAACTTATCATCATCACCAACAGCTTTACCACATTTTCTACAATACATACTCTCCTCCATATACCTCTTTACTACTTCTTTCTTATTTATTAAATATCTCCATTACATTAAATGACCTAGCATCAGACATAGCATACACATCATTATATTTTCTCATAAACTCTGTAATATTAAATGCTCTTATTGGAGCAATCTCACTCAAGTAATGATGATATAGCTTTACTGTCAATCTCTCAAACCCATCTCTCAACTGAATTTGTCTTAGTCTGTGAATGCCTCCCATATGAGTTATATCTTTATGAGAATATTCTATAGTCTTTAATTTCTTATCAAGAACTCCTCTTTTCACAGGAATTAGACCAAAATCATTTTTCTTAGTAGCCCTAGATTTGATAATATATTCAGATGACATATTGTAATACATTACCATTTCCTCATTGTAACGATTTCTTCTCTCAATATAAGTTCTTTCAGAATGACACCTTTCAGCTACCTCAATAAAGTAATCATCTATATTTAGAGTATATCTCTGTTCATTGAAATTGAATGTTACAGTCTTGTTTACCTTGTCAATATCGCTCATCTTAATACTAGGTATACCTTCTTCGCTATTTGTGGAATATAAAATCCCATTAAACAGACATACTAGGGTAAACTGTAATACATAATCTTCAAGAGAATCAACAAACTCTTTGAAGTCCTCATAATTAAGGAATTTATCTTCATTTAGGTTCAAGTCATCTAGCTCAAGTCTAACTGGAGCTTTAGCATAATCTAGGACTATATTCGTCCCAGTCAATAATGACCCTGATGGTCTGAACCTTTTCCCCATAAGCTCAATAAAGTCCCTATAAGAAATTCTTTCATTTTCTTTCAAAATCTTTCTTATTCCGTCATAAACATCTAGATGATACCCTATTCTATTCAGAATTTTGTTATCTTCCAAGTATCTTTGGAAGTCTTCCTTCTCTTTTAGGTCTATATCTAGGATTGTATCTCCTACCCAAGTATTCTTAATGAAGTTTGCTCTAAACCCCACCACTCCAGCTCTTGATGTACCATTAATTTTTAGTGGCAATGCATCTGTACACATAAAGAAGTAATCTTCTGGGCTAACTGTAAAATCAGTCCACTTCTTCCATATATCTGGATATACATTGGCTAAAGTGTATTCTGGTTTGAAGCCGAACACTCTCCATATTTCAGACAATTCAGTTGAGCTGCCATCGTTTGTATTTATGATAGCCTCAGGGTCTGCTACACTATCTAAGTCTATATTATTGTTTTTGTAATCATAATGCTTGTCTAAGAAGTCATCATCAATATATCTCGTAAAAAACTCTTTATAAGTTATTTTCACTTTATCATCCACCTTTCTCTTTAATTCTATTATACCATACTTTTATCTTTTTTTGCTTTAATATCATTATATCATCTTCCTATACCTTTAAATTATTAAATCTTTTTGTTGCATTTATGTCCCAACTAAGCTGATACTTTCTTGCCGTTACTGAAAACTTATAAAAAGTCTATAAACCTTTATGTTTCATTCCTACTTCAACGAGTATGCTTTCATACTGAATAAATCCAGATACTACTTACAAGTTCTTGTACTCTCCATAGGCTTAAATTCCCGATTAACGTTCGGTACATATCTGTAATAACTTGATAGTGTTATGCTACAGATTGTTGCTTTAAAACATTTTCTCCATATATTTTTAGATTTAAACTTGCTTGAAAATCTCTATCTATGATGTTTCCACATTCACATTTATAGATTCTATCTGACAGTTTTAAATCTTTCTTAATATTTCCACAACAACTACATAATTTAGAACTTGGAAAAAATCTATCAGCTATAATTACTGGAATATTGTTCAATTTAGCCTTATATTCAATCTGCCTCCTAAACTCATAAAACCCTTGTTGCTGTATTGCCTTAGATAAATGTCTGTTTTTCATCATTCCACTTACATTCAAATCTTCTATACAGATAAAACTTGGTTTTCGTTTTACGATTTCAGATGTTGTTTGATGTATGTGGTTTTGACGAATATTTGTTAATCGTTTTGTTACTTTTAAAAGTTCTTTTTCTCTTTTTATAATGTTACTTGTTTTGCAATAACTTACTCCTTTCTTATTTTTCTCATATCTTCTTGATATGGAACGCTGTAACCTACGTTTTCTTTTTTCTAATTTCTTTGCTTTTTGTGTTTTATTGATGTTTTGATAAACATTTTTATCAGAACAAATTGCTAAATCTTTGATACCTAAATCAATTCCGATACCTTCATTTGATGGAAGAGTAGTATTATCATCCACTTCAATACTAACTGACACATACCAATATAGCCCATCATAAGTAAAACGTGGATTCATGTACTTACAGTTAGTTGGTATCCTTCCTTTTTCACAAAGTTTAATCCAATTCAATTTTTGCTTGTTTTTCTTTTGACTCATTGAAAACTTTTCAACTTTCACATGAGTATCTGTAAATTGAATTTTACCATTGTCTTGATAGAAAGATGGAGTAGAGTATTTTTTACTCTTAAACTTAGGATATTTGCATTGTCCTTTAAAAAATCTCTTATAGGTGTTGCAAGCATCTTTAATTGCTTGTTTTGTTACATTATTGCTTATTTCATTTAACCATTTGTATTCAGACTGTTTCTTTAACTGTGTAAATTCTTTTCGTAAATCATTATCCGATAAGAATTTATTTCCTTGTTTATAGTTCTCTTGTTCTCTTGCAATAGCCCAATTGTAAGCAAATCTTGCATACCCAGCATATTGGAACAACTTAGTGAGTTGCTTATTGTTTGGATTCAATCTCACTTTTATGGACTTTATCATTTTTTCACCCCCCCTCAATTAATTCTTTAAAAGTTATAAAAGTCAATATATACTTATAACTTTTTATAAATTATTCTTGACAGTTATATAACCTCTCTTTTTTTTTGCTTTAATATCATCATCCTCTAAAATCATCCTTTTTTAGAATTTAACAATCCAATTTATTGATTTTTCTCATCTTTTGATTATTCCACTTAATATAGAAGTAATCATCTTCTCTTATTATCCCCTTAACCTCATCAATCTCAATCCCTGGAAATAAATAGTCTAAGTTCTTTAAGCATTCTTTAAGCTTATAGGTTTCTTGTCTTTTGTTATAAGATTTAGGAAAACCAATCGCTTTCAAAAATTGATTTCTATTTATCTTAAGCCAGCCATTACCACTATACACGACTAGGATTCTATAAATATTTTTCTCATACTTACTCTTAATCTTAGTGAATATATCAAGATTGAATAATATCAAGTATTCTTTTCTACTCACAGCGTTTTCCTTATCAAATAAATACTTTTTGTCCCTATTCAATTCATAGGAAAAAGTTCTTCTTTCCTTATCAAAGCGTAAATTCTTGAATATTCCAAATTTTCCATCATTCAGAAAATCTCTGACATTATTGAATTGACGTTCCAAAGCATTGAGGTCTGTCCTTTTTATATTCGCAAGAGTCTTAAGATTCTTTATTTGAGTTCCCCCTGTATAATCTCTCCACCTTGCCAAATACAATAATGAAAATAAAATATCTAATTCTTTTGAAGTTAGACTAGTAAAATCCTGTTCATTAAAACATCGATTAATTATCACCAATTTGTTATCAAAAACATCTTCCTCTTTTTTTACCATAAAAATCTCCTTTCTAAAGTCCAACACATTTCGTTGTCAAAATAATACACCTTCTTAACATTTTCATACATCTTTCCTAACAAAACAATACATTTCGTTGACATTTATCCTCTGTAACCCAGATGTGGCAATCATTTCAGACCCTCTAATGAGTTAAATGAGATAAATGTATAGAATGAGTTAAATGAGTTAAATGAGAAACTCAATTAGAAATTTATAAGAATTATTTATGTCTATCTATATTATATCATATCTAATTTTGTATTTCAATACTATTTTAAATTATTTTTCTTTACATCTGTATAGTGATTTGATTATGATTTAGAAATAAAGATTTAGTTTGGTTTTGATTTGCTTGGAGCATAGCTCCAAGGTTATTAAGAAAAAAGAATTAGACTAAGGGTCATGAGTATATTATTCAATCGCCATCTGGCTTAGCTGAAACAAAAAAGAATTAAAGGTCTATTCTCTTAGAATTAAATAAAGACTAACCTTAGTAAAGACTAGTCTTAGAATCTTATTATCATTCAGACGCCATTAGGCTTAACCTAAAACCCATAAAGAGGTATTCTTTCTTGTGGTGTTGGATGATGGTTTACCATCATCTTTTAAAAAAAGAATTAAAGGAGTTTAGGGTGCGGCCCCCCCTCTTATTGAGAAATTATATTATTTAATATCATCTATCATATATAACTCTATCATCATTCTCTAAAGAATAAGTCTACGCACTCACTCATAATCATCTTATCTCTTGTGGCTCTAGCAAAGATAACATTCAATATATCTATCATTCTCTTATCTACATCAGTGCCCTCATCTGAAACAGACAAATCTTTTTGGCTCTGCATAATCTCATCTATGGTCTGGTGTAGACAAGATGTAAAGTAGTCTATCTTGTTTTGAGGTAATTCATTATATGATTGCTGCAGGTTTAGATACCTCTCAAATAGTCCTTGAACAAAATCATTGATAGCAACATCCTCATCATTACAAATCTGCATTACTCCAAAATACAACTCATCTGGCAAATTAATCTTCATATCAAAATCTCCTTCTTTTTGGTTTTGGTGTTAAATTAATTTTACCATAAACCAGTAAAAATATAAAGCCTAAAAATAAAGGTCAAATCGTAAATGCTCTAAGCGTTTAGACCCCCTTAGCAAGGTGTTTGTACCTAAAACGATTTAAAACCTCTTAGAGAGGCTCTGAGAGCCTCACAGAGGGGTGTAAATCACCTTATATATATCCCATTTTGTCTATCATTTTAAATTTATCATATTTTACTTTTCTTATCATCTAAAATCACCATATGAAGCTCTAAAATCGTCTGTATGAGATTAGAAAAGTTAATGGATACTTTGTATTAAGAGATGATTTAAAACGCCTTAGAATGGATTCTATGAGGTCAAATTTTTCCATCATTGTCAATTTTTGGAGATAATGCTACCTTTATGGTTATAGGTACAAAAAAAGAGATGATACTTCTACCATCTCATAAACTAGTCTTTATTCCTTCTTTCCAAAATTCTTAACCACTGCCTTATACGCTTCTTCTTCATATCCATTCATGTAATAGACCATGATTATATCTTTATCTATATACTCATCTCCTATCCTCATCATTATATCATCGTGTATCTCATAATACGCTGCCCTTAAGGCTGATTCTAACCTATAATTATTCTCATCATCTGCAAGCTTAATCATATCCTCTATGAATTGCTTTGCTAGTATATCCATACAGTAATGGAAAATCTTATCTTTTAGCTTTTGTCCCTTTAGCTTCTCCTCATAGATGTAACTTTCTATTACAGAGTTATCTACTCCATCAAGACCAAGTAATTGCTCCATCATTACAACATCTCTGCTGTCTATACATAAGACTTTATATAAATTCATCTTCATCCTCCTCTCCAGCCTTAATGATTACCTCATCACCAGAGTCAAATACCACTCTCAATCCACCAAAATTATTAATTTCTTCATCATATTCGTTTAGCAACTTCGCAGAAAACTTTTCAATCAGTCTATCTTCGGCTAATTCGTCTAACTCAAGGATACCCTCAAGAACCTCATAAGATATAACCCCATCTTCTTCATCTTTATATTCAAGATACCTATCTTCTGAAATTAAGCCTTCCTCGTAAACCAACTCTAATAGCTCCTGACCATTTATCTCTACCCATATAATATCTCTATTCCCTAAGAACCCATATGGGTCTGTACTCTTTACGCTGCTGCTTATAAATAATTCGTTTCCCTCAAACTCTGGATATACTGTTTTCATCATCATTCTCCATTCTATGCTGTGATAATCTCTTTTTCCCCTTCTGGGAACGTCAACTCTACTCCTCCCATTTCGGATATAACATTTTCCCAATCCTTTTTAAATGCTGCAATAAATCTATTTGTTAGTTCTACATAAGCCACTTCATCCATAGCTGACCCAGTTTCCCAGTTGATTTCCTCATCATACTGAACTTCAAGTTCAGACTCATAATCTTCTGATAATATACCAGCTCTTATTCCTAAATCGTCCCACTCATCATCTGATAACTCTACTGACCAGTTTCTGTCATATTCTCCAGTTTCTGCAAAATACTCACCAAATTCAATCTTCGCCATCTCCTCGTCCACTTCAAAACTAAAGCTGTTACCTTCCCATATTACCACTATTGATTTCATCTTCATTCTCCCTTCTTATTTAAATGCCCCTAAAATTATCATCGCTATAAGCCTAAACATATCAACTATTGTTTCCTTAGCTGATTCTATTCCTATTTCTATCATCCTCTCTAGCATTTTCATCATCCTCCTTTATTTTGTTGCACAAGATACCCAACAATTCTGCTGTCCACAAGGTAAATCTCTCTTGCTTCCAGCGTTGCTTCTGCACTCACCACAATTATATTTGTTTTCAGGATTACTCATCCAGTTGATGTCATGAACCACATCCATAACATTAATCAGGTCATAAGTCTGCCTCCCGTTATATGTTCCCTTGTGGATTCTTATTGGTCTAGCTGTAATTATTCTATCTTTTACCTTCTGTCCTAGCATTTTCATCATCCTTTCAAATATCTGTACTAAAATCCCAATTCTTCACCAAAATCCTCTAATTTATTTACCATTATCGCCCCCTCTCTAATATATTCATTCATAGCCCAACTCATTTTTGCCCCAAATTTTCCCGGAAGACAAAATACACTATTTCCAATATCCAAAGCAAAATCTACAGTTCTAGATGTACCACTCCTTTTAGCCGCTTCTGTGACTAATAACGAACTTGATAACCCCGCAACCAATCTATTCCTTTCCAAAAATTTATATTTTCTTATTGGCGAAGTTGGTACATACTCCGATATAATCAAATATTTTTTCTCTAATTCCTTATAAAGATATCTGCTTTGTTCGGGATATATTATATTGTGACCATGAGCAATTACCCCTATTGTAAAACCTCCATTTTTTATAGTTTTTTCATGAGCCAAACTATCTACCCCGTAGGCCAGCCCACTAACTATTAGAAAATAATTTTTTACTAAATGAGGCACTATTATTTCTAATGATTCTTCTGAATACGAAGTATTATTTCTACTACCTACTATCGATATCTTACGCTTAAATAGCAACAACTCTATATTTCCTCTATAAAAAATTACAAAAGGAAAATCATATAGTCTTAAAAATTCTTTCGGATAGTAAATATCATCACAAAAAATGTACTTCACATTATAAAACTCAAAATACCTCTTAAAATCGAAATTCATATTATATTTAAACTTAGTTTGAATTTCTTCTGCATTATCCCCGAAAAAAATTTCAAATTCCTGAGTAGTTAAGTCTAATACCTTTTCTATACACCCTAACTCCTTAAACACCTTATGCAACTTCAAGGTCGTAACCTTTTCTATCGCAACCAATGAAAGGATAATCTCTTTTTCGATGTTCGTTAACATCTCATAATTTTCTCCCATAATTAACCCCTTAATCCACATTAGCAATTAACAAATTGTAATAATTATCAAAGACTTTCAAAAATATCTCATTTTGTTGTTTATCGCTAATGTAGATACTATCTTTTATTTCTATAACATTTCTCATTATGCGAATAAGCTCTACATATGTTTTACCTTCCTTAAAAAATCGATACATTAATCCTTGCCAATAGACTAAAGGCGTTATTATTAAAATTTGTTCTAATATATTAACACCAATAACCTCCGGAATATTATTCAATTCAATCCTTTGATTATAAAACATACTTAGTACTTTGTTCTTTACCGTTTTATCATATTTAATTTGTTCATAAACATAGTTTTCAATATCTGATGGATATAATTTAGAAGTCAAATCCTTCTCCGATAATCTTAAATCCAATGGAATATCAAATTTATCTAAACTAACAGTTGTTTTGAT
>ERZ773214.2073-NODE-2073-length-11146-cov-18.146605_pt1 | contig 11146 bp, 9 predicted proteins | sample MGYA00511238_ERZ773214 | MGnify/ENA primary metagenome ERZ773214 (study PRJEB29015, sample SAMEA2738157) | human oral metagenome | biome: human oral; feature: human-associated habitat; material: saliva | place: China | collected 2259 ...
GAACCAGATTCTGCACCTGCTGAACGATTTGCAGGCTCAGCTGGGATTGTCCTACTTGTTCATTACTCACGACCTGGCTGTTGTTCGCCAGATCGCCGATGATGTTGTGGTTATGGAGAAGGGACGTCTGGTCGAGGCAAACACGACCGATGCCCTCTTTGATCACCCAGTTCAGGATTACACTCGCGAGCTGATCGAGGCCGTTCCCGGTCGAAAGATCCAGCTGAACCTCTGAGTGTTCTTTCGCGGTTTTCTTGTGTGGGCAGGCCTTCGGGTCTGCCCACACGTGTATGTGCACGGCCGCCTGTCGTTCTTCCCGCCCACAGCATTCCTGCCCACAACATTCCTGCTTTAGCTCACCCGTTCCTGGCCTATTGCTGTTCTGAGGCCGTAGGTATGCGAGCTAAAACAGGAATAAGGGAGCTTAAGCTCGAAGGGTTGAGCGGCGGATCGTCAGTGTGTGTGAGACCGTTACGTCTGCCACGCCCTGAGGTTCTTCCCTTGACGAGGCCGCGCCTTCCTCGCTGCTCAGCTTTCCATTCGATGTGGGGGCCTGCTTTCCACCCTCACCCCCGCGCCCCTCAATAAGCGCAATCAGCCCCTGGACGGCCTCGCGAGCAATTGCATGAGTATCGGGCGTGATCGTGGTCAGCGTTGGCGTTGAGAAGCGTGAAAGAACCGTATCGTCCCACGTGGAGACCAGCACGTCCTCGGGTACGCGCACATTCGCCTCGGCAAGCGCGCGCAGTGCGCCAATCCCAAGTAGGTCGTTCATCGTGAAGATCGCATCGGGGAGGTTGTTGGACTCCAGCCACTGCGAGAGTGCTTCCTGCGCTCCACCTGCGGTCCAGGGGGAAACTTCGACGCTGCGCCATGCCCACGAGTCCAAGCCGAGCTCGGCAAGTGCCTTCTCGATCCCGCGTTGGCGAAGTGCGCCCGCGCTGGAGGTAGCCTGCGTGTGCGTCGATCCCAGAACCAGGAAACTGCGCGCTCCCTGGTCGTAGAGATGATGAATCATTTCCGAGGCCGCGGAGACGTTATCCATTGAAAAGTGCGGGATACCCGCGTCTTGAATCCTTTCACCGAGCAGCACCAGCGGCGCGTCCAACTCGAGCTGGTTGAGGCCGTCAAGGTCGAGCTCGATGGGGGAGAGGATGAGTCCATCGATGAGATTGGTTCGGAAATCGCGCAGGACCGAGACTTCGTGTTCGCGCGAACCAGCAGTCTCGACAACCATGATCGAATATCCACTGCGCCGCGCCTCTTCTTGGATGAGGTGTGCGAGTTCCCCGAAGTAGGGCCATGCGAGGTTGGGGATTGCCAGTGCCAAGGTGTGGGTCTGTCCCTGGCGAAGGCGCTGCGCAGCAATGTTTGGCCGGTAACCCAGTTGACGGATTGCGTCCTCAACTGCCTTCCGCGTAGCGGGGGAAATATGGGGGAAATTATTTACTACGTTTGAAACGGTGCGCTGTGAGACGCCGGCGAGTTGCGCAACATCGCGCATATTAGGCCGTGAAGCTTTCATGTCCGTCTCCGATAAAATCGCGGCAGGATGTGAGTTATCAGGGGCTATAGGCTCTAGTCTACTGAAAAATCAGGGAATCTGCTGGAGAGATTGCGATAATTTGCTACGTTGCAATTTTTTGGAAAATCCTGCATGATAATTCCATGAAGGTCAACGTAGACACTTTTGAAGCATGGAGCGACGCGCACTATCCTCGCCCCGATCTTTGCCGTGAATCATGGTTGAACCTAGGCGGCCAATGGGAATTCGCAACGGATCCTACCGATGAAGGCCTTACCTTGGGATGGCACCTCCCCGGTGCTCACTTCTCGCACACAATCTGTGTCCCTTTCCCGCCCGGAAGCCCCAGCAGTCAATGGAGCGGAGAACGCTCCGATGTTGTCTGGTATCGCAGGCGCGTCACGCCTGAAGAAATCAAAGACGCCGGCCTAGCTGATGCCGGCCACCGCCCACACCTCCTCATTCACTTCGAGGCCGTCGATTTCGCAAGCGATGTGTGGGTCAACGGACTTCACCTCGTTCATCATGAAGGTGGCTACACCCCCTTCACCGTTGAGATTGATCCCAGTGACTACCTCGAGGCAGGCTTCGAAATCGTTGTGAGGGCGCACGATCGCCTTGACGCGGTCGATCAGCCTCGCGGCAAGCAAGACTGGCAAGAACATCCCCACGGTATTTGGTACCACTGCGTCGTCGGAATTTGGCGCGATGTGTGGATGGAAGTAGTGCCCGCAAACTACGTTCGCTCGCTGACTTGGTCATGGGACATCGAAGAAGCCCAAGTGACCTGCGATGTGGAGTGCGCTGGCCTCCCGCTTAACACGGGCACTCACGAGGCCATCGAGGCAAGCCTCACCCTTGACCTTGCGGGCGTCACGCTAGCGGCAACCATGGTCCGTGCGCGCTCAGGCCAGCTCCGCCTCGTCGCACAAATCCCCGCATTGGCAAACCGTCAGGAATGGGGCCGGCTGCTGTGGTCGCCCGCCCACCCCAACCTCATCAACGCGCACATCTGCGTGGGCGAAGACGAGGTTGTCTCCTACGTGGGAATCCGCGACGTCAACCTCTCGCACCGCTACCTCGAGATCAACCACCAGCCCACCTACTTGCGTGGCATCCTCGACCAGGGCTACTGGCCGAGCTCCTACTTCACTGCGCCCAGCGCCGAGGCGCTGAAAGCAGACCTGGAACTTGCCCGAGACATGGGCTTCAACTTCGTGCGAATCCACGAACGCAGCGCCGATCGACGAACCCTGACATGGGCCGATCGTATGGGCATGATGGTCTGGGGAGAATCCGCCTCGGCCTACGCTTTCAGCGACCGAGCGGTCAGCGTCACCACGCAAGAATGGCACGACCTAGTTCTGCGCGACCGCAACCACCCCAGCGTCATCGTGTGGGTGCCCTTCAATGAGAGCTGGGGAGTAGACCTCATCGTCACCTCGCCGCGCCAGCAGGCTTTCGTCCGCTCGGTCGTCGCGCTCACCGAGGCGCTCGACGGGACTCGCCCCGTCATCGCAAACGATGGGTGGGAGCAGCTCGAGACGCCCATCGTCACAACTCACGACTACGGGGTCTACGGCGAGCAGCTTCGCGTCAACTATCAAGACCGTGAATCGATTGCAGAGCTGGTGAACGGAGTTGGCCCACAGGGACGCAAGATCCTCCTGGGGCAGCCATGGAGAGATGACCGTCCCGTTATGGTCACAGAATTCGGCGGAATCTCACTGCCGCTGGACGCGGAAGACGCATGGGGCTACGCGGTTGTCCCCAACGCCCAGGCCTACGAAGAACGCGTGAGTGGACTTTTTGAGGCCCTCGAAGCCTCCCCGATCCTCGCGGGCTTCTGCTACACGCAGCTGACCGATACCCGCCAAGAAACAAACGGCCTCGCCGACGAAAACCGCACCCCGAAGCTCCCGCTGGACGTGATCCGCGGCTTCGTGACCAGCTCCGCTCAGCAGAGCGGACAGATCCGGCCTCGCACAATTGTCGAGGCTAGCGCGGTGGTAGGTACCGACGAGCGCAGTGCCGTGTCGCTGGCTTTCGAAGGTGATCACAATGCCTAAGCCTCGTGTCCTGCGCAGATGGGCCGTGAACTTTGCATTCACGCTCCCCTTCCTGATCTTCTATGGAATCTTCATCCTCTTCCCGGTCGTCCAGGCTGTCCTCATGTCCTTCTTCAACTGGGACCTACTGGGCAGCACCCGCGAATGGATCGGGCTTGAAAACTACACCCACATGCTCGGCGGTACCGGCCTGGTCTGGGACATCACTTCGATGTGGATGGTCCGACTGCTTTGCTTGGTGTGCGGAGTGTATGTGGCCGTCAAGGCGGTGCGTGAACGCGATCTGAACTCGGGGCGCATCCTCTTGATCGTCACCTTGATCGCTGCGGCAATCATCTTGGGAATCCATCCCGGTGATGGCGGTTCCTGGTCTGACCCGCGTTTTTGGAACGCGATGAAGAACACCGCGATATTTACCCTGGTTTCGACGCCGATCATCGCGGGTCTCGGCCTGATCTACGCGCTCCTCCTTCAACGAGGCGGACGGGCAAGCTCCTTCTACCGCGCGGCGCTCTTCGTCCCCTACGTTCTACCGGTCTCGGTTGCCACCCTGATTTGGGGATACATGCTCAACCCCTCGCGCGGCATCGTCGCGCGCTTCACCGAATACATGGGATGGGGGACCATCTCGTGGCTTTCAGATCCACAGTGGGCAATGACCGCAATCGTTGTAACAACCGTATGGTGGACGGTCGGCTTCAACCTCATCCTCTTTGGTGCGGGCCTACAAGACATCGATCCGACGCTGTACGAGGCCGCAAGCTTGGACGGCGCGAATTCCTTCCAAAAATTCGTCAACATCACCCTTCCGGGCCTTCGTCACGCAACGGTCTTGGTTCTGGTCACGCAGATCATTGCCTCGTTCCAAATCTTCGGTCAGGTCAACATCATGACCGCGGGCGGCCCCGGTGGAACAACGGATGTCCTCGTGCGCTACATCTACCAGACGGGCTTCAGGGATACCCAGCTCGGCTACGCCTCGGCAATGTCCTTGGTGCTCTTCGTGCTGATGGTCTTCATCTCGCTCATTCAATTCCTCATTTCACGCCAAAGGAGCCGCTGAGATGCGAGAGAAATTCAAGTCCTGCGGCTACCACGCAGTGATGCTCGTACTTGCCTTGCTGTGGCTGATTCCGCTGCTGTGGACGCTGGTCATCTCCCTGAGCTCGAACTCTTCACTGAAGACGAACTCGCAGATTCTTGTCCCCGCCGAGCCGACCCTGTCGAACTATGTGGACGTTTTTAGAACTGGACTCGCGGGACGCTGGTTCCTCAACTCGATGATTGTTTCGATCACCGCCACGATCATCACCGTCCTCATCTGCGCGGCCGCCGGATACGCCTTCGCGAAACTGCCTTTCCCTGGGCGCACCGTAGTCTACGGGCTGACCTTGGCGGGAATGATGGTTCCTAAGGAGGCAATGTTCGTCCCCTTGTTCATGATGTTTTCCGAGGCCGGGCTGGCGAATTCCTACATTGCGCTGATTTTCCCCCGCGTGGCCTTCCCCCTGGGCGTTTTCATCATGACGCAGTTCTTCTCTCAGGTACCCAGCGAAATGGAAGAGGCTGCGCAGGTTGATGGGGCTTCTCCGATTCGAGTCTTCTTCTCCATCATGGTTCCGCTGGCGCGACCGGCTTTGATCGCCCTGGCAACCTTCTCTTTCGTTCAGACCTGGAACGACTACCTGTGGCCCTTGGTTTCGGCGACAAAGCCCGAAATGTTCACGGTGACCACGGGCCTTGCATCCTTGCAGGGAACCTTCGCGCAATCGACAGAATTGGGCTCGCTGATGGCCCGAGGAATCGTCGGTGCCGCGCCCCTGCTCATTGTCTTCCTCCTGCTTCAGAAGTATCTGATCAGAGGAATCTCACTGTCCAGTGGCGATAAGTAGGCTATCGCCACCTGCGCCACACGCCTGATCGGCTTTCCCGGGGTTCTCAACGATGGCCTCGGAAATGGCGATCTTACATACACAGGAAAACTCACCACACCATTCACCACACAGATTGAAAGGCATGACAATGCGACAAGGACGCGCACTGGCACGTCACGCGGGATTCAGCGCATGCGCGCTGGCGACGACCGCTCTCTTCGTGCTCACCGGATGCGGAGTATCCTCCACATCCTCCTCAAAGACCGTCGACGGTGCAGCAATTGCCGGCGTGAGCGATGAGGACCTGAAGGGGACCACCATCACCATGGCTCGATTCTTCGGCGATTGCCAGGAAAAGACCGAGGGAGTCACCGACCTGTCCAAGGCCAATAGCGAATGCACCGCTATCTCGATCCTCACGAACAAGTTCAACGCTGAGAACAAGTGGGGCATCAAGGTCGAGCGTATGGGCGGCGCCTCGTGGCACAGCTACTACGACTCGCTCAACGCTGCTCTGGCCTCGTCGGATCGCCCCGACGTGGCGATCATGCACGGCTCCAACCTGCCCGACTACGCGGCCAAGGGCCTGCTCATGGAGGTGCCCGATGGAGTGGGTATCGACCTGTCCGGCTCGACGAAGCCCGCTTTGGACGCTGTGACCTACAAGGACAAGAAGTGGGGCGTCCCCTTCGACACCCACGCCATCATCAGCCACCTGAACATGGACATCCTGTCCCAGGCCGGATTGGTCGGTGAGGACGGCACCTACAAGCTTCCGACTTCGCCCGACGAACTCCTTCAGCACGCAAAGGCCGTGAAGGAAAAGACCGGAAAGAACTACATCGATATCGCCCTGTCAAAGGACCCGATGGGCGAGCGCTTGTGGATGACCCTGGTCCAGCAGCAGGGTTCTGACATCATTTCCGCGGACGGTACCAAGGCAAACATGAACTCGGCCGAGGCGAAGACCTCCCTGGAGTTCATCAACACCCTGGTCAAGGACGGCTACACGACTGTCAACCACGACTACGACGCTTCCGTGCAGGCCTTCCTGCGTGGCGAGTCGGCCGTCATGTACAACGGCGTGTGGTCGGTCAACCAGTTCACCGCTGAGGCTCCCTTCAAGTACGAGACCAGCGATGCGCTCATGCTCTTCAAGGACAAGGCAACCTGGGCAAACTCCCACGTGTGGACCGTTCCCGTCTCGGCCAAGCCCGATGCTAAGAAGTACCGTGCAGCCTTCGAGTTCACCAAGTTCCTCAATGAGCACACCGGGGACTGGGCAATCGCGACGGGTCACATGCCTGCAACCCAGAAGGCTCTGGACTCCAGCGAGTACCTCAACGCTCCGCACCGCTCGCAGTACCTGAAGACCGCGACGACCTACGCCCGCATGGCACCGCGCGTCGAGGCCTGGCCGAAGATCGCCGACCAAATTCAGGAACAGATCGAGGCCACCTGGCTCAACGGCGCAGGTGTGGAAGAAACCTTGAACTCCTTGCAGGAAGCGGCAAGCTCATCTCTGAAGTAGCGAGAGGTAGCTGCTGCTCGTAGTAGGGCAGAGTAGCCGGGGGTGAAGGCGTGGGCCTTCGCCCCCGGCGCACGTTTGTCTGCTGCCGTTTGTCTGCTGCCGTGTCTGCCCCGGTTCCGCTTGTGCCCTCCGCTTTGCTCCCGGCGCACGTTTGCACTGTTGTCCGCTGCCGTGTCTGCCCGCTCTCGCCCCCTCCACACGAAGTCGCGAAATGACACAGCTTATGGCCTGTGTCTTTTGCCGACTTCGTGTGTCATTTGCGGGGAAAGAGCCTCTCCAAGTCGGGTGTCCACGGCTCTTGTGGAAGTGCTCGCAGTCTCTCGACGTCCATCGATTCCAGAAGCTGCGAGGCAGAGTGAACCCCTTCAACACCCATCGAATGAGCTAGAACCTCGATGATCTGGGCGATGCTCACTCCTTGCTCTGCCAGTTCTTCGATGGTCACTGCGCCGTCACGCTTGGCCAGGCGTGCCCCCGAGGCAGACAACACCAGCGGAACGTGAACGTAGGTGACCTCCGGATAGCCGAGTAATCGTGCAAGTACAGCTTGGCCGGGGGACTGAGATAAGAGATCATCTCCGCGAACGACCTGATCGACGCCTTGGAAGGCATCATCGACAACGACCGCCAAGTTATATGCCGGTGCTCCATCAGAACGCTGGATGACAAAGTGGTCAACCGGGCCCGTGTAATCGCCGAAATACTCATCATGGACAGTCCACTCGGCGACGGGAGCTTTCAAACGCAACGCGGGACGGCGCCCCTCGGCGGCGAATTCTTCGCGTTTGCGGGCAATTTCTGCCTTACTCAGCTCGAGGCAGGTGCCGGGGTAGTGTCCCGGTGGAACGTGAGGGGCGGAGGAGGCCTCGCGAATGTCCTTACGCGAGCAGAAGCACTCGAAAGCGTAACCCTCGTGGAAGAGGCGCGCGACGGCCTCGTCGTGGACCTGCGCGCGAGAGGACTGGATCAGAACCTCGCCATCCCAATCGATTCCCAGTGCGGCTAGCTCGTCGATTTGGCGTTGCGTGGAGCCCGAGCGCACGCGATCGATGTCCTCGATTCGCAGGACAAACTTCCTTCCGGTCGTGCGTGCCCACATCCACGCCAGCAGCGCCGTGCGGAGGTTCCCCAGGTGCAGGTCGCCGCTGGGTGAGGGGGCGAAGCGTCCCACACCAGTTGCGTGCAGCGCAGTTTCTCCCATTGCCGAGGCCGTGCTCGCGAGGGTTGGAAAGGCGGAGTTTTCCGCACCATTGCTGGGATGGGAAGAAAAAGGTGCCGCAGTTGCCATACCCCAAGACTAACCTTGAAGACGTGGAAGAACGAAGAGATCGCGGACGCGGCGCGGCAGGGGAAAGCTCTTCAGCGTGCGGGACGAACGCGTCAGGCTGCGTGGGGGCAGATGCGTCATACCGCGCGGGAACAAGCGCCCAAGGCAGTGCCGTGACCCATACGCATATGGCGTGGGTGTCGAGTCTTCCTTCGTGGTTGTGTGTTGCTTGCGGAGCCTTCCTTGGCACAGCAATTCGTGCGGGATTGGATCTCGCTGCTACGGGTAGCGGAAAAGTTGCGGTTTTTTCTTGGTCCACGGTGGCCGTAAATCTTTGTGGGGCCTTCTTTCTCGGTTTTGTCACCGCATGGGCACAGGGATACTTCCGCGAGGATGCTGTGCGCAGAAAAGTCATGCTTGTCGCAGGGAGCGGATTCGCCGGCGCTTTGACCACATACGCCACCATGGTCATGGCAAGTATCCATAATGCAGTCCAGGCAATGACAGCGGTCCCCGCTGCCGGGAGTGACCTTTCCGGAGCTGTCTCTTCTCCGTTTAGTGTTGCGGTGGAATCCTCCTTGCCTCTGCTGATCGAGGGAATGCTTGCAAGCCTTGTATTGCTTGTAGTTGGTATTGGGATTGCTGCTTTGGGGTACTCGCTGGGAATACGGGCGGGCGGATCATCTCAATTAGGTGGCAATCGGAAAGCATCTGAAAGGCCTGAGGTTCGACGCACTGCAAGTGCCTCTTCGCCCACGTCAAATGAGGACTCTTACCCTCGGGGGGCAAAGAAATGACCCCACTGCTCTTTCTTCTCGTGTGCGTTTTCGGCTCCCTGGGTGCGCTCTCTCGCTGGCAGCTGGATCTTTATCTCAAAAAGTGTCGTGTAAAGCGAACACCCCAGTGGGGGATCGGCCTTGTCAATCTGCTGGGTTGTTTGTGTGCAGGGCTGGTTGCTGGTTCGCTTGCCTCAGTTTCACCACTCTACTTCTTGGTATCAACCGGGTTTTTAGGCGGATTTACAACCTTTTCGACCGCCGTGCTTGATGCGGTGACCCTCATTCGTGAGCGTAAATACCGCACTGCCGCGGGCATAGTTCTGGGTGTCTGGCTGGGTGGTAGTGCGCTCGCAGTTGTGGGTTTTCTTGTTGCCTTCAGTTTCGCTATGTGAGGTTGTGTAACGAAAAATTTGGACACTCCGGCAGGGACTCATAGTCTAAGACTGCATGGAAGGAGGACCCAGTGATTGATCTGATCGACGTCTCGAAGATCTATCCCGTGAAGGGAAGTGATGATGTCGTTGCCCTTGATCACGTGAATCTGCACGTTAAAGCAGGCAGTATTCACGGAATCGTCGGCCAGTCAGGTGCTGGTAAGTCAACACTCATTCGCTGTCTGACCGCTCTGGAAAAACCGACCTCTGGGTCGATCATCGTTGACGACATTGATCTGTCGCAGCTTCGCGGACGCGAATTGCGCCAAGCACGACGCAAGATTGGCATGGTCTTCCAAGCAGCGAACCTTTTCGATGCCAAGACTGCGGGAGAAAACATTGAATTCCCGCTGAAGGTCGCCGCGAAGAAAGAATTCACCCGTGAGGAACGCAAAGAACGCGTTCGTGAACTTCTTGCCCTAGTCGGCCTTGAACATCGAGGCGGAGCCTACCCCTCCGAACTTTCCGGCGGTCAGCGCCAGCGCGTGGGTATTGCCCGCGCGCTCTCAGACACCCCCCAAGTTTTGCTCTGCGACGAGCCGACCTCAGCCCTTGACCCCGAATCAACCCGTGCGATCCTGTCCCTTCTGCGCCAGGTTCGTGACGAAACCGGCGTCACCATCGTCATCATCACTCACGAGATGTCAGTTGTTCGCGAGATCTGTGACTCCGTGACGCTCCTGAAAAATGGCGGAATTGTCCAGAGTGGAACAATCGAAGAAGTCCTAGCCGACCCGGGTTCACCTCTGGCAAAGGAATTGGTTCCCGCGCCCAGCGTCGACGAACTCGATGTCACTGACTTCAACCGTGAGCTGACCGACCGTGAAATCGCTGCACAGAGCGACTCGGCGGAAGGCGATACCCCAGCCCAGGCCTCGGAAGACGGAAATATTCTTCTGGACGTCATCTTCACCTCGCATCCCGGTGTCCCAACCGGTTCAAATATGCTCAACCTTGCCGCGAAGGTCGGAGCGGACGTGACCGCAGGAACTTTCGAATCAATGGGGTCCGTCCAGGTTGGACGCTTGGCTCTGGCGGTTCCCGCCGCCCAGCGCTCCTCGATCATTGACCAACTTCGCGCCCAGGGCGCACATGTGGAGGTGCGTTCGCTGTGAAGCTTTCGGCTCTGTCAACAGTCCTCACGCTGCTTCCACTGGGCAAAGGCGACCCGACGTGGGGCGATAACCCCGCGCTCACCCAGCAGTTCCTCCCGGCAATCGGAGAGACCCTGCTCATGGTCGTCTTCGGCACGCTTTTCACCGTCCTCGTTGGTCTTCCTCTCGGGCTGCTCCTTGTCCAGACATCGAAGACGGGCCTGACACCTAACAAGATGATCAACCAAATCGTTGGTTTGATCGTCAACGTCGGCCGCTCTTTCCCCTTCCTGATCCTCATCATCGTGCTGCTTCCGGTGACCAGACTTGTCATGCGCAGTGCGATTACCTGGCAGGGGGCAACCTTCCCCTTGGTTATTGGTGCGATTCCTTTCTTTGCCCGCCTGGTGGAAACCAACCTGCTTTCCGTCGAAAACGGTAAGGTCGAGGCCGCGCTTATGGCGGGGGCTTCCAATCGTCGGATCCGTTGGAGCATTCTGGTTCGCGAGGCCTTGCCTGGCATTATCCAGTCCGTGACGGTTTTGGCGATCACCCTGGTGGGCTACTCGGCAA
>ERZ773214.2080-NODE-2080-length-11130-cov-9.473409_pt1 | contig 11130 bp, 7 predicted proteins | sample MGYA00511238_ERZ773214 | MGnify/ENA primary metagenome ERZ773214 (study PRJEB29015, sample SAMEA2738157) | human oral metagenome | biome: human oral; feature: human-associated habitat; material: saliva | place: China | collected 2259 ...
ACAGCAATAGTTCCAGAGACTCGTCCAGTGAAGCCTAAAGATGGTACTAGACGCTGGACACTCGCGGATTCTGGGTTGCTCTCCCTCGCGTACGTATGGCGAGATAGATTCAACTCTAAGAAGAAGGGCGAGCAACGTTACCTGGAACTGCGTGATCAAGTGAAGACTCAAGATGCGGCGGTGTTTAAAGCGCGAACGATAAACGCAAAACCTAGAAAATATGCACATAGAACACACGCTAGTGTTGCCACACAACCATGGCGTGGTCTGTTGTCTCTCGGAACACTAGCCACGGATGAAACACTTGTAGCTATCGGTCAGTCACGTCATCTCGGTGGTGGGCTATTAGTTCCTCATGATGTCTCGAAGGACGACTTTGAGCGTATGATTCAGAAGGAAAAGCACAGCAATGATAAATAAACAAGCAGTACAACGCAGTGATTTCTCCGCGTTCTTTGCCGCATTCAATGGAGGGCATGCTCCTTTTAGCTGGCAACAAGACTTGGTTGATCACATAGTGACCACAGGTACCTGGCCTGAGAGGATTGTTGCTCCAACAGGTGCTGGAAAATCATCAGTAGTGGATGTCCATCTTTTTGTTAACGCTTTATTTGCCAGCGGGAATGGGCCACGGGTACCACGTCGGCTATGCGTGGTTGTTGGTCGCCGTGCTTTGGTAGACAGTCAGTCAGATAGAGCGATGAATATTCAACGCAGCATGGTAGATGTGCTTAATAACGATGCAGCAAGTGGCGAGAGTGACATCATATACCGTGTTGCAAAGCTGCTTTCATCATTTCACGTGCATGACGTAACTGAGCCTTTTTTGGTGGGTCACATACGCGGTGAGCTCAGCAATCGCTCCTTGCCAGTCAATGAACCCTCAGCCTGTGCAGTAATTGCTGCGACACCAGATATGTGGGGGTCGCGCCTACTATTTAAAGGCTACGGCAGCTCGAAACAAGCTCGTCCTCGTGAAACGGCCTTGATTGCGATGGACTCCGTTTTTGTCCTTGATGAAGCTCACCTTAACCAACAGCTACTGGTGACAGCCCGGCGAGTAGCTGAGTTGCAGGAACTTGGCGTTGATATAGGCGTGCCACGGCTCCAGGTTGTAGAAACAACCGCCACTCCGTCTGAACTTAAAGAGGGACAATCTGAGGTTGGAGTCGATATCTCTAATCTTGACGGCGCTGATGATGCGGAACTTCTGCGAAGGGTTAACTCCGTCAAAGAACTTCGTCGTGTATCAGTAGAAAAGTGGAACGGTGCACCGGGTAATAGCGAGGTAGTCGCGCATGCAGTAGCTGAAATACATAAGTTGCAAAATGAACAGACAGGCTCCAAAGTCGAGCAAAGTCGCACAATCGGATGCATTGTTAACCATGTTGATACTGCTGTCAGAATTGCGAATGAGCTTAAAAAAAGAAAACTTAATGTTGAGCTCATCGTTGGCCGAATGCGTTCCTATGATCTGGAACAATTGCGTGAAAAACATCCATCACTCTTCACCTGTATTGGTGACGATGAAATTGACGTGGTGATAGCTACTCAGACGCTGGAAGTAGGAATTGATATCGATTTTTCCTCCCTAGTTACAGAGCTGGCACCCGCTTCATCGCTTGCGCAGCGATTTGGTAGAGTTAATCGTTTGGGGAAAAGAACAGATTCAAAAATTGTTGTTCTTGAGCCAGTGGATTTGGCAAAAGTTAAAGATTTAATGCCGCCATACAAAGGCGATGATCTGCGCAAGTCTTATAATTGGTTGGATGTATTATCACAGAAAAGTAATGCAAATCCAGCAGCAATGTTAGCCTGTGTTCCACCAGAAAAATTGCCGCCTCGGTTGCTCTATCAACGTCCTGAGCTGACGGATCTTCTCGAATTTTCACGAACCTCTGAAGACGCATATGCAGAACCAGATCTTGACTTATGGCTGCATGATTCTCTGGAGAAGCAGACGGCGATTGGTGGAATTGTTGTACGAGAACAGCTTCCGGGGTATGATTTCGTTGCGCTCGAACTTTTGAAGGCGTTTCCTCCAAAAAATAATGAAGTTTTTCCGGCAAGTTTGGATGTGTTACACCACATTCTCTCTCAACTTGTTGTCGACGACAAACAGCGGATTAAGTTGGAACGAAGTGAACCTGATATTCTGCGACGAGCATTCTTTTTCCGAGACGGTGAGGTCGAAATCTGTACACCATCATATAGACCCCGGTCTGGTGACGTGATCATCATCGATCGAGGGATTCCTTTTACCACCGAAAAGGTAGCGGTTAAAGGAAAGCCTGGTGACAAAGAACCACCAGAGGCCCTAAAAGACAAATATACTAAAGTTCTAACTTTCGATTCTGGAATGTCAGAATCTGAAGCTGAAATTTTCAGAGAATTTTGCGGATTAACGCCAGATGAAGCAACCAGCATCTGGCGCGAATTTGGCAATGTAGATGGTGATGATATTGTCCTATCAAGCTCAATTCAAGATGATATAAGATTTGGCGAGGTTGTTTCATGGTATGCCGTCGTGCGTAAAGAGGAGCCTCAAGAAGATAGTGATATTCGGCAAGAGTGGACTTATTCTCAAGGGAAAATCTTTCTTGAAGATCATCAGCGTGATGTAGCTGCACGCGTCGAAAAGATCGCTTGTGCTGTTGGTTTGAAAGAAGATTTTGCCGAGGATGCGGTGTTTGCTGCTCAACATCACGATGACGGTAAATCTGATAGCCGATTCCAAAGCATGCTTGGAGGACTAAAATCTGAAAAGAGTCTAGCAAAGAGTGAAGTTCGAACTCGTCAGGAAACGAAAATTGCTAGGCAACGAAGTGGTCTGCCTCAAGGGTGGCGGCACGAACAAATGTCGGTTGCTTTAGTCGCCGCTGAAAGAGCGCAGGGGAAACTAGAGTGTTCAGATCTTGCTTTGCGAATAATCGGATGCAGTCACGGATATGGGAGAAATTCGTTTGCGCATACAGATCGCATTCTGTTGCCGCAAAATAGTCAGGAAACCATTTCCGATACTTTACAGGATCAAGCGCACGAGCTATTTTTCACCGGTCGATGGGAAGAGTTAATCGAACGAACCGATATTGAATTTGGTACATATGTGACGGCATATCTTGAGGCGCTTGAACGGGCGGCTGATGTTCAAATTTCGGCGGAAGGGCAATGATGTCTACAATTACTCTCGCGGGCGACTACCGTTCTGCGCTCACTCATTTCGCCCTGTATGGTTTAGCAATACTAGCTGAGACACACCATCCAGGTGCAGTAACTCTCGGATGGAGTGATGAAGCTATACCCAAAGCGCAGCTTGATATTGAAGGTGTGGGCTTGGATACCATGGCTGAATACATCTTGCAGTATTCGGTTCAATTAAGTTCAGCTGATAGTTGGGTTGCTGTCAATAATGAGTATGAAAGTCGGAAAAACAAGGCAACATTTTCTCCTTTCTCGCCACGCATACTTAACATTGATCCTGAAGTTGGTCCAGACGATTGGACTAGACATCAAAAAGTCAGACATGATGCTATAGATCAATTGACATCGGACGATGATTTGCTTTCCCTTCGCTGGATAGCTGGTCTTGGTGAGGCTGCATACTGGCAGCCCAATGATAAACGCGGCGGTCAAGATTACGGTGCGTCGCGATGGGAAATGAAAGCAAGGCAGCAGGGACAAGAATTTGTCCAGCATCGGCTTCGCCCATTGTGTAAAGAAATTTCTGCATGGACTGTGAGTGATATTTCTGAAGGAATTACCGGATTAGTAATCCGTGACACTATAGCCAAGAAACTAGCCGACTCTCGGACATCAACTGGTTTCACCCCGCCTGGACCTACTGACGTTGTATTGGCATTCTGTGCTCTTTTGGGAATTTCTTGTTTTCCCGTCATTCATAAAGTGGATGATGTCAGTGTTACCCCGGGCGCTTGGCCTGCTAATCAGTTTCACCCAAATAAAATTGCTCTTCCGGTTATGGTCCAACGAATAACGCCAGCTCGACTGCGCTCGATATTGCGAAGTCGCGCTTTTTCCTTGGCTGTGGAACGGGTTTGTATTTCGGGTAATGATGCTCAAAAGTATGCACGGTCTAATATTTTTACGAGTATTAGTTCATTTAAATGGCTAAAAAGCTGGGGTGTTGGAGCATTGATTACATTTCCAATTTTTAAAAAGGAAGGTTTGAGGAGTGTTGAGCGCCAAGTTCAGTATGGTACGGCGGTGCCATTATGAGTTACCGCGAAGACGCTATTCTTCCCATTTCTTTGGTAGCGCAAACAGTGTATTGCGAGCGTCGAGCTTGGCTAGAAGCAAATGGTGAAGTGACCGACACGTCACAGATGCAGCATGGACATTCGTCACATCACGGAGTAGATGATCCGGCGACCTCGCGAAGTCAACAACGTCGTTCAGTTCAGGTCAAGTCCGATGAGTTAGGTATAATTGGCAGATGTGATGTCGTTGAACCTGTTGACAACGACTCGATGAAGGTGGTTGAATATAAATCGACTCCGGTTAGGAAAACTCCACAAGTCACTGAAGCCAACCGTATTCAACTGGCTCTTCAAGGTATATGCCTTAAGGAATCAGGTGAAAATGTAACTGAGTATGCAGTTTATTTTACTGATCATAATAAGAAGATGCCTGTTGAACTCACTGAAAAAGATTTCAACTTGGCGAGAAGCTTTGTTGATAGAACTCGTAGTATTATCGAAGGCGCCATAGCTCCTGGTCCACTCGAAGACTCACCTAAGTGTAGTTGGTGTTCACATGTTAGTGTCTGTCTTCCAGATGAGCATCTAGGACGTGTGGCTTCCCAGAAGATTGTTCCTTCTAAACCTGATAGCCAGGTCGTGCATTTGACTGTGCAGGGTGCCCGCGCATCAGTGCGAAAGGGAAGGATGATAGTCCAATCCAAAGGTGAGCAGATTGGTGATGTTCCCTTGGAGAGGATTCATAGTGTTGTCGTCCATGGCAATATTGACCTTTCCTCCGCACTGCTGCGGGATCTTATGTGGCGTGACTACACTGTCATTTGGTGTTCTAGTAGTGGTCGTGTCTATGGCTGGTCGCAACCCGGAACAGGACCAAATGGTTTGGCGAGGGTCCAACAGCATGTCTTGTCGGCGCGTGGAAGCGTGCCGATTGCTACAGAGATGATCTCAAGTAAGATAGCAAATCAAGCAACGCTGCTTCGGCGAAATGGCGATGCTGATCATGCGGTCAAAGAATTGCGAAAGTTGCAGCAAAATGCACTCAAAGCTGGATCGTTGCCCGAGTTATTCGGGATTGAGGGTGATGCGGCAAGCTTATATTTTGGTGGCTTTGAAACGATGCTGAGCACAGCCACTTTGCGGTCGCTAGGTTGGTGTTGGCAGGGTAGGACCGGACGTGGAGCAACGGATCCGCTAAATATCTTGTTAAACTATGCGTATGGCTTACTCTCGTCGGAGTGTATCCGTGCAATCCTCACTTGTGGGCTGGATCCTCATGCGGGATTCTTGCATAGCAGCAATCGGAATAAACCAGCGCTTGCTCTTGATCTTATGGAGGAATTTCGCGCAGTTGTAGCAGATTCTGTTGTTTTGACACTAGTTAATCGTGGGCAAATTAGTGGGGGAAGCTTTTTATCGGCTGGTGATAGTCTGAGGTTGTCACCCACAGGTCGTACTGCAATTATCAAAGCATTTGAGCGGCGGATCAACGCGGAATTCAAGCATCCTTTCTTCGGTTATTCAGTGACATGGAGACGTGCAATTGAGATCCAAGCGCGAATGATTCTTGGAGTACTAAACGGTAGCCACCCCAGCTATGTAGGTGTCAAAGTAAGATGAGGCGTGACGACACACGGCGCACACTAATTGCGTATGATGTTCCTAACGATAGACGGCGTGGAAAGATAGCGAAGTTGCTGGAAACCTATGGAGATCGCATACAATACAGCGTCTTTGTGGTTGATATCATTCCTTCGAAGCTTCTACGGTTGAAGGATGAGATTGGGAAGATTGCTCAACTAGACGAAGACTCGGTATTATTCTGTGACTTGGGAAGGTTAGCCGACCTGGGGGAACAGAAGTTTAGCTATGTTGGATTGTGTAGGGAAATAACAGACAATGATGTGATTATCATGTAGTCTGCTCCCAGCGAGCTTCAGGTACTTCACGTAAAACCTGGGTTTCGCTCGCGATCAAAAAAATCCACCTCAAACTAGCTTCTAGCGCTGTGCATTCGTGTACAGTTGATCATGCATCACGAGCGATTCGCCTCACGCTCGCGAAGCCCTTAGTTTTAGCAGTTCAAAGCTACTAAAATTTGGGGGCCGTCTCTTCCGCTTATGCGGAAGACTTTCATTGAGGCAAAGCAGAGCGTGAGGCAGAAGGGCGGGACAATAGCAACGTCTCTTCCGCTTATGCGGAAGACTTTCATTGAGGCATTCCCTCGGATGGTGCGTCAAACATGATGGAGGATGTCTCTTCCGCTTATGCGGAAGACTTTCATTGAGGCAAGACTTCAAACGCCGCAACGCAAAACAACTAGGAGTCTCTTCCGCTTATGCGGAAGACTTTCATTGAGGCAACAACTAGGATGGCACGTAGAACGCACAGACGACGTCTCTTCCGCTTATGCGGAAGACTTTCATTGAGGCTCCACGGTCTATGGGCACATGTACCCGGATGGGGTGTCTCTTCCGCTTATGCGGAAGACTTTCATTTTTGATGAAATAAAGTTGTCATGGTGTTGGGAAAATTAAAGGTCAGTCTTGCCTTGTTTCTGCGCATACGAGAATGCAAGGAATTGGAAGGGTTTGTCTCATAAATGCAAAATCGATGATCTTGGGCATTGGCCTGGCGTTAGTTATGGTGCTGTAAATATGCTCTACGTTGCATTTTAAAAATGCCTTCTTCAGTTACTAAGGTGTCCACGGTAGACGTGATTTATCTAACAGATGATGTTCAAGTTGCATAGTTAGCGTGCATCTTTATCGGCGATGAAATTGTAGATGGCTGCAACTGTGACTCAATATGTGGCTGTTAATCGTTTTACCTGCGTAGCCCGTTGTGGTTTGGTGTTGGCGAAAATTATATTCCTGCCCAGAATTGTAAAATTCACTAGGATTGCAAGTTAATGTGTATCTCTATTTTTCTTCTAGCGTGTCAAAGGTCTTGTATTGCAGTTTTTTATTACCTTCACGCTCGTGTGCTTCTAAAAATGCTTCTTTCTTGTTGCGATCGTCGCTTTTGCCTTTCATAACTAGTGGCAGCTATGGCAGATTTACTTATGGCATCATGCGTGAATGTATTCAATTCTTGAAGAACGGTCAGAAGGGCTGATAGCAGAGCATCTGCTGAGATGTTGTATCTTTCGACGGTTTCTCTCACAGTAACCTATCTCATTTCGGATTCTAGATCGGCTACGTCGTTCTGCCCATATGGAACTCCGGCACTCAAAAATCCACACCACCCCACCCGCACAAACAAAAAGCGCCCCCGGCAGGATTCGAACCCGCGACCAGCCGGGTAGAAGCCGGATGCTCTAATCCACTGAGCTACGGAGGCATGGAAGGTTTTCTTCCATCAGGGAACTTTACCGCATCTGTCCGCGCCCACACCACACGACCCCACACCACATAGCCCACACCAGACCGTCCACCCACCCCCGCCTGTACACCTTCGTGTCTGCCCCACCTATTAGTGTTTAGTGCATGACGTCATCTTCTTCGGCCACCCCCACGTCAAACTCAATCAGCGCCACCTCCACCCCAGCAAACACTGAGCGCGCCGCGGCGTCGTCAAGCAGTGCCCGCGTGACCTGGCCGTTGTTTGTGTTGTTTTGCGTCACAGCGGGTGTTGTGGGTGCGGTGGTGTCGGCGGGTTTCTTGGGGGAGTCGTTGGCGGCGTTGGGTATTCCTGATCCGGGTCCGTTGACCACGGCGGGTTTGCCTTTTTTCCGGGCAGCGGCGTGGATGTTGGCGGCGTTGTCGGTGGGGTCGTTTTTGTTTGCGGGTTTCCTGTGCTCGCCCCGAGAGCTCCGAACACCCACCACGCCCCGCGCCACCACACCCCGCGACAACCACAACAACCGCAACAGCCACGACACCCAAAACAACTCAAACACCCACCCCGCCCTCCGCTTCGCCATACTGAGCGCGGACGGCACGGTGGCGTCGAAAACGGGTGCGGTTGCGGCGTTGTGTTTTGGTCTCATCGCCTTGTTGATGGTGCCGATGTATTTGTCGGATGTGTCGGGCCAACCGCTGGCGGACGCGATGCAGCCACAGAATTGGTCAACCGCAATAAACCAGGTGTCTACGTCGTTGGCGTGGCAGTGGTCGGCGGTTTTTGCGCTGGTGACGGGCGTGGCGGCGCTGACTACGCACAGGTGGATCATGCAGCCGGTGTGGTTGTGCGGGGCGGTGTTGATGATTGTGCCGCTGGGCTTGGAGGGCCATTCGGCGAGCGGCGGCGATCATGATTACGGCACGAATTCCTACCTGTGGCATGCGGTGTTCATGGTGTTGTGGGTCGGGGGTTTGATGGCGCTGATCGCGCATGGTCGGCGGCGGGGGCCGGGCATGGTGGTGGCGGTGCGTCGCTATTCGGCGCTGGCATTGGCGTCGGCGCTGGTGATGACGCTGTCGGGCCTGATCAACGCCGCGATTCGCATCCACTGGTCGGATTGGTTCACCACGAGTTATGGCACGTTGATTCTCACCAAAACCGTCGGCGTGGTGGTGCTCATCATGATGGGCTGGCTGCACCGCCAGGCCACGATCCCGAAGTTGGAGAAACAGCCGCGCCTGTTCCAGCGGGTGGCGATTGTGGAAGTACTGGTGATGGCGGCGATCACAGGTGTGGCGGTGTCGCTGGGCCGCACTCCGCCGCCCCCGCCGCGCGAACCAGATTTGAACACTATGGATATTCAGCTGGGCTACAAGTTGTTTGTGGAGCCCACCATCTGGAATGTGTGGACGATGTGGCGTTTCGACATCATTTTCGGCACCCTCGCCATCCTCCTCGCTGTCGCCTACATGTGGGGTGTGCGCCGCCTGCGCCAGCGTGGCGAACCCTGGCCGTGGTACCGCACCGCCTGGTTCATGTCAGGTTGCGTGATGTTGCTGGTTACCATGTGTTCCGGCATCGGCATGAACATGCCTGCCACGTTTTCCATGCACATGGTCGGCCACATGATTCTCTCCATGGGCGTCCCGGTGTTCTGGGTGCTGGGCGGCCCGTTCACCCTGTGGCTCGCCGCCATCAACCCAGGTCAGCTGGGCCAACCAGGTCCGCGCGAGTGGCTTGAGGTGGCCATCAACAACCCGGTGGTGCGGTTCCTCACTCATCCTGCGGTGAACACCATCCAGTTCCTGGTGGTGTTTTACATCCTGTACCTCACCCCGCTTTACGACGTCGCGGTGTCCGAGCATGCCGGTCACCTCACCATGAACATCATGTTCCTGTGGTCCGGTTTCATGTACTACTGGGAGGTCATCGGCGTGGATCCCGTCCCGGTGGAACGCAACCCCATGGGCAAGGGCGCGTGGCTGTTCGGATCGCTGCCGTTCCACATGTGGTTCGGGGTGGCGTTGATGCAGATGCAAGTCATCCTGGCCTACGATTTCTACTCCACACTTGGGTTGCCGTGGCACGTGGATTTGCTGCGGGACCAGAACGTGGGCGGCGGCATCGCCTGGGCCGCAGGCCAGTTCCCATTGATGATTGTGGTGGGGGCCGTGGTGCTGGCGTGGTACCGGGATGATCACCGCCAGATGCGCACCTACGACAAACGTGCCGACGAAACCGACGATGAGGACATGGCCGCCTACAACGCAATGTTGGCGCAGATCAACGCTGGTGAGAATCCTTTCGAGGAGTACTATGCCCAGGATATGAGGGGCAGAAATGATAGCTCCACCTAGTCTGTTGCGCAACGCCTCACCTGGCCGCCTGTGGATAACTCGGTTTATCCACAGGCAGGCTCTGACGGTAGATGCGCAGCCCACGGATCAGGTGGCAGAGTAGGGATCACGGCCCCAGGGAATGACACCGGGGGATCGGGGAGACGGGGGTTCGAGGGGACCATTCCCGCCGGGGCCGATACTACGTTCGTGTTCGACGGCGCACTCGGCGCCGACAATGAGGAGGGGCATCATGGCTCAGCATTCCTACACTGTGACCGGCAATCTTGTCGCCGATCCGCATTACCGCCAGACGGGGGAAAACCAGGGGGTGTGTAAATTCCGGTTGGGCGCCAGCCGTCAGCGGCGTGGCGAGGACAACGTGTGGTACTCCGTCGATCAGGTATGGCTCAATGTTGAATGCTGGGGGCCGTTGGCGCAGCACGCGCGTCGTTCCCTGACCAAGGGCATGGCGGTGATTGTGGTGGGCACGCTGGTGACGCATTCCTGGCGGGACGCTGATGGGGAGCTTCAGTCCTACATGGTGGTCAAGGCATCGCATATCGGCCCCGACCTGAACCGCTACCTCACCAACACTGTGGTTCCGCAGCACGCGGTGGTGCAGGCTGATGCCACAGCGGAGATGCCTGACGCCTCGACGGATGCGAGCCAATGGGTTGATTCCTCCTCGTACAAGCCAGAGGATGTCGATAAAGAACTCGCGGCGGTAGGGGCGGCGGGGGAGGTTGAGGAAGCGCCGTTTTAGCGGGGGCGTCGATACGCGCACGTGGGGGAGTGGCTGATGACGCCTCCCGAACCCACTTCATGTACCCTTTGTGGAGGTTAAAAGTTGCAACAATAAAAGGGGTTGTCGTGGGTGAGTTCATCTACACGATGAAAAACGTGCGCAAAGCACACGGTGACAAGGTCATTTTGGACGATGTCACCATGGCCTTCTTTCCGGGCGCAAAGATTGGTGTTGTTGGCCCGAATGGTGCCGGTAAATCCTCCATCCTGAAAATCATGGCTGGTTTGGACCAGCCCTCCAACGGTGAGGCATTCCTCGACCCGGGTGCCACCGTGGGCATTCTGCTGCAGGAGCCGCCGCTGAACGAGGAAAAAACAGTTCGCGGCAACGTGGAAGAGGGCCTTGGCGAGATTTTTGCCAAGAAGAAGCGCTTCGATGAGATCGCCGAAGAAATGGCCACCAACTACACCGACGAGCTCATGGA
>ERZ773214.2084-NODE-2084-length-11120-cov-61.106552_pt1 | contig 11120 bp, 7 predicted proteins | sample MGYA00511238_ERZ773214 | MGnify/ENA primary metagenome ERZ773214 (study PRJEB29015, sample SAMEA2738157) | human oral metagenome | biome: human oral; feature: human-associated habitat; material: saliva | place: China | collected 2259 ...
GCCAACTACTTAAATCTTCGATATTATAATTGAACTTTTTTACTTTTTCAATAGATTTTTAATTTAGTTTTGTTAAGCTAGTTTTACCTCAAGTGAAAAGTTAAATTTATTCCATTCTGTTTAATATATACATTTAAAGTGTTTCTATGTACGTCTAGTATCTTTGCGATTTTACTTTTCGATAATCCTTTCTCATGCAATTCAATAATAGTTTTTTCTTTGCCAGTCAATTTATAATGAGTAGACTTTTTTCCTTTTGGCCTGCCCAATTGCACCCCTTCCGCTTTTTTACGGGCTAGCGCTTCCTTGGTTCTCTGGCATATTAAGTTTCTCTCTATTTCCGCACTTAGTCCAAATGCGAATGCTAGTACTTTAGAGGTAAGATCATCTCCTAATTTATATCTATCTTTTATCGTCCAAACTTTAATTTCATTTTCCATGCAATAATTTAATATCGACATTATCATAAACATATTTCTCCCTTGTCTAGACAATTCTGCACAAATAATAATATCTCCTTTTTTTACTTTACCTAACAATTTCCCTAACTTTCTTTCATCAACTTTTTTCGTGCCAGAAATCGTTTCTTCAATCCAAGAAGCCACCAATAAATTTCTTTCTTTACAATAGTTTTTGATTTCAAATCTTTGATTTTCAACAGTCTGTTTATCAGTACTCACTCTTATATATCCATAAATCATATTAAATTCCTCCTTTTATGGTGACATATAAACGAGCATAAAAATACCCAGGGCAACAAAGCTCTGGGTAAAAGGCATGACAATGTGACCGGTTACGGTAGCCTGTGCGGTGGTGTTCACAAAACCACTACACAAATTCCAGCTCCAGTCTAATCGCTACCAAGGGGTTCTCTCCGGTCTTTCATTTTTGGCTCTCTGTAAGACAGCCTGAAAAAATTTATTCTATTGTTTTCTGTTTACTGATTATCTGTCAGCAATTTCGCTATATTTCTGCTAAAACTTTACCAAAAATCTGTCATGCCTAACATCAACACTTTCATCAACGATGTGCGGGGAAAGCTGTGCCCATATTACTCATTTTTGCTTTAAGACTCTAACAACTGATCCAACAGTTGCCCCTCTAACGTGATAACATGCTCATTGGGCACATAATGATAAATAGATGCAATGATTATTTGGTTAGCCGGGAAATCACGCTGAAGAATATGCATCATCTTATTGATGTTTGAATCATCTACTTCTTTTCCTTTAGGAGAATCCAAAAGGATTGGAAGTTTGATACCCAGCACCTTTTCAATTTCAATGATATAGGCAAGTCGGAATGAGAATACAGTTTTATGAAGCATCGCTCCAGATAATTCCTTTAGATTGCTTGTGAAAAGGTATTTCCACGTCATTTTTCCAGCAAAAGATAATACCGCCGCTCAAGTATCAAAATACCTGTGCGGCGGTATCTTAGTCCGAGAGTAGAGCCGGATTCTGGCCATCAGACATTTTAGCGAAGTTTATTATATCCAATCTGTTTTTTTCTGCTCGTTCCAAGGTCTTTGCGACCCCGCCCCAACCATCCTATACAAACCATTATTTTCCCTCAACGCCTTAATCGCAGCGTTTTCAACATGACATTTTCATATTTGAAAGATTTGCGAGCAGATAGGCATCCTTATTCACATCCTTTATCTCCAAGCGTTCAAGAACAGCTTGTTCTGTTTCAGGACTCCAATATATTTTGAGTGACTTCTTCGCTCGCGTAATAGCTGTATAAAAAATATTGTGAGTTATTCGCTCCTCAATTTCGTTTGTGATAACAATTTTTACCGAGTCATACTCCAGACCCTGTGCCTTGTGAATCGACACAGCATAAGCGACCTGGAAAGGCACAACTGTCGAGTCATTTCTGTCGTCATCCTCATCGGTACTTCTATGTTTATTCACACTGAAAGAGATAATTGAGTTTCCCTCTTCAGACGCACCAATCAGCTTAAAATCGTATCGCCAAGCATCTATTTCGTTTATAGATTCTTCGAGTTCTATTTCAAACCATATTTCCTGTTCTTCTGGTTGAATAGCCACAATCTTTCCTTTGGAATTGTTGTGTATCAACGGAGAAAAGATATTGGACTCATTGAATAGCACCGGATCACCAACTTTGTATGTGCTAATTCCCCAGACAACAGCTTGATTTGGATTGTTATTCTGCAAAAAACGGTTAATATTATTTATTCCATATAGGCCGTCATAGTTAAGACACAATACAATCTCATCTCTTGTGCTATGTTCAAATATAGATTCATCGAGACGAGCCACATATCCGCTCTTTACAAGCGGTTCCAAAATTGAATCATCCAGTGTTCTTACCCTATCCCACACAGTAAGTAATTCGTCGCTGGTGGTTCTAAACGGATGTTCAAGGTCAAATACCGAAGATTGAGGGACAAATTTCTGTGCAATACTAAACCAGTTTCCAAAATAAATAGATTCAATCTGATAGATGTCACCCACTAAAACTAAGAGCTTGAAATCTGCTTTTTCAAGTACTTTCCTCATATCTTCATTGCTAACTGTACTACACTCATCAATGAACAGCACATCACAAGCTGTCTGATAATTCTTCTTTGACAGGAAGCCTGCAATGGTATTGTACTCCGACTTTGTAGCAACAACCTTTCTACGCATATTGTCAACAGCCGGATGCGTATTTGCAAGAAAGATCTTGTCATTGTCTGCCCAGAAATTTGCAATATGGCGAATTAGTGTTGATTTTCCGGTTCCCGCAGCACCATAAATAAGCGCAACATGAGATTCTGCAAACATACGGCGAAGAGCATCGTGTTTGTTATCATCGTCTATCACATACGATTCTTTTGAAATCCATGAATCAACAGACGCTGTATATTGGGATACACCTGAAGATGACAATTCCTGTAATTTCTTGATGATGGCCGTACTATCCTCAACATATCCCTTGATGTAGATTTTGCCTTTATATTCCTCTAATTGCCGGGCGGTATGCGTGTAGTATAGCGTTTGGTTGTATTTCTTTATCAGAGCGTCAATATCCGTAAAACCTTCGATTTCATTCCGGGGAGTAAATAATCTTCCTTCGATTTCCGTATTGTTTTTTATAAATCTTGCAAACAGTTCATGTTCGCGACCGGATACCGGGATTGAATCCCAAAGATCATATATTTTAGGGTTATGATATATAAGCGACGAACAATATGGCATCTGGTCAAAGGGAATACAACCATATTTCAAGTACAGGTCAGAGAGACGGCCACACCGTTCGCCACAATACTGCCACCTAATTACCCTATTATTCATTTTATGAAGTAGATAGCGAAGAATATTTGTCCCCGACTTGTTTTGAATAATTATTTCACGGCAACTATCCAATAAGTCGAAAATCCTTGTTGAATAGCCATTAGCAGTAATTTGCCCCTTTATTTCCGCATAATATTGTTCGTCGCTGCATACCAGCTCTGTCAACGACATTCCAACCTGAGAAATAAAAGACATCAAGCCCTTATATTCATTCGAGTTGACACTGTGTTTTACGCGAGGGCCAAATACTTCTGAGAGATTATCCCATTCGCATGGGCGAATTGATACTTTATAGCCTTCTATAATCAGAATCGCCATATCCTTACCAAGGATAGAGATAGAGTCATTTCGGATTCTGAATTTCACAGCATAGTTATCAATGATTTCGCAATTCGTAAACGCGATGATACGATCAAATTTGCTTGTGTTTGAATCGGCGATAGTGAATGTAACCTCATAATAAATTTTGTGTCTTGCAAAGAACGGCTTGATTTTCTGAATATAGTAACGATCGTTATACCGAACCGGATAGTTTCCGGTACCAGGAACATCTATCCGTTCAGCAATTTTCTCATAGTAATCAGACAGCTCCTTATCCGTATTAAGAGGAAATTCATTGAGGTTGCTCAGTATAGTCATTCCATATTTCTGTTGAAGATGGGTCTTTATTTTGAACAAATGCTCATAATACTTGAGCATGAGTCGTTCCGACCCATCTTTATCAACAGTATAGTGTGAAACAGACTTCTGAAGCATTTCGTGAAACTTATAAAGGAATCGAAGATCTCCTCGCCGCTGCATATCCCTAAGCGCAGCAACATTCAGATCATAATCATTGGGGTTTACATCTTTCCCGTTGGAATATTCTTTTATTGCAACATACTCCACAAGATTACGAGTATGCCCCAGAATGTTTTGGCTCAGCAATCCACGGTCTGAAAGGCTGAAATGAGCAATGTTCTCACAAATAACGCCGTCAACATCCTTTATAGCTTTATCAATTTTTAGCATATATCCCATCGCAACCTTTCCGTAGATTCTTCCTTGATTACTTTGCATCTCTCAAGCTCTTGTAGATTTCCTCGGAGAAAATTCCCAATACTTGATGCTTCATTTCATCGTTAGACAACAACAAGGAGAAGAAGTCTTGGTTCTGCGTCAAGCCTTCAATCAATGCATCATCAATATCGTCAAAATACGAGAACTCAAAATCCTTCTGGGTATTGTTCTTTGCGCTCATCTTGAGCTTATCGGACTTCATAAGGATGTCTCGAATTTGGAGCATAGCCTTTACAACCACATCATTATCGTAGTTCTTCCCGGTGCGACTGTTGATTTCATCAATGATTTCAGACAGTCTCTGCTCCTTGTCCTCGGTTAATCCGAAGTGTTCAGCTGTCGGCAGCTTCATTACCGGTTTCGCTACAAGATCAGGCGAAGCGTGTTCTTCACCCTTCTTCTGGACAAAGTTAGAGGCTTTGATTTTTCCATCCAGATTGAAACCGCCACCAGGATGCTTAATATTGATGTACGCCAGAAGATATGCTACAAAGTTATACTTTTTATGAAGATCGTGATCTTCAAAACTAGATACCTGAAGAAGAAACTCATAGTATCTGACGAAGCCGCGCATATCAGCCACAGCCTGACGCTGTGTCTCATATTCGTAGTGTTCCAACAGCTTCTTACTCTTCTGAAGGAAGAATGTCAGGCGCTGCTTCTGTTTGCCCGTGACCTTTTCGGAATAGAGAATATCGTTGGCAGCTTCAATATCAGCCGGATCAAGGATGGCATACGCATCAATCGTTGCTTCCAAATCATAGATTGCACTCGGAGTCACTGAATTAGCCAGTAATGATGTCGTATAATACGGTGCGAACGCTGCTTTGATGTCCTCATAGGAGTTCACGAAATCAAGAACAAAAGTTTTCTTGTCATAAGGCGCACAAATTCGATTCAAGCGTGAGAGCGTTTGAACTGCATTGACACCCTTGAGCTTCTTCAAGACATACATTGCGCATAGCTTCGGCTGGTCAAATCCAGTTTGATACTTATTTGCCACAAGAAGGACTTGATAAGCGTCCGTGTCAAATTCTTTGGTCAGCCTGTCCTCTGCAAATCCGTTCATAGACGATTCGGTGTACTCGGTCTCATCATCGGGCAATTTCACCTTGCCGGAAAATGCAACCAATGCCCGAATCCCTTCGTAGCCCTTCTTGGCAATATAGTCATCAAAAGCCTGACGATACTTTACAGCTCCCTGGCGAGAGGCAGTAATCACCATCGCTTTCGCTTGTCCGCCCAATTCCTGCATAACCGTGGTTCGGAAATGCTCTACAATAACTTCAACCCTCTGGGAAATATTCGTTTCATGAAGCTCAACAAAGCGTGCAATCTGCCGCTTGGCAGCGTTTGTCTTGCAGCGCGGATCATCTTCAATCTCCTTGTTGATCTGATAGAAAGTAGAATACTCGGTATAGTTCTGCAAAACATCAAGGATAAAGCCTTCCTCAATGGCCTGCTTCATAGAGTACACATGGAACGCTTCACGTTGTCCATTTGCATTCAATTTTCCAAAAAGCTGAATCGTCGTAGGCTTCGGAGTAGCTGTAAAGGCGAAGATAGACACATTCGGCTGCTTGCCGTTTCGTCTGATCTCATCACCAATTATATCTTCAACATCAGCCTCAGCAATCTCACCGGAACCAAGAGAAAGCGTTACAGCCGCCATATCCTTGCCGGCGGTAGAGGAATGAGCTTCGTCAATGATGACAGCGAAATGCTTGTTTTTCAGTCCTGCTACGCTGTCCACAATGTACGGAAACTTCTGAATCGTTGTAGCAATAATCTTTGTATTGCTATTCAGCGCAATCGCCAAATCAGCAGAGTTGCACTTGTCATCCATCACCCGAATCAAACCAGCTTTATGTTCCATTCCCATAATCGCCTTCTGAAGCTGACGATCTACTACAACACGGTCAGTTACGATAATGATATTATCGAAAATGATTTTATTCTCTGCATCATGCAAAGAAGTCAGCCGATGAACAAGCCAAGCAATAGAATTGGTTTTACCGGAACCGGCACTATGCTGAATCAGATAATTCTGTGCAGTACGATTCTCACGGACATCGTAAAGCAGCTTCCGGATAACATCCAGCTGATGATAGCGTGGGAAAATCAGATTTTCGGAACGCTTGACCTTTCCGGTTGCTGCATCCGTCTTTTCGTTGATCTCAACAAACACAAACTTGCTAATCAGATCAAGAACCGTATCCTTGGTCAGAATATCTTCCCACATATAGGATACGCTGTACTTATCCTCGAAAGCCGGATTTCCTGCACCGGCAGTTACCCCTGTTCCATTGCCCATGTTGAACGGCAGGAAGAATGTTGCATCTCCCGCCAGCTTCGTCGTCATATAGACTTCTTCTAAGTCCATAGCAAAATTAACCAGGCAGCCTGCCTTGAACATAAACAAGCGAGTCTTAGGATTGCGTTCTGTACGGAATTGATAAATGGCGTCCTGATAAGACTGACCGGCAGTGTTGCACTTGAGTTCAAAGGACATGATGGCAAGGCCATTCAAGAAGATGACCACATCAATGCGTTCCTTATCACTTGCCCAAACTTCCTCCATAACAGAGAAAATATTCTGGCTGTACTTCTTCACCAAGTCGGCATTAAAGGTGGTTGCCGGTTTGGTGTACATTAGTTCCAGTTTCTGATTGGAGATTTCAACACCGTGCTTCAAAACTTCAATCAGGCTGCCGCGAGCCTTTGTGGTTTCTGTATTGATAAAGCTAACGATAGTATCCTCAAGGTCGCCCTTATAGATCTTACGCAGATAATTCATCGTGTCCGGCTGGGTATCGTTCAAAAACTTGAACAGCATTTCGCGATCAACGGCAAAATAGCGATCAAAGTTTACTGCTTTGCGAATGATATAACCGTTATCCTTTTCCAACCGTTCCAGCAGAAATTTCTGATAGTCCTTTTCGGACAATACATTCGTCATTGTGCAGACACCTCCTTCTTACCAGTTACATATTCAAAGATTAGAGATTTTTTATAATCATCAATTACAGAAAGTTGCTCTTTCTTTGCATCAATGATTGCATCAATCTCAGACACCTTGCTATCAAGGTAGTCAGCCATCGCACACTGCTCATCATAGGGTGGTTCAAAGATCATTAAGCGAGAAAACTCGGAATAGTTCAAACCCTGTCGTACACCATTTCCCATGTTGTAAAACACTTTCATGACATCATAGGCATGAAGCAAAAAGTGGTAATATCTTGAATCAACCTTTTTGATTGGATAAAGGTCAATATACGCAGATGTAATGATACCATGTTCCTTGACCAAACCTGTACGAAGGCTACGCTTATCATTCTGCAAATCTGTGGGGCGAATGATAATATCTCCAGCTTCAACAATGTTGTATGTGTTAAAACTTTCGGGTAGCAAACCATCACTGGTATTTATATCTTTGCGGATCACTCTACCATAACTCAGTGAAAGCAAATTATTCTCTGTCCCAAAGCGGTTTTTGTTTTTTCGCTCACCGAAATAGGTGTAGACAAGGTGGACATGCCAATGAGACGGAATCATACCAACCCATTCAATACCGCTATCCTTCATCTCAGCATCAGAATTCACTCCCTTGGTTACGACTTCGGTAATTACAGAACGCTTATACTGCTCCAAGGAGTCAATCTGCGCCTGAACATCGGCAATCAAAGCTTCTATTTCGGCACACTTACTATCAAGAAAGTCTGCAATACTTTCTTGTTCTTCAAGGTCTGGGACAGGGACAACTATTTTTTTCATTTCCTGCCATCCTGTTGACCATAGATCATCTACAATGCCATGCCCCCAGCTATAATTCTCATCACCAAATTGAATCGTATGAAATAGCCAATCATAATATCTTGGGGACATTTTCTTGCGCGGTTTCATAACTATGTTAATCAGCGAAACTGAGCCGTCAAAAGGAGAAATACCACAAGAGCCTCTTCTATCAGAACGGCTATTTATTGTAAAATCTCCAACTCGCACCAATTTTCGATTATCTCCATCATTAGTTTTGGCAGCAGTATCTAACTGCGGCAAAATCCCTTTATTAGTAACGGAGAGTGGCGGAAAGTCTTTGTCACTTACTTTTTCATTTCGAATAGAATACAAACCGGCAATTCTTGTCAAAGACCATTTTCGAGGAATTGCGCCAAGCCATTTTTGGCCACTATCTATCATATCTCGCATTTCACCACCGCCTTACTCAAAAAGATTCGCAACACGCTCAGAAACAGAAAGCTCCAGTTCCATAAACTTAGCTTCCAACTCTTTGCTTGCCACAGGCTGCTGATATTTATAGAAGTAACGAGTGAACGGTATTTCCGCACCGGTCTTAATAACAGGCTTCTTAGCTCCAAGATTTTCCTCAAAGAACCACTGAGCATCAGGAATATGCGGCAGAACCTCACGCGCCATATAGTCCTCAATGGACTCCTCATATTTCACCAGTTCCGTATCCTTGGTTTCCTTATCATAGAGGATGTTGCCCTTTTTGTCCTTCTGAACCTCAGCCTTTTTATCCATGGTAGAAAGGCCGTCGGCAATCTTGTCAATCAGCTTCTTATCTGCGGTTGCCTCTTTCAGTGCTTTCGTCAGCACAGGCAGAAATGCTGCCGGAGAGTAATAAACAGTATCGGAGACAGCTGAATCCAATGCAGCAAGGATTGCTTCGTACACAGGCTGATTGTTCTGATATGTCTCTAACTTCTTAATGTCCTTTCCGGTCGGTTCCTCCATGTTTTCAAGTTCCTCTACCTTTGAGGGATCATAGAACGATGACAGAGAACCTTTACCGAGCATGGATTGGATTCTATCAGCGGTAATTGCGTAACTGCGCTGCAAAGGCTGCATGACTGCATACTCACGGTAAATAAATTCTTCATTATCATAAATCTTGCAGAATTCACCCTCGGTGAAGTCCGCATACAGCTTTGTAATAGTAGAGCGATCCTTCGGAGAGATTTCGTTCTTTTTATCACCCAGTGCCTTGCGCAGTTTTTTGAAAAACGAGGACGCATCAATGAGCTGTATTTTCCCCTTACGCTCCGGACGCTTATTCTTAGAAAGCACCCAAATATAGGTGGCAATGCCGGTGTTATAAAAGAGGTCAACAGGCAGCGCAATAATCGCTTCAATCAAATCACTTTCCAACATCCAACGGCGGATTTGACTTTCGCCGGATGCGGTGCCGCCACTGAACAACGGACTACCGTTTTCGATAATGGCTGCACGACCTACATTATCATCCATTTTGTCGATTGCGGACTGGAGAAATAGCATCTGCATATCACCAGAACCGGGCAAGCCAGCACCCCAACGACCGGTAAAGCCCTTCTTGTATTCATCGTTTACAGCAGTCTCCACGCCTTCTGCTGCGTCCTTGCCGCCCCACGGAGTGCCAAATGGTGGATTTTCGATCACGAAGCGCATCTTCGTATCTCTAAACCGGTCTTTCTTCATGGTATCCTGATAGCAGATGTTTTCGGCATTTTGACCCTTAATCATCATCTCTGCAAGGCAGATAGCATAAGACTCCGGATTAATTTCCTGACCAAACAAGCGCACATCCGCAGTTGGATTATAACGCTTAATGAAGTTGTAGCTGGTAGAGAGCATACCGCCGGTTCCACACGCTTGATCCAGTACGGTAATAACCTTACCATCATCAAAAATATCGTCACAGCCTTCGGCCAACAGAATGTTGACCATGAGCTTAATAATATCTCTGCCGGTGTAATGGTCGCCGGCTTCGGCATTTTCAGAGAACTTCCGAATCAGTTCCTCGAAGATATATCCCATTCGCACATTGTCAATCGTGACCGGATTCAAGTCGAGTTCCGAAAACGCCTTAACAACCGACAACAGACGATTGTTCTTGTCCATCTTGTCAATCTGTTTATCGAAATCCAGGCTCTTGATAATATCCTGAATATTGGAAGAGAACCCCTGAATGTACGCCTTGAAATTTGCGGCCAGATGATCTGCATCGTTTACCAACTCAGCAAGGTCATACTCACTGGTGTTATAAAACTGATAACCGGAAATACGATTCATAGCCTTCGCAGGATAATTGGGATTTGCCTTGAACTGTTCCACTACTTTCTGCTTTGTAGGTGCCAACGCGCACTCAAAACGACGGATAATGACCATCGGAATAATAACATCTTTGTACTTATCACTCTGGTATGTACCACGCAACTTATTTGCGATAGACCAGATAAAGTTTACTTCCGTAGAGACATCAACGGGAGAATCGTCCCACATTGCATCAATTACTTTCTTGTCTGCCATAGTATCTCCTCCAAACACCGATGCACCATTACCCGCACCGATTATTTTTATTTTTTTTCTCAAAAGCCAGCCAGCTGCTTTCAAGCGGGGCATAGTCAATTCCATTCCGTTCACAAAACTCTTTGATTTGTCTCATGGTGGACATATTTGGTTTGCTTTTACCGCTTTCCCAACGGCTCACCGTTGTCAAATTTACACTAAGCTCTTTTGCAAATGCCTCTTGCGAGTAGAATAAGCGTTGCCTCGTCTGTTTTATATTTTCTGCAAATGTCATATTCATCGTCTCCTTGGCTCTGAATGTACATAACTACTGTATTGTTTTAGCATAAATCAGGCGTTTGGTCAACGAGAGTCAAGGTTGTTGAAAGGGGAATTACAGCGTATTTTCTTTCCCTCAATTATTTTTGAAAGTTCCTCTTTTGATTTTATTGTTGGTGAAGGTTCCCT
>ERZ773214.2085-NODE-2085-length-11114-cov-16.239714_pt1 | contig 11114 bp, 5 predicted proteins | sample MGYA00511238_ERZ773214 | MGnify/ENA primary metagenome ERZ773214 (study PRJEB29015, sample SAMEA2738157) | human oral metagenome | biome: human oral; feature: human-associated habitat; material: saliva | place: China | collected 2259 ...
CGAGACGCGAGACCGAGCTGGCCCGCACGACCGCCTCCCTGGAGGGAGCTCTGCGGTCGCGTAGCGCACGCGGCACGTGGGGCGAGGTTGAGCTCGCCCGAATCCTGGAGGCCTCGGGGATGCTGCCGCACGTCGACTTCGCGGAACAACGCTCGATTGGTGCGCTCACTCAGGGACGAGGCCTGGGCGCAGAACGTGCTTCGTCTGACCGTGGGCGACCCGACGTGACAATTCACCTGCCCGGGCAGGGCTTCCTTGCTCTCGATGCGAAGGCTCCGATGGACGCGTACCTGCGCGCGTGCGATATCGAGGAGGGCGGCGAGATGGCGGAGGCTCGGCGACGTTCCGAGCTGGTGGCGCACGCGAAGGCCCTGCGCTCTCACGTGGATGCGTTGGCCTCGCGCGACTACGCGCGGGCACTGGGGGCATCCCCCGAGCTGGTGATCCTCTTCGTCCCGTCGGAGGCGGCGCTGTCGGCGGCACTGCGCGCGGATGCGGCGCTTTTGGACGATGCGATGGCACGTGGGGTGGCCCTGTGTTCCCCCGTCACGCTGCTGGCGGTGGCCCGCACGTGCGCCAGCGCCTGGTCTCGTACGACCATCAACGAGCAGGCCGACGACATCATTGCGCTGGGCCGTGACCTGTACGAACGCCTCGGAGTCGTCGCCGGCCACATCGAAAACCTGGGCAAGAGCCTGGCCAAGAGCGTCGACTACTACAACAAGGCGGTCTCCTCGATGGAAAACCGCCTCCTGTCCCGCGCGCGCTCCGTCACCGCTCTGGAGTCGGCCTCGAAGAAGCCCATGAAGGCTCCCGAGATCGACCCGGACGCCGCCCAGGTCCGCTCATTCACGAAGCCGGAGCTGACGGGGAGGTGAGCGTGTCGGCGATCGTATCCAACTGAGCGCGAATCTCCTCGAAGGGACGGTCCAGGTCCAGCGTCGTCGCGCTGATTCGGTTGCCGCTCATGCGGTAGGTGGCGTCGGGCTGGACCTCCTCGTCGGTCGCAGCGTAGAGGAGCATGCCCGACACCTCAACGCTTTCCCCCGCGCGCTCGAAGGCGATCTGCTTGTTCTTCACGTACGCGTAGATCTGGTACAGGTTCGCCGAATGCACGGTCCTCTTGTCGAAGTTGCTCTGCATCGTGGACGCGTAGTACTTCGCATCGATGATGAGGACGCGGCCGCGAGCGCTCAGCGTGATATCGCTGCGCATGGCGGGCAGACCCTCCGACATGGAATCGTCGAGCGCCCACTCAATGAAGGAGGCGCTGGCGCGCAGCTGCGGGTGTTCCCTGCGGTAGTACTCGAGAATAAACTTCTCGTAGAGGCGGCTCATACGCTGCTCGTCGAAGAAATCCATCATGCGCGTGGTTCCGTCCCTCTGGGTTTGAAGCAGCCCCTTGACGACGAGCCAACACACCGCCATCAACATGCGGTACGTGCGGTTGTTGCGGTCGTAGCGCATGTTCCAGTCGACCGTGTGCAGGTCGATGTCGCGCACGGCCGCGAAAAACACCATGAGTTTTTTCAGGCTCTTTTTGCGCGCCTTCGAGATATCCGATCGCACGAGCAGCGCGACCGTCGCCTTGATGACGCGGTTCATTGTCGTGTCGACGCTGAACTCGTCGTAGGAGCACACCAGCTGGCGGCGCCAAATCGCCTGCGACTTCACGGACTCGGTGACCTTGATTGTGCCACGCAGGGAGGAGCGAGCCTCGGTCCGGTTCGCGTACTCCTGCCCGAGGCCTCGTTTGAGTTGCAGGGACACGCCCCGCTCGAGGATCGCGGCGCACAGCTCGGCCGCATTGTCAAAGTCTTCCGTGGCCACGGCCCGGTAGCCCTGCTCGGTGAGCGCCGAGAAGGCGTAGGCGAGCATGTGGAAGACGTTGCGGACGCGGATCACCGCAGCGACCTGCGCAGCCTGTCGGCCCACTCGCGGACCTTGCCGGGCTCGTCGAACCAGTATTCCTTGAGCATCGGGATGAGCTCGTACTCCACGATCGAGGCCAGGGCCGCGTCGGTGCAGTTTTCGGGTTCCATGTTGCAGAAGTAGCTGTGTCCGATGCAGAATCCTTCACCGAGGGACTCATCCTCGGCGATCACGCGGTTGAGGGATTCCACCTCGCGCACAAGCGCCTCGAACCTCGGATTGTCGAGGCCGGCACAGTAGGCGCGGAAGCCGTCGGAGTCGAAGGCGGGGCACAGCTCCACGAAGGCGAAGCGGCGTCGCAGCGCGTAGTCAAGCATCGCCAGACTGCGGTCCGCCGTGTTCATCATGCCGATGATGTAGACGTTTTCCGGCACGCAAAATAGTTCGTGGGAGTAGAGGAGTTGGAGCTTGTTCTCCGGCCCACGTTTATCGCTCTCGATGAGCATGAACAGCTCGCCGAAGATCGTGGAGAGGTTGCCGCGGTTGATCTCATCGATGATGAAGAAGTAGTCGTTATCCTGATCGTCGGCGGCCTTCTTACAGAAGGAATAGAAGGCACCCTTCACCAGCTCGAAGCCTTCACCAGAGGGGCGGTATCCCTCGATGAAGTCCTCGTAGGAGTAGCTCTGGTGGAACTGGATCAGCTTGACGCGCGAGGCGTCCTTGACGCCCATCATCGAGTAGGCCAGGCGTTTGGCAGCATAGGTCTTACCAACGCCGGGAGCGCCCTGCAGGATGATGTTCTTCTTGGCGCGCAGGACGCCCACGGTCGCGCCGTAGCGTTCCTCGGGCATGTAGACCTCGTTGAGAAATTGTTCGGAGGAATACTCCGGGAAGACCGGCAGCGTTTCTTCAATGGCAACTGATTCTTCATCCTCGCCGTCATCGAAGAAGGCATCGATGCGCGCCAGCAGGTCGGGGTAGTCAGTGATCTCAGTGAGGGTCTTCATGGGGAACTGCTGATCACTTCGCCAGCTTCCCCGACGCTTCCACGACACGCTGCGCAGGTGCGGGTACTCGCCGCCTTCCGGATCATAGACGTAGTCGCCCGTAACGACGCCGCGGCCAAGAATCTCCTTGAGGCCTCGTTTGACAAAGATGACGTCTCCCGGCTTGATCTCGTTCGCGAACTGCCAGACCGCCCGGGCCGAATTCGTCTGCGACGTATTGTCGTCGCGAGTGTCGAGTAGCCGTTGGCGCATATCCTCCTTGGTGGCGTACTCACTCAGATCACCGAGTTGGTGCCACCCCAGCCCCATCACGCCGCGTTGATAGAACTCTTCCCACATACAGGCTCCCCGGCCGGGGGCGTAGAGCCAGTAGCGCACGGTCTGCACGCCGTCATCCCCGAGAGCAGATGCCTGCATTGTCGCCTCCTTGCCAAGCGCGGCCATAAGTACCGGCTATCCGTCGTCACGGTGACACACTATCATCGAGTGATGGGCAACACCCCCTTCCGAGACCTCGCCGAACAAAGAGCCGGGCCACGCCCACGCGACCCGGCCACGGCCTCGGACACGAACGGGGGTGGGAACCCTCTCAGATTCCCGCCCCCGGTACGTCGGCGTGCGCGGCGCATCAGTCGGCGTTCTTCATGAAGTTCCAGACGATAACGACGATGACTTCTTCCCCTCTTAGAGAGATGATGTCACGTATCTCATCTCGAGACATGTCGCTATCGTAGTAGCCTAGGAACTCACCGGCCCCATCGATGGCCTGATCGAGCGCGCCATCCGCTACCTTCAGCATTGATAGGTTGCCGGAGGTGCGGACAGCGGACACATGCCACCCAGTGGAGTCCCTCACCGTGAAAATTCCCAGGCGCTCCGGATTAACCAAGCCTTCAGTAAAGCGCACGGTCTGGCTCTTCCTGCTCGAGCTACGCGAACTGTACCCGTAGCCAAAGTCCGGATACGAGTACGTCACCGTGTCATCGTTGAACGAGACTGAGAAGTCGCCCGCCGTGATCGACGTCGTCCCAAAGTTCACGATCGAACCGCCGTTGACCTTCGTGGAACTCAGACCCCAGTCGATCTGAACGTTCGCCCCGATCCCGTTCGAACCCATGCCCCGACCCGAGCGGGATGAGGACGAACCGGTATCTCCGTATACCGCGACGATGCGGCGCTCGGGCAGATCGAGGAAACGGTAGAAGTCCTTGTCGGACATGCTGGCCCCGTTACGCAGCGCGTCCACCATGCCAGAGACGGCCTCCTCCGGAGAGGATGCCCCTTTAACGTCGGTGAAGTCGGCGTCGTAGTGAGGCACGACCGAACGATCTCTCCCCAACGCCTGCTCAGCCACCGTCATCGAAGGAGACAGGTACCACCGTCCCCCCTCGTTGACGGCCACGAGTGTCAGCTTGCCGTCCGGGAACGAATCCAAAATGTTCCCGTAGCGCAGGATCGGGTTGACATTGATCGTATCCTTCAACTCGTCGAAGAAATCGTTCTCCCCTTGCGTCAGACTCGTCCCCTTAGCCTCCGCGTAGCGCGAACGGAGTTTATCCGCTAGCTCATGCCTGATCACAATGTCACCCGTCCACTGAGTGATGCGGATGAGAGCAATCTGATCTGATTTTTCCTCGACCGTATACCTCATCTCCGATTCGGCGATAACGATCGCTTCGAGGTACTCCTGGAGTGCCTCCGGACTCGTCATCTTCGACCAATCCGTACCACCGTCAGCCTTGTAGTCCTGCTGCCATGCCATCGCGGCAGCGAGCTCGGATGGCGGCAGGGCGCTTGCGAGCGACTCCAGCGACTTGGTGTCGAAAGCATTCTCGATGCTCGCAGCCAAGTCGTCGGGGGTCGAGTAGCCTCCCGACGGAAAGAGGACGCGGGTGATCGCATACGCTCCACCTCCGATGACGACCAGGGCGGCGACAACCATCATGGCGAGCAAAGCCATCGGCTTGTTGCGCTTCTGGGCGAGCTGCGGGGGCATCTGGCCCGAGAACTGATTCACCTCGGGAGGAGGGGGCATCTGGCCCGAGAACTGGTTCACCTCGGGAGGAGGGGGCATCTGGCCCGGAAACTGGCCATTACTTCCCGGCTGGCCGGTCTGGCCGCCAAAGTATTGATTGGACATCGTTGACACCTTTCACCGATAGGAAGTAACTACCGATTGTGCCCCGCCCCCACCTAGGTAGCAAGTATCTGTTGTAATACTGATGTGAGGCGCATCCTGGCGTGTAATCGGCCCTCCCTCGACGCAAAGCCTCCCACAGCGCCAGCTGGTCGTTCAGGAGCCCGATAGCGTTGGCGATCTCTACGACGCGGCTCAGCATCTGAGGGCGCGATCCGGTTCATGAGCACGCGCAAAGCCCGAGAGTTCTCACTCCCTAGCCGCATACCGGCCCAGCAGGCGATCGGGTCATGTGGGCAATGAGAACCGCAGCCCCCGCCCCGGCCTCGTCGCCGCCCGAACGAGGCTCGCATAACAAACAGCCCCCGAGCGCCAGGCCCGGGGGTGTTTGTCGGTGAACGTGGGGCGGGAGCTACTTGTCCTCGCCGGTCGCCGTACGGATGAAGCCGGCGATCATGAACCAGCCGCCGCCGACCCAGAAGAGGATCAGAGTCCACAGGGGCTGGACCGGGTAGACGACGACCAGGTACGCGCAGGCGACGATCCACGCGGCGGCGCCGACGATGTTGGGGATCTGGAAGCGCTTGACGCGGGCCGGATGCGTGTAGTGCAGCGGGACGAGTGTCATGATCGCGAGGAAGATCGTCGCCGCGATGTTGACCCACGCGGGGGTCTGCAGGACGTACATGACGATCGCGACGCAGTTCCAGGCGGCGGGGAAGCCCACGAAGTAGTTGTCGTTGGACTTTTCGCCGTCGTTCGCGTAGCAGAACAGGGAGGAGACGATGACGACGATCATCATGATGACCGGCACGGGCTGCGGGCCAAAGGGAAGATGGAGCGCCATGAACAGGGCAGGCAGGAACGTCCACGTCAGGTAGTCGACGAGGTTGTCGACGACTCCGCCGTCAAACCACGGGATGACCTCGCGGACGCCGACCTTGCGGGCGAGGGTGCCGTCGACGCCGTCCACGATGAGGGCGATGACGAGCCACAGCCACATCATGGGGGTGTTGTTGTTGAGGATCGCGAACAGAGCGAGCGTGGCCCACACGAGGCCCGAGATGGTGAAGAGGTGTACCCCCCACGCGGCGATAACGCGGCCGAGGCTGGGTTTCTTGGTCGAAGACGAGGCCGAGGCCGCGTCCTGCTGATGTGTAGCGGTGACGGATTGGTCGGGCACGATGGCTCCTGGTGTTACGGGTTGTTTCCGCTCCACAGTATGTCAAATCTTTGTGAGAATGCGGTAGACCTTTGGGAAACCTCTCAATAGTTGTATTGCCGCGGGCGACTTGTTCTTTGCCAGTCCACGACGAAACAGCATAAAACGCATTCAAGCACAGGCACGATAAGGCCCCTCCTGAGCGTGTACTGGCAAGGTTTCAGAAACGTAACAATGTGCGGAGCGCGGGCTCCGACGGGGCGTCGGCGCATCGGGGCATGGCGGCACGGCTCCAAACGGGGGTATTACGACTGCCGCGCCTCGTTGTCGAACGAGCCGCGGCGACGGCACGGCTCCAAACGGGGGGAATTACTACCATAGGCCCGCGACACGCCGGCGACACGCCGCCCAGAGCCTCCTATGGTAGCAATTCCCCCCACGTCGGCGCAGCTGGGCCCCATAGGTAGCACTGCTAGCCCTTCTGTTCACAGCTGGGCCCTTCAGGTGGCAGTGTGGGCGGCGCGCCCACACTGCCACCAGTCGGGTTAACGTGCGCAGGAAGGGACCCAGGAGGCCACCTGTCAGGCACAGGCGGCCACCTCCACACCACGCGCACATAGCAGCGCGCCACGAGCCCCACACCAGGACCCCCACCGCGCCCCGAGGACTCCAACCACCCAACTCTCCGGAGGAGCTCCACCGACACACAAGACAATCGCAGATATGTACCGAGGCAACAGAATTTAATGAGGGCACTTATGTGGGTCACTAGTTTTGAAACAAACTTTAGATAAGCCTAACCACCTTTACTCACTTTTCCTACTTGTCTAACCATACAGGTATCCATCGAACACCCCTTCAATCAGCGCAATTTCATACAGAGCCAATCCCACATGTCACATTCAGCAACACGGAACTCATGCACCTCAACAACAACGGCTTACACATTACAGCCTCACAGTTGACAGTTGTTCATTCGATGTCTATCGTCTAACCACCCGGCTCCCATCGAAGGAGGATCTTGCGATGCCTGACACCCTAAAAAGCTGGCTTTACGAGCACCGGAACAAGCTCATCGTTGGAACGATTCTGACTTTTGTAGCTGCCCTTCTCACGATCCCCACCCATCTCGCCCAGAACCTGGTTGATCGGTTCTACCCTCCATCCAACACTCCCGCCGCCACTTCCACTTCGACACCTATCCCCACCAACCCCTCCCCCATCCTCACTACACCTTCCCCGAGTGTGTCGCCAACGACGCAAACCCCCACGAACAGCCCCTCCCCCACGAACACTCCGACACCCATGCCGACGACAAGCAGGTCCCCCGAGTGGAACCCAACTCTTAATCAGGCTGTGGCAAAGAGTGACTGCGGAAGGGAAGGCTGGCGGCCCGGCGACTGGACATCCCTGGGCCGCTCCAGCGAGACCACAGCCCTCTCACAGAAGGTCTACAACAACGGATTCAAGTGTGAGCTGACCAAGACGCTGGACGATGGCTCCGTTGACATTCTCATACCAAAGGGCGCAAACACGTTCACCGTCGTGGGAGGCCAGTCGGACAATTCACGCAACACGAACGTGACCGTGACGTTCGAAGTTATCAACCCCCTCTCCAACGAAGTCCTCGACTCCGCTTCTCTACCCCTCGGCCAGACCAAGGAATTCAGGATCGACGTCTCGGGGATCCCGCGTCTCACACTCAAGGTCCTCGCAGAGGCGTCAGCAGGCGAAAGCACCAAGAACGCGATCAACGTCCAGCCCGTCTGGGCAGACCCTAAGTTCTCGTAGGAGGACGCTTCCACGGGGACGACACTGCCACCTCATCGACCCGGCCCCGACATGAGCAACGCGGGTGGAGAGAGGACACGCGTGTTGGTCGAGGCTCAGTCCCAGACATCGTCGGGAGCTCAGTCTCAGGCATCGTCGGGAGCTGCATCGTCGGAACTAGCGGGCTCGCGTCGACGACTGTGCCGGTGGACTGCAGGTCGCAGTACAGACAAATTTCGCACGTAATTTCCCTCGGTCATTTTTCGAGACCACCCGAAAACGTTGCAATTCCAACGACATGAATTCAAAATTTGAACTAATCGCAGGGGAATTACGTGCGAAATTGCTGATTGACAGCCACAACTGGGCTACATGCAGCACACCCGTCAGGACCGCAGAGCCAGGCTGCGGTGCCCGTGGGCGGCGGCGAGGCCTGGCTTCAGAAAAGTCGCATGCAATTCGATTGGATGAAGTTTCAATAAAGTCTGAAAACGTTGCAATTCCAACGATCTGATTTCAAGATTTGAAAGAGTTGCGGGGGAATTGCATGCGGAATTGCTGTTTGACAGCCATAGCTGAGCTTCACGACGATACACCGAACCACACGCCAGCACACCCGGCCCACCAGGGCACACCAAGCAGCCCGGCCCAGCAGGGCACACCAAGCAGCCCGGCCCACCAGGGCACACCAAGCAGCCCGGCCCAGCAGGGAAAAGCTACGAAATCTTCTCCATCGGGGCCATGCGCACGAGGAGACGCTTCTCGGCCATGCCGAAGCGGATGCGAGCCACGGTGCGTGGCCCCTCCCCCTCGACGCCGGTGACGGTGCCCGCACCCAGGGTCGCGTGCTTGACACGGTCCCCGACCTTGAGCGAGAGCACCGGCTTGTCCTCGGCGGGCTTGGCGGCGGGAGCCACGCCCATGCGCGTCACCTTGCGCACCCCCGCGGGCTGCGCGGAGGCGCCACCACGTCCGGAGCCGAAGGCTCCCGTGTCGGTGTCACCCCACGGGTCGCGCCCCTCGGAGCGACGGGAGCGCCCATAGGAACCCGAGCCGTACGATCCGGACCCGTAGGAACCGCCGTAGGACGCTCGCATCCGCTCCCCCGACGTGGCCGCACGGCGCAGGTCGAGGAGCTCGGCAGGGATGTCGTCGAGGAACCTCGAGGGCGGCATCTCCTGCGGGGTGCCCCACGCGCTGCGCACGGCGGCTCGCGTCAGGTAGAGGCGTTCGCGCGCGCGGGTGATCGCGACGTAGGCCAGGCGGCGCTCCTCCTCCAGCTCGGTTTCGTCGCCGAGGCTGCGCTGGTGCGGGAAGGTGCCGTCTTCCATGCCGGTGACGAACACGGCGGGGAATTCGAGGCCCTTCGCGGTATGGACGGTCATGAGGGTGACCTGTCCGCCGCGTTCGCCTTCGGCGGGCACTTGGTCGGAGTCGGCGACAAGGGCGACGCGCTCGAGGAAGTCCGCGAGAGTCCCGGTGGGTGCGTCGGCCGCGAAGGCTCCCGCGACCGAGTGCAGTTCCGCCAGGTTTTCCACGCGCGAGGCGTCCTGCGGGTCATCGCTGCGGCGCAGCTCAGCCAGGTAGCCGGTGCGGTCGAGCACCTCTTCAAGGATGTCGGCCTGTGAGGCACCTCGAGCCTCCGCGGCGCGCAGGGTTTCAATGAGTCCCCAGAAAGCGGCCGCCGACTTCGCGGCGCGCGGGGTGATACCCACGACCTCGGGCACGCTCGCGGGGTCGGGCGCGCTCTCACGCACCACAGAATCCGGGGACGAGGCCGTGGCCTCCCCATCCGATCTGCTCTCCGAGGCGGTCGCCAGGCCAGCGAACAGGTCGGGCTCGCTCTCGGAGGTGGGGGAGAGGGGCTCCCAGGTGTAGAGGGGGAATGTCTGTGAGTCACCAGCGAGATGCAAATCAGGTAATGCATTCGTCATGAGTGGGCCCATTTTTGCTATTTCGCCTCGAGAGACAACAAAAGCAATGTTGGAGTGAGCTGATGTTGGAAACAACTTCGGTAACTGATAGATCATATCGTTCATTTCGCGTGCAAAGTAAACACTCTGTCTGCAGAAAGGACGATAGAAGCCTTCTCGAATACAAGTCGAAAGAAACTCGTGGTGCTTTCCGTTGTTTAGATCACGCAGAAGTTGACGATTCCAACTGATTCGGCTTGTGTCTATTTTGAGTGTGTCTTCAGTTATCCCAGCAGAAATCTCCGCGTTGTAGTTGGTGATCATTCGCTGCATATTTGATGCGACAGAGTCGGGGGAGAAGTTGTAACACCATGGGTCGCGGTGAGTGGCGAGTCCGAGAGAAAATTGCCGGAAAATCGCAGGAGTATGCTCTTTTCCCTTAAGGGTCTTGTTTCCAATTTCCTGGAACGTAGTAAAGCGCTCGTCGCGTGTGCTGATCCAGTCGCCGTGGCCGTTCGGCGTGATGTGCCGGAATTCGTCGACTCCACTAATCCCCTCGATAGACCCGTATGCTCTGATCTGGTCGAGCTTCTCCTGGCGCGTCGCATAGTCTTCTGCTTCCGCGTAGAAAATTTCGGCGATACCGGAGTGGGTGGGGTCCTTCACCAGGACGGTGATGGCTACACCCGTGCGAGAACCAGCCTCGAACACATTTCCGCCTTCGCGTCGACGACGCTCACCGGACGTTCGTGCGTTCCCCTTCACGTCGTAGATGAAGATCTGCGAGAACTCTTCCTGCAGCGACAGCCGCACACCATCTGTGGAATTGCCATCCACGAAGGAACTGTTGGAGACGAAGGCGATGACGCCTCGTTCCCCGATGCGGTCCGAGGCCCAGCGCAGGGCACGGAAGTAGGAGTCGTATAGCTTGGTCTTTGATGTTCCTGAGGAATGGGCAGTGTAGGTCGCCGCGATCCGCTCGTCCAGGCGTGGGTACGCCAGGTTCTGGTTATTGTCGTTCGCACTGTTCTGCCCAGCCGAGTACGGCGGGTTCATGACGATCACCGTGATCGCCGAGTCCTTCTCCGCCTTCGCGCGCTCGTTGTTGGCGGCCAGGCCCTCGAAGTCCTCGGTGATCGTGCCGTCGCCCTCGTGCAGCTGGAAGGTGTCCGTCAGGGTCATGCCCGGGAACTCCACGTAGCCCTCGTCCACGCCCTGCTCGGCGCGCACCTGGTGGTACACCTGCTCGA
>ERZ773214.2088-NODE-2088-length-11105-cov-20.501991_pt1 | contig 11105 bp, 8 predicted proteins | sample MGYA00511238_ERZ773214 | MGnify/ENA primary metagenome ERZ773214 (study PRJEB29015, sample SAMEA2738157) | human oral metagenome | biome: human oral; feature: human-associated habitat; material: saliva | place: China | collected 2259 ...
ACACACACTTGATGGAGAATCTTATATACAATGAGTTGCGAATGCGTGGCTATTCTGTGGATGTAGGACAGGTTATCCAAAATACGAAAAACAAAAATGGAATAAGTGAACGCAAGCAACTTGAAGTGGACTTCGTATGCAATAGGGGGCAGGACAGAATCTACATCCAGTCAGCTTACGCTTTGCTATCTGAAGAAAAAACGGAACAAGAACTAAGATCGCTAAAACAGATTAAAGACAGTTTTCTGAAAGTTGTCATCGTAGGAGGCATGCAACCCACTTTCCGCAATGATGACGGTATACTCATTCTGAATATTTTTGATTTCCTGCTGAATAGAAGTGGACAGAATCTGTGACCCTCAAAAGAGGGCTTCGATATTGTTATTGGGAATCCGCCGTATATTGAAGCGATGCCCCAAACCAAGCACGAATACCCGCAATCACCAACCACCGTGCGAGAATGATTGTGCCTACCGATACCATCAAGCCCACAGGATGCACTTCCCCTTCCTCGGGCATACAGACGATGGACAGTAGCCAACCACTGGGCGACAGCATGTCCACCAAAGCAAAGCGACTACCGATAAAAAAAGCAAGCCTTGGTGCCGCACAAGGGCGAATCCAAGACTTGCTTGTAAAATAGGAGTTTAATACCCCACTACCAAATTATTTCTCGCACTCTTTTTGGAGTATCACTCCCATATTCCAGTAGCCCCAAATTCTGCATTCTAATTTTAACTACTTCTTTGGAAACGCTGAAATCTTGTGATAAATGCCCTATTACATAATCACTATCAGCTCGATTACATCTCTGATAATCAATAAATAAATATCCTTTTGTTATCGACCTATCTTTGAAATATCTGTTTACCCTATTGACAAATGGAATACAAGGTAGAAGTATAAATGAAGCGAACATATTTGCTTGCCACTCCAATTTCGCAATCATTTTATCAGAAGGCTTAATGGTTGGCTCAATAGTTCCTTCGGATTCACAGAAACGACCAATATATTCTTCAATCAATTCTTGATGAAGTAGTATATGACCTATTTCGTGGGCAATAGTGAAATTTCTTCTTTCAATACTAATATCAGATGAAATAGTTATAATTTTAGTTGCACAATTCAAATAGCCTAAAGTATTCTCTGGTAATCCGACAAAATCAAAGCGATATTCTCCTTTTAAGAAAGTAACAGCCCTATCAACATTAGAAAGAGCTACCTTGCGATTGGTTGCTGTTAAAACTTCTTGTGCCTTTGATTCGATTTCTTCAACTGTTAAGTATGGCACATAGAAACATTTCATCGCAAGGCCATTTGCTTTTAGAAGATCTGAAATGGAGCAAAACTCACCTTCGTCCCAAACGACCACCTCTTTAAGAGTTTGCGACTCTCCTGCTAACTTTCGCTTTTGGTAATGTCTATATTGCCAATCATGAATTTGTCTTTTTACTAACCATTTAAACTCATCTTCGTTTGAAAGTGAAATTAAAGCTGTGTGGTCTGATTGTGCTTGGTCAATTACAGGTTCAGAGAAACCTGCACTTGATACCATTATTAACTTAACTCCCGATTTAGGATAAGAAGTTCGGTTGCCAATAAACTCACGATATTTAGGGTTGTTAACCTTTCTTCCATTATCCTTACACTCGATTATGAAAAGATTACACCATTCCTCCTTCTGCTTATCCTCTTCATCATGATAAATTTCAATCGTGATGTCTGGATGTAGAGTTGCATTTGAATCAATGCTTTTATACTTTTTCTTGTGAAAAATATTGTAATGACGAGACACACCTGGCATTTCGCCTTGCTCAATGATTCTTTTGAAACCATTGAATACTTTCAATTCAAAATCATTGCCTTTATCGTATGAACTCATTTAGTTAGCAATTTTGAGCAGACTTGGTGCCACCAATGGCGAATCTGAAGTCTAATAAGATATGAGATAACAATTTATACATCGCCAAATAGCATATCCTTTGGCTTCTCCTCTTCCAACAACTCTGTAAGTGTCATGAAGTATGGGTCTTTAGCATATGGTGTCTTACTTTGTTTCACTTTGAACGTACTGCCGTCTGGTTTATGAACATATATTATAGGCTCGGTGCTCTCCAAGTCAAAGGCAAGGTAGAACTCACGCTGTGCGTCAAAGCCTTTGGCTTGCAGTTGCTTACCCGACACGATGCGTGGACCGTTGGAAGACAACTTGTAAAGCTCCTGACTCTGCTTGTTATGGAGCAACACATAGTGGCAATGCTCAAAACCTGCTGTCAGGCGGAGCGAGCCTTGATCCATGCCAGCACGGACATAGTAGAGTTTGTTCTTCTTGATGGGTTCAAGTTGTCCACTCCTGTAGTAGCCCACAAGCACAAGGTTGCTCTCATCGGGAACAATGGTGTAGGTCAACCCCTTTTGCGGTATGCTGTCCTTGATTTGCTCATAGCGTTCTTCAGTGCGTAGTATCTGCACGAGGTGGTCGCGCAGCATCTTGCCCTCGTCCTCTGGCTGTTCGCCGTTAGGCAACAGGGGAAAAGCGCCGATGTTCACCTCCTTTATAGATTTAATGTAGTAAGGTGATTCTGAACCGTTTCCTTTGCGATAGCGTCCTGGAAAAAGGATGTAACCACCGATAATCTCTTTAGCAGTGTGCTTGAAGTGGGTGCTGCCATAGTAGATAGCATCGCGGTAGCGGTGCATCTGGTTAAGCGCATCGGGTGGCGGATAGTCCGAGATATCATAGTCATCTTCAAGGTTATCAATATCCTTGTTCGTATCGTCAAGCACACGGTACTTGGCATCGTAGAGGTAGGTCAGTACAAAGCCGTCTGCCTTTTGAATGTTGAGCACAATGTCGGGCCGCTGCTCCGTGGTAGCGGTATGCACCTCGCCCGAACGGCGGTTGTAGGTGTGCTGATAGCACAGTTCCACAATGTCATCGTTGAAGCGATTGTGGTAGGTAATCTTGTGCTCCACAGTGCTGTCGGTAAACGGTGTGAGCATCGTTTTGCGGTTCTCCTCCACAAGTGCCGCTTGGTCGGGGTCGGTAAGGTCTATCTCCAACACGTCCATCATCAGTTGCTTCATCTTTAGGAAGCACCACAACTCGTACAGTTCCCAAATAGGGCGCACGCCAATCTCGTTGCTACCCTCGTAGAAACCGAGACCGCTTTGCAGGATGTACCACAAGCGGTAAATCTGCGAATAACCAGTGCGCTTTTGCAGCACACTACTCTCCTGACGAAAACCTTTAAACTCGCCAATCTGTCGCCAGATGCGGTGGTGTAAGATGTTCTGCAAGCGTTCTCCTTTGCCTTTCAGCCAGTCCAGTTCCTCTCCCAAAAGCTGACCTTGATAGTTGCGCTGCAACTCTCCCAACACGTCCACAAGTTTCTTACCAATCTGCTTTACGGTGTACTTCACAAAGCGGTTCTCCTTTGTATCGATGGTCTTCTGCTTCTCGTCGTGACGGAACAGGTAGTGATCAAGCGTCTTGGCAGCCTTTTGCTCCTCATATTGGTTGAGCATCTTGGGCGACCAACGCTTTATCTTATCCACACGGTCGTAATAGGTAATACGCTCGCCTCGGGTGTTAGGACGGTTGGTCACAAACTCCAAAGCGGTGATGTACTCGTCTATCACACCCTTAAAGATAGAGAGCCAGATCATTTCATTGCTCTGACTGCTCGACAGGTTCAGCGACTGAAACGTCTTGGTAAGATACTTGAACACAAGGTTTTCATACTCGGCGTTAATCATGCTCATCATGTGCATGAGGTCACGCTTCGTGTCGAGTTTCGGTGATACCACACGAAACTCTATCCATGCCAAGCGTTCGGTCAGTCCTTTGGGCTTATAAGCATATTGCAGACGGAAGATACCTGGCTCGTTGAGGAAATCAAGAGCTGCCATGAGGAAACCACCATTGCCAGCGGCATACCACTGGAATGCCTCTGCCACGTCTTTGTTGATGTGGATGATGCGAGGCTCTCCCTCAATGTCAGTGAAGTGCAGCGTGATGTTGTACTGGCAAGTTTCGAACATCACAGGGGGCAGTGCCGCCCACTCCTTGCCTTCAGGAAGAGGCGGCACACCATCCAACTGCAACGTGCCCTCGACTGACGAGCGGTAGTCGCAGTAGTGCATGGCAGCATCCTCTCCTACACGGCTTTTAAGTCGTCGGAGCGAATTCTGTATGGAGCGTGTGGTGATAGTTATCTCCACATTCCCTGCCTTGTCTGCAAATTTCAGCGCATCCATGTTTTACTATCATTTATGGCCAGAAACTGGTGAAATGAGATAGTTCGAGGCGTTCACGCATTTCTATAATCTTAGCGTTGGCTTTGGGGTATGCTACCTCCGTCCATGTTGCCAATTGTGCCAATGGCTCTTTCACCAAGTCCTCATTACCCTCAATGCGTGGCAGCACTTTCATCATCAGGATATTGTCAAGTGCCTTGTTGTAGAGTTCCTCAAACTCAGCGTCCTTGTCCTCCATGCGCAGAGCGTAGAAGTGGAGTATCAACTCGTTTACTACACGGTAAGCGATACGGAAAGGGGTCTTGCCGAGGATAGCTTCAAGGCTGTCGGGCGTTGTTGTGCCGTCGGCGTCGGTTTGTCCGATGGTAGCCTTAATCTTCTCTGCAAGCAGTTCACGCTCGTCGTTGTTCATTTGCTGCAGTGCGTTATTGCTCTGCGCAAATGGAGCGAAAAAACAACTCTTATCCACAACGTCCTCACGATAGTTGAGTGCGTCAGGCTTCTCTATGTCAAACATATCGTTTAGGTTCACCTCGTTCATCTCAATGGTCATGGCGCGGTCTATCACCTTACGGCTGAACTGGTAGGTGGTATCGTCCATGTTCACTGTCCCTACTACGATAAGGTTGCGAGGGATGCGCAGACCTTCCTCTCTGAGGATTTCGTAAGTGGCATTGCTACATGGAGCTATCTTGTTATTGTCAATAGTGTAGCCTGTGCCTTTCTCCTGTTTCTCTTTTGGAGGGAACAACTCTTTGAACAACTTGTTGTCATACTTATTAAAGATAGCAGCAGGAATAAGTGGTTCGCTCTTGATAGTTCCGTCCACATCCTTGCGGCTTTCCAATATGCTCAGGAACTCGGCGAAGTACTGCTCAACAGCTGCAAGATTCATTTCATCAAGGCACACGAAGAATGGTACATTCTCGTGTTGCATGGCTTTAACGAGGAACTTCACGAACTTTGTCAGGTGGTAATTACCACCGTCAAGTACGGTTTCATAACCGAGCAGTTCAGTGGAGTCGTTCCAGTTTGGTTTTACCTCTACAAGGCAGTAGTTGCCGGGCGACGTCTTATCCTTGCGCAGGTCGCCCTCGTCGGGGCAGCTGGCGTATGCCATTTCCTTTACAATGCGGCTCTTGCCTGTACCTGAGATACCGGCAAGGAGCAAGAAAGGTTTCGTGCGGATGGCTGAAAGATATGAAAGAACGTCCTTGCTAAGAGTAGCATCTTTTCCATTCACATAATATGTCAATCCACTTCGTTCCGTTGTTGTGCCATTTATTTCGAAGTTTGCAACCAATTTACGAGCACGCATAACAAATTGATCTTGCAAAACCAACTCTTTGCCTTCTATCTCAATAAACTCATGGTTCGCTAAAAACTTTTGTATGCGAACGTCTTGAACCGACTGAGTTCGTGCGTTATCACATTCATTCTTATAAACGCTATCTTCTCTATATCTTAGAATAGAGTCTGTCACTTTGAAATAGTCTTTCCAAAGAGAAGTTGTCGCTACGAACAACTTAAATTCGTTTATAGTGATTTTGTATTCTCCTGTGGCATCTCCAACCTGAAGGAGTATTTTCAAAAGGAACAATAATGGATTCATATTGTTATTATTTACTATTAATACAAATGATTGCAACTGATTATTGATGAGGTCTTGGTACGATTGCGTGTTAGCAAAATTTGCATTACATCTTTCTTTAATAGAATAATATAATGGAGTTAGATTGTCTGAATCATATAGGTCATTGGTTGTCAACAATCCCGCAGGACCACAATTAATTGTGGCTCTGTGCGGTGTATTTTCACTCAGAGAGCCATATTCTTGTTTTGTCTTGTTGCGATTAAAAAATGATTCGTAGTTTTCAAACTCATTGTTATTCCAATCTTCCAAAATGTGCGACATATAGCACAAATCAGCAAACGACTGATTCTGCTTGGTTATGTACCAAACATTATCCATATTGTCAGCAGATGCTATTTCTACTTTTTTTATATCACTTATTCTCATTGACGTTATACTTACTATTTAAATATAATATAAAATGAGCAAGGAACTCAGCTAATCTTGGTGGAACAGCATTTCCAATTTGTTTACAGATACTTGTCTTTGACCCCGAAAATATAAAATCATCAGGGAAAGTTTGTATTCGTGCAGCTTCTCTTGCTGTAAGTGTTCGGTCTAAATCGGGATGGGTAAAACGTCCTCCAGAAGGGGTGTCAAACCGTGTTGTTATTGTCATTGAAGGCTTATCCCAGTCCATTCGCCCATATGCTCCACTATGAACAGAGTGTATCTCTTCATCAAGGCTTTGCCAGTTTTCGTTAGCTATAATTTGTTTCATTCTTCTTAAAGCTATACCATTATGTTTTGAAGAAACATGATTAGGTACAGAACTGCTACCATCGGTAGCAATGTCTTTCAAATCAAAGATAGCATCTCTAATTGTTTCTCTTCTATTGAAAACACTTTGCAATTCTGTTGGCAAACTCTCCCGCATCAATTTTAATTCCCTATCAAGGTCAAAATCAAATTTTGTACCCAAGATAATAACACGACGACGTTGCTGAGGGACTCCATATTCCTCAGCCTTAAATACTTTTATATGTAAGTAGTATCGACCATTCTTGAAATTACTGTCATCTTCGAAGATACTCTTTATCGTTTCAAGAATCTCACCATTCTTGCTGCTCAGTATTCCTACAACATTTTCAAATACAAAATATTGAGGCTCAAATTTTTGTATTATCTTAAAGTAATAGCGGAAAAGGAAATTACGAGGGTCATCAATGAACTCTGATGTTTTCCTAATACGACTTCCTGCCATAGAAAAGCCTTGACATGGAGGACCACCAATAACCACATTGACATCATGAAGTTCTTGGTAAAGTTTTTCTTTACAGCTGGAATTAAGTCTTTCTGTTGCTTTTGATATACTGTCATCGAAATGGTCGACAAAAGAACGTATATCTTCGTTTACCATTATCGTGTGTATATGGTTTCTTTTATAGGACTGTGCTATCTGTTCATCAATTTCATTAGCAAGAACTACATTAAATCCTGCCTTCTCGAAACCTACCGACAAGCCACCGACCCCAGAAAATATATCTACTACATTCATTTCCTTTCTGTATTTAATCTATATGCTAATTGGTAATTGATAATCTCATTTATCTCATCATCATTCAAATCGAATAACCGACCAATGAGAATATCTATTTTATCAATGGTTGTCTTATGCAGTTTATGCTGATAGACATAGTCGGTTTGAACTGAACCAATATACTTTTTACTATTTTCTAATTCTTCTTCTAATTGCTTATACAGTTTAACTATTCTCTTTTTTGCTTTGCTATCTACCAAGGAAAAATCCAAATGTATCAAGTCAAGTTCTTTTTTTGTAATATGCCAACAATCAGAATATATCTCCCAAATGTAATAAAACAAGGAAGAGTTTAATATAGCTGAAAATAAACAAACATCATCCTCTTTTGAAAATGTGTATTTTTTATACTCGTTTGATTTCATTGCATGAGTAAAACACTTACACCAAAAAGTTGCTCTTTGATTCAACCATGCTGCATATTCTCCGTTTGCACAAACATTTTCAAGCAACGAAATCTGACTGTTGTTAATCACTTTGTCAGATATACTTTTTGAAAGTTCAGAGCAAAACTTTGGTTTACATGATAATACATCTTTATCCAGTTGAACAAACTGTATATCCTTGTATAACTCGTTCCATTCATCCTTATACCAATGCTTATATTTTGATACAAAAACACTCTGATTTGAGCGGTTTCTTGTACCAATTATGATTGTAAGTTTTTGGTGAACACCAAGAAACAATGAGCATGGTCTATCAGCAAAGTTTATAAAGAACAACTCCGTGAATTTATCTTGTAGCAATTTTCGTAAGGGTTCCATTCTTAGAGTTGAAACGATAGATATAGGGACGATAAATCCAATTGTTCCTCTTGATGATACTAAATTGCAAATAGAGCGTTCAATAACAGGAGCATACAGGTTTCCCACAGGAACTGTCTTAAAATATTCAGGTAACGAATAATTAAGTTTTGCAACGGTGTATTCCTTGTAAGGAGGGTTTCCGACAACACAGTCAAATCCTCCATTTTTTAAAACCATTCTAAACTCTTTTTCCCAAAGGAATGTATCATCGCAAATTGTGTTGCCCAACTTGAAGTTCTTTAAATCCTTCTTCGTAAGTTTGACAGAAAACTCATATAAGGCAGTTGAAAAGAGTCTATACCTCAATATCTCTAAAGTTTCTTCATCAATATCAACACCAAACACATTGTTTTTGATAATGTGCTGGATGCCAGATGCGCCTAATGGCATTCCAAGCAATTTGTAGATATTGCATAGAATGTTTATTGCTTTTATAACAAAAGAGCCTGTACCACATGTGGGATCAATTAGTTTAATTGTCGCTACATGATTCTTCATCAATGTAATCTCCTTGTCATCCAAAGTAGATATGAATTTACTCAAATCATTCAACGATAGCACATGATTTACTATATACTCTTTATCAAACAAAGAGTGCAAAAATCCAACGACTGTACCCTCAACGATGTAAGTTGTTGTCAAATCGTCTGTGTAATATGAGGCGGTGTCTGTCTTTGTTAAATATTTTTCAAAAATAATTCTAAACAACGATTCATAATTAGACTTAGAGATACCCCACTTGGAGATTGTATTCAAAAAAACAAGGCTCTTTTCGCCACCTATATTATCAATGACTTTCTTTATGTCTTTACTATTTGTTTGTGAGATTGAATAAATATCTTTTATATATGATTCTCTGCGATTTGTTGCTGCAAACAAACCTTGCTCTTCTGATATACTAAGATGAATATAATATAGCAAGACAGACAAGGATACTACATTACCCTTGTCAACATTCAACTTTTCTGCATACTGTTTAATTTCATCATGCAGCTTGCAGAATGATTTAAATATAGCGTTGTTTGTCATTGCAATTATATCTTTGTAAGCAAATCTCCTGGTTGTACATTAAGAATTTCTGCTATTCTGTGAATGGTTTCCAGACTGGATTGTAAAGTATTGGTGCACCATTTTGAAATAGTAACAGGGGCTTTCTCCAATTGGTCTGCCAACCATTTTCCAGTATGACCAGTGTCTACAAAGACACTTTTTATGCGGTTCATATTTTTCATTCGGCTTAATGTTTTTCGCAAAGTTATTAAATTATTGGAACATTCTATCATCAAGACTTTATTATTTGACTGCACCAAATAAAAAAACGGCAAGAAGGATAACTTTCTTGCCGAAATGGGAACAGACGATACAATGTTTGAGCGAAAAGGAAACATTGTTTTGCTCACCAATAAGTATTCTTTTGCGCAGCAATTAGCATTGTTTTATTAACGCAGAAACGTATGTTTTGCATGGCAATGTGCAACAGGCGGTTATAAGATGCCGCTCACTGGCACACTGACGGTGTCATGGACGGGGAATTTCTCGCAGCTGATGTAGAGGGTGTCGAATGCGTCAGATCCGTCGGTGCGGTGTTCGAGGAGGTTTTCCTCGGATTCGGCGAGCTTTTCGCCTAACTTGTCCTTACGGAAGCCGTTGCGCCTTTGGCTCACTCCTGCCGACTGGATGGCAAGGATAAGGTCGGGGTTGTTGGAGCGGTTGAAGAACGGCATGAGACGCTGTTTACAAGCGAAACCCTAATTGATAAGGAGATATTTTAGGCTCTATGACGAATTACCCACACGAAACGTTATAGAGTCAGAATAAATAAGGAAAGAGTAACAAAATTAACAAGTTTTGGGTGGACAAGGTAACGAGTAGATGGTAGGATTACTTGAAATATATTCACATTATCTTGGGTGTTTAGCTTTCACAACATGATTAAAACAGCCTTTTTACTAATCTTGTAACGCTCAAGTTATCAGACATTTGTAAGGTTGTGTCCTAAAGGTGCTTAGTTCGACTTCAAAAGGGCGTTAGTAAGAGCTCAAAAGGGCAGCTTTTAAACATCAAGTAAGGCTTAATGGAAACGCTATAAAGCCCCTTTACCAAACAGCGCATGACTTTATCATTACAAAAGACCACTCTCATTACCCTTTACCACGTTTCATGTTCGTCTGTTACCCTGTCTTTGTCCATTTTGTATACTATGTCTTCTTCGCCCCTACCCTGTCTCCGTAGCTTATGTATATCATGTCTTCAATAACCTAAAACCACCTCTTTATGTAAAGTATTTTTACGAACTTACTATTTTGTCGGTAACTTGTGAGTGTCGAGTTGGGCAATATCCTCCCTTTTTGTCTCGGACGTTTAGAGAAGAATTCGTAACTATCAAAAATACAATAGTTTATAATATAAAATAAAGAAGACAAAATTCAGAAAATCACAAGTTTATTTATGGAAGAAGCGCAGGAAAAGAAGTGAAAGAAAGGAAGAATCGTTATAAAAAAGGAGGATTTGTTTATATTTTTCATAACGAAGATTTATTCCTTCCCTATTCGTCGCACCCAACCTCCTAACTTGTCGACCACCCCACCCCAATAGCTACTAAAGTGTCGCACCATAGTTACTAATTTGTCGCAACCTACTTACTAATCTGTCGCCGCTAAGTTACTAATTTGTCGTCGATTAATCGTGTAACTATTTAAGGTTCAATGGCTTTGAGGGCCTCTACTAATATCTAATAAAGATTATATAACGATATTCTAAGTTAAGAAGAGGTGTTTTGTTTTGAGAAAATATATATTTTTTCGGTGGGGGAAGAAGACTTTAAACAAAGGTTTTGGGCGCAACCTCCCTTTTTGTCGCACATACG
>ERZ773214.2094-NODE-2094-length-11084-cov-5.023302_pt1 | contig 11084 bp, 7 predicted proteins | sample MGYA00511238_ERZ773214 | MGnify/ENA primary metagenome ERZ773214 (study PRJEB29015, sample SAMEA2738157) | human oral metagenome | biome: human oral; feature: human-associated habitat; material: saliva | place: China | collected 2259 ...
CGTTGAATGTGCCGCAGGTATCACAGAGGGTGGACGCACTGGCTTCTCGTCTTTGGTGGCAGCAGTGCTCTTTTTACTCTCTCTGTTGCTTTCTCCATTTTTCTTGGCAATCCCTCTGTTTGCTACCGCGCCGGCATTGGTGGTCGTGGGCTTCTCTATGATGGGCGCTTTGTTTGGCGTTGATTTTAATGACATTACTGAGGGTATTCCTGCATTTCTCTGTGTCATCGCAATGCCCTTTACCTACAGCATTGCCGAGGGAATGTATCTTGGCGTTATTTCATACGTAGCGGTGAATTTCTTCTGCGGTTCGGAGAAGCGCAAAAAGATTAGCCCCATGATGTATGTGTTGGCTCTTGCATTTCTTATCAAGTACATCCTTATATAAGGCGTAATGAATAGAGAAAAATTGCTTTGGCCGATTACAGCTTAGGAGAACTTATGGATAAGAAATCTGGATGCTCCTTCATTTTGAAGGGTGATATATGTTACAGCGCTTCTCCCACACAATTTGACGCTCGCAAAAATGCATACGTTGTCTGTGTGAATGGAGTTTCTCAGGGTGTATTTGATGAGCTTCCCGAGAAGTACCATGGTCTTCCACTTGTGGACTGCAGCGATATGCTTATTGTGCCAGGCTTAAATGACATACATGTACACGCTCCGCAGTATACATTCCGTGGTATTGCCATGGATTTGGAACTCTTGGACTGGCTCAATACATATACGTTTCCTGAAGAGAGTAAATACGAGGCCTTGGAATATGCTTCTGCAGCGTATGACATCTTTGTCGAGGATCTTATGCATTCTCCGACTACTCGTGCTGCCATCTTTGCAACGCTGCACGTTCCTGCAACAAAGCTTCTTATGGATAAGCTTGAAGCCACGGGACTTAAAACCTATGTGGGTAAAGTGAATATGGATCGCAATAGCCCCAAGATTCTTTGCGAGGACTCCGCAGCATCTTCTCTTAAGGCCACGAGAAAGTGGATTGAAGAGGTTAAGGGAACGTACAAAAATACACTTCCCATTCTTACCCCACGTTTTACGCCAACCTGCAGCGATGAGCTTATGAAAGGCCTTGGCGATTTGGTGCAGGAGTATGGTCTGCCGGTTCAGTCCCATCTCTCGGAGAATCTCTCGGAAATCGACTGGGTTAAAGGACTGTGTCCTTGGTCAACTTGCTACGGCCAGACATACGAGCATTTTGGTCTTCTCGGTGGCTCAACCAAGACCGTCATGGCGCACTGTGTGTATTCGACCGATGAAGAGATTGCTCTTATGAAGCAGGCGGGTACCTATATTGCCCACTGCCCGCAATCCAATATGTTCCTTTCGTCCGGAATTGCGCCTATCAAGAGATATTTGGATGAAGGATTGAATGTTGGACTTGGTACCGACGTTGCCGGCGGAGCAAATCTTTCCATGTTCAGGGCAATCTCCGATGCCGCAGGTGTTTCCAAACTGCGCTGGAGATGCGTTGATCAAGACTTTGCCCCTCTGACCATTCAAGAGGCATTCTATCTGGCCACTTTGGGTGGAGGTTCCTTCTTTGGCAAGGTTGGCAGCTTTGCCGAAGGATATGAATTCGATGCTCTCGTACTGGATGATAGTGGTATTCGCAGCGTGCGTGAGCTGGATATTGCACAGCGTATTGAACGCTTTGCGTACCTTTCAAGTGAGGGCGGAACCATAGCTCAGAAGTATGTTGCGGGTGTCAGGGTTCTGTAAGTTTTATATACGGTTCTGAAAAAAACTACCGGTCGCCTGCGTTTTTCGACCAATCACCGATACAGCTCCTCTTTTTATAAAGGGGAGCTGTATTGTATTCATGACAGTATTTTAGTTTGCATTACAAATTGTTTGTTTGATTTCGAGAGTTGCCTCGGTTTTTTGCTTCACCAAGTTCGGTATGTTTTTTGAGCGCATATGCCCGTCGTTTGTGATTTCGGTTGTATGCGCAAAAAGCGGTGTATAGAGACATGCGCTCTAAAACATGTCATTTCGGCGGAGAGGGAAGCGAGAAATACAACCGTCACAGTACAGGGATACATAAAACGAGTAGTTAGGAGGGGTGTGCTCATGAAGGGTAAGATTGAGTCATTTTTTAAATTAAAAGAGCACAATACCAATATTCAAACCGAGGTAATCGCTGGTATTACCACATTTGTTACCATCGCATACATTCTTGTAGTCAACCCGTCAATACTAAGCGCCGGTGGTATGGACAGTGGCGCGGTCTTTACGGCCACGGCGGTCACATCTGCCTTGGGCACGCTCCTTATGGCGCTGTCGACAAATTATCCTTTCATTATTACGCCGGGTATGGGATTGAATGCGTTTATGATCTACACGGTTGTTTTGAGCATGGGATACAGTTGGCAAGTGGCTCTTGCGGCGTTTTTCGTTGAGGGCTTCATTTTCCTCATCATCTCGCTCACCAAGATTCGAGAATTGGTTCTCGATGCAATTCCGCACAGCTTGAAGCTTGCCATTACTGCCGGTATCGGACTCTTCATCACTTTCATTGGCCTCAAGAGTGCCGGCATTGTCGTTGACAGTCCTTCTACCTTGGTAACCATCTTCCCCTTCCACGGCAGCATGGAGGCCGGTACGTTCTCTACAGGAGGCGTTTCCGCCATCTTGGGGCTTTTGGGTATCGTAATAACGGCACTCCTCATGATCTATAACGTCAAGGGCAACATTTTGCTCGGTATTCTCATTACCTGGGGTCTGGGTCTTATCTGCCAACTTGCAGGTATTTACGTTCCCGATCCTGCTGCCGGATACGGTAGCCTCATTCCTGATTTTTCTCGCGGCCTTGCCATTCCGTCCATGGCACCTACCTTCCTTAAGATGGATTTCTCGCAGGTATTCAGCGTAGGATTTGCCACCATCGTTATTGCCTATCTGTTTACCAACATCTCCGAGACGTTCGGCGCCCTTGTGGGCTCAGCCACTAAGGTCGGTGTTCTTGACGATAACGGTAAGTTCCCACGCTTTAAGAACGCTCTTGTGTCGCAGTCCGTTTCCTGCATGACCGCAGCCGCTACCGGTACCTCTGCAACCACTGCCGTCGTTGAGTGTGCTGCCGGCATCGCCGCAGGAGGTAGGACGGGACTCACCTCTTTGGTGACGGCAATCATGTTTGGCATTGCACTGTTCCTCTCGCCAATTTTCTTGGCAATTCCTTCATTTGCAACGGCTCCCGCCTTGGTTATTGTGGGATTTTTGATGATATCTTCGCTTTTAAGCATTGATTTTTCCGATATGTCCGAGGCAATGCCGGCATTTATCTGTCTCTTTACCATCCCGTTTACCTACAGCATTGTTGAGGGCATGGCAACGGGCTTCATTTCATATGTAATCATCAATGCCTTGGGAGGAAAAGAGCGCCGTAAAAAGGTCAGCATTGCTATGTATGTCATTGCACTGCTGTTTATTGTCAAGTACTTCTTTGTATAACCGTTTGTCCGGTTAGGTCTGTTCTGGCAGTTCCATTTGTTTTTCAATATAAGTAGCGATGTTTTTAGCATCACTCATGGTCACACCGAAGGGAGACCGATATGCTTAACAAGTTTTGTAAGATGCCTTTGTGGGAGTGCAACAGGACCCTTATTAGGGTTGCACAGGGACAAGAGCCCGCTGAGCTGGTTATCCGCCATGCTCGTCTGATTAGCGTTACTACGCATGAGATTCTTGAGGATACCGATATCGCTATTGCCTGCGGGCGCGTGGCGTATGTGGGCATTGCCCCCTATACGGCCGAGCATTGCATTGGTGAGACGACCCGTGTCATTGACGCTCAGGGTTCTCTTGTAGCACCGGGCTTTATGGACGGACACATCCATGTTGAGAGCTCCATGGTTGGAGTGGACGAGTATGCGCGCGCCGTCGTGCCTCATGGCACCACGGGCATCTATTGGGATCCCCACGAGCTTTGCAACGTGACCGGTCTTGAAGGTGTCGCCGAAGTCGCCAAAGTTGCCGCAAAGGTTCCCCTGAAAGCAATGATTACCACGCCTTCTTGTGTTCCAGCCGTTCCGGGCTTTGAGGATACCGGTGCAAGCGTTGATGCTGCGGGTGTTGAGGAAACCATGAGCTGGGACGGTGTGGTTGCTCTCGGAGAGATGATGAACTATCCTGGCATCCTTTCGTGCCAGGACAATGCCATTGAGGAGGTAAACGCAACACTGAAAGCCGGATGTACCGCTACCGGTCACTACAGCGTTTGCGAGACGGACCGCGGGCTCAATGCATATATCGCATCCGGTGTTTCTTCTTGCCACGAGTCCATCAGGGCGGAAGATGTCCTTGCCAAACTGCGCCTGGGTATGTATGCCCAGATCCGTGAGGGCTCCGCATGGCAGAATCTCCATGATCTTGCTCCCGCTGTTACAGACGACAAGATTGATACGCGCCTGTGCAACCTTGTCTCCGACGACAACCATCCCAACACGCTGGTTTCTGACGGACACCTTGACCGAATCCTTCGTATGGCGGTACGCGAGGGTATTGATCCCGTTACCGCCATTCAGATGGTTACCATCAACGTTGCCACCTACTTCCAGGTGGGCGAGGACATGGGCTCCGTTACTCCGGGCAAATGTGCTGACCTTGTCTTCCTTGAGGATCTCAAAGACTTCCGTGTAACGCGTACCATCATCGATGGTGAGGTTGTGGCCGAAGACGGTAAAGCTCTCTTTGAGGCGGGCGGCTACGTATATCCTTCATGGATGACGGACACCATGCATGTTTCCGTCAAGATTGACGAGAATACCTTCCACATTCCGGCCGTTGATGCAGACGGTAAGGCTCTTTCGGGCGATTTTGCTACCGTGAGGTCTATGGTGGTGGCCCCCGGCTCCACCATTACCGGCAGCACCGAGGCTCAAGCACCCATTGTTGACGGCTGCCTGACTGCCGATCCGTCGCAGGATCTTCTCAAGACCTTTGTCTTTGAGCGCCATCACGATACCGGTACGTATGCATATGGCTTTGTAAAGGGCTTTGGCATCCATGGTGCCCTTGCTCAAACGGTTGCCCATGACGCGCATAATCTACTCGTTGTCGGTGACAATGATGCCGATATGGCATTGGCCGCAAAGACGCTCGTTGAGTGCGGCGGCGGTGAAGTTGCCGTGCAGGACGGAAAGATTCTCGGCCTAGTGAAGCTTCCCATCTGCGGTTTGATGAGCCCCGAGCATGTTGAGAAGGTTGCGGCCGATGTTGATAACATTGAGGCGGCATGGGAGAACATGGGCTGCACCATGCCTTCTCCGTTCATGACCATGGGTCTGCTGTCGCTGGCGTGCATTCCAAGCCTGCGCCTTACCAACCGCGGCTATGTGGACACGGATACGTTCCAGTTTGTGCCATTGGTTATTGATAGCGAGGCTTAAGCGGTACGTTTACTTTAAACCGTTCGTCAAGATTGTGCATAAGCGGTGTCTGTATTCCAGGCACCGCTTTTTGAAATACGTCCTATTCCCAAATGACGACGATGGTGCTGTTATCAAGACGGGCATTACCGTAGGGTTCGTTGCCGGTCTTAACCGTGAAACCCAGCTGTCTGAGCGAACGTACAAACTTTACGGTACGAGCGTTATAGGTGTTGAGAATTCGAGAAACTTGAATGGGCGAGAGGAGCGTCTGCTCGCGACCGTTAATGAGATCGGCAATGGCATCGGCAACTTCGGTGTTACTCTCCGCAACTAAATCGCTGTAAAACGAGTTGCCGCTTCCATCCCCATCTTCGACGCCGGGGGCAATTTTTACCGCAATGGCCGTCTTTCCATAGGTTGCATAGGTACGTATGCGAGCTTCGGTGCGGCCAATAAGATTTTTAATAGCCCAGTTGATGGCAGCGGTAGAAAGTGTGTCGGCTTCGGCGCGACTTCTGCCTGGGATGGCTTTTTTGACAAGTGCCCTTGCTTCAGTAACGTCTATCATCTCTTCTCCTGTCTGGGCAGTTTTGACGGTCACTCTTAGTGTAGCGAATCTTGCGTATTGTAGGCGTATGGTACGTTTGTTGCGCGTATGCTCAGGTTCAGGTTCTCTTAATGACCGCTTATGCGTTGAAAGCTACCGTTTACGGTTTTTTGATAATCTTTTTTCAATTTCCAAACTATTTGTAAGGTTTGCTCACTATTATTTTGAATAGTCATGGAATTACAAAAGACGTGGGTAATTCCAGGGAGGGGACTTTATGAGTACGTCAGAAGTAGCGGCATCCGAAACTGCCGGTCAAGATTTATCCGCAGCGCTCTTTAGCAGGAGTGGATTTCCGCCGATAAAAGACCTTGTTCCAACATCACTGCAACATGTTTTAGCTTCTTTTGCAGGTGTCATTACGCCTGCAATGATGATTGCGGTAACGTGTGGTTTTACACCGGATCAAGAAACGGCCATCATCCAAGTGGCTCTTATCCTTTCCGGTATTGATATCTTATTGCAGCAATTTCCACTTTTTGGACGCATCGGTTCCGGACTTCCGATTTTGACTGGCGTTTCGTTTGCATTTTTGCCGGCGTTTCAAGCGGTAGGACTTCAGTTTAATTTTCCTACGCTCCTTGGTGCCGAGTTGGTAGGCGGTGTTGTCGCCATACTCTTCGGTATGTTTTACTCCAAGGTCAAATGGCTTTTTCCTCCTTTGGTAACGGGTACCGTCATCTTTACCATCGGCGTCTCTTTGTATCCGACGGCCATTAGATACATGGCAGGAGGTGCCGGCTCAGCAAATTTCGGCAGCATCAATAACTGGATAGTGGGGCTTCTCACGTTTTCCGTAGTATTTTTCCTTGCAAACTTTGGCAAGGGTGTCTTAAAACTTGGCTCAATCTTCTTTGGAATTATTGCCGGTGTAATTATTTCCATTCCCTTTGGTATGGTGGATGCCTCGGAAGTTCTTTCATCTTCATGGTTCTCTTTTCCAAGGTTTATGCCGTATGAAATCATCTTTAATCCGGCTGCCTGCATTACGCTTGGCGTAGTCTACGTTATGGTAAACGTACAGCTTATCGGTGACCTTTCTGCGGCAACGGCCGGCAGCATGGATCGTATGCCAAATGAGCGGGAGATTGGCGGAGCCATTAAAGCTCAAGGCGTTGTCAGTATTATCTCGTCGTTTTTTGGTGGTCTTCCAACATCGGCTTTTGGGCAAAACGTCGGTATTATCGTTTCAAACCGCGTCATCAATCGTTGGGTTTTTGGCGGAGCTGCCTTCGTATTTCTTGCGGCGGGTCTTTGCCCCAAACTCTCGGCAACGCTTTTAATGATTCCGCAGCCGGTTATCGGCGGAGCTACCATCAGCGTTTTTGGAACGATTACCTTAAACGGTATCCGAATCCTTGTCAAAGACGGATTGACTCCGCGTGCATGCACGGTCTTTGGTATTTCGGTAGCGTTTGGTCTTGGAATTGCGCAGGTTGCAGGGTCTCTTACCGGTCCTGGCATGCCTGCATGGGTGAATACTATTTTTGGCACTTCGGCTATTACGCCCTGCGCCATTATGGCCATTATCTTGAACAGCGTTTTGCCACCGGAGAACAAAGAAATGCCTGATGAGAAGAACCTTCGTCCGCTCGCGTACAATGATATGGAAGATGCTGAAGTGCGCTAGGTATGTAATGCTTGTATGCAATGCTCGTTAAAGAATAGGGGAGAGAAAGGGGTTTGTACTATGCAGCCAAAGATGAAGTGGGTATGCAACAAAATGCCTCAAAGCGAGGACAAGAACCTTGAGGTAATGTCGCTTGAGAATATCAAAAAAGCTCGTGCATTCCATAAGAGCTTTCCGCAGTATTCTGTGACACCTCTGGCGAACCTTGAAGGTATGGCCGCAGATCTTGGTTTGGGCGGTCTGTTCATAAAAGACGAATCGTATCGTTTTGGCCTGAACGCCTTTAAAGTGCTTGGCGGCTCTTTTGCGATGGCACGCTACATTGCCGATGAGACGGGCAAAGATGTTGCGGAATGTGACTTTGACTACCTCACCTCAGAGCAACTCCAAAAAGATTTTGGCCAGGCAACCTTCTTTACCGCAACTGACGGCAACCATGGTCGCGGTGTTGCATGGGCAGCTCATCGCTTGGGTCAAAAAGCCGTAGTCCATATGCCCAAGGGCTCTACCAAGACGCGCTTTGACAATATTGCAAAAGAGGGCGCCCAGGTTACCATCGAAGAACTCAACTATGATGACTGCGTCCGCCTTGCTGCAAAAGAAGCGGAAGAAACCGAACATGCCGTTATCGTTCAGGATACTGCGTGGGATGGATATGAAAAAATTCCATCCTGGATTATGCAGGGCTACGGCACCATGGCCAACGAAGCCGCAGAGCAGCTCCGTGAACTTGAAGTAAATCGTCCAACCCATGTTTTTGTACAGGCCGGCGTTGGTTCTCTTGCTTCGGCCATGGTTGGCTATTTTACGAATCTTTTCCCGTCAAATCCGCCAAAATTTATCATTATGGAAGCCGGCGCTGCAGATTGTCTCTATCAAGGAGCTCTTGCAGGCGATGGCTCGCCTCGTATCGTTGGAGGAGATCTCCAAACCATTATGGCGGGTCTTGCATGCGGAGAGCCCAATACCATTGGTTGGGACATTCTCCGCAACCACGCAACGGCCTTTATTTCGTGCCCGGATTGGGTATCCGCAAAGGGTATGCGTATGCTTGCGGCTCCTGTTGCGGGCGATCCGAAAGTCATATCAGGCGAGTCCGGCGCCGTTGGCATGGGAGTCATTGCAACGCTTATGGGTGATCCTGCGTATGAAGAACTCCGTAGTGCGCTTGAGCTTGACAAAGATTCCAAGGTTCTTCTGTTCTCAACCGAAGGCGACACCGATCCGCTACGGTATCGTGAGATTGTATGGGATGGTGCGTGGCAGTCAACGGATGAGGTTCGGTAATCTCTGCGTTGCGTAGTGCTTATCGCACGGAACCGTCGTTTACACAGAATTATCGTGGGTGTAGTCCATTTGCCGCTTGAAAGGTGCCGCTTGCCGAGAAAACAAGAAGTTTGCTCTTTCTCTCTTGCAATACCGGCCACAAGTGCTTTAATTGATGGTACCAAACAAAAAGTTTGGTAAGCAGAAAAAAGGTTTGTAACACGAGGACAGATGTATAAACAGCTCATGTATCTCTGTGAATGCACATCTGCTTCTAAGACGAGTTGGGTACTGAAGGAAGTGAAGATCCCGGCTTCACTCCAAGAATAAAGGAGGATGTATGAAGGATTTGGATTACGGTGCAATCAAGGATGCGGCCAACAAGTATTCAAAGGATATGACTGCATTTTTGCGCGCCATGATTTCACACCCTAGTGAATCTTCAGAAGAGGGCGAGGTTGTTGCCTGTATTAAAGCAGAGATGGAGAAGCTCGGCTTTGATGAGGTTAAGGTTGACGGCCTTGGTAACGTTATGGGCTTCATGGGCACAGGCGATAAGATCATCGCTATTGATGGCCACATTGATACCGTCGGAATTGGTAATCGTGATAACTGGAACTTCGATCCCTATGAGGGCTTTGAGGACGACCAGCTCATTGGTGGACGCGGTGGCTCCGACCAAGAGGGTGGCGTGTGCGCCGGTGTGTATGCTGCCAAGATCATGAAGGACATGAACCTCATTCCTGAGGGCTATAAGGTTATGGTTGTTGGTACCGTTCAGGAAGAGGACTGCGACGGCATGTGCTGGCAGTACATTTATAACGTCGATAAGATCAAGCCTGAGTTTGTTATTTCGACTGAGCCTACCGATGGTGGCATTTATCGCGGTCATCGTGGTCGCATGGAGATCCGCGTTGACGTTAAGGGCATCTCTTGCCATGGTTCTGCTCCTGAGCGTGGTGACAACGCTATCTACAAGATGGCTGACATCATTAACGACGTTCGTGCACTTAACAACAACGGTGCCGAGGAGTCCACTGCCATTCGTGGCCTCGCAAAGATGCTTGATCCCAAGTACAACCCTGACCACTATGAGGATGCCCGTTTCCTTGGCCGTGGTACTTGCACGGTTTCTCAGATCTACTTCACCAGTCCTTCTCGCTGTGCTGTCGCAGACTCCTGCTCCATCTCCATTGACCGCCGCATGACTGCCGGTGAGACCTACAAGAGCTGCCTCAAGGAGATTGAGGATCTTCCTTCCGTTAAGAAGTATGGCGACGACGTCAAGGTCTCCATGTATATGTATGACCGTCCTTCCTGGACCGGCGAGGTCTATGAGACTGAGGCATACTTCCCAACATGGATTAACAAAGAGTCCGCACCACACGTTAAGGCTCTTGTTGATGCTCACAAGGCACTCTTTGGCGATGAGCGCATTGGTTGCGAGAAGTCCATGGCAACCCGCACCGGTCGTCCTCTGTGCGACAAGTGGACATTCTCCACAAACTGCGTTTCCATCCAGGGTCGCTATGGCATTCCTTGTGTTGGCTTTGGACCAGGCGCTGAGTCTCAGGCACACGCTCCCAACGAGATTACGTTCAAGCAGGATCTTCCTACCTGCGCAGCTCTCTATGTTGCAGCTCTGAATCTCTACGATGGCTCTGCCGTTACCGGCGATGCCACTGAGTTCCGCGCCAGCTTGACCGATAACGATATCAAGTAAGCTACCCCCTCATTCACATCGGCGGCCCCAACCCACTCCTCACATATATAGGGGCCGCCCGATGTAGAGTTTTCCGGCGAGAAGCACCTCAAATTTCAAAGCACTGGATTTCAAAGCACGTACTTCTCGCCGTTTGTTCAGGTAGACGTCCCATCTGGGACTGGTAATTTCAACGAGAGGATCTACTATGGCCGACACCATCCAGCCGTATCTTGACGAGCTTGCAAAGCTTGACTTTTCCAAGATGTACAACGAGGACTTCCTTTTGACGTGGGAGAAGTCAACCGATGAGCTGAGGGCACTCTATGCAGTTGCCGATGCACTGCGCAATCTTCGCGAGCGCAATATTTCCACCCGTCTCTTTGAGTCAGGTCTTGCTGTTTCGCTCTTCCGCGACAATTCAACTCGCACGCGTTTTTCCTATGCATCGGGCTCTAACCTTCTTGGTCTCCAGCTGATGGATTTGGACGAGGG
>ERZ773214.2095-NODE-2095-length-11076-cov-92.321205_pt1 | contig 11076 bp, 6 predicted proteins | sample MGYA00511238_ERZ773214 | MGnify/ENA primary metagenome ERZ773214 (study PRJEB29015, sample SAMEA2738157) | human oral metagenome | biome: human oral; feature: human-associated habitat; material: saliva | place: China | collected 2259 ...
CAGGTGGCGGCATGGGCCAGCCCCCGGCCGGTGGTGGCGCAGGCGGCGGCATGGGCGGTGGCGGCGGCACCTTCGAGGTCGTCGACGCAACCATCAACATCACCGGCGGTACCGTCACCGTGAACGCGAACGGCGACGGCATCGACTCCAACGGCACGGCAACGCTCTCCGGCGGCACCCTGATCGTGAACGGCCCCTTCACCGGTGGCAACGCCTCCCTAGACACCAACGGCGACCTGCTGCTCAACGGTGCGACCGTGACCGCGGCTAACTCCGGTGACATGTTCGAGGCTCCCTCGACCAACTCCACCAGCGGCTACGTGAAGATCAGCAACGTATCGAACCTGAGCGCAGGCACCACCGTACAGGTGGCAGACTCCTCCGGTAACGTGGTGGCGAACTACAAGGTCACGAACTCCAACACCGCGCTGATCCTGGTCTCCAGCTCCAAGATCACCAAGGGTCAGAGCTACACCGTGTACACCACCACCGATAGCGTGGATGCCTCCAGCACCACCCTGGCGTCCAACGCCACCTCGCTCGGTTCTTTCACCGCAAGCTAGCAGCTCCTTCACCGCAAACTAAGCGGCAGGAGCGCCCCTCAAGCCCCGTGCTGGATGTCATGACCGGCACGGTACCCTCTCTGAACCCGATCTTGTGAGTGAGCCGGAGGCAGAGACACACGCCCCGCACCGGACGTAGCGATACGTCCGGTGCGGGGCTCTGTGGTATCTGGTGTGCGGGCAAAGAGCGGGCTTTGGGCGCTCACGGTGAGGCGGAGGCTACGCTGCGCTCGCCACGGGTGCAAAATAAAACGGTTGTTCCGGTGCGAAGAAGTGCTCTGATACGCAAAATAGGTGACGTTCAGCGAGACATTCAGGGCTGAAACAGGGTACTCTATAGTGTAGTAAAGACTGTTGAACGATCCGAGAGCGATGCGCCGCGCGTGCTGTTCGCCTCGGACAGGATGAAAGAGGGGGTCACGCCATGGGGCGCGGCCGTCAGAAGGCTAAAGCAACAAGGCAGGCTCGAGAGATGAAGTACTTCAGCCCCGAGACCGACTACAGCGCACTCGAGCGCGAGCTCAGCAGCGCGAAGAAAACGAAGTCCTCCGATTCGTCCCGCCGTCGCTATGACGACGAGGACGACTACTCGGCATACGCAGAAAAGTACGCGTCCTACGAGGATGAGGCATAAAGAATACGCGGAATGATTCGGTGCATATCGACCGAACGTATTCGACAGATGATGAACCGGCTTGAGACCCCGCACGGGGTGCTCAGCCGGTTTTTTCGTGCCCGCAGTTTGTGCGGATGCACCCGGGCGGATGCACCCGGGCGGATGCACCCGGGTGGATGCGCGAGGACGGGCAGCCCAGGGGGGCTTAACTGTGCGGAGCACAAAGCCGATACACATGTTTATACATAGATATGCATAGAGCCATCTGGTAATAGAGCGTAGTTGGTAATAAAAAAGCTTGAAATGAATAAGCATACATAGCTTCTGCACAGCTTAGTCATGCCTGGCACAGAGAATAGCCCGGCATTCTAGAAACATGAACAACGAACAGAACATGACTCAGAACATTGACCAGACCACCCAGACCGCGGCAGAACAAGCAACCGCCGCACAAACCGCGGCAGAGCAGAAGCTAGCCAAGAAGAAGCTCACCCGTCGAATCTTCATCGGCGGCGGCCTCGGCGCACTCGCAGTAGTCGGCGGCGGGGCAGGCTGGGCATACAACCGCTACCTGGCAGAGCACACCGAAATCGAAGACACCACCGCCTACGAGGCGGCAGCAGCCCAGGCAAACGCAAGCGGCTCCGCCACCGCAGACCCCACCGAACTGACCAGCGTGAAGGTCAACGGTCAGAGCCTCACCGCTAACGAAGGCTCGATTACCATCACCTCCAACACCACCGGCAGCGGCTCCAACGCGGTCGTCTCCTTCGTAGCAGACATCAAGCTCGACAACGCGACCCTGCTGCGTAGCGCCTTCGCGAACAACAAGTTCGGCCAGAACATCATCGACACCCCCTCGAATATCGCCTCCGAGCACAACGGCATTTGGGCGATCAACGGTGACTACTACGGCTTCCGTACCACCGGCATCGTCGTGCGAAACGGCGTCGTCTACCGTGACGCCGGCGCTCGCGAGGGTTTGGCTTTCTACCGCGACGGCTCCGTCAAGCTCTACGACGAAACCGCAACCAACGCCCAGACCCTCGTCAACGAAGGCGTATGGAACACCCTCTCCTTCGGCCCCGCACTGGTCAAGGAATCCGCAATCGTCGACGGCATCGACAGCGTTGAGGTGGACACCAACTTCGGTAACCACTCCATCCAGGGCAACCAGCCGCGAACCGGCGTGGGCGTGCTCGGCACCAATCACCTGGTCTTCATCGTGGTTGACGGCCGCTCCACCAACTACTCGCGCGGCGTGACCATGCCCGAGTTCGCGCAGATGTTCAAGGACCTCGGCTGCGTCAGTGCATACAACCTGGACGGTGGCGGCTCCTCCGCCATGGTCTTCAATAACGAGCTGGTCAACCGCCCGCAGGGTGGCACTAAGGAGCGTGGCACCAGTGACATCCTCTACATTGCAGGGAGCGCATCGTGATTATCCTGATACCCGCATATAAGCCGGACCAGTCACTGGTCCGCCTTGCCCGGGCCCTGCGCGAACAGGACCCGGACGCCGAAATCCTCGTCATTGACGATGGATCCGGCAGCACCTACACACCAATCTTTACCGAACTGCGTATCGACGGCGTGACCGTGCAGACCCACTCGGTCAACAAGGGTAAGGGTGCGGCACTGCGCACCGGCATCGCCTGGGCGAAAGCAAACCGCCCCGGCGAGGTCATCGTCACCGCTGACGCGGACGGCCAGCACCTACCCCGGGACATCTTCCGTGTGGGCGTGTGCACCGAAACCGCAGCGGCGGCAGGTCAGAGGAGTATCATCCTCGGCGTGCGTACCAAGCCCGACCCGAACGCCGGCGAAGAAGGCACTAGGGTGCCGTTGCGCTCCAAGATTGGCAACAGCGCAACCGTAGGCTTCTTCGCCCTGGCGACCGGCGCCCGCGTGGCAGATACCCAGACCGGTCTGCGCGGCTTCACCCCGCAGATTCTGGACTGGCTGCTGCAGATTCCCGGCGATAAGTACGAGTACGAGTTCTCCATGCTTCTGCGCGCAACCCGCGCAGACGTGGAGCTGGTGCAGGTACCCATCGTGAAGGTCTACGAGCCGGGCAACCCAACCAGCCACTTTAGGCCTCTGCAGGACTCGGCGCTCATTTACGCACCGCTGCTTGCCTTCCTGGCTTCGTCTTTCCTGACCGGCTTCCTCGTGGATGCTATCGCCCTCTTCGTCCTGGTGGGCATGGGCGCTCCGCTACTGGCAGCCGTAATCGGTGCGCGTGTCATCTCGGCACTGACGAACTTCACCGTCAACCGAATGCTCATGCACGACGGAGGCGCACGCCCCTCGGCATCCTCCTCGCTGGTACGTTACACCGTGCTGGCGGTGGGCATCCTCGCAGCCAACGCGGCTCTGGTGGAAGCTATGACCGGCCTGGGAGCGTCCCTGCTGGTCGCCAAGATCCTGACCGAGCTGTTCCTTATCCCGGTCAGCTTCGCGGTCCAGCGCCGCTGGGTCTTTCTACCCACTCGGCGTCAGGAAAATACGCGAGAGAAGGCAACGGCAACCAGCGCACCCTCGGGTTTGCGTGCGGTGAGCTACGAGTCCGCTCGCATGGAGGCTGCCGGTATCCGTACCGGCGCGCGCGCCTCCCAGGTACGCCCCTAGCCCGCCTACCCTGGTGGCTAGTTCGCTAGGGGCTACCTACAAAACTTCTCCCACCCGTCAGTCGTGAGGGTGGGTGGGAGATGCAAGCTGCCGCACCACAAGCGGCAGCATTCTGTTCACGAAAAGCCCCCGCTGAAAACTCAACGGGGGCTTTTCGTATGTGGCATCCTTCAGAAACCTATTGGCTCACCGGCTCCCAAAGGATAATGCGCCGATTAGCGGCCGGGGATCAGACCACCGGGGGTAATCAGGAACGGCGGGTTGTGGTTAACAGCCGGGTTGGTCACGTAACCAACACGTGCCGCACGGGTCGGGTGCTTGGGGGCACGCTTCGGCCAGGGCTTTGCCTGCGGGTTCGGGTCCTTCTTGCCCTGCACAATAGCCAGTGCGCTCGCCGCGTTCACAATGCCGGAGCCGCAAGCGTTCACATCGCAGGTGAGCGGCTTGGAGCTCTGCTTCAGAATCTGCTTTGCGCGCTCAGCATTCAGCGAGGGATCCACGGACTTCATCAGCGCAATCACGCCAGCAACCTGAGGTGCCGCCATGGAAGTGCCGTCGTACTCGGTGTAGCCTGCGCCGGTGGACACGGTGGTACCCAGGTCCACGGTGGACATGATGCCGCTGCCGGGGGCGCTCACATCAACGAGCTTGCCGTAGTTGGAGAAGTCGCTACGCTTACCGTTCTGGTCGGTAGCGCCCACCACGATCGAACCGCCGCAGTTAGCCGGAGCGACCTTGGAAGCGTCCTGACCGTCGTTACCAGCCGCGACAACGAGAATCGCGCCGCGCTTGTTCACTTCAGCAATAGCCTTGGAGTAGGTTGCAGGGCAGGTGCCTTCGCCGCCGAGGGAGAGGTTGATGATCTTGGCGGGGTTGGAGTTCGCGGGAACGCCCTCAACGGTGCCGCCGGCCGCCCAGATCATTGCATCCGCAATGTCGGAGTCGTAGCCGCCGCACATGCCCAGGGCACGCACGGGCAGGATCTTGGTGGAGGGTGCCACGCCGACGATACCGCGCTTATTGTTCATAATTGCGGCGATGGAACCGGCAACGTGGGTGCCGTGCCAGTTCGACTCGCTTGCCTCGGAGTCAGCACCGCAGACGCCCGCTTCTTCCCAGTTGCCCTGGTCGGTCGGGTCGGAGTCGCGGCCGTTACCGTCACGGGCGATAGAGGGCTCGGTGATGAAATCGTAGCCGGGCAGAACGTTCGCGTCCAGGTCGGGGTGCTTGACGATGCCGGAGTCAATCACAGCAACGGTCACGCCAACGCCCTGAGTGGTCTTCCACGCCTCGGGTGCAGCCAGGCCCTTGGTGCCGTGCAGGTTCCACTGCTGCGGGTAGAGGGTGTCGTTGGGTGCTACAACCTGGTTCGACGCCTGAGAGGCCTGAGCTACCTGAGCTACCTGAGCTACCTTGGAGGTGGTGGCGGTACGAGTGCGCGCGGTGGAGCGGCGCAGCAGGTCGGGCTCAACCGATGCGACGGAGGGGTTGGAGCTCAGGGTTGCCATGTACTTCTCCGCCTGCTCTGCGGTGAGCTTGGAGGAGAGGGTCACCACGGTTGCCTTCTGGGCGGTGGTGCGCACGTAGTTGGTTTTGATTTTGAAGAGGTCGTCGACGCTCTTCACCTCGGAGGTGAGGCCCTGGTAGAGGGAGTCGCTCCAGGTGGCGACCTGGGTGCCTGCGGGGCTTGCCCAGTTGACGCCGCCCGCGTTTAGTGCGCTATCGGTGTAGGTGATAACGAAGCGGTTGAAGCCTGCCTTCTGCTGCTTGGAGCTGAGGGAGGAGATGGTGGTGTGCGCCTTGGCACGTTCGGCGCTGTTAGCCTTTGCGGGTGCCGCGAAGGATGCGGGTGCGCCCAGGGTTGCGACGAGTGTTGCTGCAGTACCCAGGCTCAGTGCGGTGCGTGCGATGCCGCGTGCTGAGGGGTGAGTGGTAAAAGACATCGGGGTCCTTTGCGTATGTGAGTGCCGGAAGCGGCAAGTGGGTTGGTTATTCACTCACATAAATGCACCTTCGAGAAAATATCTGCATTCTTTTGTGTATTTGCTTGTGAGGAGCGAATAGAAAAAGAAAATGCACATCACTGCATTGATGTGTATTTTTCTCTAAAACCCCCGTGCGGGAGTTCTTCGGAAGTAGTTTATGTGGTGAGATATCGCTATCCTAGCACCTTTTTCCAGGTATATAGCGGCTAAAGCTCGATAGTGTGGCGTAAATAATGAGATTTTTCCTTCATGTAAATGCAGATAAAGAAATGCCTAGTCGAGGTATTCTGGCGCCTTAAAGTGAAGATTTAAATTTTGCTCATCTTTGCATAAAATGATCTGCATCACAAAGGTTATTTTATTCATAAAGTAACTCGAAAGAGTGCTAAAGTATCTCACGGTGCGTACCCGTGCATGCACATTGTGAAACCAAATCACAGCTCACACAATGCACCAACACCTCACTCTTCCGTATTCACTCGTACCGAGCGCACGCCCTCAACGCGAATCGGCAACGCTACGCCGCACCGTGTGCACCCGGTACCACTCACCTCAAGGACGTCCATGCTTCGCATTGCTCGCCCCTCGCAGGCACGCTCCTCACAGCGTTCCCTGCTGAGCTTCGTCACCGCAACCTGCCTGCTCTCGGCAAGTGTGATCCCCGCCGTGGCGGCACAGCCTTCTAACGCCGCGCAGGCTACCCAGCCCAAGGCATCTGCGGCGGCACAGGCTTCTAACAACGCCCAGACCTCCAATACCGCGCAGACCGCGCAGGCTGCGCCCATGGCATACAACCGCTTCATCATCACCTACACCGATGAGGCGAAGAACGCCGCCTCCGCCGACGCCACCGCAGACCAGATTGACTGGTCCGCAGCCGCCGGTACCCAGCAGGCAACCTGGGCCGACGCACTCTACGCGGGCATCACCTCCGAGGTGCAGAGCATCGACGAGCTACTGAACATCAAGACCAGCTACGTCCGCTCCACCGCGCTGGACGCCAGCGTGGTCACCACCTCCGCGGAGCTCACCCCCGCCCAGGCGCAGCAGTACATGGAAGCCCTGAGCGCAAACTCCAAGGTCGCCTCCGTCTCGCCCGATATGCGCCGCTACGCCACCGTGGACAACACCTCGGAGCCCGTCAAGATCAACGACCCGAAGATGAACCGCATGTGGTCCCTCACCGGTGAAAAGGGCGTCTCCGCGCTGGAGGCGTGGGGCACCACCCGCGGCAAGGGCGTGACTGTGGCGGTGCTGGACTCCGGCATTACCGCCCACCCGGACCTGGACGCTAACGTGCTGCCCGGCTACGACTTCATCGCTGAGTCGGCGTTCTCCAACGACGGCGATGGCCGCGACTCCGACCCGACCGATGCCGGCAACTGGACTGTAGACAACCAGTGCTTCACCGGTTCGAAGGCGACCGCCTCCGACTGGCACGGCACCCATGTGGCAGGCACTATCGCCGCTATCGCAAACAACAACGAGGGCATCGCCGGGGTGGCACCCGAGGCGAAGATCGTGCCCGTGCGTGTTCTGGGCGCCTGCGGCGGCTTCGACTCGGACATTACCGACGGCATTATTTGGGCTGCCGGTGGTAGTGTGCGCGGCGTTCCGGCAAACCAGAACCCCGCCCAGGTCATTAACATGTCCATCGGTAGCGAGGGCACTTGCACCACCCCGTACCGCCAGGCGATTGCTCAGGCGAATAAGCGCGGCTCCATCGTGGTTGTCGCAGCGGGTAACAATAACTTTGATGCCTCGAAGTCTAGCCCCGGCAACTGTGAGGACGTCATCAACGTTGGCGCAACCGATAAGAACGGCAAGCGCTCTTACTTCTCCAACTACGGCTCCCGCGTGGATGTGAGCGCACCCGGTGGCGACCGCCGCTACTGGGGTGGTGGTATTCTCTCCACCCTCAACGCAGGTAAGACCGCTCCCGGTAAGGCTGACTACGCCGAGTACCAGGGCACTTCTATGGCGGCACCGCATGTTGCCGGTATTGTGGCGCTCATGAAGGCGGTCGACCCGAAGCTGACCTACGCTCAGGCGAAGAAGGTTCTGCAGTCCACCTCTCAGGGTGTTGAGTGCGACCAGTCCGCGTGCGGTTCCGGCATTGTGAATGCGGCGCGTGCGGTTCAGCAGGTCCGCTCCGACCGCGAGGCTGCCGATGCTGCTGCGGCTGAGGCGGCACGCAAGAAGGCTGAGGAGGAGGCCGCACGTAAGAAGGCGGCTGAAGAGGCAGCCCGCAAGAAGGCTGAAGAGGACGCCAAGCGTCAGCAGGCCCCCGCTCCTAAGGTAACCCCCGCGCCTAAGGCTAGCCGACCGGTCACTCGCCCGTCCCGCCCGGTGACTCGCCCCTCCTACCCGTCGCGTCCGCGTTACGGTCACACTCCGCGTTACCGCTCCTGGTACGGTGCTTCCGAGAACACCTACCCGAGCAGCGGTTACCCGAGCAGTGGCTACTTGGGTTTCGTGACCAGTAACCACCGCTAGTTATCTTCACTAGTCGAGTTAGAGTTTAGATACGAAAAGCCCCCGATGAGTTCCCTCATCGGGGGCTTTGCTATACCTGCAGGGCGAATCTACAAAGATTCACCCCGGCATGCGCGGTTAGCGCTTTTCTTCGGCCTCGCGAGGCTTCTGCGCCGGGTTGGTGACCAGCGGCTCGTCCTGGGCGATGGGCTCAGCGTCACCGTTCAGGTCGTAGACCTGGGCATCCTCAGGGATTTCCATCGCCGGGGCGCCGGGAATCCGGTCGTCAGGAATCTGGCTGTAGCCGTCGGCGAGGTTCTGCTCATGGGTGCCAGCCGCCTGCGCGGATGCTGCAGCGGTCGCCTCAGCCTCGCCTGCACCGTCGGCAATCTTTTCCTTAGAAGCGCCAGCGCTCAAACCCTTGATGATGACCTTGCGCGGCGGGCGCTGGAGGGCAAGTTTGCCGTTGGCGTCCAGGTTTCCCGCCTTTTTAGCCAGGTTGAAGCTGTTGATAATGCCTCGGCTACAGAAATACTTATCGCACTTGATGCGGTTTCCCCCCGCGAGGGTGAACGCCTCCTCAACCTGCTTGGTGGTTATGGAAGTGCCATTGACCAGCTGCTGTGCCAGCAGAGCGGAGACGTGCGGTGCGGCCATGGAAGTGCCGCTCTCGTAGTCGTAGCTGAACTTGGTGTTATCCGGGCGGTCGAGGCTATTCATGGACAGGGTGAGAATGTCCTCACCCGGTGCCGAGATGTTAACCCTCGTGCCGTAGTTTGAGAAGGAGGCTCGTGTGCCAGCCTTGGTGGTTGCGCCAACCGTGATGACGCCCCTGCAGTTGGCGGGCGCGTACTTGGAAGCCTCCGTGTTGCCGTTACCAGCCGCAGCGACCACGATTGCGCCCTTGGAACGGGCAATGTCGATGGCGCGCTGGTAAGCAGCGGGGCAGCGGCTTACAGTGCCCAGAGACATGTTGATGATCTTGGCGGGGTAGGTGTTATCCGGTACTCCGTCAACGTGTCCGCCGGCAGCCCAGATGATGGCGTCGGCAATGTCGGAGGTGCGGCCACCGCATCGACCCAGCACGCGCACGGGCTGCACGCGGGCAAGATCGGCGGTACCAACAATGCCCATGCCGTTGCCGCCGCGGGCGCCGATAATGCCGGCAACGCTGGTGCCGTGCCAGGTGGAAGTGTGGGCGTTCGCCTGGTCCTTGCAGAGGTTGTAGGGCGCGTAGTCGCCTTCATCCTTGGGGTTGGGGTCGCGGCCGTCGCCGTCGCGGGCGCTGAGGGGGTCGCTGATGAAGTCGTAGCCGTTTGCCATGCCGGTGACCAGGTCGGGGTGCGGTACGTAGCCGGTGTCGAGTACGGCGACCTTGACGTGGGCGCCGCGGCGCAGGCGTGCGTTACCGGTGTTCTGGACGCCGGTGGTGGGGTTGGTGAGGTTCCACTGCTTGCTGTACTGCGGGTCGTTGTACGTGAAGGTGACGTCCTGGAGATAGGCGGGGTGGTTGATGTAGTCGGGTTCTACGGAGGCTACATCCGGGTCGGAGGCGACCTTCTCCATGAACTCCTTCGCCTGGTACTTGTTCAGGCTCTTGGAGGTCTGAATGACGGCGTCATCGGTGGAGGTGTTGCGCAAGAATTTAACGTCGACGTTCAGCTCTTCGCTGACGATTCCGACGGTGTCCATGATGTCGTCAACGATGCCGCGGATAGCGTCCCAGTCGCCGTCGCGCTGCAGCTTACGCTGCTTGGCTTCGTTGGTGTAGGTGACGATGAAGCGGTCGAACGCCTGCTGAGGGAGCGTACCCGGGGCTGCCGCAGCGGGGGTGTTAGGGCGTGCCGCGCCGTTGCGCATGAGGTTGATGGGGCTGGCGGGCCCTTCGATCTGGGGTGCCGCCTGGGCTGCTGCCAGGATGGCTTCGTCGCTGGGTGCCTGCGCGAGGACTGCGGGCAGGTCGCCTCCGAAGAGGAGCGCACCGGCGGCGAGCAGGCTCATGGCTGCGTGTGCGGGGCGCTTGCGGCGGCGGTTATCGGCGCCGGGGTTATCGGGGCAGCGGCGAGGAGGTGTTTCGGTGCGCTGCGCGCCGAAGTATGGAAGCCTCATCTGGTTCTCCTGATGTAGGTGTGTTGGTGTGGATTGTGTGAAGTGTACGGTGCGTTCCGTCCATGTTTGGTTTGTTGTTACGGGGCGGCAAAAGGGGCCTGTTTTTGGGCGCGCTGAAGTAATGAATGGGGTGAGGGAATAGCGTTTATTTGACCCTTTTTCGTCCCGGAAGAACTCATTTTGGACGGTGTGCAACGTACATTTCTAAGGTATCACTTCAGGGTGAGCTTTAGGGATTTTTAAAGCATTTTTCGCGGGTTAATGTGCAGAAAATCAACCCGTACAGGCTGAATAGTGCCTAATCATTAAGGGTTTATGCAAGTGAAACTTGAAGGTTTAGGTGTGCGAGGTGAACTGCATGGCGCCCCTTGAGGGGTGGGTGATAAGTAAATGTTTTAACACTGTGGTGTAAGCACTGAAATGCATTAAAAATGTGGTTGATATTAAAAGATAAAAACCAACCGAAATGCGCGTGAAATTAAATAAAAAAGCTGGTGGCGCTCATAGCTGGCAGCGCTGACGGCACACTCTACCGGCAGGCACACAAAAGACCGGGGCGGCCACCGCATGGGTGACCGCCCCGGTCTTTAGAATCATCAGCACCAGATAACCGGCGCTCGCTGTCTACCGAAGAAAGCGTCCTTAGGAAGCGTAGGAGCCCAGCAGGCGAACCGCGCCGCCGTCCACGCCCTTAGCG
>ERZ773214.2097-NODE-2097-length-11070-cov-20.664458_pt1 | contig 11070 bp, 9 predicted proteins | sample MGYA00511238_ERZ773214 | MGnify/ENA primary metagenome ERZ773214 (study PRJEB29015, sample SAMEA2738157) | human oral metagenome | biome: human oral; feature: human-associated habitat; material: saliva | place: China | collected 2259 ...
CGGCGGAAATCCTGATTAAAGACGGCTTCAAAGTGCTGCCTTATTGCACCGAAGACCTGATTGCCGGCCGCCGCCTGCTTGACGCAGGCTGTCAGGCGTTGATGCCGTGGGCGGCGCCGATTGGCACAGGCTTGGGCGCGGTTCACGCCTATGCGCTGAAAGTCCTGCGCGAACGCCTGCCCGACACGCCGCTGATTATCGACGCGGGCTTGGGTTTGCCCTCGCAGGCGGCGCAAGTGATGGAATGGGGTTTTGACGGCGTATTGCTGAACACCGCCGTTTCCCGCAGCGGCGACCCCGTCAACATGGCGCTCGCCTTCGCGCTCGCCGTCGAATCCGGACGGCTGGCATTTGAGGCCGAACCGGTCGAAGCGCGCACCAAAGCTCAAGCCAGTACGCCGACCGTGGGGCAGCCGTTTTGGCATTCGGCGGAGTATTGATAAATAACATATTGAGGGTATGTAAAAAGGTCGTCTGAAATTTCAGACGACCTTTTTTACGGCAATGTCTAACGGTATGGATGTATAGTGGATTAAATTTAAATCAGGACAAGGCGACGAAGCCGCAGACAGTACAGATAGTACGGCAAGGCGAGGCAACGCCGTACTGGTTTAAAGTTAATCCACTATAGAAAGACAGCAAAACTCATATTTCAGTAAAAAGGTCGTCTGAAAATGAACAAACCAAGCGGTATTCACACATTTTCAGACGACCTCCTGCACATTCCGGAATCATTTTCATCTCAATACGGTATAATCCCTCCATCTGCTTTGTACTGCATCATCAAACGATTATGGACAACATGCAAAACCAACCGCCAATTCCGCCGCGAAATTCGTTGCGCCGCAACAGCATCTACCTGCTGCCCAACTCCTTTACCATCGCCGCGTTGTTCTGCGCCTTTTTCGCCATCACCCAATCCATGCACGGGCGTTATGAGACGGCAGCGATTGCAGTATTCCTCTCCATGCTGCTCGACGGCATGGACGGTCGCGTGGCGCGGCTGACCAATAGCCAAAGCGCGTTCGGCGAACAGCTGGACAGTCTTGCCGACATGGTCAGTTTCGGCGTCGCGCCCGCCTTGATTGCCTATAAATGGCAGCTTTGGCAGTTTGGCAAAATCGGTTATTCCGTCGCCTTCATCTACTGCGCCTGCGCCGCCCTGCGCCTCGCCCTCTTCAACACACTCATCGGCAAAGTCGATAAACGCTGGTTCATCGGCGTTCCCAGTCCGACCGCTGCCGCGTTGATTGTCGGCCTGATTTGGGTCAACCACAGCATCGAACGCTTCCCCGGCGTACATTGGTGGGCTTTGGGCATCACGCTTTTCGCCGGCATCTCCATGATCGTCCAAATCCCGTTTTGGAGCTTTAAAGAAATCAATATCCGCCGCCAAGTCCCGTTTATGGGCATGGTGCTTGCCGTATTGGTATTGCTACTCATCAACTGGAAACCTTCGCTTGTACTTTTCCTGTTTTTCCTGGGTTACAGCCTCTCCGGCTACATCATGGCAGTATGGCGTTGGTTGAAAAAACGCCGTAAAACAAAAAAGGTCGCCTGAAAAATGTGGACTTGGGACATCATCTTCTCCCTGCTCGCCGTCGGAAGCGCTGCGGGTTTTATTGCAGGATTATTCGGCGTAGGCGGCGGCACATTGATTGTGCCCGTCGTCTTGTGGACGCTGCAACTGCAAGGCATCAGCGGTCATCCCTACGCCCAACATCTCGCCATCGGCACATCCTTCGCCGTGATGGTGTTCACCACATTCTCCAGTATGTACGCCCAGCATAAAAAAAGAGCCATCGACTGGCAGACCGTCCGCCGCATGACCCCCTCCATGATATTCGGCGTACTCATCGGCGCGGTTACCGCCAAATACATGCCTACCCGCGCCCTGCAAATCTTCTTTATCGCATTCCTGACCCTTATCGCCCTCAAAACCCTAGCCGACTCCAAACCCAAAGCCTCGCGCCACCTGCCCGCCCTACCCGGCCTGAGCGCGGTTGGCACATTGTTCGGCGCAGCTTCGAGCTGGGTCGGCATCGGCGGTGGCTCGCTGTCCGTCCCCTTCCTGATGTATTGCAACTTCCCTGCCCACCGCGCCATCGGCACATCCTCCGGCCTCGCCTGGCCGATTGCGCTTGCAGGCACAATCGGTTATCTCGTTACCGGCTGGAACATCCCCAACCTCCCCCATGGCTCCGGCGGCTTCCTCTATCTACCCGCAGTCGCCATCCTGAGCATCGCGACCATGATTTTTGCCCCGCTCGGTGTCAAAACCGCGCACAAACTCCCCGCCCGCCAGCTCAAAATCTCCTTCGGCATCATGCTGCTGCTGATTGCCATAAAAATGGCTTGGAACCTTGTCCGTTGAATTTTCCCAAACGCTGCCATCATTAAAAGGTCGTCTGAAAACGGGCATGGCAGGTTACGCCGAAACCACCCACATTTTTTTCAGACGACCTTTCACCTTAGCCCTGTTTCAACACCCCAAATTCTTTTAAAATACCGCCTGATTTGAATTTAACCGAGAGACCGAACTTCATGAACCTACATCAAACCGTCGAACTCGAAGCCGCTGCCGCCTTTGCCGCCGCAGGCATCACCGACAGCCCCGTTGTCTTGCAGCCGACCAAAAACGCCGAACACGGCGATTTCCAAATCAACGGCGTGATGGGTGCGGCGAAAAAAGCCAAACAAAATCCGCGCGAATTGGCGCAAAAGGTTGCCGAAGCATTGGCGGGCAACGCCGTGATTGAAAGCGCGGAAGTGGCCGGCCCGGGCTTCATCAACCTGCGCCTGCGTCCCGAATTTCTCGCCCAAAACATTCATACAGCTTTAAACGACACGCGTTTCGGCGTGGCGAAAACCGACAAACCGCAAACCGTCGTCATCGACTATTCCTCGCCCAATCTGGCGAAGGAAATGCACGTCGGCCATCTGCGTTCCAGCATCATCGGCGACAGTATTTCGCGCGTGTTGGAATTTATGGGCAACACCGTCGTCCGCCAAAACCACGTCGGCGACTGGGGTACGCAGTTCGGCATGTTGGTCGCTTATTTGGTTGAGCAGCAAAAAGACAATGCCGCGTTTGAGCTGGCGGATTTGGAGCAGTTTTACCGCGCCGCCAAAGTGCGCTTTGACGAAGACCCCGCCTTTGCCGACACCGCGCGCGAATACGTTGTGAAGCTGCAAGGTGGCGATGAAACCGTGTTGGCGTTGTGGAAACAGTTTGTCGATATTTCGCTCTCGCACGCCCAAGCCGTTTACGACACGCTGGGCTTGAAACTGCGCCCTGAAGACGTGGCAGGCGAATCGAAGTACAACGACGATTTGCAGCCCGTGGTCGATGATTTGGTTCAAAAAGGTCTGGCGGTCGAAGACGACGGCGCGAAAGTCGTGTTCTTGGACGAGTTCAAAAACAAAGAAGGCGAACCCGCCGCATTTATCGTGCAAAAACAAGGTGGCGGCTTCCTCTACGCCTCCACCGATTTGGCATGCCTGCGCTACCGCATAGGTCGTCTGAAAGCCGACCGCCTGATCTACGTCGTCGACCACCGCCAAGCCCTGCACTTCGAACAACTTTTCACCACTTCCCGCAAAGCAGGCTATCTGCCGGAAGATGCAAAAGCCGAGTTTATCGGATTCGGCACCATGATGGGCAAAGACGGCAAACCATTCAAAACACGCAGCGGCGATACCGTAAAACTGGTTGACCTTCTGACCGAAGCCGTCGAACGCGCCACTGCTTTAGTGAAAGAGAAAAATCCCGAATTGGGCGCAGACGAAGCCGCGAAAATAGGCAAAACCGTCGGCATCGGCGCGGTCAAATACGCCGACTTGAGCAAAAACCGCACCAGCGATTATGTGTTCGACTGGGACGCCATGCTCTCGTTTGAAGGCAACACCGCCCCCTACCTGCAATACGCTTACACCCGCGTACAAAGCGTATTCCGCAAAGCCGGCGAATGGGACGTGACCGCGCCAACCGTTTTGACCGAACCGCTGGAAAAACAGCTTGCCGCCGAGCTGCTGAAATTCGAAGACGTGCTGCAAAGCGTGGCAGACACGGCATATCCGCACTACCTCGCCGCCTACCTCTACCAAACCGCCACCCTGTTCAGCCGCTTCTACGAAGCCTGCCCGATTCTGAAATCAGAAGGCGCAACCCGCAACAGCCGCCTGCAACTGGCGAAACTCACCGGCGACACGCTGAAACAAGGCTTGGATTTGCTGGGCATTGATGTGTTGGATGTGATGTAAGTCATTCCCCATAAGCAAAGGTCGTCTGAAAACGGATTTTCAGACGACCTTTGTCTATGTATAGTGGATTAAATTTAAATCAGGACAAGGCGACGAAGCCGCAGACAGTACAGATAGTACGGCAAGGCGAGGCAACGCCGTACTGGTTTAAAGTTAATCCACTATAATGAATAATGGTGATTCTAAAAAATAGGATAACCCTCTGCCGCCATTTCCATCTATGGGAACAGCCGCGGTTAACCGTTTTCTATTTCGGCATTACATTAAGATTAATCCCCCAGCGCCGCCACCATCACCGCTTTAATCGTGTGCATCCGATTTTCCGCTTGGTCGAACACGATGCTGGCTGGGCTTTCAAATACTTCTTCCGTTACTTCCACGCCGTTTAAGCCGAAGGTTTCGTAAATCCATTCGCCGACTTTGGTTTCGCGGTTGTGGAAAGCGGGCAGGCAGTGCATGAATTTGACCTGCGGGTTGCCCGATGCCGCCATCAGCTCGGGGGTAACGCGGTAATCTTTCAATAAATCAATGCGTTCCTGCCACGCCTCTTTCGGCTCGCCCATGCTGACCCACACGTCGGTATGGATGAAGTCTGCGCCCTTGACAGCTTCTTCCGCGCTTTCGGTGAGCAAAATCTTTCCGCCGGTTTCTTCGGCGACGGCGCGTGCGCGGGCGACGATGTTTTCAGACGGCCACAAGGTTTTCGGTGCGCCGATACGCACGTCCATACCGAGCTTCGCGCCCAACACCAGCAGCGAATTTGCCATGTTGTAACGCGCGTCGCCGACGTAGGCAAACGCGGTTTGGTTCAAAGGTTTGGCGCTGTGTTCGCGCATGGTCAGCGCGTCGGCGAGCATTTGGGTGGGGTGGAACTCGTTGGTCAGACCGTTGAACACGGGCACGCCGGCGTATTTCGCCAATTCTTCGACCACGTCCTGCCCAAAGCCGCGATATTCGATGCCGTCGTACATCCTGCCTAAAACGCGGGCAGTGTCTTTGATGCTTTCCTTATGCCCGATTTGGCTGGCGGACGGCTCCAGATAAGTCACCCCAGCCCCTTGGTCGCGCGCGGCGACTTCAAACGCGCAGCGGGTGCGGGTCGATGTTTTTTCAAAAATCAGGGCGATGTTCTTCCCTTTCATCCGCTGCACTTCGTGCCCTGCCTTTTTGGCGGCTTTCAACTCGGCGGCAAGGTCGAGGTAGGCGGTGATTTCTTCGGTCGTAAAGTCTAAAAGTTTCAGGAAATGGCGGTTTTTCAGGTTCATATTCGTATTTCTCCTTTCCGGCAGGTCGGGCATTGATGAACAATCTGCCGCTGCTCTATTTTAGTCAGGTCGGATTTTCGAATCCGGTAATTTCAATCGGTGTTGTCTACCTCAAAATCAAAACAAGGTCGTCTGAACTTCGCCGCGTTCCAAAGCAAGCAGCGACTGTTTGCGGTTCAGGCCGCCTGCGTAGCCGGTCAGCTTGCCGTCGCTGCCGATGACGCGGTGGCAGGGAATCAGAATGGACACTTTGTTCTGCCCGTTGGCGGCGGCAACGGCGCGGACAGCTTTAGGATTGCCCAAACGCTGCGCCTGCTCCTTGTAGCTGCGCGTTTCGCCGTAGGGAATCGTCAGCAGCTCATCCCATGCCTGCTTTTGAAATTCAGTGCCAATCTGCTCCAAAGGCGTGGCAAAGGTTTTCAGACGACCCTTGAAGTATAAGTCCAATTCCTGCCGCAGAAGTTGCGTTCGCTCATCTTCCCGAAACACAAACCGTCCGCGCAAGGCTTTTTGGACGGCGGTAATTTCCTGCTCCATATGCTTCTGCCCGACAAACTCCAGCAAACACAAGCCTTTACCGCCGAACACCGCCAGAATCTCACCCAAAGGCGTAGCAATGGCGGCGGCGGTCAGTTCGTTCGAGCTATCAGGGTAACGCGCCTCCAACAAACGGATGGCGCGGCGGATACGGACATATTCTTCAGGCGCGCAACCGATACGGTCGATAAAATCCTGCTCGAACTGCTTGGCCTCGTGTTCCGTCAGATTGGGATACGGCATGACTTCACACTCAAAAACTTGGGTTTCGATCCAATGGCGGATTTCATCCCATTTTGACGGCAGATTGTTTAAGGAAGGCAGGGTAATCATTCGTTTGCTCCGTATCTCTATCATGGATTTGACGGCAAAATCCCCAATTTTTGCCATTCCCGCACGCCGGCGCAGGAACGGGCTATGACGTAAATCTTGAGGTTTGGGTTGCGGCAATTCCTAAATATTCGATATTTCTTAAGCCTCAGGGAAAGGAATTAAAGATTTCAGACGACCTTGCAAATTTAAGTTTGACGTGCGTTCGAAATAAGGCAGTTGATGCGAAGCCAAATTCCGTCGGCGTACCTGCAACTTGACTCCCTCCTCTGTGGAGGAGGGTCGGAGAGGGGGTAAAACGGGGCAGATACAGACAATATTTCCGTTGCCACCCTAATGCCCTCTCCCTAACCCTCTCCCACGGGAGAGGGAATGGATTGCCGTTCAAATAAATCGTTCTACATAAAAATCAATGTGTTATCTCAAACTCACGTTAGGTCTAATCAAATTGTCGGACATCCATATCCGACAGCCCATTTTCTTTTCAGACGGCCTTTTCAGCCAACAACCGCGCCAATATCCCCTCATACACCGCCGACAGCTTCGGAATATCGTCCAGCCGCACGTTTTCGTTGATTTGGTGGATGGTGGCATTGGACGGGCCTAATTCGATGAGTTCTTTCGCAATGGCTTTAATGAAGCGTCCGTCCGAAGTGCCGCCGGTGGTGGACAATTCGGTCTCTACGCCGCAGGTTTCGGCGATGGCTGCGCGTGCCACGTCGGTCAGTTTGCCTGCATGGGTCAGAAAGGGCTGCCCCGAACACGACCACTGCAAATCGTATTGCACGCCGTGTTTGTCCAAAATGGCGTGGACGCGTTGTTTCAGCCCTGCTTCGGTGGACTCGGTGGAGAAGCGGAAATTGAATTTGACGTTCAGCTCGCCCGGAATGACGTTGGTCGCGCCTGTGCCGCCGTTGATATTGGAAATTTGAAAGCTGGTCGGCGGGAAGTATTCGTTGCCTTCATCCCAGATTTCCTGCGTCAGCTCTAACAAGGCAGGGGCAAAAGTGTGGGCGGGATTGATTGCCAAATGCGGATAAGCAATATGTCCTTGCTTGCCTTTGACGGTCAGGTTGCCCGACAGCGAGCCGCGCCGGCCGTTTTTAATCATATCGCCCAATTTGTCCACGGCGGTCGGTTCGCCGACGATGCAGTAGTCGATCAACTCGTCGCGCGCTTTCAATATATCAACGACTTTGGTCGTGCCGTCCAACGCGTCGCCCTCTTCGTCGGAAGTAATCAAGAGTGCAATGCTGCCTTGATGGTCGGGATGTTCGGCAACGAAGCGTTCGCAGGCGGTAACGAAGCAGGCGATGCTGGTTTTCATGTCCGCCGCGCCGCGCCCGTATAATCTTCCGTCGCGCTCGGTCGGCTCGAACGGGGGCGAATCCCATTTTTCAACAGGGCCTGTCGGCACGACGTCGGTATGCCCTGCAAAACAGATGACGGGAGCTTTCGTGCCGCGTCGCAACCAGATGTTTTTGGTGTCGCCGAAATGAAGTTCTTCAGCCGCAAAACCGATTTTATGCAGGCGTTCGGCAAGCAGTTTTTGGCAATCTCGGTCGTCGGGGGTAACGGACGGGCGGGAAATCAATGCTTTGGCGAGTTCTAGGGATTGGGTTTCGGTCATTTTTGAGTTTTCTTGTTGATTGTGAATATTTGGAACAGGTCGTCTGAAAATCAGTTTCGGGTTTCAGACGACCTTTTTATAACATAGGAGTGAATTTCTTTGAATAACACATAAATTAGCTATTCAATCTCAAGACCAATAAATTAATTTACTTATCAAGTTAATTGTTTAATTGCTCTTTAAATTTCTTTGCTCGCTCTAAAAGAGAAGAATATGCTTGATTGCCTTGTAAATTATTTAAGACAATATCACACATCTCTTTTATTGAACCAAAATCCCGCAAGCTAACAAATAAATCTATTTGATCATTAAATGATTTTTCCACTTCCAATACAATATTAGGATTGACTTCTTTGGAAAATTGAATCACAAACCCCCTAAATTCCGAAACTGACTCACTCAACTTATTATTTTCAGCTAAAATAAAAATCAACAAATTAAGAATCCTAGAAAGAAAAACTTGTATCTCGAATGGGTTTTTATCATCTCTATACTTAAAATTGATTTCATGAGCAATTTTTTCTAACTTAACTAAATAACCTGAATCTGCATCTTTCCATAAGGCAATCATATAATTGTAACAACCTCTTACAATAGCAAGCTTTATTTCCCCATTATCGTCATCAATATAATTACTGAAAAATTTTTCATATCCGACCACAGCTTCTTTATAACGATTCAATGTTAACAGTAAAGATAGTTTATTAATATAGCTCTTTACGCGCAGAAATTTAACATTAAAATCTACATCTTGCTTGTATTCATCTATGACTTTATTATATTGTTCAATAGCTGGATCAAACTCACCTCTACCAGCCATAAGAACACCTTTATTATAATAAGCATTAGCCATATAAAACCTCTTCTTTGAGCAATCAGAATTTATATCATCCTTATGCAGGATAATATCATCATAAATTCTTAATGCTTCATCAATATCTCCTTTCTCTGAAAGTAATTTTGCCTGAATTAATTTATCGTGTACCTTAGTAAGAGATTTTTCAATTTTTATTTCTTCAGGATTAGTTTTGACCTCTATATCTTCATTTATCGAAAGAGAATTATAATTTTCAGTGAACAACTCCTTATCAATAGATAATTTATTATCAGTTGACTCATTCTGATTTTGCGTTGAGTCATAACTGCTTTCTATGATATTTATCTTTTCATCTTTTCTCTTCTGCTCCCATGAAGAGAAAAATAATTTCATTTGTTTTTCATAACCACTAAGTTTATTCTCATATTCTTTACTTATACCCTCTAACTTTTCCTTTGTTTCATTTATAAACTTTCTATTCCATAAATATCCAAAAAATGGAACAACAATAGAAATAAACCCTATCAAAATTGATAACATAGTCATATTTCTATCATTAGCACTCATACTTTTTTCATGAATTTCTAGGACAGACTTAAACTGCTCCACACTACGGGAATTTTTTTCAATTTCTTCAATTTTCTTTTTCAGCTCTGTATCTTCATTATCCAGTTTATTAACTCGATATTCAAAATACTTCTGCGTGTTTAAATCTAAAGTTTCGGCATATGTTAAACAACTAAATAAAACAATACAGCTTGAAAAAATCTTGATTAATTTTAATTTCATATTATTTAAATTAGCAATAATTTTAAAATTCATTAAAAATATATTCTTACATATTTTCAGACGGCTTCTGCCCTTTGCGTTCTGCTTTTCTGGCTTCGCGCACGGCTTTGAGTTCGGCTTCTTTTTGGCGGGCTTTTTTGAGCCATGTTTCCCATTGGTTCGGCGTTTCGAGGGTGATTCTGCCGATTTTGCCTTCGCGGAAGTCGGTGAGGATGTTCTCGGCGGCTTTTTGGTAGTTGACCCGTCCGCCGCTGAGGACTGCGCCGCGTTTTTTGGCTATCCACTCGAGCCATGAGTTGTCGTCCCAGTGGCTGCTGGGGTCTTTGTCGGCTTGGTAACGTTCTTGCAGCATGGGGAGGTAGTGGCGGCGGAGGTAGTCTAAGAGTTCGAGGGCGACTTCTTCTTCGTCCAGCGCGTTGCGTCCGACTGCGCCGCCGGCGGCGAGGTTGTAGCCGCCTTCTTCGACGATGATTTTCGGCCACAGCATTCCGGGGGTGTCGTAGAGCCAGAAGTCGTCGGCGAGGAAAAGGCGTTGTTCGGCTTTGGTGATGCCGGGTTCGTTGCCGGTTTTGGCGGATTTTTTGCCTATCATGCCGTTGATGAGGGTGGACTTGCCGACATTGGGGATGCCGCAGATGAGGACGCGCAAGGGTTTGTCTATGCCTTGGCGGTGGGGAATCATGGCGCGGCAGGCTTGGGTGATTTTGCCGTGTGCGCCGGTTTCTGAGGAGTCGAGGGCGATGGCGCGGGTGTCGGGGCGGCTGTTGTAGTGTTCGAGCCAGATTTTGGTGCGCTCGGGGTCGGCAAGGTCTTGTTTATTGAGGATTTTGAGTTTGGGTTTGCCTTTGGAAAGCTGGGCAAGCAGGGGGTTTTCGCTGGAGGCGGGCATTCGTGCGTCCAGCATTTCGATCACCATGTCGACGCTCTTGGTGCGTTCGGCGATGGCTTTTTTTGCTTTGTTCATGTGGCCGGGAAACCATTGGATTGCCATGTTTTGTTCTTTCTGTCTGATTTGCGGTGGGGTCGTCTGAAAAGCGGTTCGGCGGTATTTTCAGACGACCTGAGGTTTGTCCGTTTTCTGTGCAAAGGTCGTCTGAAAGCCTACGCGGTTTTTCAGACGACCTTTTTGTTTGGGGCGATAAGGTTTAGAGGTTGCCGCGTTCGTAGCGGTAGTAGCCGGCTTCGTCCATACATTGTTCAAGGGATTTGGATTCGCGTCCGTGTTTGGCGTCGTGTTGCGCTTGTGATTTGCAAACGTTGATTTGGCGGGAAACTTCGGATTCGCTTGCGCCGGTGCGGTGCCAGCGGTAGGCGGGGATTTCTGTGGCACAGGCGGCGAGTGTGCAGGCAAGTGCGAGGGTGAGGATGTGTTTCATGGGTTTCTCCTTTTATAGTGGATTAAATTTAAACCAGTACGGCGTTGCCTCGCCTTGCCGTAC
>ERZ773214.2104-NODE-2104-length-11031-cov-34.079719_pt1 | contig 11031 bp, 10 predicted proteins | sample MGYA00511238_ERZ773214 | MGnify/ENA primary metagenome ERZ773214 (study PRJEB29015, sample SAMEA2738157) | human oral metagenome | biome: human oral; feature: human-associated habitat; material: saliva | place: China | collected 2259 ...
CCAATGGAATGAAGAGGGAGAAGGCGTTCGAGGCACCTCTATGTGGACCAAGGAAAAGGGAGCTTCAGTGACCTATCAATTTGAAGGCACCAAAGCCTATGTGGTCGCAACTGTCGACCCTGGTCATGGGGAAATGGATGTCTATGTCGATGGCCAAAAGCTAGCGACCGTCAATACCCAAAGTCCAAGCCGCAAACGCAGCCAAAAGGTCTATGAAACACCGGACTTGGCAGCAGGATCCCACACCTTGACCTTGGTCAATAGCAAGGGAGATGCGATCGCAACGGAAGGGATTTATGCCCTCAATAATCAAGAAAAGGGGCTCTTTGAGTTTGCTCAGCCAACCCTAGCTGTTAAGAAAGGCGACCCAGCGCAAGTCGTTGTCAAGAGAAAAGGTGGCTCTAAAGGAAGTGCCAGTCTTAAATTGATCACAGAACCAGGAACAGGGGTTCATGGCAAGGTCTACAAAGATACCAACGTCACCCTTGAGTTCGCAGATGGCGAAACGGAAAAAACAGTCCAAGTCCCAACCCTTGATTTTGTTGGAAAAGCGAACGATGTCTATGACTTTAAGGTCAAATTGTTGCATCCAGATCAGGGAAGCCTGGTCGGTTTTATTCCAGATCTGACAGTCCAAGTGATGAACGAGGACTAGCTGCCAAAAAATCGCAAAGCAGTGGATGACCAAGAACCGAAAATGCATGATAGTGAAGGCTGGACAAAAACTGTCCAGCCTTCACTGTTTGATAGAAATAACTGTATGACGCAATGATTGAGTGCTCAAAGTACTGCTTTTGAGGTGGCAGATAGGGCTTGCGAAGCAAGTTTCCTAAGTTTATGTACACCTTCCAAGTTCCAAAGACGACCTATGGTGGCGGAAACAATATTTTCTTCATTCTCAATCTTCAACAGTCTCTCAGACTGTTGAAGTTATGTAGGGTGGGAAAATTGAAAAGGTTTTGGGAACTTTTTCAACCGTTTTCAATTTTAGGAGTTCTTTCCTACTCCCTTATTTTTCTCCTTTCCTTAAGAGATTCCTATTTCCATAGAGTCTTTGCTTTATTTACAGCCGTAAAAATTGTATAATAGTCAAATAAGGTCAATGATGAGAAGGAACACTCCAAGGCCATTATTTATGGGCCAAGAACAGAGCATTCATCTAGAAAAAAACAAGCCAGAAAGGAGCATCATGGCAAATAAGAACACATCTGATAGCATTGAAGCTTATATCAAGGCCTTGCTAGCTCAAGCTGGCATGGCAGTGCTCAAAAGAAGTGAGTTAGCCGATGTCTTTCAGGTCGTACCCAGTCAGATTAACTATGTTATCAAGACTCGCTTTACCGAGAGCCGAGGCTATATTGTAGAGAGCAAGCGCGGTGGTGGGGGCTATATCCGTATTGGCAAGGTCCAGTTTTCAGATCACCATCAGATGCTCCAAGACTTGGCAGCCAATATTGGAGAGACCATCAGCCAGCAGGTCTTCAATGATATCCTCCAGATGCTCTATGAAGAAAAATTATTGACAAAACGTGAGACTCAGCTCTTGCTTGCGACAACCTCCGATGAGGTCCTAGGTCGAGATGCTCTCATCCTACGAGCAACGATGCTGAAAAAAATCATTCAACAAGTAGATAGAAAAGGAAATACCGACTAGATGAACTATTCAACAGCACTGTTAGAAAGTATAGAAGCGGCCCAAATACTAGCAGGCCACTATCAGGGGCATACCTTAGATACTTGGCATCTCCTGACGGCTATGGCCAATAATCCCTATAGCGTGGCAGGTTCTGTACTGAACGATTATCCTATGCAGATCGATGAGTTTCAGGATGCAGCGGAGCATATTATAGGCCAAGCTTTTCAAAGCGACAATCGGTATGAAATCTTCCCATTTTCTTATCGGATGGAAGCCATTATGAAACACGCAAGAGAGATTGCCCAGGTCCTTCATGCCAAGACCTTGGGAACAGAGCATGTGCTCCTCTCTCTTCTAGCAGACCGTGGGACCTTGGCGAGCCAAGTCATGGAGTTTGCCGGCTTTGCCTTTACAGAGCAAGACAAGGGAGTTCCTATTGCCTCCCTTCGCAAGAATTTAGAAGAAAAAGCAGGCTGGGACAAGAATGATATCAAAGCCATCCGGAGTCTCTATCGGGCCCAAAACCCTAACCGACAAACCATGGGAAATATGATGGGCATGCCACCAAGCACCAGTGGAGGTCTTGAAGATTATACCCGTGATTTGACAGAAATGGCGCGTGCAGGCCAGCTCGAGCCTGTGATTGGTCGGGATGCAGAGATTTCACGCATGATCCAAATCCTCAGCCGCAAGACGAAGAACAATCCTGTATTGGTGGGAGAAGCAGGGGTCGGAAAAACCGCTCTTGCATTAGGTCTGGCCCAGCGGGTCGCTAGTGGCAATGTTCCAGCTGAAATCGCGCAAATGCGTGTCCTGGAATTGGATCTCATGAATGTGGTGGCAGGGACGCGCTTCCGTGGGGACTTCGAAGAACGGATGAACAATATCATCCAGGACATCGAAGAAGACGGTCACGTGATTCTCTTTATCGATGAACTGCATACCATTATGGGGTCAGGATCCGGCATTGATTCGACCTTAGACGCAGCCAATATTCTAAAACCAGCCCTGGCACGGGGAACCTTGCGTACAGTTGGAGCAACAACCCAAGATGAGTACCAAAAGCATATCGAAAAAGATGCAGCCCTCTCTCGGCGTTTTGCGAAAGTCACCATTGAAGAGCCAAGTGTTGCAGATAGCATCCAAATTCTCCAAGGTTTGAAAGAAACCTACCAGGACCACCATCATGTGACCATTACCGATGAAGCGATCGAAACAGCTGTCAAATATGCCCACCGCTATTTGACCAGCCGTCAATTGCCAGATTCAGCTATTGATCTCTTGGATGAAGCGGCAGCTACTGTACAAAACCGCGATTCCAACGGTCACGTAAAAGAAGAGTTGACCGCCTTAGACCGGGCCTTGATGGACGGCAAGTGGAAGAAAGCAGCCCAGCTCTTAGAAGTAGAGGCCGCTCCCATTGTCTACAAAAAAGAAGTCACTGACCAAGATGTCTTGGTGACCTTGAGCCAATTATCTGGTATTCCAACTCAAAAACTGACCCAAACCGATGCCAAGAAGTACCTAAACTTAGAAGCAGAATTGCACAAGCGCGTGATTGGTCAAGACCAAGCGGTATCTAGTATCAGTCGGGCTATTCGACGCAATCAATCAGGTATCCGTAGCAATAAACGTCCGATCGGTTCTTTCATGTTCCTAGGACCTACCGGTGTCGGAAAAACAGAGTTAGCCAAAGCTTTGGCGGAAGTTCTGTTTGATGATGAATCGGCCCTCATCCGTTTTGATATGAGTGAGTACATGGAAAAATTCGCGGCCAGCCGCCTCAACGGTGCCCCTCCAGGCTATGTGGGCTACGAAGAAGGAGGCGAGTTGACCGAGAAAGTCCGCAACAAACCATATTCAGTTCTCTTATTTGATGAGGTGGAAAAAGCCCATCCAGATATTTTCAATGTCCTTTTGCAAGTCTTGGATGACGGAGTCTTAACCGATAGCAAAGGCCGGAAGATTGACTTCTCCAATACCATTATCATCATGACCTCAAACCTGGGAGCAACAGCCCTTCGGGATGATAAGACAGTTGGCTTTGGGGCCAAAGATATCCGCTTTGACCAAGCCAATATGGAAAAACGCATGTTTGAAGAGTTGAAGAAGACCTATCGTCCAGAGTTTATCAACCGGATTGATGAAAAGGTGGTCTTCCATAGTCTCTCAAGCGAGGACATGCAGCAGGTGGTGAAAGTCATGGTCAAACCGCTCATCGCGACCTTGGCCGAACAAGGCATGACCCTCAAATTCCAGCCTTCAGCGCTCAAGTTGCTAGCAACCAAAGGCTACGATCCAGAAATGGGAGCTCGCCCACTGCGTCGTGTCTTGCAGACCGAAGTGGAAGATCAACTAGCAGAGCTATTGCTGAAAGGCCAAGCCCAAGAAGGGCAAACCATCAAGGTTGGAACGACAGCCGGAACGATCAAGTTCGAGATTGTCTAGGAGGATGTCATGACGCTTCAGCGATTAACCCGTATTTCGCTTTTGGCGGCCCTTTGTGTCGCTCTACGTCAGGCTTTTGCCCCTTTCCCAAATGTCCAACCTATTTCTGCTATCTTTTTTCTCTTGGTGATATTTGAAGGGTATAGCTTTACTTTTCTTGTGATGATGATCACCATGTTTGTCTCCGCCTTTTTCCTGGGGATGAGCCTGATTGTGTTCTTTCAGATTGTCGCCTTTGGCTGTTTGATGCTCATTTGGCGCATCAGTTACAAGTGGTTGCCCATTGTCCTTCAGATCCTTTTTGTGGGCCTACTGTCCTTTGCTTATGGGGTCTTGATCGATAGTGTTTATGCCTTGATGTACCATATTCCTTGGTGGACCTATGCTTTGGTCAATGGTTTTAGTTTTAACCTTGCCCATGCTCTGTCGACGATCATTTTCTATCCCATTATCTATCAAATCTTTAGGAGATTTTATGTTGAAAAAAACCATTTCTAGCTTGATGACCTTACTTGCAGCTCTTCTTTTAGCGAGTTGCGCTCCGTCTCATAGCACAAACAATCAAACAACTGCTTCTAGCACAGAAGTTGCCAAGAAAAACGAAATTTCGATTACGATTAGTGTGACGCCAGAAGGTCAGAAAGCGCAATCAAAAACCTTGAAAGTAGCAGAAGAGAGCAACCTTATGAAAGTGCTCAAAGACAACTACAAGATTGAAGAAAAAAATGGCCTGATCACCTCGATTGACGGTCACAGCCAAGATGAATCCAAAGGCCTTTACTGGATGTACAAGATCAATGGTGAAATGGCTCCAAAAGGTGCTGCTGAAACAACCGTTAAAAAAGGGGATAAGATCGAATTCTATCAAGAAGTGTATAAATAAGAAAAGCTGGACAGTTTGTCCGACTTATTTTCTGCTAAAGTGTAGGAACTTACCTAAAACTTCTTACAACTTTCACTTTTTTATTTGAGAAACTATTGACAGCCTCACACAGCAGTGTTACAATAGTGTTACAAAATATTACAAATATTACAAATAGAGGTTCTGTTATGAAAAACAAAAAAATCATTTCCTTAGCAGCCCTGGCCCTGACAGCTACTCTTTTCCTAGGAGCTTGTGGCGGGAATAAAGAAGAAAAAACTTCAGAAGCAAGCAGTTCAAAGACCAGTCAGGTTAAACAAACAAGTTCTTCTTCTAAGAAAAAAGTGATCACTAGTAAAGATCCGATTGCCTCTTCATCCTCTGATAGCAAATCAGAAGAAAGTCATACTGTTGGTAGCAAAAATAACCAAGCTGCAGCTAGTCAAACACCTGCTCCAGCTAAAGAAGCGACACCAGCAGCACCCGTAACAAAAGAAACAAAAGAAGTAGCCACTCCAGCAACACCAGCGAAAGCAAAATTGCCAAGTCTAGAAGACGGCCATGCCCAGGCTAAGAAGCAAGCTTCTGCGACGGAGAATGCCCAATACAAGGGAGTCTATTCTGTGGCAGCAGGGGATTTCTCTGCAGCAGCTGGGAATTGGTCTGACAAACGCGACACTGGAGTCACTATTGGCCAAGGTGGTCAAGTGACCATCCAACTTCCTGGGGGCCAACCCGTAGCCTATGGTATCAGCGCTTATAACTATACCTTGGATGATGGTCATTACCATGCTAATCTCTCAGCAGGCGATGGGTCTGCGGCGACTCTAGATATCGTAGTTGGAAAAGATGGCTCTGTATCTAGTGTGACGGTTCTTAAAGACGGTGTTAGCCACTCCCTCACTCGTGAATAAAATTCGAAAGATCTGAAAGGAGAAGCTTCTCTTTTCAGATCTTTTTTTGTTGATTTGAAGAAAAATATATTTTTTTATAAAAAACTACTGACAGATAGAAAATATAGTTTATAATAAAAACATAAAGGAAATCTATTTATAAAAAATTATAAAAAGGAGTTCATATGAAAAAAGAAAGAATTGCCCTGGTTTTTGGAACCTTTGCGCCTCTTCATCAAGGGCATATTGACCTGATCCAGCGGGCCAAGCGTCAGTGTGATCGCGTTCGTGTCATTGTATCTGGTTATGAAGGGGATCGTGGTGAAGAAGTGGGACTGACCTTACAAAAACGCTTCCGTTATATCCGTGAAGCCTTCTCAAATGATGAGTTGACCCAAGTCTATAAGTTAGATGAGACAGAACTTCCTCGTTATCCCTTGGGCTGGGAGCCTTGGTTACAGACAGCCCTAAACACCATCCAGTATCAAACAGAGACAGAAGAGTTGATCTTTTATGTAGGGGAGAAAGCCTACAAGGAAGAGTTGGAAGCTAGAGGGTTTGAAGTTCACTTAGAAGAGCGTCGCTTCGGGATCTCTGCTACCATGATCCGGGAAAATCCCAGCAAATACTGGAAATACATTGCCCAGCCCTTCCGTCGCCAGTTCACGAAAAAAGTCTTGATCATGGGGAGCGCCAGCAACGGGAAAACGACCCTTGCAAAGGACTTGGCTCGCTTTTACGATGCACCTGTTAGTCTTGAGTATGCCCGTGAATACCAGATCAAGAACAATGTGCGGGATGATGAACTCACGCCAAAAGATTACTATTACCTACTCTTAGGACAGTATGATCAAACCTCTAAGCTCATCGATAGTAGTGCCAATCGAGGCCTTATCATCGCAGATACCAATTCCCTGGTGACCAAGGGTTATTACGACTACTATATGGAAGTCGAAGGCCAAGATACCAGCATGACCGATACCTTCGACAACCTCTTTGTCAGTATTCTCTCCAAAGAAAAATGGGATTTGATCCTCTTTGTACAGCCGATCGGCTCTTATGTCAATGATGGTTTCCGAGATATGACCATGGCGGACGAAGAGATCCGCACCAGCTTTTCAAATTACCTAGACCAATTGCGCCAGCAATACCTAGGAAACATTCCGACCACTTTCCTCGCATCAGACTACCTCGGCAACTACGAAGAAGCCAAGAAGGTGATCGATGCCATTTACCAAGCCGACTAAGGAGCAGCTTATGAAAAACCTATCTGAAAAATTCACAACCTTTATCCAAGACTTTAAAAATGTTCACCAAGAAGCGAAAAAACAAGGCTTTGTCAATATTATGAAACTCCTGTGGAAGGACCTTTTTGTAGGACGCACAGCCTTTCAATGGATCTATCTCCTGCTTCTTTCCAGCGTTCCCTTCTTCTTAGAATGGACCAAAGCCCTCAAGAAGGAGGTGGCTTAGATGGCAAGTCTCTCAATTCCAGCAGGAATGACGGAGAAAGAGTATTTTGAGACGGTCGCTAGTGAAGCAGACTTTCTCAAGTGGTACAAGGAGCAAGACCTGCCGACTTATGAAACTCCAAGTGTCACAGCGGACATGGTAGCTTACTGTTTTGTTGAAGGCAAGCTCAAGCTCTTAGCCATTCGCCGCAAGGCCCACCCTTATCAACACCGCCTCGCCTTGGTGGGGGGCTTTGTGAACAAGGATGAAGATGCGACTCATGCCTGTATCCGAGAAGTCAAAGAAGAAGTTGGGCTCGATCTGCCAGTGAATAAGGTGGAGCAGCTCATGACAGTTTCCACCCCTGGGCGGGACCCCAGAGGCTGGGTCATTACCATCGCCCATCTGGTCTATCTGCCGGCAGAAGCAGTAGACTTAGCCCATGCAGGTGACGATGCCAAGGAAGTTGTTTTTCTCGATGTCGATTTCAAAAAGTCCCAGTGTTTGCTCGATGGAGAACCCTTAGCTGCTTCTGATTTTGCCTTTGACCACTACCAGATTATTCAAGAGTCGATCAAGCGGATTCAGGGGCGTCTGGACTGGAATCCAACCTTCCTCTATCTGTTAGAGGAGCCTTTCACCGTTTATGAAGCAACCGAGTTGGTCAATCTGATCAATCCTGGACGTCCCATCGTTAGCAATAACTTCCTCGTAAAATTCGGAGAATTCGTGGAAGAAGTGGGTGTCAAGCGAGTACCTAAGAAAAAACCACGCAAGACCTATCGCCTGAAACAGTAGATCGAGCGGGGTTCATTCTACCAGCCCTCCCTTACTTATAGTAACGGAAGGGCTTTTTCTGATTTTTCCTGCTCCACTTGTGTGCAAAGTGGTATAATAAAAATAATTGAAATCAAAAGGGATACGACTATGGAAGAAAAAATCATCTTACCACAAAATACACGACTGATGGGGGCTCTGCTTGGTTTTATCGGAGGGGGCCTTGATGTTTTTTGCCACATGCACTACCGGAGTTTGGTCGCGACCCAAACGGGGAACCTCCTGCTTCTCATCGCTGATTGGCACGATCCCCGTGTCGAAAATACCATCATGCGTTTTTCATCTATTTTATTTTTCTCGATCGGCTTTGTGGTTGCCCTCCATATCAGAGAGTATCGCAAGACAGCCTTTTGGCGGACCAAGATGTTGATTCCTTTGTTTGTGGTGACACTCCTGATTCCCTTGGTGTCTGTCATACCACCTGTAGAAGTTCCCTTTATTGCTTTTGGGACAGGGATGATGATGTTGACCTTTACAGGAAGCTTGATTGAAACCCATCCTTACGTGATCTTTATGACTTCCGGAAATTACCGCAAGATGCTGACGGCCTTGTACCGAATCACTCGAGGAAAGGGAGATTTGGACGAGTATCGCAGACAAGCGATGAATTACGGGATTGTCGTTGGAAGCTTTATTGCGGGAGCTATTAGCGTAGCCATTCTCATGCATTTCATTCACCAATGGGCCATCTGGCTGATCACAGCCAACCTCTTTTTGATCATGACCTACTACACCGCCAGAGTTAAACAACTCGGCCTGCAAACAGACAATCTATAAAAAGAGGCTGGGACAAAAGTCCTAGCCTCTCAATTATTTTTGGATTGTCGAGCAAGACGCAGTGGTTGAGTGGGCTCTACTACGCTGATTTCATCAGCTTTTACAGCCCTACTCAACTGTGCGGAGGTGGGACGACGAAATCGAATTCTAACGAATTACCGATTTCTGTCCCACTCTCGCTTCGTTTCAAATTTCCTCTAAATCCTGAACGATCCGCTCAAAGGCTGCTTCTAGAGAATCTTCGTTCCTAAAGAACGATTCCTCTTCCCAGCCTAAGAAGTCTCGGTCTTTCCACCAGCGCCTCATGTCGGCCGGGGTGAATTCTTCTTGCTTGGCTCTGGTCTGATGGCGGCGGATGGTTTCTTCAAAAGTCAAATCGTAGTAATAGGCTAGAGTCTGAGAATTAAACAAATTCCGTAGTCGTTTCAGCATTTCTCCATAGATATCGGTCTCATAGAAACCTTCTACCAAGACCAGCAAGTCATGCTCGTAACCAAAACGAGCTAGGCTTTCTGTCAAATCAATAGATAGGTTGCCCGGCTCGACTTTTTCCTTGAGCATATCCCGTCTAACTGTGTCCTGCGCGATCAAAAGAGTCCCTCGACCATAGTGTGCCTGCAGTTTCTTAGCCAGACTCGACTTGCCAGAGCCAGAATTGCCACGAATGATGACTAACTTGGCCATTTATTCGCCTAGAATCAAGCGGGTATGCTCGCGTTTAATGCAGCGATCCATGACGATATCTTCGTGACCAGCTGCTCGCAAAATCTGCTCAGCTTCTTCATTTTCCAAGCCCAATTGAGCCCAGAAAATCTTGGCGTCTGCTTCCAGAAAATCACGCGCCACATCTGGCAAAAACTCGCTACGACGGTAAACATCGACAATATCCACTGGGAAAGGAATGTCTTTGAGACTGGCATAAACCGTTTCACCAAAAATCTGACTGCCCGCTGCTCGCGGATTGACTGGAATAATACGATAGCCTCGCGCTTGTATTTCCTTGGACACACGGTTACTGGTTGTTTCCTCACGATCTGACAGACCGACAACAGCAATCACCTTGCTGGTTTCTAAATAGCGCTTGACAACGCCGTCACTGGGATTTTGAAAATGGTAAGTCATAAGCTTCCTCCTGTTTTATATATAATTTTTAACTTTTTAACAATGATATCTTAGCTGAATACGGTACAAAAAAGATGCTTTCCCTCGCATTCATCGAATGCTGAGTCAGCTTTCTTTTTTCACTTTGTGTTTTACGCCCTTGATATTTTACTTCGCCTCGTACCAAGTTTGGCCGGCATTTTCATCAGCTACTAGTGGAACGGCCAGCTCAATCGCAGATTCCATGGTTTCTTTGACCAGTTGGCGGACGGCTGTTAGCTCGTCATTTGGCACTTCCAACACGATTTCATCATGCACCTGCAAGAGCATGCGAGACTTGAAATTCTTCTCTGTCAGAGCTCGGTCCAGATTAATCATAGCCACCTTGAGAATGTCTGCGGCCGAGCCTTGGATTGGGCTGTTAATGGCTGTGCGCTCCGCAAAATTTCGGATGTTAAAATTGCGGGAATTGATATCCGGCAAGGAGCGACGACGATGGTAAATGGTCTCTACATAGCCCTTATCACGCGCTTCGCGGACAATCGTTTCCATATAATTCTTGATACCAGGGAAGCGCTCAAAATAAGTCTCAATGTAGTCCTTGGCAGCCTTGCGGGAAATTCCCAAATTATTGGCCAGTCCGAAGTCAGAAATTCCATAGACGACTCCGAAGTTGACAGCCTTGGCATTACGGCGGTCATTAGGTGTCACATCCTCTGCCTTTTCGATGCCAAAGACCCGCATGGCTGTAGCCGTATGAATGTCTTCTCCGTGCTGAAAGGCAGCAATCAGATGCTCATCCTGCGAAATGTGAGCCAACACCCGCAGCTCAATCTGGGAATAATCCGAGCTGAGTAGTACGCTGTCTGCCCATTCCGGCACAAAGGCCTTGCGAATGAGGCGCCCCTGCTCCAAACGAACGGGGATATTCTGCAGGTTCGGATCAACCGAGGACAAGCGGCCCGTCTGAGTCAAATCCTGAACATAGCGAGTGTGAATCTTACCGTCAGCCGCAATCGCCTCCT
>ERZ773214.2110-NODE-2110-length-11018-cov-101.313600_pt1 | contig 11018 bp, 5 predicted proteins | sample MGYA00511238_ERZ773214 | MGnify/ENA primary metagenome ERZ773214 (study PRJEB29015, sample SAMEA2738157) | human oral metagenome | biome: human oral; feature: human-associated habitat; material: saliva | place: China | collected 2259 ...
CCAGCTACACCGACCCCAAGCGCTGGGTCAATGTGGGTTGGCAGAACTAAAGCCACAGGTTAATTTTCTGGATTCCCATTCGGTAGTTTCTGAATTTTCGGAGGCGCCGGCATAAGGCTCCAGAAGGGTAAAGTCCCGCGGTATTCCGCCTCAGAGGCGGGGTGCTGCGGGACTTTTCTCTGTTTTTGACGGGTGGTTCTGTAACGGGGTGGTTTCGGGAATTAACTGAAATATTTTCCCTGAAACGGTGAACTGGGTCATAGTGCGTGGGAAATGTGTGTATACTATTGCCAATGCAAAATGTGTGTGCTGTCACAAAGGTGTGCGGGTTGTGTTCCCCCGCGTACAGCAAAGCAGCATCCCACCTAACTGAGGAAAACTAATGACCACTTTCACTCTCAACCGTCGTACCCTGCTCACCGGCACCGTCGCCCTGGGCACCGTCGGCCTGCTCGCAGCCTGCGGCGGTAACTCCTCCAAGAACGAGAACAGCGCTCTCTCCGCTGGTGACGACCTGTCCAAGGCAGTCTCCTACAACGAGAAGGACCGCTCCGCCCTCAAGGACGGCGGCGAGCTGCGACTGAGCGCAGACGGCATCGGCCCGAACTTCAACATCCTCAACACCAACGGCTACACCGCAGGTAACCTGAACATTCAGGCGGCAATTAACTCCTCATTCACCGGCGGCTACTACGCTGACTTCCGCGGCGAAGGCCACATGAACGAGGACTACGTCACCGAATACAAGGCGCAGACCGTTGACGGCGTGCAGACCGTCACCTTCAAGATCAACCCGAAGGCAGTCTTCAACGACGGCACTCCCATCGACGTGAACGCCGTCAAGAGCTACCAGACCATCTACACTGCCGCGGCATCCGGTTCGGACTACCAGATTACCCCTTCACCCATCTGGGAACAGGTCGCAAGTGTCGAGGCAGTGGACGGCGATACCCGCCACGTGAAGGTCACGATGTCCAAGCCCTGGTACCCCATCGAAGGTAGCTTCACCTCCTTCCTGCACCCGGCATTCGTCGACGTCGCATTCTTCAACGACGGCATGAACGGCAAGCCCCTGGACAAGTACTGGGCAGGACCCTTCAAGGTCAGCGAATGGGATGCCTCCGGCAAGGTCCTCACCGTTGTCCGCAACGAGAAGTGGTGGGGCACCAAGCCTCTGCTCGAGCGCATCACCTGGCGTGAAATGAGCTCCCAGGCAGAGCAGGCAGCATTCAAGAACAACGAAATCGACTACGCTGACGCAAGCACCCTCAGCTCCTACAACGAGCTCTCCACCGTCGCCAACGTCGACATCCGCAAGGGTAGCGCACTGGCCGTGGGCAACTACGAAATCAACCCCGAAAAGATGCCCCTGCCCGTACGCCGCGCATTCGTTGCAGCCCTGAACCGTGACCAGCTGCTCAAGCTGCGCTACGAGAAGCTCGGCTGGAAGGAAAACCTGCCCGGCTCCATGTGCATGCTGCCCATGCAGGAAGGCTACCAGGACAACTACCCGACCAAGCTCGGCAAGGACGTCGCCACCAAGATCCTCGAAGATGCAGGCTACACCAAGAACGGCGACTACTACGAGAAGGACGGCGTTAAGGCTTCCTACCCGGTGACCACCTTCGGTACCGACCCGGTCGTCAGCTCCACCGCACAGTTCCTCACCCAGCAGATGAAGGAAATCGGTATCGAGCTGAGCATCGACAACCACGGTGCATCCGAAATGGCAAGCATCATCTCCGCGAAGAACTTCACCATCAAGAGCGGCGGTTACGGCATCACCACCTCCCCGGTGGATGCAGCGAACTACTTCTACATCTCCGAGACCAACAACGGTCACGGTAAGGAACTGGACTCGCTGGCAGCAACCATGATGTCCACCGAGGACCCGAAGGAACAGCTCAAGATCATGAACGAGCTGGAGAAGCGTCACCTGGACGAGGTCGCAATCTACGTCCCGACCAACAACGGCCCCAACTTCAAGGCATGCCGTAAGGGTCTGGCGAACTACGGCCCCATGCTCTTCGGTCTGCCCTACTACAACCCGAACGTATGGATCAACGTCGGTTGGGAAAAGTAAAAATCTTAAGCGCTGAGCACAGCTCACACGCCCTATAAGGGCAAAAGCGCTACTGCGGCGTGTTACAAAAGGATTAAAACCTTCTGTAGCACGCCGCTTTTCCATGCCCTAGAGAGCAGCAAGGATATACTTAAAAACAAATGTGGGCATTCTGCCCACCCCGGCAGAGACTGTCCTCCCGCCGGGTTGGAGCGCTGGCTACGCACCGTTCGCGTACTGCCTCCACAACACTGCGAATACTCTAGGAGAAATTCCATGAAGAGCATGTCTGTCTCTCGCCGTACCCTCCTGACCGGCACCGTTGCCCTCGGCACCGTTGGTCTGCTGGCTGCCTGCGGCAGCTCCAAGGAAAAGGTTGGCGGTAGCGCCGCTAACAATGCTGAAGATATTCTGAAGAACCTTCAGGTCAACAAGCAGGACCGTTCCTCTCTCAAGCAGGGCGGCACCCTGACCCTCGCGGCTACCGCCCTGGGCCCGAACTTCAACCTGCAGACCCAGAGCGGCTACACCTCCAGCAACCTGGACGCACTGGCACCCTGCAACATCCCCGCAGTCATGGGTTTCTACACCATGAGCCCCGAAGGCGAAGGTACCCTCAACCCCGAGTTCTGCACCGAGCACAAGACCGAGACCGTCGATGGCGTGCAGACCGCGACCTTCAAGATCAACCCCAAGGCTGCCTTCAATGACGGCACCCCCATGGACGTGAACGCTGTTCGCGCCGTGTGGAAGGTCTACCGCGCAACCACCGACAACCCCTACCACATCACCGACAACACCATGTGGCAGCAGGTTGAGAGCATCGAGGCTGTGGACGGCGACAACTTCCACGTCAAGGTCACCATGAAGGCTCCGTATTACCCCTCCGAAGGTCTGTGCGCCTTCGCAATCCACCCCGCACTGGAAGACGTCAACCTCTTCAACGAAGGCTTCGTTGACAAGCCCCTCGACCAGTACTGGGCAGGTCCCTTCAAGGTTGGCGAGTGGAACTCCTCCCAGAAGGTTCTCACCCTGGTCAAGAACGACAAGTGGTGGGGCGAGAAGCCGGTGCTGGACCGCATCATCTGGCGTCAGATGGACTCCGAAGCAATCCGTGCAAGCTTCAAGAACGGCGAACTGGACGCGTTCACCTTTGTGGGTGCAACCAGCTACAACGCTGTGAAGGGCCAGGCAGGCACCGAGATTCGCCAGAGCCAGAACACCAACGTTAACATCATTCAGCTGAACCCCAAGCGCATCGAGGACCTGGCACTGCGCCGCGCAATCCTTGCTTCTGTGGACCGCGAGCAGATCGCTAAGGCATACTTCTCGCAGCTCGGCTGGACCGAGCCGCTGCCCGGCTCCATCATCGCAATGCCGTTCCAGAAGGGTTACCAGAACAACTACGCTGGTGACACCGGTGCACAGGCAGCTGGCAAGATTCTGGAGGCCGCAGGCTACTCCAAGTCCGGCGACTACTACGCTAAGGACGGCAAGGTTGCTGGCTTCGCCCTGACCTCCTTCGGTTCCGAGGCTGTCTACCAGGCGGTCTACCAGATTCTGGAGCAGCAGCTGAAGTCCGCAGGTATCCGCCTGAGCGCTGACAACCAGCCGCAGTCGAACTCCAACTCCGTGCTTGGTCAGAAGAGCTACGAGGCAATCTTCACCGGTTGGGGCGTTCTGCCCGATCTGGCTTCCTCGGCACCCTACTTCTTCACCACCGAGGTGTTCGGAGTCGGTGACCCCGAGGTCGATAAGCTCATCGAGAAGCTGCAGAACACCGAGAAGGAAGACGAGCGCATCAAGATCGCTAACGAGTCGGAGAAGCTCTACTACGAGAAGGTCGCAGTGTACCTGCCCTACGCAAACGGCCCGATGTACGCCGCTGTTAAGGCTAAGGTTGCGAACTATGGTCCGTCCCTGTTCAAGCAGAGCTACACCAGTGCTGATTACTGGGTCAACGTTGGCTGGCAGGAGTAGTACCGCTTGCGGTAACGCTCTAGCTGTCCTGTAGGACTCGAAATCCCGGGTACTCTCACGAGAGAGTGCCCGGGATTTTTCTGTTCCCCTTGTTCTGCGCCCTTTAGTGGGACACGTTAGCGGGATATGTAATTACAAAAACTGGGGGAGGGGAGTTCCCCCCTAACCGGTTGCTACCACTCGCCCAGGTACAGGGCACGCTCCTGCAGGTACCTCAACATCTTCGGGTTCTGCCGCAGGTAGAAGATGCGGTAAATGCCGCCTCCAACGACGATAAAGGCCAGCGGGAAACCCAAAATGACGAGCACACGGCTCATATTGGCGGACAGGTCAAAAGGATCACCGCTGGTCGCAACCAGCACAATCCAGAGAGAATAACCCACGCAGGCGAGCAGAGTGCCCCACATGCCGCGCACGAGCCAACTCACCAGCGTCACCGCGATGACCCACGCCAAAGCCAGCGTAAACTGGTGACGCTCCGCTTGAGCCCACGGAAGCGCCCCCACGTAAATAATGGCGGGGATACCCAGGTACCCGGGGATATTCAGCGAGGCAAGAATATTCACACAGAAATAGCCCAAGAAAATAGCACTCAACGACGAGGACAGGAACAGGTACAGGGGAATCACACCGTCACCGCTATAGACGGCGGTCGGGCCCGCGTACACGGTTTCAAACATGAGGGTCAGCGGAGTCATCATGTACTCAATCCAGACGACCAGTGCAAAAGCACCGAAAATGCCCAGAGCCTGCATCAGCGCAATCAACCGTGAACGCGCATCGTGAGGAATGGTGAAGCTCTGGCCCTTCGCCTTGACGCCGCAGAGATGAACGACAGCCACCATTGCCGCGATGCACAGCACCCAGCGCAAGAGGACCCCCGGCAACTCAGGAAGACCCCCATAAGCCCCCGTAGCGGGGTCACCCCACGCTCCGGGGAGCAGCGTAATGGCGTGAGTACCTTCGGGGAGGTGGGTGGAGGAAGCAAGCCGGTGCGGCTCGTAGATAACCCACCACAGAAGGCACGCGGGAATCAGCGCGGAGAGCTTACGCAACAGAACCGGGAACGGCGCGGACTCGTAGACGAGCGCCTCAAGATTGAGCCGGCGCATCAGCCGCCGAACAGGAGAAAGAGCGCGTAACTCTTCTTGCTGCTCTTCCCACACCCCAGTATCAGAAGACATCATCGTACTCCCTATCACTTGAGAACTTCCTTGTTGAGCTTATTATCACATTAGCAGAAATACCCCCCCGGCTAGTGGATACGCTCAAGCAAACCCTGCCCAAAGAATCGGTGCCCAAAGAATCGGTGCCCAAAGAACCAGCGCATAAGGAAGCAGTGCATAAGGGAAACAGCGCATAAAGAAAGGGGCCCCACCACAATGGTGGGGCCCCTTAGAGCCTTAGAAAGTGAACTACTTAGTGGTCACCTTCAGGACAGTGCTCAGGTTCTGGTGAGCAACGCCCGGCAGACCCTTAACCTCAGCGAACTTGCGGGTGTTGGTCACGATAACCGGGGTGATCAGCGGGTAACCCGCCTCCTTGATAACCTCAGGATCGAACTCAATCAGAGCGTCGCCAGCAGCAACAACGTCGCCCTTAGCAACCTTCACGCTGAAGCCCTTACCATCCAGGTTCACGGTATCCAGACCAACGTGAATCAGCAGCTCAATGCCGTTCTCCAGCTTCAGACCAACAGCGTGGCCCGAGGGGTAGGTTGCAGCAACCTTACCGGCAGCGGGAGCAACCACAGTGGTACCGGTCGGCTCAATAGCCACACCCTCGCCCAGCTTACCTGCAGCGAAAATCGGGTCCGGAACATCAGACAGAGCAACAGCAGTACCCTCAATCGGGGAGCGCAGCTCAATGACCTCACCAGCGGAAGCAGCGGGTGCAGCAGCCTCAGCAGCAACAGCGGTGGTCGCAGTAGCGGCAGCAGCCGGAGCAGCCTTAGCAGCAACAGCCTCAGCCTTGGGAGCGGACTCCTCAGCAGCCTCAGCCGCGCGCTGAGCAGCATGCTTCACAGCATCAGCCTTCGACTCGTAACCGAACAGCAGAATACCGGTCATAGCGCCGAAGAACGCAATAGCCAGACCAATCACGTACAGGTGAGAAGGCTGCATCGCCGGAATCGACAGCAGCGAAGTGAACGCGAACGCGTAGGACTTAACGCCCAGGAAGGAAATGGTAGCGCCACCAATAACAGCAGGAACCAGAATAATCGGAATCACGCGCTTGTAACGCAGCACAACACCGTACAGGGACGGCTCAGAAATACCACCGAGCAGACCGGACATCGACGCACCAACAGCGGTCTGGCGCAGCTCACGGTCGTGCTTAGCCTTAATAGCCACACCGGTCACAACACCGAACACAGCGAAGTTGTAAGCACCCATCGGGGACTGAATGAAGTCAGTACCCATGGTCTGCAGGTTGTTAATCATGACAGCGTTCAGCGGCCAGTGCAGACCCAGCGGAACCATGAACAGGTACAGGCCAGCAATCAGAGCACCAACCAGAGCCGGAGCCTGGTCGTTAACCATCTTCAGGAAGTCAGAGATGCCCATAGCAACACCGATACCGATGGGGCCAACCAGGAACGCGGTCACCGGAACCAGAACGATGACCGAAATCATCGGCACGAACACCATCTGCAGCATCGAAGGAATAACCTTCTTCAGGAAGCGCTCAAACGGAGCCAGCAGAGCAACAGCCAGCAGCGGGGGGAAGACCTGGCCGGTGTAGCTGAATGCGTACAGCGGCAGATCCAGACCGAAGAACGGAACATTCAGAATCTTGGTGGCGGGGTCAGCCAGAGCGGTCAGATCGGTGAAGGTACTGGTCATCAGCGCAGCGGGGATAGCCGCACCAACCCACATGTTCGCGCCCAGACGCTTAGCAGCGGTAGCGCCCAGCATGATGGGCATGAAGTTCAGAACCGACAGCGAAGCAGCCTTCAGGATGTACCAGAAAGCGAACTGCTGCATCCACTGGGTGTTCAGGGCCTTAGCAGCCTCCGGGTCAGCCACACGAGCACCGTTAATGATGTCGATGTTCACGCTCTGACCGGTCAAGTCAGTGTACTGGCCGAAGAAGCCCAGCTGCTGCAGGAACACAATCAGGGTCAGAATCATCGAGGTACCCAGAAGTGCCCACAGCAGAGGACGGAAGGAGTCAGACAGAACGTCGAAGACGTTGGTAAGCCAGCCGGACTTCTTACCCTCAGCCTCAACCTTGGTGTCACCCTCAGCGTGGCCGGACATAGAAGGCAGAGCGTTGATCTCGTTGTACACAGCCTCAACGCGCTCGCCCAGAACAACCTGAGTCTGGCCGGACTGCTCAATCACAGAGAGAACGCCGGGCAGGCCCTCAATCTTCTTGTTCTGCACTGCATCGTTGGACACAGGAGTGACACGAAGGCGGGTTGCACAGTGAGTAATGTGCGCGATGTTCTCGGGGCCACCCAGGCCGTCAAGAATCTTCTCGCCAAGTTCGCGGTTATTCACGATACTTCCTTAGATATGCGGTCAATGTCTATACGGTTGCAGTCGGAGGCTGTGCCTACCTGACGTTGCGGTAGCCGAAAAGCCCCGGAAAAACACGTCCAGAAAACACAAAAGACCCGAGTCTCTCGACCACCGGAAGCACTACACTCGTGCCCACTATGGAGCTTCGGTACAGCAAATAGAGGGGATTCTCGGCAGGTAAATACTGCCGTCCCATACGGTGTTGAGTAACTCAGGTCTTGCCTGCCAAACCAGTAACAACCCTGAAGAAGGTTTCCCTTCTCAAATAGTTCCCTGTAACTCTAAGGGTTTTCCCAGGTTAAGAGCAAGGTGAGAGGCAAAAGCTATCAGAAGCTGTTAAATGTTTCATCCAAGTGATAGCTGAGACACGCTCTCGGTGCCCCGTGCAGGGAGCCTCCCGGTAGGACTTCGGCAGGACTTTGGTGTGCCCCGGTACACTCCAACACGCCCTGAAACACCCTGACACACCCTGACACGCACCGGATGGGGCGCCTTCCGAAGACGCGAAAGGGCCCCGCATCCACAGGATACGGGGCCCACACGCTACCGAAGCAGCTACCCTCCGACTAACTACTTCTTAGCCGGGAAGAAATTCAGAGGAGCAACCTCCAGCTCAGGGTAATGACGCTTCTGCCAGCGGCGGTTACGATGCGCATTCACCTCAATCAGCGCGGCACCCAGAGCGCCGGCGCCCAGAGCCGTCCACAGCAGGTGCGGAAGCACAGTAACGAACTGGTGGTACTCCACCAGAACCGGCACGAACAGCGCCGCGAAGAACACCGCCAACAACGCACCAAACAGCAGAACACGAGCACGGTTGAACGGACGAGCCACCGCAGCCAAGTTCCACAGACCCATCATCACCAAAGTAATGAACGAAGCCGTCTGAATCTGACGGATATCCTCAACACCCATGCCGCGAGCCGTGAACGTCACCGCCAATAGCATCGCAACCACAATAATCGAGTTCGGAACCGTGTAATTCAGCACGCGGCGCAAGAAACCCGGCACGTAACGGCGCGAATTCGGCAACAGAGTCAACGCGAAGGACGACGCACCCACAATCAAGAAGTCCGCAGTCGAGTACTGACGCGGCAAGAACGGGAAGGTCAAACCGAAAATACTGAACAGAACACCCAGAAGAATCGCGAAACCAGTCTTCGTCAAGAACAGGTTCGCCACCATCTCAATGTTCGTAATGACCTGACGGCCCTGCTCCAGCGCAGCCGGCAGAGACGAGAACTTACCGTCCAGAAGAACCAGACGAGAAACAGCCTTCGTCGCCGGAGCAGCGTTACCCATCGCAATACCCAAGCTTGCATGCTTGAGCGCCAGAGCGTCATTAATGCCGTCACCGGTCATCGCCACAACATGGCCGCGCTCCTTCAGAGCAATCACCATGTTCTTCTTCTGCTCGGGCGACACACGACCGAAAATATTGTGAGTAGCCGCAGCCTCAGCGAGCTCCGGACCGTCCTCAGGCAGAGTCGACGCATCAACCGCGCCCGCAGAAGTATCCATACCCGCAGTCTTCGCAGCCGCAGCCACAGTGAACGGATTATCACCCGAGAAGACCTTCAAAGTCACGCCCTGACGGTGGAAATACTCCACAATCTGAGGCGCATCCGCACGCACATTCTCACGGAAAATCACGAACAGAACCGGAGCAGCATCCGACGGGATCTTCTGAATCGGCTCATCCTTCTCATTGCGAACCACTGCAGAAGCATGCGCCAAAACCATCGTGCGCAGACCCAGCGCCGCCAGCTCAGCGGCACGCTCACGCTCGGCGGTGCCCTTGGCGAGAAGCGCCTCCGGAGCACCCAGAAGCCACGCACCCGAATCCTTAAACTCAATCGCGCTAAAACGCAGAGCCGAGGAGAACGGCACAATACCGCTCACCGACGCCGAGGAATTATCCGGGAAACCACCGGTCAGAGCCGCAGCGGTCGGGTTCGCGTTCTCATCGTGACCAAACCACGCCAGCGCCTCATTCCAGCCGGCAGGCAGAGAAGCACGCCAAGAAGCGTGCTCGGCAGAGTCAGCATCCGGGCCCTCGGCCTCAGCAACGGTGTCCAGCGGGCGCACCGAATCAAAAATCACGCCACCCTCAGTCAGGGTGCCGGTCTTATCGAAGCAGACCACATCCACACGAGCCAGAACCTCAACCGCAGGCTGCTCCTGCACCAGGATGTTGTGCTTACGACCCAGCGCCACAGCCGCCGCCGCAAACGCCAGAGTGGTCATCAGCGCCAGACCCTGCGGAATCATCGAAGCAACCGAAGACACCACAGCAATAGAAACCTGCTCCCACAGGTGGTTCTGCTGCACGGTCTCCAGGCCGCCAGCCGCCTGAATCTGACCCCACGACACCACAGGAATAATGACCGCAAGGCCCACCGTAATCCAGCGGACCACACGGTTCAGCGCATCACGCAGCTCAGACTGAATACGCGAGAACTGGCGCGCCTCATCAGAAATCTTGCTTGCACGAGAATTCGCACCCACATGAGACAGCAGGACGCGGCCGGTACCACCCAGCACACTCGACGCCGACAGCACCATATCGCCGGGGCGCTTAGCAATCGGGTCGTTCTCACCGGTCAGCAGAGACTCATCCAGCTCCAAAGAATCGGAGGTGAGCACAACAGCGTCCGCAGGAACCTGATCGCCGCGCTTGAGGATGACAACGTCGCCCTCAACCAGCTGCTCCATCGGAACCTCAACGCTCTTACCGTCACGCACGGCAGTAGCGGGGGAACGATCCAGCAGGGAGATGCGGTCCAGCTCAAGCTTCGCCTTGTACTCCTGCACAAAACCAATCACCACGTTAGCAATCACGGCTCCCAGGAAGAGCAAATCAGCCCAACGCTGGTACATAATCACCACAGCGCCACAGGCACCCAACACAAAGTTGAAGACCGTGAACAGGTGCGCACGCATAATGCTCCACAGCGTGCGAGAAGACTTATTGTTCTGGGTATTGACCCTACCCTCAGCAGTCAGGCGAGCGACATCATCGCTGCTCAAACCGTGCTGGGCAATATCGAAAGATCCGCTATGCGGTGTTTCAGAATATTCGGGAATGTAGCCGGCAACGGCAGACGTCGCCGTTTTCTGCTGAGGATCCATGCAGGGGTCTCTTTCTCGAATGGATGGAATGCTGAACTGAATAGAGTTCAGTATTGCGGACACTACCTTTCAGTGTATCCGTGAAGAAGGGGATAAAGATAATCTCCGCCCTGTTAATGAGCTGATATTTCAGCCATTCCAGAGCGGAGATTTAATATATGCGAATACTGGCATATTTTGAGGTGGAAAGTGTATACGGAACAGTTCGCTAACGCCCCATAGAATCAGCGCACCAGCAGAGTTAGCGTGCTGGCAGAATCAGCAAACGATTCGTCACCGGATGCCTCAACACCTCAATCGGATGCTGATACACCTCA
>ERZ773214.2114-NODE-2114-length-10999-cov-2.559393_pt1 | contig 10999 bp, 10 predicted proteins | sample MGYA00511238_ERZ773214 | MGnify/ENA primary metagenome ERZ773214 (study PRJEB29015, sample SAMEA2738157) | human oral metagenome | biome: human oral; feature: human-associated habitat; material: saliva | place: China | collected 2259 ...
TTATCCTGGAGAAAGGACACGGACTGCACGCGGAAATCCGCCCCGGCGATCCTTTGTCCAAAGTGCGGGATATCCTGGGAGATGTTTATCAGGAAAACGTTAAGGATTTTGGACCGTTTCGCCGCGTCATATGGAACTACTACGGCTCAGAATTTTCTGCCGTTACACTCACATCAAATACATCCCCTTCTGAAAAGCTGCCCCTCCACGGATATACACTGGCAGGAATATCCTTTCATACCCCCTCCGGCTTTGTAATAAGCATGTATTATGACAAAATCAAAGATAAGTATGGAGAAGCGACATCACAGATGATAACAGAAGACGGACTCACATCCTATATCTATTCCTTCAGCGATAGACCCGCGGCACTGGTTTTCGAGGTAGATCAGGAGAACCGCGTACGGAGGATACACTGCCGGCAGGAAATATAAAAACGGATTGACACTGGTGCCGAAAAAAATTCAGCACGGCTGTTTCCGTATATATTGCAAAATAAAAGGATTTGGCTCAATCATGTACCGGGTCAAATCCTTTTAAGTATACAAATAATTTCTCCCTTTTTATGTTGCGTTCCGGTCATTCCGGAAACCCGGTTTCCGACACAGAAGTAAGTGAACCATTTTTCTATTCTTACCATTAGTGTTCTTCTAAATACCGGTTCATATTAAATGCTTTATGAAGCGAAAAGATGACTCGGCTGACAGCTTATATTTTCCTCATCACGGCAGCAGACCTTTCGCTGGCATTCAGACTGACGTCTTCTGCCTTTTATCTATCTTTTGCTTACAGCAAGCGGCTGCCAACTGATAGGTAATGGCTTCTATCCTCCTGCCTATCTTTTCCTTATCGACCGGACACGCTTCAACACCCCCGCAACGAACCAGGCCGTAGCCGCCGTAAACGCCATGCCCGGCAGAGCCGCCGCCACCATGGCATAAAATCCTTTTCCCAGAAGAAGTGTCATTGCTCCCCTTGCCGCGGTTGTCCCTATCGGTCCGGAAATGATATAAAACAATCGGGACGAACCGAGCAGGAGCCATACCGCGCCTACAGCCAGCCGGAATGACATGGAGATCGTCACATTCAAAATCGTGTGCGTTCCCAGCGCCAGACTCAATAGAGACGCCAACACCCCTGCAATGATGTATTTCTTAAAACCGAAGACGCCGCAAATGGCAACGGCGATAGGCGCCGATAATTGAAACTCCGTCCCCGGTACTAATCCGGGGATCTTAAAAGAACCGCTCACTCCGATAAGCGCCGCCAAAAGCGCTGTTTCGCAAACATCGACAATGACTTCCCTGCTGCCTGCCGCTTCCGGCTTGTACGCTCCTGTTTCCAATTCGACCTTCATTTTGACCTCCAATGTCTGATTAAAATAGCTGCTGCTTTTTTCATTTCTTCTTTTGTATGCATCGCCGTTACCGTCAATCGGATGCGGCTTGTTCCCACGGGTACGGATGGCGGACGGATGGCGGACAGCAGGATTCCTTCTTTCCTGCATGCTTCCGCCGTTGCGAGCGCCTCTTTTTCATCTCCCACCACCACCGGAATGATCGGCGTATCCCCTGCAGCAATGTCCACTCCCGTTTCTGTCAGGAGATTTCGCATATAAGCCGTGTTCTCACGAAGACGGCCCAGATATTTCTCCGGGTCCGCTTTTAACAAGCGAAGAGCCGCTAAGGCCGCCGCTCCCGTGACCGCGGAAATGGCTGTGGAGAAAATAAAAGGCCGCGATGTATTCCGCAGATAGTCGCAAATTTCCCGGCTTGCCGCGATGTATCCCCCTTCCGCACCGAAAGCTTTCGACAAGGTCCCCACCTGCACGTCGATCCCTGCCATACGGAAGTACTCCGCCGTTCCTCGGCCGGTTCTGCCAATGACACCCGATGCATGGGCGTCATCCACGATGAGACAGACCCCGTAGTCCTTCTTCAGTGCCGCCAGAGCGGGCAGCGGACAAATATCCCCATCCATGCTGAATACGCCGTCCGTCACAATGAAGCGCTGCCCTTCGCAGGGAACGGTCTGCAGCAGTCTTTCCAGATCCGCCATATCGCTGTGCCTGTAAACTGCCGTTTCGGCTTTTGATATACGGCATCCGTCGACAATACTCGCATGATTCAGTTCATCACTGAAAATGACATCTCCCTTTTCGGCAAGCGCATACAGCACTCCCAGATTCGCCATGTATCCTGTATTGAAGATGACTGCGTCTTCGGTATGTTTGAAATCGGCTATTTCCTTTTCCAAATTGGATAACTCAAAAGCTGCCCCCGAGGTAAGACGCGCCCCGCCGCTTCCCGTACCGAAACGAACCGCTTTCGCCGCCGCCTCCTGTACTTCCTTCGCATGGGTCATGCCCAGGTAATCATTGGAATTGAAAACGATATACCGCTTTCCTTCACGATCTACACCGAGAGACGCCGTTTCCATGCGCAGATCCTGCACCTGCCTGAGCCGCCCTTCCTGCCGCAGCGCGGAAAGAGCGGAGAAAATATTTTCCGGCTTCATTTGACCCTCACCAGCACTGTCTGATGCTGCATATACTCCACATACCTGTCCATATCCATACCGTGCTTTACAAAAAATACGCGGCCGCCGATAGGATCCCCTTTCTCTTTCATCACCGTAATCCGTCCGTAGCCAAACTTCGGCGAACCCACATAGCCTGTCACATAAAAGGGATCATCCGACCAGCAAAGCTCCGCCACCGTCCCCGGCGCCGCTGCCACTTTCGATGCCAGAATGAGCGCTTCCCTCGGATGTTCTCCGCCCAGGCCCTTCGCCCCCATCTGTGCTTCGTATGCGCACGTATCTTCGCAATCCATACAGCTGCACCGCACGCCGCGCATACCAAGTCCGTCCAGGCGCTCTCCTGTTTCCGCATCAACGACTGCCGCGCCGCGCATACTGTCTGTCAGCGATTCCAAAAGGGCAAATCCTTTTCCTATAGCAGTTTCGCTGACTCCGGAACGGAGCAGTTCTTTTTTCGCCGCCGCCCGTCCTTCCTCCTTTGTTGCCGTGTCAATCTGGTACAAAGGCAAAAGCGGGCAGCAGGTGATTCCCTCATGCCTGACCGCTTCCACCTTGAACTGGATAAAATCCGCCGCGCCGCGGTCATGTTCCCAGGCACGGTGCAGCATGGAAATCATCTCCTGTTCCACGCTGTTCTTTGTTACAATCCTCTCCGCTCCGGAAATATGCTGTCCGCCCACGCCGTGGGCACCGCCAAGACTGGAACGCATTTTCACGCTGTACAATACCTTTTCTTCTCCCATAATACTCCCCCTTTATTTTCCGCCCGTTTCCGGACAGCCAACATCTTTTCTAAGTGTAGTAGCCGTCTTTACTTTTGTCAATTATTATTTTTAATAAAGTTTACAATAGGAGTAAGAAATTTTTTCAAAATAAAAATCTCCTCCCCCGGTTAAGGGAAGAAGATTATTTTTTAACTGCCGCTTTTATTTTCTGCTGCTAAAGAATCCCCTGCAGGAACAGGAAATTTTTATTCCGCAACTACGGAAATATGTACTTCGCTGGTGACCTGCTGGTGTACCCAGACTTCCACATCATATTCTCCTGTGGTCCTGATCGGATTTTTCAGCCTGATATTTTTCTTATCCAGTTCAAACCCATACTGCTCTTTAACGGCATCACAAATATCTTTTGCCGTGACACTGCCGAAAACCCGTCCGTCCTCACCGGACTGCACTTTGATGACCGCTTTTACTTTTTTCAGCTGAGATGCCATGATGACCGCTTCGTCCGCAGCCACTTTGGATTTAAATTCTTTAGATTCACGGCGCTGTTCCGCCGTATTCAGATTGGCTTTCGTTCCTTCCGCGCCAAGTCCGCGGCGAATGAGGACATTACGGCCATAGCTGTCCGCTACTTCGACAACATCGCCTCTTTTCCCCAATTTCTTTACATCCTGAAGCAATACTACTTTCATTCTTTTTCCTCCTCCGTTTGTTTACGAACATTGGCAACAACCGCCTTTGTTATATCTTCTATATTGCCGTCAGTGCCGAACTGCGCTCCCGCCACTGTCTGATGCCCGCCGCCGCCAAGCTGTTCCATGACAATCTGCACATTAACGGATCCGTCGGATCGCGCTGAGAGACAGAGCCCCTTTTCCGTATAATAGAAAAGGAAGCTGCACCGTATCTTCTGCACGGTGACAAGGAAATCCGCCACCTGTCCTGCGATAATCTGGGAATCCGCCGTTCCTTCCGGGCATACGGCAAAAGCCATGTATTCATCCACCTGTTTCATATCGGCCAAAATCATGGATTTAATCTTGATGGACGCCAGATCCACTGAAAAGAGTTTGTTGACCAAGGCAGTATCTGCACCGCACCGCCTGAGATAACTTGCCGCGTCGAATGTACGGACACTCGTCTGGACAGTAAAGCTCTTCGTATCCACCACCATCCCCGCATAAAGGCAGGACGCTTCCAGCGTATTCATTTCTTCTTCGCTTCCATAGTATTGGATCAGTTCCGTCACCAGTTCCGAAGCGGAAGATGCCGACGGTTCCATGTACGTAAGAAGCGGACTGTCGATAATGCTTGCCGCACGGCGGTGATGATCGATAACGACTTTCTTCTGCACTTTCCTCAGCAGTTCCGGCGCCGCCACCAGTTCGGGGATATGCGTGTCCACGACAATAGCCACCGTCTTATCCGTCACGAGGCTTTTTGCCTTGCCCTCATCAATCAGAAGTCCTTCCGCCAGATCGCTGGATTGTATGGCCTGGATCATTTTCCTGGACGTATCATCCTGTTTGGAAATGACGATGTGCGCTTCCACCTTGGACACTCTCGCCAGGTGGGAAACACCTACCGCGGCCCCAAGCGCGTCAAAATCTTCATGGGCGTGCCCCATAATGAGAACCATATCCGCTTCGTTAATGATCTCACGGAGCGCCTGCGCCACCACACGGACGCGGACACGGGTACTGCTCACCGAAGCAGGCGCTTTGCCGCCAAAGGCTTTTACATCTTTCCCGAGACGGACGATGGCCTGATCCCCGCCGCGGCCAAGAGCCAGATCAAGCGCCACCTGGGCTTCTTCATACTGGCGGTTAAAAGATTCGTCACTTTTTACGATGCCGATGGACAAGGTCACGGGAATACGGTTCACCGTATGGATTTCCCGCACCCGGTCAAGTATTTCAAAATTAGAATCCATCATATCCTGCAGGGCTTTTGAAGAAATGCAGGCCACAAAATCAGACGCATTGTACTGCTTGATAAATCCGTCATGGCTGTTGAACGTAGCAAGCACTTTCTCCGTCACATCAGAGAGCAGGGCGGACCGCTCCACATCACTCATCTCCGCCGTCACTTCCTGTATATTGTCTATGCGGATCAGACAAAAGACAGGGCGTGCCTCTTTCGACTCTTTTAACGATTTCTCCACATCGCTCCTGTCCATGAAGTAAAGCACCATGAAAGATGCTCCGTCCGGCTCATCAGAAGGAACCCATTTATGGAATACACGGAAAAACGTTCCTCCCGCATGGCAGTCAAACCACCCCGCCTTCCCCCAGAGCTTGGCTACTTTCTGTCCCTGGATAATATCCCGGAGAGGCGTTCCCTCTTCCGTACCGGCAATCCATGAACGAAATACGCCGTTTGCCCAGACGAGCTTTTTCTTCTCGTCCACAACGGCAATTCCCAGCGGAAGATTCCGCACCGCATAGACCGTACCAACCGAAACACCTGATGATAAATCATCAAGGTACCGCATGAGAAGCCGCTCCTGCATAAGGTCGGAGCGTTTCACCCAGACGACAGCCGCCGCGGTCACGATAAACATTAAAAGCCCGAGAAGCCAGTTCTGTGTGGCAAGCACCAGGACCGCCGCCAAAAGGAGGCTTATCATGACTTTTGAAGTTTTCTTATATACCCAAATATTGCTGAGCATAGTGCTCCTTTCATTCTTTTCATCCAACGCAACCCGGTTCCGGAAACCGATGCTTTATATGTAATCGTACCCTATGGCAGTTCTTATTGCAAACAGGCTGCTATTCGTAATTTCTCTTCTTCCTGTATTGAAGCACCATATCGGACAATCCCAGAAGAACGACGATCATCTGCACCATTCCGATGATAACGGAAAGAACTGCGATGATCCAGCGCAGCGGCCTCACGAAAGGATATTTTCTGGGCATCCACCAAAGCGCCGCCAGCCCCTGAAGCCAGAAAACGAGAACACAGGCAAGTCCCAAATTGTACTGGATCATTTCGAGCGTTGCATTTCCATTCGTGATGTACTGCATGACAAATGCCAGAACATAAAGTCCCAGAAAGAAACGGGGCAGTTCCCATCGTTCCAAAGAAGGCATTCCGGGGATATCCTTTATGCCGAGACGGGTAAAAATCTTTTTCCCCAGCGTCATAGACGCCCAGGTATAGAAAAATGCGGCACCCACCGTGGCGGCGGGAATGGATTTCCGTATAGCATCCATCATCTGCTTTACATTCTCCTGCGCCTGCGTGAGCAGTTCGCCGGAATAAAACTGCGCCATCTGCCCCATCATCTGCTGCTCCATGCTGTCCATCGCTTCCCCACCAAAAATCATGGGCGGCACATTCAAAATATACATCGCCGCAAATGCCTGCCCGATCAAAGCGGCAAGGACCACGACCGCCCCTGCGGCAAGCGTCGCCGCCGCAGAAACCTTATTTCTGTAACAAATCCCCAGTATCACGCCAAGCACGCCGAAGATGGCGCAAAGGAAAGCGGCGGAAATGAATCCGAAAAAGACGGAATCCAAAATCATGATGCCTGCCGTGACAATAATCGACCACGAAGTCCCCTCCTTCATTCCCAGGTATGCGATAGGAAGAGGGATCAGCAAAAACACCACCAAGGAAATCAGGGGCATGTAAAATCCGATGACGGAAAGCACCACCGCCAGGGCGGTACACATTCCCGCCAAAACGACGGCGTTTGTTTCTCCTGCTCTGTATTCGTCCATAACTACTCCTGTCCTGTCAAATATGTTCAGTATTATTCTATATTTTACCATACAGAAACAATAAACGCGGCCAATAAAAAACTGCGACCCCATAAAAGAAATCACAGTTCATTATGTCCGCGCGAGGCTTATCTGACTTCCTGGATGATAGGAAGAATCATCGGCCTGCGCTTCGTCTTTTCAAAGAAATACCTGCCCAGGGCATCGCGGATCTGCGTCTTGATAGCGTTCCATTCCGTCACATTCCCCGTGTTGCACCGTTCCAGCACATTTTCGATACGGCTTCTTGCGCCGGACATAAGCTCCTCGCTGTCACGGACATAAACGAATCCCCGTGATACGATATCGGGACCTGCCGCGACCTGGTTGCTCCCCTTTTCAAGAGCGATAACCACAATGAACACACCGTCCTGCGCCAGCTGCTGGCGGTCGCGGATAACGATATTTCCCACATCACCTACCCCGAGGCCGTCCACAAAGACAGCGCCGGACTGCACTTTGCCGGTGATCTTGCCGCTGCGGTTCGTAAATTCGAAAACGGTCCCGTTGTCACCGATAAGAATATTCTGCTTCGGCACGCCCAAACTTTCCGCCAATTCCGCATGAGAGCGGAGCATTCTGTATTCTCCGTGAACCGGCACAAAAAACTTCGGACGGACAAGAGAGAGCATCGTTTTCAAATCCTCCTGGGAACCGTGGCCTGACACATGGACGCGGCTCGTCCGGGACGTAATTACCTTCGCCCCCAATCGCATAAGATTATCAATCGTCCTGCCGACGCTCGTTTCATTTCCCGGAATCGGCGATGCGGAAATAATGCCCGTATCCCCGGCATGAATCTGCCCCTGCCGGTGGCTTCCGTCCGCCATACGGGACAGTCCTGCCATAGGTTCGCCCTGGCTTCCCGTCGTGAGGATGCAGATTCTGTCATCGCGATAATGATTGAGCTCCTCCGGTTCAATAAATGTGCCTTCCGGAGCCTTAAGGTAGCCCATTTCAAGCGCGATACCCACTACATTGACCATGGAACGGCCGAAAACACAAACTTTTCTTTTATTTTCAACAGCCGCATCAATCGCCATCTGTACGCGGGATACATTGGACGCGAATGTGGCGAGAATGATACGTCCCCTGACTTCGTGAAAAGCATCCTTAAGCGACTTGGAAACCACTGCTTCTGACAAAGTATATCCCGGATTCTGGGCATTCGTGGAATCGGCACAGAGGATAAGCACACCATTACGCCCAAGCTCAGCCAGCTTGTGCATATCCGTCTGCTCCCCGTCCACAGGGGAATGATCAAATTTAAAATCACCTGTATGCACCACTGTTCCTACCGGCGTCCGGACATAAATACCGCAGGAATCCGGAATGGAATGACATACATGGAAAAAACCGAACCTGAAAGACCCGCGCCTGAATTCATCGCCTGTCTTTACTACATTCAAACTGTACTTGCCGATTTTCTGTTCCTTCAGCTTGCCTTCAATCAAGCCGCAGGTCAGCCGCGTCGCATAGACCGGAGCGGAAACATCACGCAGTAAATAAGCCAGCGAACCGATATGGTCTTCGTGTCCGTGAGTAATGAGAATGGCCTTGATCTTGTCCCTGTTTTCAATCAGGTAACTGAAGTCAGGGATAACGATATCTACCCCCGGCATTGTTTCATCAGGAAAAGCCATTCCTGCATCTATTACGATAATTTCGTCGCCGTAACGGAATACAGTCATGTTCTTCCCGACTTCCCCCAGGCCTCCTAAGGGAATAATCTGTAATCTGGATTTTGCCAAGATTAACCTCCTATTCAATTGTAGCCGTACATTTCGTTTATTACATAAAATATAAAAATTGCCGTACCATAGTCGCTTCTGTTATTATACCATGGGACGGAAAGGATTTGTTCCCTTATTAAAGAAATAATATATTTTTTCATTTTTATGTGCACCCATAGTATAATGAATGAAATATGAAATCCCGCACAGGAGGCGCCATGGCAAAAGTAATTAATTTCAATCCCGGCAAAAACGTAAAAGCCGGCATCTTCGAAAAATACATGAAAGACAATGACCTGAATTTCTTCCAGCGCAGAGATACCCATGATGAAAAGGATTCTGTGGCTTTCATCACCGCCATTCCGGCGGGCAGCCACCGCCTTGTAGCTGCCGTCATCACGGACAACAGCATGTATACCCTGCTCCGCATCCATCTGGGCGTCGCGCCTGCAGGCCCCGCCCGTAAAACTTTCATCCGTTTCCTGGAGCAGCTGAACGCCGCCCATTCCATTTTCAAGTACAGCATTGCCGAAGATGACAACACATTCCTGGATATCTGCGTCACCACAAAGCCGGAAAGTTTCGATCCGGAAGTAATCCGCACCTCTCTCAACCTCATCATCTTCCATTTAAAAGACAATTATGAAGACATCGCACGGCGCCTCTCCAAACCCGGTGACGCTTCTGACGGCTTCGAACTGTAACATCAAAAACAGTATGATCTGTCCTATCGTAAAAGATATTCTATTTCTCCTTAAAACAGCATTGTAGACTTGAGCTGAATAACGAGGAACATCAGACGTCATAGCGAAGGATCTCCTGCCGTTGTGAGGAGAACGGTAAGATGTCATCAGGGGAATAGATTCTTCACTCATTGTCATGTTGCCGTTTCCCGTCTTTCTCACACAGCATTCTTGCCCCGTTCAGAATGACGATTTAGGGAAAGCGTCATAATGACGAGAAATGAAAGACGTCATCCGGATCGCCAGCAAAGGATCTGCTGTCATAATGAGGGAAACGTTAATCGTCATCCTGAACGAATGTGAAGGATCTGCTGTCGAAATTTGTTAGAAAATAATTAATATTTTTAGTTTAACTTGCGTATTTTCACTTGACACCGTATAATTCATATCAACAAATTTATACAGGTGGATGATGTATGCGGGAGAAAGCCGTTTGGCTTACCGAAGGAGTAACACTCTCAGGTGCCCTCAGGGGCGGTACCGTATGCGGACATACTCTGGAGAGTGCCATTTTGGCCGCCGAAGGTGTAAGGATTGAGATCCAAATCTCTCAGGCAAAAGGACAGAGCAAAAGACGCATGATTTTTAGCGTTATTTGGCGATATGCCGGCTTCCGGAGTACAGTTTTACCTGGAAGCCGGCTTTTTTATGTTCCCAAGGAGGGCGTTTTCTAAATGGATTTTTTAGCGGTATTGAATGAAATTGATAATTTTATATGGGGGCCGCCGCTGCTGGTGCTTCTTGTAGGAACCGGGATCTTGCTTACAATCCGGCTGCATCTTTTGCAGGTATCTTCGCAGCTAAAGAAGCTTGTGTAAAAGCCTTAGGAACAGGGTTTCGCCACGGTTCTTGGCAGGATATTGAGATTACTCACGATGCATGGGGGGCACCAGTCCTTACCTGTACAGGCTATTTTGGACAACAAATGAAAGCCTTAGGGTATGAAACGATGCAAGTTTCCATTAGCCATTGTCGTGAATATGCTACGAGCACTGTCATTGTATATTAGAGGATAGACCTATGCGACTATTAACACCAAAGCAAGTTAACATAGTAGATCAATATATTGAAAGTTTAGGGCTTCCAGTATCTCATTTGATGGAACAAGCAGGACGATCTGTGTTTGAAGTCGTACACAGATATATACAAGAAATAAAGGGGCCCAAGGGAGTTTTATTTCTTTGTGGCATTGGTAATAACGGTGGTGATGCGTTAGTGGCAGCACGATTGCTAACAGAAGTGCCTGAAGTGACTTCGTATATTGCTGTGCTAGGTAACCCGAAAGACGGCTCTTCATTGTTTCAACAACAATGGAAGGTGGTAAACACCTTGAAAGATACTATTACGATTGTGACTGATGAGATGATGCAGTCTAATGGGAATATGATACCTTCCCATATATTACAGGATGTAAGTATTGTGGTAGATGGTGTGTTTGGCACCGGCTTTCACGGTGTATTACCAGAACAAATAGCAGCTATTTTTGAACA
>ERZ773214.2116-NODE-2116-length-10997-cov-2.176385_pt1 | contig 10997 bp, 9 predicted proteins | sample MGYA00511238_ERZ773214 | MGnify/ENA primary metagenome ERZ773214 (study PRJEB29015, sample SAMEA2738157) | human oral metagenome | biome: human oral; feature: human-associated habitat; material: saliva | place: China | collected 2259 ...
TAGTATACTGCCTATAATTCCTGCTATTATATCGATTATTCTCTTAATCATTCTGCTAATTACATTTTTGACTTTTCTCTTTTCTATCTGTTCCACGAATTCTCGATTTTTTTCTCTATAATTAATTAATTGTTCCTGTGTCATGTTGTTTATTTCTTTAAGTATCTCTACTCCATTTTTTCTTTTCATAGCTATCGTCCCCAAAAATTATAATCATTTGTTTTCTTCTTGTTCCTTTAGAAATTCTTCTACTTCTGGTAATTGCAATGCTTCTTTAGTCAAATACTCTTTTGCTTTTTTGGATGCTTTTAATGCACATAGTGCAACATCTTTGTCACTTCTTAATCTGTAACTTACGTATTTTATTATTAACCATTTTGTTGCAACTGCTTTTAGTACAAATTCTTTATCATCTCTTAAGTTTTCACTTGCGTAATATAAAATCTGCCCATCTTTTTCAGCACATTTCATCATTAATTCTTTATCTTCTTTTAACTTTTCTGACGCATATGCTAGTACCCATGTTGCATCATTTTCAATTGCTTGTAACATGTATTCCCTATCATCTATATGTTGTTCTACTTCATCTATCTGATAATCTTTTTTGTTTTCTTCTGACATTGTTACTCCTAATTAATTCTTATATTCGTAATCCTGTTGGTATGGAAACATCATATGTATTGCTTTATATGTTATCATTGCTTTTTCCTGTACTGGATTTCTACTGTGTTGTTCTAATAATTCTTGCATATAGCAATCTTCACTTACTTTATATATCATATACTTATTTTTTAAATATGTAAAACATATTTTGTATCCATTATTTAAATCTTGGTCAAATTTTTCAAAAGTGTAATCTTTCATTTTTCTCCTTATTATTTGATCATTTCTTCAAAATCATTTTCTGATATTATTTTAATTCCTAGGTCTCTAGCTTTTGTTAACTTTGAGCCTGCATCTTCTCCTGCTAATAAATAGCTTGTCTTTTTTGATACTGATGATGAAGTTTTTCCTCCTAATCTTTCGATTATTGCACTTGCTTCATCTCTTGAATATTTTTCTAGTGAGCCTGTTAATACAAAAGTTTGGCCTTCAAATCTGTCGTCTGAAGTTCCTTCCTCAATGTATGACATGTTTACACCATTTGCTTTTAATTTATTGATTAAATCAATTGTTTGTTCTTCACTAAAAAATTCTACAATACTTGCTGCTATTATTGTTCCAATATTGTCTTTTGATGATAGTTCTTCGACATCTACTTTCATTAATTCGTCAATATTTTTATAGCGTTTTGCTAGTGTTTTTGCTAATTTACGGCCTACATGTCTAATTCCAAAACCTGTAATCAAATTACTCAAATCTTTTGTTTTGCTTTCATTTATTGCTTCAATTAAATTACTTGCAAATTTTCCACCATTCTTTTTCAATGATGAAACATCTTCTAATTTTAATTCATATATGTCTGCTATATTCTGTATTAACGATTTTTCTAGTAATTGTTCTACTATTTTTATTCCTAAGCCATTTATGTCCATTGCTTCTTTTGATGCAAAATGTGCTATTGTTTTTAAGGCTTTGGCTGGACATTCGATTCCTGTACAATATGTTGCTGATTCTCCTGGTTCTCTGATCGCAGGTGCTCCACATACTGGACATGTTGTTGGCATTTGAAAATCTTGTTCATTTCCTGTTCTTTTGTCTGTATTCACTCCAATTACTTCTGGTATTACGTCACCTTGCTTTTGTATTATTACAGTGTCTCCTATTTTCAAGCCTTTTTCTTTTATAAAATCCTCATTGTGCAGGGTTGTTTTTGATATTGTTGATCCTGCAACTCTTACGGGGTCCAATATCGCTACTGGTGTAATTACTCCTGTACGGCCTATTTCACATACAATATCTTTTAAGATTGTTTCTTTTTGCTCCGGTGGATATTTGTATGCAATTGCCCATCTTGGTGTTTTAAATGTATTTCCCATTTTTTCTCTTAGAGCTAGATTATCTACTTTGACTACTGCTCCATCAATTCCAAATGTTAATTGATCACGATTTTCGCCAATTTCTTTAATTGCATCTATTGCTTCTTCAATTGTTTTGCAATTTTTTCTAAATGGTACTACATTAAATCCTAATTCTGCTAGATATTCCAATTCTTCAAAATGTGAATTAAATTCTACTCCATCTATTTTTTGTACATTGAATATATATATATTTAATGGTCTTTTGGCAGTTATTTTTGGATCTAATTGTCTTAGTGATCCTGCTGCTGCATTTCTTGCGTTTGCAAATAATGGTTCTTCTAAAATCTCACGTTCTTCATTCATTTTTTCAAAGTCAGCTGTTGAAATGAATACTTCTCCTCGAACTGTTATATCTATTTCTTTTTTTAATTTTTGAGGAATTGTTTTGATTGTTTTAACATTTGCTGTTACATCTTCTCCAACTTGCCCATTACCTCTTGTTGCACCTTCTACTAAAATTCCTTTTTCATATTTTAATGCACATGATAATCCGTCTATTTTGGTTTCGACGCAATAATTTGTTTGGCCATTTTCTTTCACTCTTTTATCAAAATCATATAGACTGTCAAAATCAAATATATCTTGAAGGCTTAATAATGGAACTTCATGAACTACTTGCTTTAAATCTTTTCTTGCAGTTCCTCCTACTTTATGAAGTGGCGAATCTGGTAAGATTAAATCTGGATTTTCTGCTTCCAATACTTTTAATCTATTGTTTAACATATCATATTCATAATCCGATATTTCTGGCTTGTCTAGATTATAGTATAGGTTTGAGTAGTAGTTTAATTTGTCTACAAGTTCTTTAATTTCTTGTTTTGCTTGCTCATGTTTGTCCATTTTGTACCTCTTTATTTATCTTTGAATAAATCTTTTCCATTTTTTAAATATGTATATCCTGAGAATATAGTTGCTATTACTGATATTAACATCATTATTGATCCTAATATATTTAATATCATCCAAGGCATTGGTAAGTTTGTTGCTGTAAATGCAAAGAATTTGTTTGAATCTATTAGCATTAGCATTATTGCAATCATTTGTGTTACTGTCTTAATTTTGCCCCAAATGTTTGCTGCTACTACTTTTCCACCTTCTTTTGCTTCTACTAATCTATAACCTGATACTAGGAATTCTCTGAATATTGTTACTATCGGTATCCAGGCTGGTAATGTTCCTCTTTCAGTTAATAATAACATTGTTGTTACTACTAATATTTTATCTGCGATGGGGTCTAAGAATTTACCAAATGTAGTAATTTGATTATTTTTTCTTGCTAAATATCCATCATAGTGGTCTGTTATTGATGCTATTATGAATATAATCTCTATTATTAAAAATTTTAATGAGATTCCAAAAACTTCTCCTGGAATATTCAAAAAACTTATAATTAATATTACAAATACTAACAATATCCTCATTACTGTTAATTTGTTTGGTAAATTCATTTTATTAGATTCCCTTCTTTTGTTTTATTTTGTTGTTGATACTGTTTTTTCTTCTGACACTTTATTTTCTTTTTGTTTCTTTGATGTTGTTTCTAATTGGTCTATAGCTTTTGTCAATTTATCCATGTCTTCTCCATATAGTTTCCAATCATTGTTCTTTGTTGATTCTTTTACTTTTTTAAGTGCTTTTATTACTTCATTTATATTATCTTGTAAATTTTCAGTATTTGATACATTTATATCAACAGCTTTTTTAGATAATAAATTTTTAATTGCTGAGTTTATGTTTTCTCCAATTCCAACTTTATTACCTGATGCTACAACAACTCTCTTTAATTGTGGTTTTTGTGATGTTTCGTTTATTAATTGTTGATAAATTGGTTTTACATATAAAATTGTGTTTTCTACTGGAACCATTATGATATCTGATGAAATTTTTGTTCCACTTACATTTAAACTTGCTATTTCTTGTGATATTGTTTCATCTTGATTTATCTGTGTTTCTAACGAAATAGGTCCTAATACATTGCTATCTGTATGGAATTTCTTTAATTGTAATTTCATTTCTCCATTTTCCATTGTTCCAACCATGTATGCAATGATATTTTGCTTTCCATACACTGTGAATGGCATTACTAATCCAATATTATTATTTCCTTGACTATCTTTTACCATTGTGTAATATGAATCAATATCTGTTGAATTTTTGAATGATTCACCTCTTCTTACTACATTCCAAACATCATTTCCTCTAAATAATACACCTGCTGTTGCGTTGTGGTATATTTCCATTATTTTTGTTTGAATATTAAACAATTTTTTTGGATATACGAAATGTGAACTTATGTCTGATGGTATTTGAGAATCTTTATTTTCAAATAATCCTGGGTATGCATTATTATATGACATTATTATTGGGTCTGTTCTATCTGTTATATAGAATTTTGTTGTTCCATCAAATGCATTGATTATTACTTTTACTGAATTTCTTATGTAATTAATTTCAGTGTTGTTAAAGTTTGTTTTTTGAGCAAATGGATATGAGTTTGATGTTGTGTATCCATCTAATATCCAATATTGCTTTCCTTGATTATCTATTACCATGTATGGATTTTCATCATAGATGATTCCTGGTAACATTGTTTTTGCTCTGTTTATAATATTTCTATTTATTAAGTATCTACTTGATTTTGTAATTGATCCTGAGAATGCTAATTTCATATCTCCTTGATTTATTGCAAGGATTAATCTATCAAATATATTTAAACTTAATCCTGAATTTCCTGTGTAAGTGTAATTTACTGAATTTCCATTTTCATCAATATAGTCTGCTTCTTGTTTTGTACTATTTAATACTACTGCACTGTTTGTTTCTAATCCATAGTAAATTCTTGGCTCTGTTATTGGAATTGTTGATTTTGATAAATCGCCAAATTCTTTTTGAACTGTTTTTAAATATCCATCTTCATCTGTTTGGCCAGCCATTGTTGCCATTATTCCATATCCATGTGTGTATTGGTATGTTTTGTTAGAATATGTTGCATTTGCTGTTGATATTTCACGTGGTGTAATATATAGCAATGTTGCCGCATTACTTACATTATACATTTCGATTTGTGTTTTTCTAAATGTATAATATCCTTTTGCTGTTTGTGAATATTTTATATTTTTTAACACTAAATCATCATTAACTAAATCTATATTGTTTAAAATGTCTTTGTTGGCTGCTACTTCTTTTTCTGTAATTGTTCCTGTGTAATTCAATTCTGAATTTATTAATTTCATATTGTATGATGAATTTGTTTGTTCGATGTTTTTACTGATATACCATTCATTTTTTTCTAATGAATTATTACCTACTAGAATTGCAGATAATACTACCATCAATCCTGCTAGTACAATCAAGTATACTGGTACTACTAATATATATCCTATTGCTCTACGTACACTGCCTTCTTTAATTGATGAATATATTTTAAATATTGAGAATGTTGCTACTAATGCAAATATTATATAACCAACTTTCTTTACTGTTGCATCCATATATCCGGCGCCATTTAAAGAGTAGATTGTTCCATCACTTTTTTCAATATTAAAGAATTTTTCGTTTCCTATATTTCCAGCCATTGTAACTAATAAAATTAAGCCTAATAGAATTGCTACTAGTCTGATTCTAAATTTTAATGCTTTTAGAACTTCTTCTTTATCAAATGAATTTCTTGATATTCCATTTAAGTCAGTATTCACAACTATTATTGAATATATTGCCGCATAAACTAATGTTGCTATTAATAATACCGATAGATAAGTTAAAATAAATGTTGCTAGTGGTTTAATAATTACAAACCATGATATATCTAAGTTATATACTGGATCTGTTTGTCCAAACCATGCTAATCCAATTGTTTGTGTTATCATGTTTTTGCTTAATAGTGTTACTACTGCTGATCCTATTAATGCTATTATGAATGCAACTGATTTGTTTGCAAATCTTGGCATTACTTTTTCTTCTTTTTTGTATATGTTTACTAGTACTCTTTTTATTAATTTGTTTGTTCTTAAAAATGTAAAATATATTAAAAAGAAATTTACAAAAAATATTCCAGATGTTATTAATGTTTTTCTATTATATACTTGTAAATACTTTTCTCCTAGATCTTTTGCTGTTAAATATGATCCTCTTATTAAAATTAGTCCTACAATTGCTGCTATTAAAACTAGAAATAATACTAGTTTCTTTCTTGCTTTTTTTCCTTTTTTATATTTTATGGCAGCTTCATATGTTGCCATATCTTCTTTTGATATTTCTTGATTTCTTAGATTATTTTCTTCTTGTGTGTTTGGAATTGTATTTTCTCTTTCTTCCATATCTATAACCTTTCTTTTTTACTCTATAATTGCATTTACAAAATCTCTTGCATTAAATTCTTCCATGTCATCTATTTTTTCACCTATTCCTATGAATTTAATTGCTACGTTTTCATCTTTTGCTAATTTTATGATTACTCCACCTTTTGAGGTTCCGTCTAATTTAGTAATTATAACTCCTGTTACTCCTGTTGCTTCTTTGAAAGCTTTTAGTTGTGAAATTGCATTTTGTCCTGTTGATCCATCAAGTACTAGTAAAGTTTCTTTTGATGAGTTTGGTAATTCTCTATCAATTACTTTATTCATTTTTTCTAATTCATCCATTAATGATTTCTTAGATTGTAGTCTTCCTGCTGTATCACATATTACAACATCGTAATGTTCATCTTTAGCTTTTTTACATCCCATAAATATTACTGATGATGGATCTGCATTTTCCTGTCCTTTGATAATATCTACATTTGCTCTCTTAGCCCATTCTTCAACTTGTTCGACTGCTGCAGCTCTATAAGTATCTGCTGCTACTACTAATACTTTTTTTCCTTGTAGTTTCAATCTATTTGCAATTTTCCCAATTGATGTTGTTTTTCCAGCTCCATTCACTCCAACCATTAGAATTGCTGCTGGTGATGTTTCTAGATTTAATTTATTATCTTCCTTAGTTAGAATCTTTTCTAATTGTTCTTTTAATATTTCTACAACTTTGTCCGATTCTACTATTTTGTCTTGTTTAATTCTGGCTCTTAATTCTTCAATTATTTCATCTGTCGCAGTCATTCCAACATCTGACATAATCAACTTTTCTTCTAACTCTTCTAATAAATTTTCGTCAACTTTTTTTATTCCTAGTGCTATTTTTGTTTTTTCTAAACTTTGTTTTAATTTATCAAAAAATCCCATACTATACCTTTCAATTTATATTGTTTTTTATTAATGATGCATAGTAGTTTGCGTCAAAATCTTGTATATCGTCTCGATTTTGAGCTAATGGTATATTTACTATTTTATCAACGCCATTTTCTTGGTTTTTATAATGTACCTTTGCTACTACATTTTCTATTTCATATTTTTTTGTAATTTCATTTTTATTTATTTCTAATGCTAATAATTCATTTATTTGTTGCATTGCTCTACCTATGTTATATGCTTCTTTGCCTTCTTTCATATCAAATACTATGTATGAATTCATATTGTTTTTTTCTACATTTGCAATCAAATTATATGTTTGTGCAATTGATGCTATATTTTCTGCGTATGACGCGATTATTGCTGATTGATAATAATCACTGATATTTCTTAAATATGTGTTTTCAATTGTTTTATTATCACTTTTCTTTTTATGCACTGGATATGTTATTATTGGAAAAGTATCTCCATTTTCTCTTGAATATTCATATATTACTCCATTTACTTTTTCCTTACTGTTATTTGGAGCTTCTATTTCGATTTCAATATTTTTTCCTTTTGCTACTTGCTTAACCTTTTCACCATGTGCTTGTTTTGCATATTCATCAACTTCTTTTTCACTATACGTGTGTGGTTTGATTGTTCCTATTGTTGTTGTGTTTTTGAACAATATAATTAAGCCTGTGATTACTAGTATTATTAATAAAAAAATTGTAAATATTACTTTTCTATAATCTTTTATCATTTGTATTTTTTCCTTTTCCTTTTTCAGTTTTGATTTTATCATAGTTGTTGGTATTATTCAAGAAATACATAGTCGATATTATGCTATAAATAAAAAAAGCGGGGAGGTAAAAATCACCTCCCCTTGTGAAGACTAATTTAGGTTGCATTGCCACTTCTTCATATTCCTAATTATTGCATCCATTCTTTCTTGCTCTGGACTAGGAACTTGTTGCTGAAGAACTCTGATATCGGAATATACAGATTCCAATACATTTTGAATGGTCGTTCTGTCCGAGAGAAGTTTGAGCTTTGCAGCTTCCAAATTAACACTCTCATAAGAAATTCCATCCTGGCTCTTGATAACCTCCAGTTTCTCTTCCACTCTCTTTAACTCAGAGTTGATATTATCAACCTCTGTTTTGATGAGGTGGCTCCAATTCAGCAAATTCTTTCTTAAATCTGCTGTGTGCTGGATGATCTCATTTGCTTCCACATTGTCTCCTTTCTGCCTTCTCACTCGTAAAGGCAACTCACTCTAACAATAGTTACAATATTAATTATAGCATTGTTTAATATTATTTTCAATAGTTATGTAAATTCTTTTTGTGAATTTTTGTAGGTTTGTCAAACATATGTTACACTTCACCGGATAAATTCCATCAGAACAGCAGCGGGTGATTTCCATCCTAAGGGGCGCATGGGGAAGTGATTATAATGCCTTCTATTGTAACGCTGTAACTGTATTGAGAAGTCTTCAAACGAATAGAAGGAATGAGTGGCATAAAAGCGTTCATTATCCTTGCGGTGGCTGCGCTCAACTTTTCCATTATGGCGAGGAGTAAACGGTCGGATCAGCTTGTGTCGAATGCCATACTGCATTAACCGAGACTCAAACAGAGTGGGGTTGTCCCTGTGAGAGGTGAAGCGATTGGTAAATTCTGTCCCGTTATCTGTTTGTATACATTCTATGGGTAGGGGGAACACCTTTACAAGATGCTCCAGAAAGACAGCGGAAGAATAGGTACTATGCTCCTCGAAGGCCTCTACATAGCGCCAGCGAGAATACTCATCTATAGCCGTATACTGGAAGAAACGGGTACGGGTGACGTTGGTATTCTTCAGACAAGCAGAAGGAACGAATTTCACATCGATTTGGAATCGTTGGCCCGGATACTGCATTGGCTCATAGGGCTTAGGAATATACTTGGGGTTGGGTGGCTTCACCGCCATGATTCCCTGTCTTTTGAGTACGCGATAGAGGCCTGCAATAGAACGCGTGTAGCCACGCTGCATAAGCTTTACCCAGAAGACAACAAGGCCGGCATGGGGATTTCTGCGACGCATATCAGCGATAAGCTTAAGTTCGGCAGGCGTATGTTGAGTGGGGTGGCTGTGGGGTTTTCTGGAGCGATAGCGGAGAGAATCCGGAGACCCGTCAAAGCGATTTTTCCAGCGATAGATATACTGACGATTGACGTGATACGTAAGAGCGGCCTTGGTTACCCCGTGTTTTTCAGCGTAGCGAATAAGAGATAGCCGAAAGTGTATATCCTGTGTTATAGTAGCCATAACGGAAGACCTCCTTGAGTTGGGTGTGGGTTATAGTGAATTCACGTTAACACAAGTCAGGTTCTTCCGTTTTCTTTATTCAGTTGTGATGTAACACATGTATTGTAATCCTACACTTCAGCGGCAGGCGCGGCGAAGCTCCGCCACTGCCGCGGCTATATCGGGCTGCGAAACGACAGCGCTGATCATGGCAAAAGAGCGAAATCCTTCTTTATAGAGCTCGCCTATATTATCTCTGCCAATGCCGCCGATCGTAACAACGGGCAAGGCAAAATGAAGGGCAAACGCTTTTTCCTCCGGGCTTACGACCTTACCGGCATCCGCTTTGGATGCGGTCGGATACATAGGACCGAAGCCGACATAGTCGGCACCGTCGGCCAGAGCGCCTTCCATCTCGGCAATCGTATTCGTTGACAGTCCGACAAAAATGTCCTCGCCGGCAAGAGCGCGGACAAGCGGTACGGGCGCATCGTCCTGCCCTACATGAATCCCGTCGGCACCGCAGGCCACGGCAATATCGGCGGAATCATTCATAATAAACGTAGCGCCGTATTCTTTGCACATAGACGCAATCTCTTTGGCTTCCCCATATTTTTCGCGCCATGTTTTATGTTTTTCCCTGTATTGAATAATCTTCACGCCTGCATCCAGCAGTTCCTTTGCGACTTCCCTGTTCTTACGTCCGAGAGAAAACTCTTCTCCCATAATAACATAAACAGGATCTTCCGCTAAACGACGTACATGTTCTTCTTTTGTCATATGCCGCTCTCCTTATATATAAGATATAAAGTCCTTACTCGTCGAATCTACAATAAAGTCAACATGCCAATTTTTTTCTCCGCCTGCTGCGGAGAGAATGCGCTGCAATTCAAATACCACGGGAAATTCCGTGCCGTAATGGCCGCCGTCAACTAAAAGTATGCCTTCTTTTTCGGCTTCCTGCGCATCGTGATATTTCATATCACCGGTAACGAACATATCCGCGCCGGCCGCTGCGGCCTCCGCCATGAATGAAGTACCGGCGCCGCCGCATAAGGCCACCTTTCTGATCGCCGCTTCAGTAACGGCGCCGCCATATGCCAGAACGGGACGATTCAGTTTATTTTTCACAAACACCAAGGCCTCCGCCGCTTTCATCGCTTCGCGGAACACGCCTACACGCCCCATGGCGGCCGATGTGCCCTCGGCGCCGAGAGGGCGGACATCTTCAAGTTCCAAAATATGAGCCAGGACATCATTGACGCCGCCAACGGCACTGTCCAGATTGGTATGGGCGCAGTAAACGCTCAGTCCATGGGAAAGCAGCGAGGCGAACATGCGGCCGTCATATGTATCTGTCCGCAACGCCTTAAGTCCCGAAAAAATGACGGGATGATGGCTGATAATGGCATCAAACCCGTTATCAACAGCATAGGCGACATTTTCCGCCGTCACATCAAGAGTCAGTAAGACGGAAGCA
>ERZ773214.2117-NODE-2117-length-10992-cov-13.161745_pt1 | contig 10992 bp, 9 predicted proteins | sample MGYA00511238_ERZ773214 | MGnify/ENA primary metagenome ERZ773214 (study PRJEB29015, sample SAMEA2738157) | human oral metagenome | biome: human oral; feature: human-associated habitat; material: saliva | place: China | collected 2259 ...
GAACCAGATTCTGCACCTGCTGAACGATTTGCAGGCTCAGCTGGGATTGTCCTACCTGTTCATTACTCACGACCTGGCTGTTGTCCGCCAGATCGCAGACGATGTTGTGGTTATGGAGAAGGGACGCCTGGTCGAGGCAAACACGACCGATGCACTCTTTGATCACCCAGTTCAGGAATACACTCGCGAGCTGATTGAAGCTGTCCCCGGACGCAAGATCCAGCTCAACCTCTGAGAGTTTTTCGAGCTTTTTGTGTGGGCAGGCCTTCGGGTCTGCCCACACGTGTATCTGGGCGTAGTGTATGTGTGCGCGTCGGCTGCTCACCCTCCGCCCTATTCCTGCTTTAGCTCACTCGTTCCTGTCCTATTGCTGTTCTAAGGCCGCAGGTGTGCGAGCTAAAACAGGAACGAAGGAGCTTAGGAGCTTAAGCGCGTACCGTTGACTGGCGGATTGTTAGTGTGTGTGAGACCGTTACGTCTGCCACTGCCTGTGGGAGATCGACTGACGAGGCCTTGCTTTCCTCATTGCTCTGCTCTTCACTTGATGTGGGGGCCTGTTTGCCACCAGCGTCCCCGCGTCCCTCAATGAGCGAGATCAGCCCAGCCACGGCCTCGTGCGCGATTGCGTGAGTATCCGGGGAAATTGTTGTGAGTGCTGGGGTTGAGAAGCGTGAGAGGACGGTGTCGTCCCATGAAGAAACCAACACGTCTTGGGGGACGCGCACCTGTGCGCGAGAAAGGGCGCGTAGGGCACCTGCCCCCAAAAGGTCATTCATCGTGAAAATGGCATCGGGAAGCGTATTCGATTCCAGCCACTGACCGAGAGCCGATTCAGCCCCCTCGGCGGTCCACGGGGAAACTTCGACGCTGCGCCACGCCCATGAATCTAAGCCGAGCTCAGACAGTGCCTTCTCGATCCCACGTTGGCGAAGTGCGCCCGCGCTGGAGGTTGCCTGCGTGTGCGTCGATCCCAGAATCAGGAAACTGCGCGCGCCCTGCTGGTAGAGGTGGTGCACCATTTCCGAGGCCGCAGAGACGTTATCCATCGAAAAGTGCGGAATACCCGCATCCTGGATCCTCTCGCCGAGCAGTACCAGCGGTGCGTCCAACTCGAGCTGGTTGAGGCCTTCGAGGTCGAGCTCGATGGGGGAGAGGATGAGTCCATCAATGAGGTTGGTGCGGAAGTCGCGCAGGACTGAGACTTCATGTTCGCGAGTGCCGGCGGTTTCGACAACCATGATCGAGTATCCGCTGCGGCGCGCCTCTTCTTGGATCAGGTGCGCAAGTTCCCCGAAGTAGGGCCACGCAAGGTTGGGGATAGCGAGCGCCAAGGTGTGTGTCTGACCTTGGCGAAGGCGCTGGGCAGCAATGTTTGGCCGATAACCCAGTTGACGGATTGCATCCTCAACTGCCTTCCGCGTAGCAGGGGAGATGTGCGGAAAGTTGTTTACTACGTTTGAAACCGTGCGCTGCGAGACGCCGGCAAGTTGCGCAACATCGCGCATGTTTGGCCGTGAAGATTTCATGTGCGTCTCCATAAAGTGTTGTTAACACCGATCTCATCAGGGATTACTGCTTCAGTCTACTGAAAATTCTGGTTGCATGCTGAGGAATTGTGATGAATTTGCTACGTTGCAATTTTGTGGCAAATCATGCATCATGGTCCCATGAAGGTCAACGTAGACACTTTCGATGCATGGAGTGACGCGAATTATCCGCGCCCGGATCTCTGTCGTGAATCCTGGCTGAATCTTAATGGCCAGTGGTCCTTCGCCACAGATTCACGTGATGAGGGACTTACTCTGGGCTGGTACCTCCCCGGAGTCACCTTCTCCAAGACGATTACTGTCCCCTTCCCGCCCGGAAGCCCGGACAGTGGCTGGAGTGGGGAACGATCCGATGTCGTCTGGTACCGGCGCACCATTACCCCTGAAGACCTTCAGCGGGCAGGTTCTGATGACACTTCCTCGCGCCAGCATCTGCGTATTCATTTCGAAGCGGTTGATTTTACCTGTGATGTCTGGATTAACGGCCGTCACCATATGCACCACGAAGGTGGGTATACGCCCTTCACCATCACCGTTGATTCATCCGATTATTTGGATGAAGGCCTTGAACTTGTCGTCCGCGCACAGGACCGCCTTGACGCAGTGGACCAGCCGCGCGGCAAACAAGACTGGCAAGAAAACCCCCACGGTATTTGGTATCACTCGCTCGTCGGAATCTGGCGCGATGTCTGGATGGAAGTTGTCCCCGAAGGCTACATTGAGTCACTGACTTGGTCTTGGGATATTGAGAATGCTCAAGTCACCTGCGATATCGCACTATCGGGTCTGCGTGAAGTCAGTGGCGACATCGACCCGATTGAGGCCAGTTTGACCCTTGACCTTGCGGGCGAAACCCTGGCTGCAAGTATGGTCCGGATGCGCTCGCGTTCCCTTCGCCTCGTCGCTCAAATCCCCGGACTGGCAAACCGACAGGAATGGGGGCGCTTACTGTGGTCACCCGCCCACCCCAACCTCATTAATGCGCGGATCTGCGTTGGTGATGACGAGGTAGTTTCCTACGTTGGTATCCGCGATGTCAGCCTTTCGCACCGCTATGTGGAAATCAACCACCAGCCCACCTACCTGCGCGGTGTTCTGGATCAGGGTTACTGGCCCTCGTCCTACTTCACTGCCCCCAGTCCGCAGGCCTTGAAGGCGGATCTGGAACTGGCCCGCGATATGGGCTTCAACTTCGTCCGTATCCACGAGCGAAGCGCGGATCGACGCACACTGACGTGGGCTGATCGTATGGGAATGATGGTGTGGGGAGAATCCGCATCCGCATATGCCTTTAGTGACCGGGCAGTCACCGTGACTACGCAGGAATGGCATGATCTGGTTTTACGCGATCGCAACCATCCCAGTCTGATCGTTTGGGTGCCCTTCAATGAAAGCTGGGGAGTGGACCTGATCGTCACCTCAGCAAAGCAGCAGGCCTTCGTGCGCTCGGTCGTTGCTTTAACCGAAGCACTTGATGGAACTCGCCCCGTAATTGCCAACGATGGCTGGGAGCAGCTAGAGACTCCGATCGTGACGACTCACGACTATGGCGTCTACGGCGAGCAACTCCGCGTCAACTACGCCGATCGTGAATCGATTGCAGAGCTGGTTAACGGAGTCGGCCCGCAAGGACGCAAGATCCTACTTGGCGAAGCCTGGAGCGATGATCGCCCCGTTATGGTCACGGAGTTCGGTGGGATTTCGCTGCCTCTGGATGCAGAGGATGCGTGGGGCTATGCAGTTGTCCCCACTGTCGAGGCCTATGAGGAGCGCGTGAGCGGACTTTTCGATGCTCTTGAATCCTCGCCCATTCTGGCTGGCTTCTGCTACACGCAACTGACGGATACCCGTCAGGAAACCAATGGCCTCGCCGACGAAAATCGCAATCCCAAGCTTCCATTGGAGGTTATCCGAGGATTTGTCACCAGTTCTGCTCGCCAGAGCGGGCAAATCCGGCCTCGCACGATTGTCGAGGCCAGTGCGGTGCTTGGTACCGATGAGCGAAGCGCCGTTTCACGAGCCTTTGAAGGTGATCGCGATGCCTAAAGCCCGGGTTCTCCGCCGGTGGGCAACGAACTTCGCTTTCACCCTGCCCTTCCTGATTTTCTACGGGGTCTTCATCCTCTTTCCCGTGGTCCAAGCGATTCTGATGTCCTTCTTTAACTGGGATCTGCTTGGGAGTACCCGGGAATGGATCGGGCTTGAAAACTACACCCACATGCTCGGCGGTACCGGCCTGGTCTGGGACGTCACGTCGATGTGGCTTGTCCGACTGCTGTGCTTGGCCTGCGGAGTGTATGTGGCCATCAAGGCAGTGCGTGAAGGTGACCTCAACTCAGGACGCATTCTGTTGATTGTCACTCTGATCGGCGCAGCGATTCTCTTGGGAATCCACCCTGGAGATGGTGGTTCCTGGTCTGATCCGCGTTTCTGGAACGCGATGATGAACACCGCGGTCTTTACCCTGGTGTCGACCCCCATCATCGTTGGACTTGGCCTGATCTACGCGCTTCTCCTTCAGCGTGGTGGGAAAGCCTCTGCGTTCTATCGCGCGGCATTCTTCGTCCCCTATGTTCTTCCGGTTTCGGTAGCCACGCTGATCTGGGGCTATATGCTCAACCCCTCGCGAGGCATTGTCGCGCGCTTCACCGAATACATGGGGTGGGGAACCATTGCTTGGCTGTCGGATCCCAAATGGGCAATGTCTGCAATCGTTGTGACGACCGTGTGGTGGACCGTCGGATTCAACCTCATCCTCTTCGGTGCGGGATTGCAAGACATTGATCCGACGCTGTACGAGGCCGCAAGCTTGGACGGCGCGAACTCTTTCCAAAAGTTCGTCAGCATCACCCTTCCGGGTCTGCGCCACGCAACGGTACTGGTCCTCGTCACCCAGATCATTGCCTCGTTCCAGATCTTTGGTCAGGTCAACATCATGACGGCCGGAGGCCCGGGCGGTACGACCGATGTTCTGGTGCGCTACATCTATCAGACCGGTTTTAGAGACACTCAACTTGGCTATGCCTCGGCAATGTCCCTGGTGCTTTTCGTCTTGATGGTCTTCATCTCGTTGATCCAATTCCTGATCTCACGGCAAAGGAGCCGCTGACATGCGCGAGAAACTCAAGTCGTGCGGCTACCACGTCGTCATGATGGCACTTGCTCTGCTGTGGCTGATTCCGCTGCTGTGGACGCTGGTGATCTCTCTGAGTTCGAATTCGTCATTGAAGACGAACTCGCAGATCCTCATGCCCACAGAGCCGACCTTGTCGAACTATGCCGATGTTTTCCGGACCGGCTTGGCTGGTCGATGGTTCCTCAACTCGATGATCGTCTCGATCACTGCCACGGTTATTACGGTGATCATCTGCGCTGCTGCCGGTTATGCATTCGCGAAGCTTCCCTTCCCCGGGCGAACCATTGTTTACGGACTGACCTTGGCCGGAATGATGGTTCCCAAAGAAGCGATGTTCGTTCCCCTGTTCATGATGTTTTCCGAGGCCGGGCTGGCGAATTCCTATATTGCGTTGATTTTCCCCCGTGTTGCCTTCCCCTTAGGCGTGTTCATCATGACGCAATTCTTCTCGCAGGTGCCAAGCGAAATGGAGGAAGCTGCGCAGGTTGATGGGGCTTCACCCGTGAGGATTTTCTTCTCCATCATGGTGCCCCTTGCGCGACCGGCTCTGATCGCGCTTGCGACCTTCTCCTTCGTTCAAACCTGGAATGACTACCTGTGGCCACTGGTCTCGGCGACAAAGCCCGAAATGTTCACGGTGACGACCGGTTTGGCCTCCCTGCAGGGAACATTCGCACAATCGACGGAATTGGGTTCGCTGATGGCCCGAGGAATTGTCGGTGCGGCGCCCCTGCTCATCGTCTTCCTGCTGCTTCAGAAGTATCTGATCCGAGGAATCTCACTATCCAGTGGCGATAAGTAGGCATCGCCACCTGCGCCACACGCCTGATCGTCACTGTCGGGAAAGGGAAACTCGGCCTCGGCAATGAGGATCTTACTCACACGAAAACTCACCATTCACCACCAAACGAAAGGCATGACAATGCGACAAGGACGCGCAATGACACGTCACGCGGGAATCGGTGCATGCGCACTGGCGACGACCGCGCTCTTTGTACTCACCGGATGTGGAGTGAACTCCGCCTCCTCCTCAAAGACTGTTGACGGAGCGGCAATTGCTTCCGTCAGCGATGACGACCTCAAGGGGACCACCATCACCATGGCCCGCTTCTTTGGCGACTGTCAGGAAAAGACCGATGGTGTTACTGACATGTCCAAGGCAAACAGTGAATGCACGGCTATCTCGATCCTCACCAACAAGTTCAATGCAGAGAACAAGTGGGGAATCAAGGTTGAGCGTATGGGCGGTGCTTCGTGGCACAGCTACTATGACTCGCTCAATGCCGCTCTGGCCTCGTCGGATCGCCCCGACGTGGCAATCATGCACGGCTCCAACCTGCCCGACTACGCTGCCAAGGGCCTGCTCATGGAGGTGCCCGATGGTGTGGGCATCGACCTGTCCGGCTCGACGAAGCCCGCTTTGGACGCCGTGACCTACAAGGACAAGAAGTGGGGCGTTCCCTTCGACACCCACGCCATCATCAGCCACCTGAACATGGATATCCTCTCCCAGGCCGGATTGGTTGGTGAGGATGGCACCTACAAGCTTCCGACTTCGCCTGATGAGCTGCTTGCGCATGCAAAGGCCGTGAAGGAGAAGACCGGAAAGAACTACATTGATATCGCCCTGTCGAAGGACCCGATGGGCGAACGTTTGTGGATGACTCTGGTCCAGCAGCAGGGATCGGACATTATTTCCGCGGACGGAACCAAGGCAAATATGAACTCGGCTGAGGCGAAGACCTCGTTGGAATTCATCAACACCCTGGTTAAAGAAGGCTACACGACCGTCAACCATGACTACGATGCCTCGGTTCAGAGCTTCCTGCGTGGTGAATCAGCAGTGATGTACAACGGTGTGTGGGCGGTGAACCAGTTCACCGCTGAAGCGCCCTTCAAGTACGAGACCAGTGATGCACTTATGCTCTTCAAGGACAAGGCAACCTGGGCGAACTCTCACGTGTGGACGGTTCCCGTTTCGGCCAAGCCCGATGCGAAGAAGTACCGTGCGGCTTTCGAATTCGCCAAGTTCCTTAATGAGCACACCGGCGACTGGGCACTTGCAACGGGTCACATGCCTGCAACCCAGAAGGCTCTGGACTCTAGCGAGTACCTGAATGCTCCGCACCGCTCGCAGTACCTGAAGACCGCGACGACCTACGCACGCATGGCTCCGCGCGTTGAGGCCTGGCCAAAGATCGCCGACGAGATCCAGGAGCAGATTGAGGCCACCTGGCTGAATGGAGCTGCAGTCGGTCCGACTCTGGACAAGCTGCAGGAAACTGCTAGCTCTTCACTGAAGTAGCGAGAGGTAGCTGCTGCTCACAGTAGGGCAGAGTGGCCGGGGGCGAAGGCGTGGGCCTTCGCCCCCGGCATACGTTTGTCTGCGCCCGGTTCCGTTTGTGCTGCCCGCTCCTGGTGCATGCGCCCGTGCGCTGCCCGCTCTCGCTCCCGTTTGTGCTGCCTGCTCTCGCCCCTCTCCACACGAAGTCGTGAAATGACACAGCTTATGGCCTGTGACTTTTGCCAACTTCGTGTGTCAATTGTGGGGGAGGGGGGAGGGGGAGGGCGAGGCGTCACGCCGAGCGATCAAGCGAAAAGTTTGTCCAAGTCTGGTGTCCACGGCTTTTGGGGGAGTGCGCGCAGTTTCTCAACATCCATTGATTCAAGAAGCTGCGAGGCGGAATGCACCCCTTCAATACCCATTGAGCGGGCTAAAACCTCAATGATCTGGGCAATAGTCACCCCACGTTCCGCCAGTTCCTCGATGGTCACTGCACCATCGCGCTTAGCGAGCCGCGCGCCCGATTGTGCGAGCACCAGGGGGACATGTGCGTAGGTGACCGTGGGATACCCCAATAAACGCGCCAAAATTGCTTGGCCTGGCGATTGAGAGAGGAGGTCGTCACCGCGAACCACTTGGTCAACTCCCTGGAATGCGTCATCAATGACGACCGCCAGGTTATATGCCGGTGCGCCATCGGAACGTTGGATGACAAAGTGGTCGACAGGACCCGTGTACTCACCAAAATATTCGTCATACACCGTCCACTCCGATACGGGAGCTTTCAAGCGCAGGGCGGGACGGCGTCCCTCGGCCGCGAATTCTTCGCGCTTTCGGGCGATCTCAGATGCGCTCAGCTGCAAGCAGGTCCCGGGGTAATGGCCAGGCGGAACGTGCGGTGCGGATGCAGCTTCACGGATGTCTTTGCGCGAGCAGAAACATTCGAATGCATACCCATCACGCAGCAGTGTTTTGACAGCCTCGTCATGGACGTGCGCGCGCGAGGACTGGATAAGTACCTCACCATCCCAATCAATCCCAAGCGCCTGCAGCTCGTCAATTTGACGTTGTGCAGAGCCCGAACGCACACGGTCGATATCTTCAATCCTCAATACGAAACGTCGGCCGGTGAGCCGTGCCCACATCCACGCGAGCAGCGCAGTGCGAAGATTGCCCAAGTGGAGGTCGCCGCTGGGGGAGGGGGCGAAGCGTCCGGCGCCTAGGGGATGCGCAAGGTTGCCTTCTTCAATTGTGATTTCCGAGGCCGAGTTCGCAGCGGAGGAAGCCGAGTTTCCCGCTCCATTGTGTGCTTGGGATGTCAAGGTCGACGCAAATGCCATACCCCCAGACTAACCTTGGAGGCATGGAGAAACGAGCGCATCTGAAAGGTGATGAGCTGGAAGTCGGCGTATCGGCGCATCATCACCTGAGCTGGCTCACGCGCATTCCCTCGTGGTTGTGTGTTGCTTTCGGAGCCTTCCTCGGCACAGCAATTCGTGCGGGATTGGATCTTGCTGCTACGGAGAGCGGGAAACTTACGGTTTTTTCTTGGTCTACGGTGGCTGTCAATCTTTGTGGAGCCTTCTTTCTTGGTTTTGTCACTGCCTGGGCACAGGGCCGTTTCCGCGAGGATGCAGTGCGCAGAAAAGTCATGCTTGTCGCAGGAAGTGGCTTCGCCGGCGCTCTGACCACATACGCCACCATGATCATGGCCAGTATCCATAATGCGCTCCAAGCAATGACAGCAGTCCCCGCTGCTGGGGGTGAGCTTTCTGGAGCTGTGTCTTCTCCGTTGAGTACTGCGGTGGTCTCCTCCTTGCCTCTACTCATCGAGGGAATGCTTGCAAGCCTTGTACTGCTAGTAGTTGGGATTGGGCTTGCTGCTTTGGGGTACTCTCTTCCTTCACATAGGGAGCCAGGCCTTCGGGGGGCAAAGAAATGACCCCACTGCTCTTCCTTTTCGTGTGCGTTTTCGGATCCCTGGGCGCCCTCTCTCGCTGGCAGCTGGATCTTTATCTCAAAAAGTGTCGAGCAAAGCGAACACCCCAGTGGGGGATCGGTGTGGTCAATCTATTGGGATGCACATGCGCCGGTGCGCTCGCGGGTATTCTTGCCCCTAACGCTCCCCTTTTCTTCCTGCTCTCAACGGGATTTTTAGGCGGATTTACAACCTTTTCCACTGCCGTACTCGACGCTGTGATGCTTCTGAGTCGTCGTCGGTATTTGTCTGCAGCGGGTCTTGTTCTCGGCGTCTGGTTGGGTGGAAGCATCTTGGCCATCTGCGCATTTCTTCTCACGTCCAGTTTCGCAATGTGAGGTTGTGTAACGAAAAATTTGGACGCTCCGGCACGGACTCATAGTCTAAGTGTGCATGGAAGGAGGACCCAGTGATTGATCTGATCGACGTCTCAAAGATCTATCCCGTGAAGGGAAGTGATGATGTCGTTGCCCTTGATCATGTGAATCTGCACGTTGAAGCAGGAAGTATTCACGGAATCGTGGGCCAATCGGGTGCCGGTAAGTCAACGCTCATTCGCTGTCTGACGGCTTTGGAAAAACCCACTTCTGGGTCGATTATCGTTGATGACATTGATCTGTCACAGCTTCGTGGGCGCGAGCTGCGTCAAGCGCGACGCAAGATCGGCATGGTCTTCCAAGCAGCTAACCTTTTCGATGCCAAGACCGCGGGAGAAAATATCGAATTCCCGCTGAAAGTCGCTGCGAAGAAAGAATTCACCCGCGAGGAACGCAAAGGACGCGTTCGTGAACTTCTTGCGCTAGTCGGCCTCGAGCATCGTGGCGGGGCCTACCCCTCTGAGCTTTCCGGTGGCCAGCGCCAGCGCGTCGGTATTGCGCGTGCACTTTCAGATACCCCCCAAGTTTTGCTCTGTGATGAGCCGACTTCAGCCCTTGACCCTGAATCAACCCGCGCGATTCTGTCACTGCTGCGTCAGGTACGCGACGAAACCGGCGTCACTATTGTCATCATCACCCATGAAATGTCGGTCGTTCGCGAAATCTGTGATTCCGTAACACTCCTGAAAGACGGAGGAATCGTCCAGAGCGGAACAATCGAAGAAGTTCTGGCTGACCCGGGTTCGCCTCTGGCAAAGGAATTGGTTCCTGCGCCCAGTGTTGATGAACTGGATGTCACGGACTTCAATCGTGAGCTGACCGCACGCGAAATTGCTACAGAAAACAACTCAGCGGAAGCAGAAGCGCAGGCCCAGCCCAGGGAAGATGGAAACATCCTTTTGGACGTGATCTTCACGTCGCATCCTGGTGTTCCCACGGGTTCGAATATGCTCAACCTTGCCGCTAAGGTTGGCGCGGATGTGACCGCAGGGACTTTCGAATCGATGGGTTCTGTCCAAGTCGGTCGCCTGGCTCTGGCGATCCCCGCAGCCCAGCGTTCTTCGATTATTGACCAGCTTCGTGCCCAGGGTGCGCATGTGGAGGTGAGGTCGCTGTGAACCTTTCGGCTCTTTCAACAGTCCTGACGCTGCTTCCACTGGGTAAAGGTGACCCGACGTGGGGAGACAACCCCGCACTCACCCAGCAGTTCCTCCCGGCAATCTGGGAGACCCTGCTCATGGTCTTCTTCGGCACCTTATTTACCGTGCTCGTTGGCCTTCCTTTGGGTCTGCTTCTTGTTCAGACTTCGAAGACGGGACTCACTCCTAACAAGACCATCAACCAGATCGTTGGTTTGATTGTCAATGTTGGCCGCTCTTTCCCCTTCCTCATCCTCATCATCGTGCTGCTTCCGGTGACCAGATTTGTCATGCGCAGTGCGATTACCTGGCAGGGAGCAACCTTCCCCTTGGTTATCGGTGCGATTCCGTTCTTTGCTCGCCTAGTGGAAACCAACCTGCTTTCCGTCGAAAACGGCAAGGTCGAGGCCGCGCTTATGGCGGGGGCTTCCAACCGTCGGATTCGTTGGAGCATTTTGGTTCGCGAGGCCCTGCCCGGCATTATCCAGTCCGTGACGGTTTTGGCGATCACCCTGGTGGGCTACTCGGCAA
>ERZ773214.2119-NODE-2119-length-10983-cov-20.960194_pt1 | contig 10983 bp, 10 predicted proteins | sample MGYA00511238_ERZ773214 | MGnify/ENA primary metagenome ERZ773214 (study PRJEB29015, sample SAMEA2738157) | human oral metagenome | biome: human oral; feature: human-associated habitat; material: saliva | place: China | collected 2259 ...
ATATAATGGATGTTGGCCTTTTTGTATACACTAAAATAGGGTTGGTGGAAAATTTACATCCTCTTATAAAAGTGCATTATGACACTATTATTAAGATTATATTTATTTTATGCATTATAAATAGTATTTTTGTAAGCGCTTTTGTGATATAATGAATTTGAGAATTTTTATCGGTTTTTTTAAGCGTTTTATATTGCTTTTTATGAATAACGTAAGGTAGTTTTAAAAATCTAAATGAACAAAAATAAATTTAAAGGAGAAATGTTCAAATGAAAAGAAAGACGAAAGGAATGTTGGCAATAGCTGCCGCACTAATGTGTTTATTCATAGCTTCAGGATGCGGAAAGTCTGGAGGTGGATCGGATGCCGCAAATCCCGCTTCTTCAGGTTCTGGAGAAACTGCGGCGCAAAATTCAAAGTCAGATTCTGGTGCTGAAGAGATAGTAGAATATTATTTGGGCGGTCCCCGTACAGATCTGTTAACTAATAAAGGAAATGTGTATTACCTTGGTGAGAAAGGAAATTTACCGGCCGACAATAAAGATGTTACAACGCCAACAAAATATTTGGAAAATATAAAATCCCTTATTACTATATCCACTTATATCGATAATAACCTTGATTTATATCTATCTGGAATCGATGTTGTAAAAGGTGGGATCTTAAAGGAACCAAAAAAATTAGGTAGTAATATTGTTCAGGTTGAAGGTTCAAATATTGGCTTTTTAGCGCTTGATAAAGACGGTAATTTATATTCTTTCGGTAAAAAAGGCTATTCTGGCTCTAATAATGACGAAGTATACGCAGAATTGACTAAGGTTGATGGCATCAAGGATGTTGTAAAAATCGGTTCAAACGGCGTTTCAAACGATGGGTACTTAGCTCTTACTAAAGATGGTACAGTTTATGCTAAAAGATTTGATGGTCCTTTTACAAAATTAATGGAAAATGTGAAGGATATTCAAGGCGTATATATCACTGATAAAGACGATGTTGTATATGTATGGGATGAATTTACTCAAGATAAAGTGACTAAGATCGCTAAATCATTACAAATCAATTGGGGTGGAAGTTCAGATTACGTATGGTTCATTGAAAATAATACAATTGCTCCGTACAATTCTAAAGGAGAACCAATTAGAATGGACGAAGATGTCAAACATCTTTTCAGTTATTATCCTAAAGATATCAAAAAGATTTTTATCTATGAAGATAAGACAGACAAGAAAGATAACAAGACAAAAAACCTTAAAATGGTTTACGAAAATACAAATGGAGAAATCGTATTGTATGCAGTGAGCAATTCCCATAGCGATAAAGGAAAAGTTGAAGTAAACACAAAAGTAACGAAAAGTCTAGATGATGCTGTGAAAGTTTGGGAGTTTGTTAAAGATTCTAAATAGAATGATACTTAAGGAGAAATGTTCAAATGAAAAGAAAGACTAAAGGAATGTTGGCAATAGCTGCCGCACTAATGTGTTTATTCGTAGCTTCAGGATGCGGAAAATCTGGAGGCGGATCTGATGCCGCGAATCCAGCTTCTTCAGGCTCTGGAGAAACTGCAGCGCAAAATTCAAATTCTGGGGCAGAAACCATCGAAAAGTATATCGTTATGGATGGGAGTAGAATAAATGTTCTTACTAATAAAGGAGACGCCTATTATATCGGTGGAGGTCTAAACTTTAGTAAGGATGATGTTGCTGTTGAAACTCCGACGAAGTTTTTAGAAAACATTAGCTTTATTCCTGGTAACGGAAGTGCTTGGATTGATAAAAACGGTGATTTATACATTAATGGAATCGACCCTATTAAAGGCGGAGCAGTTGATGCGCCTAAAAAATTAGGTGGTAATATTGTTGTCTCAACTCCATACCTCATGGGGATAGTTGCGGTAGACAAGGATGGAAATCTATATTCCTATGGTCAAGCCAAATACAATGGGTTTGACAAGGACTATGCAGAGTTAACTAAGATTGATAGCATCAAGGATGTTGTAAAAGTAACATCAGACCACAAAAATCGATTCTTTTTGGCTCTAACCAAAGATGGTACAGCTTATAGCAAAGCAGCTGATGAAGACTTTAAAAAAGTGATGGATAATGTTAAAGATATCCAAGGAAATTATATTATTACAAAAGATGATGTTATGTATTATTCAGGTGAACAACCAGAAAAAATTGGACAAGGGCTTAAACTTAGTAAGTATGTAGACCCAAGATCGGCAGTATTTGTTGAAAATCAAACAATTGCACGATTGGATTGGAACGGAAAACCACTTAAGGCCGATAAAGAAATAGATACACTATACGGTTACTATCCTAAGGATATAAAAGAGGTACTTTACCACGATATTTCGAGTGATCCTAAAAAAGATAGTATTAAAATTCTTAAAATGGTTTACGAAAATACAAATGGTGAAATTGTATTATACGGAGTCAACGATTGTTATAAAGATACAGGAAAAGTAGAAACTAATACAAAAGTCACTAAGAGTGTAGAAGATATATCTAAAATTTGGGAGTTTATTAAAGCATCTAAAAAATAATTCGTGTAAATCAATGAAAGAGCAATCGAGAGGGTTGCTCTTTTTATTTTGGTCATTATTTAAACAGATAGAAAGAAATGATATACTTTCAGTGAGGAGGTGGGGGTGTTGAAAATCATTTTAAAAGAGGACATTGAGCTGTATCGTTATTTGATTGCTAAGGCGACATTTTTACAAACACATAAAGAGTACCGCTTGGTGGAATCCTTCTTAGATAGTAATTGTTTTTTAGTAGCCAACCGCAAAACAAAAGAGAAAGTGTTTGTCTCACTGTTTAAACAACCGACGAAAGAACCGATTGACCTAGAGTGTAAAAAGGTTGTGTATATTCAAAATGCGAATACGAAGATTCCGGAAGGGTTTGACGTAGAAAGGGCGGATAAAGAGTTCAATGACCAGCTCGCCAAGAATATCCGACTGGGATTTTTAGCACCAGATCAGTTAGTCGAGCAGTTTCAAGGGGTATTTAAAGAAGACGTTGAGACGTATTTTAAAAAGGCAGAAGCAGCGATTCAAGAAGAGCGGCAAGTTTTTGTGAAGTACTATGCCAAGGAAACGATTGAGAAGAATCCGTATCAGGTGGTGGAAGGGAATGTGTCGTTTAGCCATCCGAAGCATTTCAACGACCCGTTTGACTGTAATTGCTACTACGCGGACGGCCATTCGATGATGGATTTCTTCCGAGTGTTTTGCTTTACGCATGCTGCAGATAATATTTTAATGTGGTCTTATTACGCCAATAGCCACGCGGGTTATGCGCTTGAGTATTCGTATGCGAGTCTTTTGGATAAAATCCATTCCTTGAAGGTAGACGGACTCTGTGTATACGGCCCGGTGGAATATATTGATAAACGTCCGAACACGAGAAGCAATAGCAATCAATTCTCGTATTCGAATCTGAATTTCTATATTAAGGCGACCTTTGCAAAATTCAAAGAGTGGCAACACGAGAGAGAATACCGCTTTGTGTGCATTTTGGATGAAAACACAGAAGGCGCGCAAGAAGTTCTGGGAGATTGGGTGGTCATTCCACAAGTGGATGTCGTGCAAGGCTACGCTGGATGTAACAATCCAAAAATAAAGGTGAAGGCGCAGTACCCCGTCCGAAAATTAGAAAAAGATATATTGAATTATCAACTAAAATAAGTAAGCGTCATTTGAAAATTATCAAAAAGGAGTACGACAATGAAAAAAACAAAAAGATTATTAGGGATGCTTCTAGCGTTGGTGTGTGTAGTTATTTTTGCTGCATGTGGAAACCTTGGAGCAGAAGAAGTCGCACAGTATGATTTAACATCCCAGGGAATAAAGGTACTGTCTAATAAAGGGAACGTCTATTATATTGGTAGAGGCGTTCAAATGGAGAATTACGATAAATTTACCGAATCTCTAACGAAATATATTGAAAATGTGAAACAAGTAGTATCTTCAGAAGTTTGGATTGATAATAATAACGATTTGTATATCGGATATCTTGGCGAACCGAAAAAAATCGGTAGCAATATCGTTATGGCATCCGGAACTCAAATGGGACTCTTAGCAGTTGATAAGGATGGTTACTTGTATGCTTATGGGATAAAACCATATAATGGATTCGACAAAGATTTCAAAGAATTAACGAAAATTGAAGATGTTAAAGATGTCGTCAAAGTATCATCGATGGGAGATTCAGCTTGGAGATTCTTTACGTTAACGAAGGACGGAACTGTTTATTTTAAGCAGTATGACGGGGAATTTACAAAGATAATGGATAATGTGAAAGATATTCAAGGTAGCTATTTTATTGATAAACAGGATGTTGTATATCTTTGGAATACTAAGGGTATCGTTAAGATGGCTCCAAAGCTACAAATCAATTTGCAAAAAGATATAGCAAATACCGTGCTTCTTGAGAATAATACGATCTCGTATTATGCAGGGACCGGAGTAAAGTTTGATAAGGATGATCCGAAGATAGAGCAGCTCTATAATCATTATCCTAAAGATATCAAACAGGTGCTGTTCGTTAATTATCCAGGAGACTCGAAAGAAGACAGGGTTATCAATCTAAAATTAGTATATGTAAATACAAAAAATGAAATTGTTCTGTACGGAGTGCACAATGTTTATGACGCGGAAGGAACAGTGGATGTCAATACAAAAGTGTCAAGGAGTTTAGACGACGTGTCTAAGATTTGGGAATTTATTCGAAATCCGGAAAAGAATTAATAAGCGTTCCTTATGATCTCTACTATAAAGATATCCGTAAAGATTTTAAATCATCATTTATAAAGAAAAAAACAGGCTTAAAACCATCCTTTTTTAAGGGGTGATTTTAAGTCTGTTATTATTTTTGTAGCATTTTGAATGGATTTAACTTCTCGAAGAGTGGAATCAATAAGATCCAGAAGACGACATTTCCGATGGCGTGGTACGTATCGAATAGAACGCCGTTTAAGTAGTAAATCCAGAAGTTCAGACCGGGCATGCTGTATACCCAGAAAATCGAGATGATAAAGCCGTATAAGTAGCCCATCAGTCCTGCAAAGATTGGAAAAAGAATCCAAGCTAGGCGCGGGAATTGTTTTCTTTTTCTCCACAATGGACGAAGAAGCAATGCACAAGTGCAGACGAGGGCAAAACTAATCATCTGATAGAGCGTCCACGGCCCCATGCTTACTAAAAGGTTGGAAATCAACATGGAGATGCTACCGATAGCAACGCCGTACAAAAGTCCAAGTTCTAGCGTAATCCAAATGACCACAACGGTAATCGGTTGAACATTTGGAAGTGAGAGAAGTCCAAGTCTTCCAATCACGCAAAAGGCTGATAGTAGGGCGATAAGGGTGATTTTTTTAGTTGAATTGACCATCGGACTATTGAAGTTTATTGAGTTTCCAGTCGATGACGTCGCCTGCTTTTAGGATGACTTCTTTTGCACCGACAGGGCTCATCGTACCGTTTACGTCGAATAACCAGTATTTGTTTTCGGCTGGGACTTGTTCCACACCGTTAATAGAAGAGATAAAGCCGTCTTTCTCAACGATTTTTAGTTGTGCTTTCATCACGTCTAGAAGATTGTCACCTTCTTTGAAGGTGAGGGTGAACGGGCTACCTTCGATGGCTTGTCCGTCTTTTGTAACATTTAGAGTAACACTAGTGGTTTGGGCAGCAGTAGTCGTTTCAACACTTGTCGTCGTTGAGTTCGTATTTGCAGGTGCTTGTCCGCATGCAGTTAAGAATATAGCCGCTGTTAAAATTCCAACAATTTTCTTCATGAGAATCTCCTTTAAGCTGTTTTAATCAGCCCTCATTCTAACAATCTTCATAAAACTTGTAAAGTAATTTTTGACAAAAAAGATAGAAAAGACTTTGCATTTGTGATAAAAATGGTATACTAAAGTGTAATTAATTTTTAGGAGGAATGTTATGGAACACACGAGTGAGTTCAATACAAAACTTGAAAAAGCATGTCACAAAAAGGAGGCACTTTTTGACGAGAGTAAGATGCGTTATGCACTGCGTTCAATGTTTGCAGGGGCATTTTTAACGATGAGTACAGCCGCAGGAGCTCATGCAGCACAAATTATTGCTGGATTAAACCCTGCGCTAAGTAGATTTACTTTTGCATTTATCTTCACTTGGGGATTAGTTTATGTTGTATTTTTAAACGGAGAGCTAGCTACTTCAAATATGATGTTCTTAACAGCGGGAGCTTATCAAAAGCATATTAAATGGTCTAAAGCAATTGCTATTTTATTCTATTGTACGCTATTTAATTTAGTTGGGGCCATGTTTATAGGAGCATTGTTCGCAAATAGTTCAGCATTTAACGGGATCAATGCAAATGAATTCATAGCAAAAGTTGCTGAATTGAAATTGTCTCGTTCAAACGAACTAATTTTATTAGAAGGTATTTTAGCAAATGTCTTTGTTAACGTAGCAATTCTTTCATTTATCTTAATCAAGAGTGAAGAAGCTAAATTATGGATTGTTATTTCTGCAATTTTTATGTTCGTTTACTTAGTAAATGAACACGTAGTGGCGAATTTTGCGTCGTTCTCTATCGTGAAATTCTCACCAGTTGGAAACTCAATCGATGCCTTGAATTGGCTCAATATTATCCGTCATTGGTCAGTATCATTTGTTGGGAACTGGATTGGTGGAGGAATCTTAATCGGGCTAGCTTATGCATTCTTAAACCGAACAAAAACTCCATATGTTGATTAATCAAAAATGAATCATGTAAAGGAAAAGAACCGCCAGATGGCGGTTCTTTTTTGTTTTATTTAGTTTTAAAGACTGGGACCGTCACCTAATATTCGCACTGCGAATATTAGCTAAACGCTTTTTCTCACATCCTGGAGTTGAACTCGGGCTCACAGGACTGCAAAACTTCGCACTGTGAAGTTTTGCTTCCCGAATCTCCGCACGACTCGTTCCGAGTCCCTTGCGGCATATTAGTCCAGTGATTCAGTCCTGAGCGTTCGCCCTCGTATCCTTGTTAGAACGGTCTTTTGTTTTTGTTTTCGAAGCCTAATAGGATGTCTGGGAATTCTTGGCTTACTGCGTAGAAGAATGGTTGTAGTAAGTCATCTGTTTCGTCACCGACGTTGTTAATCACAAGGCCAGTTTTCTTTCTTCGGTATGATTTGTCGTTTGTAATCACCATTAATTGTGAAGTACGGCTAACCGTCATTCCGTAAGATTTTTGAGTGTAAATGTAGTGGTAGATACGCTCAGCTTTTGTTAGGTCGTATACTTGGAAATTCTTGTATGTCGCAAGTAGGTGGTGTTTGTATAAAACGATTCCTAATTGATTATCAACATAAGTAGCATCTTCTAATACAGAATCCATAGAGTAGTTTAACTCTGGATAAGTGCTGTATAGTTCGTTGTACGCTTTGTCTTCGCTCTTACGTGTTGCAAAAGCACTGTAGAAGAATACTAGAGCAATAATACCAGCGATACCAGCTACGATGTATGCGAATTGACGGTCTTTGTCAAATTCGTAAACAGATACGTAATATTCTGTTTCAGCTAGTTTTGAAATAGTTTCATTTTCGCTAATAGTTGCTTTAAATTCAGAAGTGTAGTTACGGACAGCACCGTCTGCACCTGATTTACGCATTTTAGCGGCTACGATGACAGGGTTTGCTACAAGATCATCGGTTGATTTTAATTTTTCAATTAATTTATCGCCCTCTTTAACTTCGAGACTTGCATATCCATAGTCATCGTTATCACTTTTAGAGAACTCGATTAAGTATAATTTTGTGCCTCCATCGATTGTAGCGATAGGGTTTTCTGCGTAGCCTGTAATTTTAACAGCAGTGACAGCTTCGTCTTTCATTGGGACTTCACCGAAGATGTTCCCTTTATTGTATAAGTTGTCGGCAGTTTGATAGAACTGGAAGAAACCTAGCGCGCCAAGAGCAACGATGATAGAGAGAACTCCAGCGATGATTAAGCCGATAATGGTTTTAGTACTGCGTTTTTCAGTCATGATGATTCTCCTTTGAGATGAGTTGTATGATAGATATAATATACCATAAACAATTTTGAACTGCAAAGTTAATTTTTCGTGATTTATTGAAGTTGTGTAGATTGTAAATAGAAGAAGACTTGCAACGCAAGTCTCCTGTAGTGTTTGTATTTCTAACTAAAATAGTGGTTTCTTACTCTTTTCGAAACCTAATTGGATGTCTGGAAATTCTTGGCTCAGTACATAAAAGAATGGTTGTAGTAGGTCATCTGTTTCTTCACCCACATTTTTAATAACAAAAGATGTTTTCTTCTTTCGATAGGATTTATCATTAGAAAGAATGATTAATTGTGAAGAACGACCTACTGTCTTTCCGTATGATTTATGATTCAAGATATAGTGATATACACGTTCTGCTTTTCTTAGGTCATAAACTTTGAAGCTACCAATTGGAACAATAAGATGATTTTTATATAAAACGATGCCTAATTGATTGTCTACATAAGTTGCCTTATTGAATATAGTATCCATTGAATCTTTTAGTTCAGGGTATGCATCGTATAATTCATTATATGAGTTATCCTCACTTTTACGTAGCTTGAAAGCACTATACAAGAAATATAGGCCGATAGAAGCAGCAATAAGAGCTATAGGGTATCCAGCAAGATGGCTTTTTTCAAAATCATCTACTGACACATAAGCATATATCTCTGCACGTTCTTCGATACGACCATTTTGAGTAACAAGTAGAGAGAAATAATTGCTGTAGTCTTTAATAGCTCCCTCTGCACCAGAAATACGAATTTTAGCTGCAACAATAATAGGGTTATTAAGAAGGTCAGACTCAGATTTTAATTTATCGACTAATGCATCACCGTTTTTAATTTCTATACCTGCATAACCATAGTTATCCGTATTTATTCCTGAAAATTCGATGAAGTACATATTTGTTCTGCCACCGCTGATTTCTCCTATAGGCTTTGGGTCGAAAAATGTAATTTTTACAGCCACTAATTCTTGGTCTTTTTTATATGTAGAACCAAAGATTTTACCATCTTTATATAAAGACTCTGCAGTTGGGTAGAGCAGGGAGTATCCTAACGCACATAATGATATAATGAACAAAATAATAGCACTGATAATCATGCCGTTAAAGGATTTAGAGTATTTTTTTCCGGTCATTATAAGGCTCCTTTAAAATGGGATGTATGATAAAACTAAAATACCATATCTATTTTTGAATTGTAAAGTCTATTTTGACGATAATAGATATGTTTATGATGGTTTTACAAAGAAAGTAAGGACTCGCACTGCGAGTCCTTTATTAGTTTGTGTTGTTCTACTTAGTTGAGTCCGCCATCGCAGAAATGGCGTGCGTTTCCCGAAACGTCCGCAGAACGTTTCACGTTCCTTCCGGCGTTCCGGTCCAACGTTCCATTTCTGAACGCGATTTCTCACATCCTATAAGATAGGTGCAAACAGCCTAGAAAATTTCTGTTTAAATCTCTTCCAGCGGTCTTGTTTTTCGAAATACTTTTCGTTGGCGATGGTACAGTTCTTCAAGTCATTCATGAAGTCTTCTTCGACTTGTTTAGCGAACTGTTCGTTAAACACGAAGGCATTAACTTCGAAGTTTAAGCGGAAACTTCTCATATCGAAATTTGACGTCCCAACGGTTGCCATTTCACCATCTACGACCATCGTTTTTGCATGAAGAAATCCGTTTTGATACACGTAAATCTTCACTCCTGAATTCAATAGTTGGCTTGAATAGTACTCTGTCGCACGGTAGACGACTGGATGGTCCGGCTTACATGGAATCATCACGCGCACGTCCACACCAGACATTGCGGCAATGCTTAAAGCCTCTTGAACGGTCTCATCCGGGATAAAGTATGGAGTTTGAATCCACACTGACTTTTTCGCCATTAAGATCATCTTAACAAGGCCAAACTTGATTTTTTGAACATCGCTATCAGGACCTGTCGAAACAATCTGAATGGTATTATCGCCCTTTGCTTTCGTTAACGGAAAATACTCAGGAATAAATTCTCTTCTTTGTTCTTCTTTAACAGCGGCATTCCAATCGACGAAGAAACGTGATTGCATTGAGTATACGGCATCTCCAACGATACGCAGATGTGTATCTCTCCAAGCGCCAAGCGAGCCTTTGCCTAAATATTCATCCCCAACATTAAACCCACCAATATAGCCAATTTTGCCATCAATCACAACAATCTTACGGTGGTTACGGTAGTTGATACGCCAGTTGATAAATCCGAGTGTGTATCCAAAGAAGGCCACGGATTGACCACCTGCCTCATGCAATCTTTTCCAAAAAGTATTGCGTGTCTTACGTGATCCTAAGGCATCATAAATCACAAGAACTTCGACACCTTGTTGGGCTTTATCAATCAAGAGTTGCATGATTTCTTCGCCAATTTCGTCCTGGTTAAAAATGTAATACAGCATGTGAATATGATGCTTGGCGTTTTTAATATCTCCTTTTAAACGGTTAAACTTCTCTTCTCCGTCTAGAAACATCTCCACATCATTATTTTCCGTAATAATTGCATCATCGGCTTCTAGAAAGAAGGAAGCTAAATCTTCTTGGTAAGGGTTCTTAAAGCGGAATTTCGCTGGTCCGATTTTTTCCTTCGTATAAGCCAAGTCACGTTGTTGTTGCTCGACTAATTCTTGCAAACCAACTGTTTCTTGGGCACGTAAATTAAAGATGCGTTTTTTACGGATACGTCTACCAAAGAAGAAGTAGATGATAAATCCGATTACTGGAAGCATCACAAGGACGATGAGCCATCCCCATGTAGCAGCAATTTCACGCGGTTCGCGAAACACTGTGGCAATCGCTGCAAACGTATTGAGTAAAATAATGATATATAGAATCGAACTAATAAATGTCATTGGCTCTCCTCTCAAAATTGAAAGAAAAAAGACCGCGACGAATCAGGGTCTT
>ERZ773214.2121-NODE-2121-length-10978-cov-68.280143_pt1 | contig 10978 bp, 7 predicted proteins | sample MGYA00511238_ERZ773214 | MGnify/ENA primary metagenome ERZ773214 (study PRJEB29015, sample SAMEA2738157) | human oral metagenome | biome: human oral; feature: human-associated habitat; material: saliva | place: China | collected 2259 ...
TCCCGCTGCAGCTCCCGCCCCCGCGGCACCGAAGCCTGCGGCTGCGCCTGCTGCCCCCACCCCTCCCGCTGCTACCAAGAAGGCTGAAACTGTGGAACCTGCTGAAGACAAGATTGTCCCCCTCCGCGGCCCTGCTAAGGCAGTCGTCACGACCATGGAAGAGTCGCTGACTGTCCCCACCGCAACCACCGTTCGTGCGGTCCCCGCAAAGCTGCTCATTGAGAACCGTGCGGCCATCAACAAGTACCTGGCAAGCACCCGCGGCGGCAAGGTCTCCTTCACCCACATTATCGGTTACGCAGTAATTCGCGCAGTGGCTGCTATGCCTTCGATGAACGTGACCTACGGTGTGGATGAGAAGGGCAAGCCCGTTGCAATCCACAACGCGCACGTGAACTTTGGTCTGGCTATTGACCTGCCCCGCCCCGACGGTTCCCGTAACCTGGTCGTTCCGAACCTCAAGGGCGCTGAGAAGCTGAGCTTCCGCGAGTTCTGGGATGCGTACAACGACATCGTTAAGCGTGGCCGTAACGGCGCGCTGACCATTGAGGACTTCCGCGGCACCACTGTTTCGCTGACCAACCCCGGTGGTATCGGTACCGTCCACTCGGTGCCCCGCCTCTCCAAGGGCCAGGCAGCCATCATCGGTGTGGGTGCTCTGGAGTACCCGGCTGAGTTCCGCGGCCTGTCCGAGAAGCTCATCACCCAGCAGGGTCTGTCCAAGATCATCACCCTGACCAGCACCTACGACCACCGCGTCATTCAGGGTGCAGGTTCCGGTGAGTTCCTGAAGCTGGTTGAGCACTACCTGCTCGGCGGCGACGACTTCTACGACGCAATCTTCCGCGACCTGAAGGTTCCCTTCGAGCCGGTTCGTTGGGCACGCGACAACCACGTCGATGACGCTCAGGAAATTTCCAAGGTTGCACGTATCCAGCAGCTGATTCACGCTTACCGCGTGCACGGCCACCTGACCGCAGCAACCAACCCCGTTGGTTACAAGATGCGTTCGCACCCGGACCTGAAGCTGGAGAACTACGGCCTGACCCTGTGGGATCTGGACCGCGTCTACCCGACCGGTGGCTTCGGCGGTTCCGAGCGTCTGCCGCTGCGCACCATCCTGGAGCGCCTGCACGAGGCATACTCCGGCTCCCTGTCCGTTGAGTACATGTACTCTGAGGACCCCGAGGTTCGCGCATGGTTCCAGGAGCGTCTGGAGCGCGGCGTTGCTAAGCCCACCCGCGAGGAGCAGCTGCGTGTTCTCTCCAAGCTGGTTGAGGCTGAGGCATTCGAGAACTTCCTGCAGACCAAGTACCTGGGCCAGAAGCGCTTCTCCCTGGAGGGCGGCGAGTCCCTGATTCCGCTGCTGGACGCTATTCTGGACAAGGCCGCTAACAACGACCTGAAGGGCGTTGCCATTGGTATGGCACACCGCGGTCGCCTGAACGTGCTGACCAACATTGCTGGTAAGTCCTACGCTCAGATTTTCCGTGAGTTCTCCGGCACCGCAGCACCTTACGAGGGTGGCTCCGGTGACGTGAAGTACCACCTCGGTACCGAGGGTGTCTTCACCTCTGATTCCGGTAAGCAGACCCAGGTTTACGTGGCTGCTAACCCCTCGCACCTTGAGGCTGCAAACACCGTGCTCGAGGGTATCGTCCGCGCTAAGCAGGACGTCTACCGCGAGCAGGGCATTGAGGGATACCCGGTTCTGCCGATCCTGATTCACGGTGACGCAGCGTTCGCTGGCCAGGGCATCGTCATGGAGACCCTGCAGATGGCTGGTCTGAAGGCGTACACCACCGGCGGCACCGTGCACATTGTGGTGAACAACCAGATTGGCTTCACCACCCTGCCGAACGACGGCCGCACCGCAACCCACGCCTCCGACGTTGCGCGTATGACTAAGGCTCCGGTCTTCCACGTCAACGCTGATGACCCGGACGCTGTGGTTCGCGCCGCACGCCTGGCATTCGAGTACCGTGAGCGCTTCGGCCGCGACGTTGTCATTGACCTGATTTGCTACCGCCGCCGCGGTCACAACGAGGCTGACGATCCGTCGATGACCCAGCCGAAGATGTACCAGGATATTGACGCCCTGCCCTCGACCCGCACCCTGTACGCACAGGACCTGGTCGGTCGTGGCGATGTCTCTCAGGAAGAGGCAGACGAAGTTCTGGACTCCTACCACTCGAAGCTGGACGCTATCTTCGTCGAGACTCAGTCTTCGGCACCGGCTCCTGCTGGCGCGCACGTTTCCGGTCTGGAACTGCCCGCGTCCCAGCAGAACACCGAGGTCGTTCACTCCGGTAAGACTGCAATCTCCCGTGAGACTCTGCAGCACATCGCTGATGCGTTCGGTAAGGCTCCTGAGGGCTTCACCGTCCACAAGAAGCTGAAGAAGCTCATGGAACAGCGCGTTGAGATGGGCCGCACCGGCAACATCAACTGGGGTATGGGCGAACTGCTCGCCTTCGGTTCGTTGTTGATGGAGGGCACCGACATTCGTATGAGCGGTCAGGATGTTCAGCGCGGCACCTTCGTTCAGCGTCACGCTGTTCTGCACGACCACATCACTGATGAAGAGTGGTCGCCGCTGGAGCACCTCTCTGAGAACCAAGGCAAGTTCCGTATCTACAACTCCTTCCTTTCTGAGTACGGCGTTCTCGGCTTCGAGTACGGCTACTCGGTGGAGCGCCCCGACTCGCTCGTGGTGTGGGAGGCTCAGTTCGGTGACTTCGCGAACGGCGCTCAGACCATCATTGACGAGTTCGTGTCCTCCGCCGAGCAGAAGTGGGGCCAGCGCTCCTCGCTGGTTATGCTGCTTCCTCACGGCTACGAGGGTCAGGGTCCTGACCACTCCTCGGCTCGTGTTGAGCGTTACCTGCAGCTGTGCGCTGAGAACAACATGACTGTTGCATGCCCCTCGACCCCGGCTTCGCACTTCCACCTGCTGCGCCGCCACGCTCAGCACCGTCCGTACAAGCCGCTCGTGGTGATTACCCCCAAGCAGTTGCTGCGTCTGAAGGCTGCTTCGTCCTCCGTCGAGGACTTCACCGAGGGTTCGTTCCAGCCGGTGATTGGCGATCGTTCGGGTATCAACCCGGCTCAGGTTGAGCGTCTGGTCTTCGTGTCCGGCCGTCTCTACTACGATCTGGAAGCAGAGCGCGAGCGCCGCGGCGACACCAAGACCGCCATTGTCTCGGTGGAGCAGCTGTACCCGCTGCCCGAGCGCGAGATCAAGGAGCAGCTGGCTCTGTACTCGAACGCTACCGACGTTGTGTGGGCTCAGGATGAGCCTGCTAACCAGGGTCAGTGGCCGTTCATGGCTCTGAACCTGCAGCCGCTGATCGACCGCCGTATGCGTCTTGCGTCCCGCCCCGCAGCTGCTTCCCCGGCTGCTGGTACCGGTAAGTTGCACGCCGCTGAGGCTGAGGCTCTGCTCAAGCAGGTCTTCGAAGGCTAAGGGCTTCTACGGCTAAACTGCTAAGGTTTTAGCTCTTCACAACCCGTCTTCCCGTCAGATGTTTCTGGTGGGAAGACGGGTTTTTTAGTCTCGGATGCTTGCCGAAGAGGGTATTAAGTTCGAAAAGAGGCTCAAGAGCGCTTATCCTAGATATGAAGACTATTACTCACGTGCCTTGCCGCCTCTCACGGCGGGCGCATCCTGCTGAAGAAAGAATTCCGTGGAGCAACGCAATATTCGAATTGTGGCAGTCGGCGATGACCTGCTCGCCGGTGTTGGCGACCCCCGCACCCTGGGCTGGTTTGGCCGCGTTATGGCGCGCACCCCGCAGACCACTGCATCCATTGCGGCATATAACCTTGCCGCCCCCAATGAAGGTAGCGAGCAGCTGAATGCACGCTGGTTCGAGGAGGCGCGCCGCCGCTTCGTTCCCGGTGCTGATAACCGCCTCATTATTGCTCCGTCGACCTTTGACATTGATTTGGGTCTGACCAGCGCTCGTTCGCGTTTGAACCTGGCGAACATTGTGGACATGGCGTCGCAGAACAATATTAAGGTTCTGGTTGTTGGTCCGCCGCCGACCCTGGACGCTGAGCGTAACCGCCGTATCGCTGACCTGTCGGCGGCGTACGCGGATGTGGTGACCCGCCGTAACCACGTGTACGTGGATACGTTCAACCCGCTGCTTCACCACGAGCAGTGGCGCAACGATCTTGCCGCGAATGATGGTCGTCCGGGTCAGTCCGGTTACGGTCTGATGGCGTGGCTGGTTCTGCACCGCGGCTGGTACAACTGGCTGAACATTCCTGAGCACGGCTAAGAGCCTGCTCCCCCGGGCGGGACTGTGAGTTGATGCGAAGAAAGTTCGTGTTTTTTAGCTCATATCCCGGTTCCAAGATGCAATCATGCCGTTTCTATGAAAAAATAGACGGCGTTGCCCTTATAGCGTGGAGCACCGGTTTCGGTGACCGCCTCTGCTAGGGCAGGTAATAGGGAGCGCGCACCGCGAAGGTGGGGCGTGCATCCATGAACACTATAAGGAGGCTCTGATGAGCAAGCGCGGTCGTAAGCGCAAGGACCGTCGTAAGGGCGGCGCAAACCACGGTAAGCGCCCCAACGCATAGGGTATCTTGCATACACTTTAAAACCCCGGCGTTTCGGATATTATTCGGACCCGGGGTTTTGCTTTACCCGCGGGTGTTTGTGCACGTTCTGCGGAATAAAGAGAAGAATTCTATGTTATGGAAGTGAACGCCTGGCGCGTTCTTGTAGAGGAGAAACATGGCTGAAACCAACACCGCGGCGGATACCCGCGAGCTGCGCGAACGTTTTACCGCGGACGCTATGCAGTATGTGGATCAGCTCTACGCTGCAGCCCTGCGGATGAGCCGCAACTCTGCCGATGCTGAAGACTTGGTGCAGGAAACCTATATGAAGGCTTTTGCTTCGTACCACCAGTTCACTGAGGGTACGAACCTGAAGGCGTGGCTGTACCGCATCCTGACGAATACGTACATCAATCTGTACCGTAAGCGTCAGCGTGAGCCGCAGCAGTCTCAGGGTGAGACGGTGGAGGATTGGCAGCTGGCTCAGGCCGGTGAGCATGATGCGGTGGGTCTGCGTTCTGCCGAGGCGGAGGCGCTGAGCGCACTGCCGAATACGGAGGTTCGTGAGGCTCTGAACGAGCTGTCTGAGGATTTCCGCATGGTGGTGTACTACTCCGATGTGGAGGGGTTCGCGTACAAGGATATTGCGGAGATTCTGGATATCCCCATGGGCACGGTGATGTCTCGTCTGCATCGTGGCCGCCGGATTCTGCGTGAGAAGCTGCTCGATTATGCTCGTGAGAATGGCCTGCGCCCTTCGACTATCGCAAAGGTAGAAGCGAAGGCTGAGGCAAAAGCTGCAGCAAAGGCAGGTGCTAAGGCGAGCACTAAGGCGCAGCCGGCTAAGGCTACCAAGGGCACTAAGGCGGCCAAGGGCACTAAGGCGGCCAAGGGCGTAAAGTCCCCGCCGGCAAGCTCTGGCTCCGAGGCGCCTGCGGATTCTTAGCTCCGCTCTTCTACACGTGAGCTAGCCCCCCCCCCATGAGGTTGAGGCTAGACTCCCCTAACGTTTTATACCTTCCGTGTGAAAGGAACCCCGATGTCAAGCACAGACAAGAATTCTTCCGTCCCCGAAGCTGCTGAAGCTTCCGCAGCTTCCGAACCGCTGGAGGATTGCAGCGGCCAGCCCTGCTCGTCGACCATCAAGCACCTCTACGAGTTCCTCGATAGGGAGCTGAGCCCCGAGCAGCTGCGCACGATTCAGGCGCATCTGAATGCCTGCCCCGAGTGCACGGATGTGAAGGACTTTGAGCTGATGGTGCGTGAGAAGATGCGTTCTTCGTGCGCTCAGCAGGCGCCCGAGCAGTTGAAGGCTCGCCTGTTGCAGGATGTGCAGAAGTTCTGCGCCGAGGCGAACCTCTAAACTACCCCCAAGCTGTTGTCCCACTGCGGGACAGAAATCGAACGATGCGTGAAGGCGGTGCACCAATGACTGTGCGCCGCCTTCACGCGTATTGGTTGGTTCGCGCTGTCTGTCTCAGCGCGACAGCCCTCAGCGGCTCGCAAACCCTCAACCGGTAGAATAGGGGTAGACATCAACCGGCGCAGCCTCTCTGATTCTGCGCCTTCCCCATGATTTGAACCAGAAGAGGATGTATGAGCGACGCAGCAGTGCAGCTTTCCCCCGGTGATTGGCCCGCTCCCCTGGCACCCGCCTCCAGCGAAGCCGCTGGCAAGAACGCGCTGGTGCATATTCCGGGTTCTAAGTCGCTCACGAACCGCTATCTGTTGCTTGCCGCTCTGGCTGATTCTCCCTCGTATTTGCGTGCGCCTCTGCATTCGCGCGATTCGGCGCTGATGATTGAGGCGCTGCGCCAGTTGGGTGCGGGTATTGAGCTGGTGCCGACCGATTCGCCATTCGGCCCGGATGTTAAGGTCACTCCCCTCAACTTTGCGCAGGCAGATTCCGCTCAGGCACAGTCCGTTTCGCAGGCGGTGTCGATTGAGTGCGGTCTTGCCGGTACCGTGATGCGTTTTGTGCCCGCCCTGGCGGCGCTGCTGCCGGGTGAGTTCGCTTTTGACGGTGACCCGCACGCCCGTCAGCGTCCGATGGGTCCGGTTCTGGAGGGTCTGCGTCAGCTGGGTGTGCAGGTGGAGTGTGAGCAGGGCGAGAACTCTCTGCCCTTCGTGTTGCGCTCCCCCGGTCTGGCGAGCGCGGAAGGTGTCTCTGAGGCGCCCGTGGTTCGTATTGATGCTTCGGCGTCGTCCCAGTTTGTTTCGGCTCTGCTACTGATGGCGCCTCGCCTGCCGCAGGGCATGGTGCTGGTACACGAGGGTTCTTCGGTGCCGTCTATCCCGCACATTCAGATGACCGTGGAGGCGCTGCGCCAGATGGGTATTCGGGTGCAGGAGCACTACCCGAGCCACGACAACGAAGCAGAGGGCGGCGAGTACCGTTGGACGGTTCACCCCGGTTCTTTCCCCGGCTTTGAGATGACCATTGAACCGGACTTGTCGAATGCCGGTCCGTTCCTTGCCGCCGCCGTGGTTACCGGCGAGTCGGTGACTATTCCTCACTGGCCTGCACCCGCGGCTGATTCTTCGGCGGGTACGACCCAGGTGGGCGATATGTGGCGTGAGCTTCTGCCCGCGCTGGGTGCGCAGGTTCGCTACGCTGAGGGCCGTCTGACCGTGACCGGTCCGGCACAGCTTCCCGAGGGTGACTTCTCCTTTGATCTGTCTGCCGGTGGTGAGCTGGCGCCGACCATGGCGGCTGCCTGCGCTTTCGTGAAGGGCCGCGTTGAGCTGACCGGCATTGCGCATCTGCGCGGTCATGAGACGGACCGCCTCGCCGCGCTCGCCGCTGAGATTAACCGCCTGGGAGGTACCGCCCACGACACCGCCGATTCGCTGGTGATCGAGGCGCCCATCCCCGCTACCGCTGAGGCTGCGCCGGTTCTGGCGCGCACCTACGACGATCACCGTATGGCGACCTTCGCGGCGATTATTGGTCTGCGCCGTCCCAATGTGGTGGTGCAGAACGTTGCCACCGTGGCTAAGACCATGCCCGAATTTACCGCAATGTGGGAGGACATGCTGGCGCAATGGCAGGCCGGCGCTTCCACCGTTACCGCCGACCAGGAGGTCTTCTAAATGGGTTCTTCCCGCATGAACGTGCGCGATTTCTCCGAATGGGATGAGTCGGATGTGCGCGTGCGCCCGAACAAGAAGGGCTCCCGACCCCGCACGAAGGACCGCCCGACCTTCAAAGAAGCGATTCGCGGCAGGGTCATTACGGTGGATCGCGGCCGCTGGTCGGTCGTAGTTGATGAGGGTACCGAGAAGGAGCGTACCCTCATTGCGGCGCGCGCTAAGGAGCTGCGCCGCACCGCGATTGTGACTGGCGACTTTGTGGACCTGGTGGGTGACACCTCCGGCGCGAAGGATACCCTGGCGCGCATTGTGCGTCTGGGCGAGCGCACCTCGATTCTGCGCCGTAGCGCCGACGACACCGACCCGTCGGAGCGCGTGGTCGTGGCGAATGCTCAGCAGCTGGTGATTGTGGTTGCCGCGGCGAACCCGGAGCCGCGTACTGGCTTCATTGATCGTGCCGTGGTGGCGGCGTTTGACGCCGGTATTGAGCCGATTCTGTGCATTACGAAGACCGATGTGCGGTACCCGCAGAACCTGCTGGATTACTATGCGGCAAGCGGTTTGAAGATTGTGCTGTCTTCTTCCTCGGATGGTTTGGCGCCGAGCCAGGAGGGTGCTGCCGGTTTGGAGTCGGCACCGGTTCAGGAGCTTCTGAAGGAGCTGCTGGGTCAGGTGTCGGTGCTTCTGGGCCATTCGGGTGTAGGTAAGTCAACCCTGGTGAATGCGCTGACCGGCTCCGAGCGTGCAACCGGCCATGTGAATGCGGTGACGGGCCGTGGCCGTCATACTTCCTCGTCGGCGTTGGCGTTGCGTCCGGTGAATGCGAATGGTGACCCGATGGAGCCGGGCACCTGGATTATTGATACTCCGGGTATTCGTTCTTTTGGTCTGGCGCATGTGCCGCCGGAGACCGTCGTGGAGGCGTTCGTGGATTTGGCGCCCGGTGCGGCGGATTGCCCGAAGGCGTGTACTCACGCGGCGCAGGCTCCCGAGTGCGGTCTGGAGGCGTACGTGGCTGCCGGTCATGCCGGTGAGAGCGGTCCCGCCCGCCTGGAGTCCTTGCGTAAGCTACTGCTGTTGACTCCTGAAGAGGGCGATTCGGAGAAGGAGCTGGGCGCTCTCGTCTAGGTTCTCTCCCCTGCACTACACACAGCACTACACACACATTTTTGCTGACTACATCACCGATTCCTGAAGAAGAGCATTACTATGAGCCGTCCCCAGCAGTACACCGACGATTTGCGTCTTGCGCATATTCTTGCCGATAGCGTCGATCGTGTGAGCGCCATGCGTTTTCGTGACCGCCCGGTCTTCTCCCCCGCTTCCGAGGTGGTAGAGCCCGCCGAGGCGGCACCCGCTGCGGCACCGTTGGCACCGTGGCAGCAGGCGGCTCAGCAGCCCGTGGAGCCGCAGGCGCCGGTGCAGGAGCCTGTCGATTACGCTTCGGGTGTGGCTCAGGAGGTTGAGGAGCTTCTGCGCGCGCAGCTGTCGCGTGTGCGTACTCGCGACGGTATTGCCGGTGCGCATGCCGGCTATAACGGTCAGGCGTCGCGCCAGTGGGTGATTGCGCCGATTGCTGAGCCGGATAATTTTCGCCGCGGCGTGCCGGTGTGGGCGACTCTGATTGCTTTGCTGGATCAGGGTGAGCCGGTGGTGGGTGTGGTGTCTGCACCCGCGCTGGGTCGCCGCTGGTGGGCTGCTCGCGGTTCGGGTGCGTACACGGGTAAGTCCTTGGCGCAGGCGACTCGTCTTGAGGTGTCTTCGCTGATTCAGCTGGATCAGCTCTCTGCCGCGTACACCGACCTCTCCTCTTGGCAGGCAACCTCTGAAGGCGCTGTGGACCGCTCCGGCGAGCTTGTACAGCTTCTGGGTCGCGTGGGTCGTTCCCGTGCGTACGGTTCGTTCTGGGCGGCGTGTATGCTCGCTGAGGGTGCCGTGGACACCGTCGTGGACGCATCCCTGTCTTTCTACGAGGTGGCGGCGCTACTGCCGCTGATTCGCGAGGCTGGCGGCGTCGCCTCCACCCTGGAGGGCGATTTGCCCGAGCACGCGGGTGTTTCAGTCTCCGGTGTGCGCCCGGTGTCCCTGGTAGCAAGTAACACGGCGGCGGTCCAGCAGCAGGTGCTGGAGGCGCTCGCACCCCGACCCTAGCCTCCCCCTGAGCAGGAGTCAGTAAAAGCAGGAGACAGTAAAAATACAGCGAGGCGGCGGCTTTCCGATAGTGGAAAGCCGCCGCCTCGCTGTTATCGCTATGAGAGCAAGCGTTGCCTGTTTTAGGACAGCATCGTGAGGGTGCCGAGCAGACCCAGCAGGCTCAGACCCGAGATGATGTACGCCAGAATGTTGAAGGTCGTCATCTTCGAGGTGTACTTGGTGGTGTGACCAGCGTTCACCTTCGCCGAGTAGATGGCGAGCCAAATCGAGACGCCCACCGGGATCAGACCCACGAGCAGTAGAGCAATCACCATGATGTTGGGGCTCAGACTCAGATTGGAGCTATAAGCAGAGGAGCTGTAATCGCCGGAGCTGGTCCTTGCCTCAGCGTGGAGTGCCGCGACCTGAATCCACGCGTAGAGGGTCAGCACCAGGGCACCCAGGGAGGCGCCGAACGCGCCGATGGAGTAGAAGTAGCCGGGGCCGCGGAAGTCGCCGGTGGTCTCACCGTAGGGGCGGCGGTGCTCAGCCGGAACCCGGTAGGTGTCCGGGATGCGCTGGTAGCTGTCGTCGCGGTCGCGCACGTTAGCGGGTGCCACGCCCAGGGCGGGGCCTGCGGGTGCTGCGCCGAGGGGAGCGCCGGGTGCTACGCCTGCAGGTACCGGCTGCGGGGAGTTTGCGTTGTTCTGCTCCGGGAAGGAGGGGGCGGGAATCTGGTTTTCCATAGTGTGTCCTTGAGTGGTCGTCATAGCGGGTATGTAGCTACCGCGTCGTAGCGGCGGCGTCCCTATGACCGGCTATTCTGTATGACCGGCTACTTTGTGGCTCGTTTGGTGGCTCTGTGGTTGCTCTCGAATGTTGCCGGTGAGATTGAATGAACAATCAACGCCGAACAACGATATCTACCCTTCGATACTACGCCATAGGGTGCGTTTTCGTCTTCTCTGATGACGTTCTCATTACAATGCGGTCACCTGAGCGCCCTCGGGCACGCCGGTACACCCCAGAGCAGACCGACAATGCAGACCGACAATTGGGCATAAAAATACCCGGCAGGTGACGCCGTGGGGCGTCCTGCCGGGTGGTAGAAACCTACCGCGGTTCCTTCCTCTTAGAAACTTCTAAGCGATGTTTTACACACTAGGTCCTTTAGGGGGTC
>ERZ773214.2123-NODE-2123-length-10975-cov-4.641209_pt1 | contig 10975 bp, 9 predicted proteins | sample MGYA00511238_ERZ773214 | MGnify/ENA primary metagenome ERZ773214 (study PRJEB29015, sample SAMEA2738157) | human oral metagenome | biome: human oral; feature: human-associated habitat; material: saliva | place: China | collected 2259 ...
TTTCCATCATAACTCCAATCTTTTTGCTTTAACACTAGTTTAACGCAAAAAGGAGGGGATTAGGGACAAAAATCTTATCCTGTCTCATTTTAGAGCCAAAAGGTAGGGTTAGTCACTAGAAAATGACATTTCAGGGAATATTTTTGACATTTGGGGGTTGGGATTATCTAATATGAAAGAGTGATCAATCCATAACATATACAACCGTCAAATCTTCAATATAACTTATAGAGAACTCAGTTAACAGTATAATCATTATCCAAATTAGAAATACTTTTATTAATTCCCGTTAGAACTCGCTCATCCAACAGATACCTGATTAAGCTTTTCTATATCAAAAGGAAACAGTTTGATCTGTTCATCTACTTTAATCCCAAGGCTCCCATTTCTCAGTGACATTTCAGCCTTTTATTAATGATTGAGACAAGATGCTAAACGCTATAAATCTTTCTTACTATAATAAAAAACTAAAAGACACTAAGAACCTCATCAAAATTATAAAACGAAATACTTCTACCTTCTATTTCTTTTCTAATTAAAATTATACAGTCTCATAGTCTTTAGAGGAAGAATCGAGCTACTGTAGTTTTTATTTATTTCAACCCTTTACATTTGATATATTATCAACTAAAATAGTAGGCCACTAATAATAAAGTACTATCGCCTTCTTAACATGGAAATTTCTGATTTTGAAACTGTTTTAGTAATTATTAATAAACCTAAATACACAATTCCATACAAAATAATCTTAAGAATTATTTTCAAAAAGTCATTTTCAATAGATATTACTTCAAAAGTAATAAAAACAACCGTACCCACCAATATACTAATTATTAGAGGCTTAACTGCAACTTTAAGCAGTCTTAATATGTTCAAATACCTTCGAGCAAAATAAGTCATAGAAGCACAGACCACTGTTTCTACAATCACTAGTATCACAGCTGCTCCTCTATATCCCCAAAGTGGTATAGCTACCATATTAAGCGAAACACTAACAATAGCTCCTAACATTACAGACGCAGTAAAGAGTTTCACATTATCTGTAGGAATTAATGTCTGCCTTCCAACAATCTCAGAAAAGGCGATGGGAATCAGAGCAAAGACTACAATATCAATTGCAATATATGACTCGGCATACTGCCGACCTAAAAAAAGATGAACAAATTCTTGACTCACAAGAAGCATACCAACTACCGTTGGAAAAGTAATAATACTATTGAAAAGCATGGATGATGACATAACCTTCTGAACTTCTTCATGCTTGCCTTGAGCATATAAATTTGTCATTCTGGGAAGCAACACCGCACTTAGCGTAGCAACTAAGCTAATTAAAATTGAATTGATATTGACTGCCTGTGTATAAATTCCAACGTCAAACACACTTCCTAAAGAACCCAGAATAATTCTATCTAACGTATTATAAATTGTAATGGAAACTTGAGGCAAAAAAAAGGATAGCGTAGGTTTAAAATTTGACAAAACTTCTTGTATACTGACCTTCACCAGCGAAACATAATTTTTTACATTAAGCCACATGAATCCTTGTGAAATCATTGACGAAAGGCTCATCATTAGAATATAGAGATAAATATCCGATGGGCTCTTAATAAATAAGAAGATACAGACAACACCCAACATCTTCACAAACGTATTACGGATTACAATATTTTTAAAATCTTCAATACCTTGAAAGAGCCAGCTAATATCAAGCATAATTGAAAGCAATGAAAAAATCTGAACTAAAAAATATTGCTGATACTGCCCTGGAAATAGCAATATATATAGTAGATAGCATAAAGTCGCTATTCCCGTAGTCAACAATTGAAAGTAATAAATTGAAGAAAATGTATAAGAAATCTCTTGTTTTCCTCTATGACTTACTTTTGCAATCTGATTACTACCATATGTTACTATCCCCAACATACCAAACATCGTGAAATAAGCTGTAATAGACGCAGTATAGTTATAGCTCCCCATAATATTAGGATTAAAAATCCTAGTTACATATGGAACCGTAATAAAAGGGAGAATAATCGTTAAAACTTTATATAACAAGTTATAGATAAAATTTTTTAGAACTTTCAAAACGCTATCCTTTCTTTTATCTTGATCAAATAATACACAAGAGCATATTGGCTATTCTTTAGCAAAAACGCAATAAACCTCATCTTTTTATCATGAGGATACCCCAATGAATAGGACTTTATAAAACGCTTATCAGTTCCTATTGTTTTTAAGTATTCAACTCCTTCTTTCACATTATTAGCACTCCAAATACCTTCTAAAGCATATTCAACTGCATCCTTCATAACATGAAATTGAAAGGTTTCTTCTAACTCTTTAATATTCCATAAGGACAAATAATGTTCAATTATTCTATGGGTCTTAATTGCTTGCAAGTATCTATCTTTCCTCAGCACTCGACTCCTGGTCACAGAATTTGGATTATACGTTATAATATAAATACCTTCAGTGATATAAAGAATACTTTGTGCGTAAGTTAGAAGAGGTAAACTTTGTAAGAGATCCTCTCCAATCCAGATTGAACGAAGTTCATCAGCGATATCATACTTTAATGCTAGTTCTCTCCGAACAGCTGCAAAACCAATAATAAAATATCCGTAACGTAAAAAGCCATCTAGTAATTCTTTTTTATTATCTGAAAATAGAGTTTCCTCATAAAAATAAGGCTTGACATATTTTTCCCCATTACACTCTTTTATTTTAGGATAAATAACAATATCAGGATTGTGAGATTGAATTTTTTTACTTAAAATCTCTAGTGCTTCAGGAACAAGTTGATCATCTCCATCTAAGTATAATACAAAGTTACCTACTGCTTGAGACAACCCAGTCGAACGTGCTAAGGCAACACCTTCATTCTCCTTTTTGTTTATTACAATAATACGATCATCTCGTTTTGAAAGACGTGTTATAATTTCTAGAGAACTATCCGGTGACGCGTCATTTACTAATATTAACTCAAAATTAGAATATGTCTGTCTTAGAACAGAACTGACGCATTCTTCAATATACTCCTCAACATTATAAATAGGAACTATTACTGAAAATTTAATCATTTGATATCACCAAATCCTTATCTTCAAAGCTTGATGAACTCATCAAACTAAATAAAAGCGGTGTAAACAAGAATAGATTATACCCCAGTGACTCCATTGAGAGATAAACATAACACACACTTATAAGTAATAGTGTGTATAAATTAAAACGTTTACCTTGTAGCAATAAGAACATTACAATTCCAAAAATAATACAGTACAGTAGACCATTTTCAATGAAAAAACTAATCCAATAATTATCCAAATAATAATCAAGGCTATCCCATACTCTTAAATATTTATAGCGGGTAACAATCTGAGGCATCCAACTTAGTCTATAAACAGATAAATAAATATGGCTTAAACGTAATCGACCAGATACTGCTTCATTGAACACAGACATCCATGTTATATCAGGATTATAATTTAGAGCCAACACCAGATTAGCGACTACAATACTTACTTGTATCATAGCAACTTTAGTCCCACTGACTATGTTATGTAATAACAATTTTTTAAAGAGATAAATTATAGCAATAATAATGGACATCAATACAGCTGTTCGTGAATATGTAACTTTATAAACCATTAATGCTGCAACAATTAGACCAATAGAAAAAACTAATGTTTTCTTTGTTCTATGTATGTTTAAAATCACTGAATCTAATAGAATACTGAATATTACAACTCCAGCAGCATTACCATTAATAAAACCTAACGAATGTACCTCTCCTGTCATTGTAACTTTAGAATAAATTTGTTCTTGAATAAAACCTATTCTACTTGCTACGACTATCGTGATAAAAAAAATGATTTTAGAGAAAAATAAGCGACGCAAAAATATCCTATCCAAACGACTCATGATAGGATAATATAATAGAAGATGTAAAATCGTACGATCAAAAGTAAATGTATCCCCTATTGTAAACTTAAACAATATTAAAGCAATAATAGTAATTGATACAGTGATATGATCTCTACTCATTTTATGGAGCCAAATATCATAAAGAAAGGAAATTATTGATAAAGCCAACCCCAAATTTAAAGCAGAAGATAATAGGAAAGATCCCTTATCAGTATTTACTAATAGTAAAGTTACAGAAAATATAAAGTTAAAAATATAACTAAATGTAATAAAAAGATTGTACTGTTTTTCAGTCATTTATCAGCTCCTTTCTTCTAATACTTGTTCCATTTGATCAATTGCCCTATCCCAAGAGTGTTTTGATATATCTATATTACCTTGTTTAGCAATTCGAAAACGTAATTGATTATCCTCAATTAAAGTTATAATATTTTTAGCTAGCGCATCAATATCATCGACTGGAGAAAGCAAGGCATTTTTTCCATCTTTAGCATATTCAAATACTCCCTGAAATGCAGTTGAAGCCAAGGCACAACCACATGCCATACTCTCAGCTCCAGTAAGGCCAAAACCATCATTTCTGCTCGCACATACATAAATAGAACTGTTGTTATAAATTTCTCTTAATTGGTTTATATCTGCTTTTTCTGTGTATAAAATCCAAGATTCTAAATTATCTGGTCTTTTGGATACACCAAAAAGATGTAACGAAACATTAGGATATTTTTGTTTGACTAATTTAATAGCCTTAAAAGCAATATCAAATCCTTTTTGAGGATTTTCATGATACAGCATCGATATAATATATGGATTTCTAGACTCAATAGATCTTTCTATATAGAATTGGTCTGTAGCAATTGCATTAGGAATTAATTTTACATTTTTGTCATACTGTTTTACCAAGTTTTCTAGCCATTTCGAAACAGCAATATTATGTAAACCTAATTTATAACTTTCAAAAACTACATCATCGTTAGCTGACCAATTTTCAAAGCCTTGGATAAAATAAAACTTTCTTCCTTTTTGGTACGAAAGATTTTGTATAATAAATGATGTCCTTAAAGATGTAGCAAAAACCGCTTCCGCTTCTGGAAAATCTCTCCCATCTAGATAAGGGGTCGCAATTTTTTTTATTCTTTTATCTAATTTAAACCATTTAGGATAATTAAATAACTCAATGGTCCCTAACATTTTTTTTATTATATTACTTTTAGTAGTATTTGTATAATTCTCATCAGTTAAGAATACAATACTAACATCATAACCTCTTTCAACTAGACGATTTGCATATTCAAATACAATCTTATAACCACCTGCGGGATTTTTCAAGATTAACGGCAAGCAATATGTAATTCTCATGATCTCTGTTTTCTTTCTACTAATTCCGAAATTGTAATATAATATCCCCTATATAAGATTTCAGACTCGGAAAATACTTTAATTTTCTGATCATTAAAAACGAACGAATTCTATTTTTGTTTTTTAAGATAGTCTTGCGTTCCTTAAATGTATCAATATAAGGTATAATATCAAATGAATTATCAATATACTTCAAATTTTGACATGCTAGAGCCATTTGATAATTCAATAAATATGTATTAATCCCATCTATACGACTCTCAATTCCAGATAGTCGCTTTTGATTAAGTCTCAGAGCAACATTAGTTCCTGTGTAACGTCTATGTGTAAGAATATTATTTGTCGTATATAATCCATCTTGTAGACTTGCAATATAACAAATAATCCAGTCATGTGTGGCTAAGCCAACTTTATAATCAATCATTTGATTCAATAATGGTAAAATTTTATTCTTTTTAAAAGCTAGAGACATCCCAGCATAGTTTACCCTTTTCACAAACTTTTTTATATCTAAGTATCCGCAATCTTCTTTATATCTATATTGCGGGCCTCGAATTTGCTGATCTTTAACATCAATAATATCAATCTCTCCATGGATTGCTATAGCTTTTTGATTACTTTCGAAAAGGCTTAAATACACTTCAACCTTATCAAACTCCCATAAATCATCTTGGTCACACAAAAATACAGTATCAAATGTTGTACGATTAATACCATCAATATAATTCATTACATATCCAATATTCTCTTCACGAAAGACTAATTTAAAGTCAAGATTAGGATGTTTATCTCTGTAACTGGATATAAATTCACGTGTACCATCAGTAGAACAATCATCAACAATGACTATTTCTTTGGGCACAATCGTTTGATTTAAAATAGTATCTAATTGCCTCTCAATAAATTCAATACCATTGTAAGTAGCTAAAACTACTGAAACTTCATTTCTCATTGCTATCCTTATTTAAAAATTCATAACTCAAATTGACTACTATCCGGCAGCAAACTTTCCATGGCCTGAATAAAATCACTCATTACCTGCTCCTTATCTGGAATGTTATATCCATCATTGATACACATAATTTTGTATTTTCCAGAATTTAATAAATTCCACAAATCTGCTCCCGCATTATCTAAATAAAAAACACTCCCTAGCTTAGGGTTCCCAATAACATATTGACCGCTAGCAATTTGCCAATATTTAAAGAGCCAAACATTAGTATCTGATGGATTCCTAAAACGATTTGAAGAAGTTTTATCTAAAGCCTCATACTCTTTCTCCCAAAGCAATTTAAATGTTGATTTCAATACTGGATAAGGGAGGTGGCTCTCCCAAAAACCACAAATGAACTTACAGTTTATATATAACAAAGATTTTATAATTTGTTTAATTCCTTGCTTAGGAGAAAAAAAATGACCGTTTTTTATAATTTCTCTACGCGTGAAATGACTGGTGATGATACCCATATTGTTCATCTGAAAATGTCCGGTCCCATTTCTTTCAGTGGTGATTGGTGCTAAAGAAGTAATATATTTAGGCAACCCTTCCTCTGAAAAAAAATCATCTGGGGTAACTGGGGCGGTTAAATACATGTCATCGTTAAAGATAACAAAATGTTCTGATAAACCAGAAATTTTATGTACATTGCATTCAATCGAATTTGATGAGAAAACTGGCAAATATTTATTATCAATAATATCTTTATGGTCAATCACAACTATTTTCTTATTATCCAAATCGAGCCAATCTGGCTTTTGATTGTCCGTAACAAGATAAACCTTATTTACCCAAGGAGCAAACTTTTCAACACCTCTAAACCAGTATTTAAATGTTCCCCAATCACGATACGCTTTATCAGAATTCATACTATATTTTAATGTATTGACTGAACCATCATACTGTGCTTTCTTCGCTCTCCAAGCTGGATCATTCCCATCAACCCATGTAACAACAAAATCAATCTTCTCTCCCATTAAATTTCTCCTATTAAAAATCTAATAATCTTTCCATTAACTTTATAGAAGTATATTTCTCAAAATAGCGAGTTTTTGCATTTGCTACTCTTTGTAAAACATCATCAGCCAAGGGATTGAAATCTTCTATTAATTCTGCGAGTTTCTCAAAATCTCCTGACGGATAGAAAGTGACCAACGATTCATCAACATAATCTCTAACTGATGGAATATCATTAACAATAATTGGAACTTCTAAAGACATTGCTTGAAGCATGACCATATGACCTGCTGATAAATCAATATCTTTTAACGATAAGACAAGTACTTCAGATTTTCCTAATACATCTCCAAATGTCTCTAATACAACATCTGACAAAACTTGAATATTTGGCCCATGGTCAGGAACTCTCCAAGGCTGAGTTGCAATCACGCAAGGCATAGAAAGATTTGAAGTTTCAACCGCTTTGACTAGTGTTTCATAATCACGGTTACTGCCTCCTCCTGAAAAGATATACTTAGTTGGTAAAGAACCTGAATAAGTTCGTTGATTATCATAATCTAAACCGTAATGAACAAATTTAAATTTCCTTTTAAATTCTGGAAAAATTCCTGAATAATAATGAATTTCTTTTGAACCATATACTATGATATTGGTAATATTCTGAAAAGATTTTTTCACAAGTTGTTTTCGTAGATAATAATAGAACCTATTTTTTTTATTCTCAAACAAAAAGCCTGCTAATGTAATTTCCTTGCCACTTTTATTGAAAACTCCCAAAAAGAGGCCTACAAGAGGATTTACGCAAATAATCTTCTTAACATCGTATTTAACTAATTTTCGCGCATAATCATACGACATTTTCCACATCAATAGATGATACAAAGCGCTACCAACGTATTTAAAATTTCGCACTTTTCTTATAAGTGGACTTTCATAGTTGGTATAAACCACTCGGCTTCCACCATAAAGAGACTGGTAATACTCTTCATTCTTCTTTTGCAATTCACTATCTAAAATTATTAAATTTTCCATTACACTCCATCTAATTACTTGTTATAAAAATTAAAAATAATGCTATATGTCGTATTTTAGATGCCTTTTCAAACTGTCATTTTTTATCTAAGTTAGTGACCCAGCACAGAACAATTATTATTAACTCTTCTAATTAGCATCATTTCTTACATTACTAACACTTGCATAATATTCTACAACCTCGATTGCATGATCTTTCAGAAGCTTAAGATTAACTGTATCACGCTGGACACTATTCAATTTATTGAGTAGGTCTTGTTTATCATAAAATACATGCTCTTGAGAAACTAAGTCTTTTGAACCCACATTTTCACTCACAAATACATTAACATCATAAGATAGCGCCTCCATCGTGATGAAACCAAATGTTTCTTTGCATTTGCTAGGTACGATAAGAATATCTATATCAGCGTATATCGCATCAATCGTTTCTTTTGTGAAATAACCGTTCTGTTGGATATAAGATGGACAATCTTCATTTGGAAAATGACCATATGTTTTAATATCATACTTTTCCCGATCTAAATCATCAACTATATCTAGAAAATCAAAATACCCTTTATATTCCTCATCAGGCCCGATATAAGCCACCACTATCTTCTCACGGGAATTAGCAAGAATATTGTGCTTACTTATTGAGCTGTTAGAAATAGAAACTATGCTATTATTTTTAGGTGTTATATGATTAGCTTCATAAACTTCCTTAGCTAACTGACTATTGAAAAGGTAAGTATCTATCAACCCAAACATTGCTTTATAATAAGAGCGGAGACCACTATAATCAACAGCCTCTGTAACCTCACGAATTACTAAGTTTTTCTTGGATTTTGGATTTTTTCCAAGCATTTTCAACAATTTCCGAATTGATGGGTAAAAAGGGACTTGAAAGAATCGAAGCTTCTTTACACTAAGAGCATTAGAGGACATAATATTCCATGCTAAATTAGTATTATTGCTACTATAATCGACTCCGTTAAAATAGAAATGCGGAACTGGTGCTAAACCATAATAATCATGACTTGTAAACACAGTTTTAATTCCTAATTCTTTTGCAACTTCAAGAAATTCCTTATGTAATCCTATAAGCGAGTGGATATGAATCGCATCTATATCAATGCTTTCCAAAAATTTCCTATAGGAAGCTTTATCACAGCCCTTCATAAATTTATCTGGTTCTGAAATACCACCAAATAGAGCCAAAGGCAAGCTATTTATTATTTTGTAGCATTGGAATTTTCGATTCTCTGCTTTTTTTATTCTAACTTGCCTAAATATAAAAGAGATTTCTCCTGGATATAATGCGATTACTTCATGTCCGTCTATAGCTTGCTGAGTCATCAAATCCTCAGCATACTTGACAAGACCACCTGTACGTGATGGTTGAAAGCCTAAAGTATAATGCAAAATTTTCATACAATGAACACTTCCTCATAATCCGACACAATCTTTTCCCACGTAAATGCATCCGCAATTCGTTGGCTAGACTTTTCGTCTAATTCCGAAATAGCACCTTCATCAAATCGTTCCACTTCTTCGATTACATGCGCTAGCTCATCTTTTTTCCAATAAATGGCTCCATCCTCACCTACTTCACGGTTAAAGCCAACATCTAGTAACAAATTTAGTTTTGTTGATGCAAGAGCTTCTAAAAGCGATGGGTTTGTCCCACCAACTTCATGGCCATGGAAGTAGGCAAAAGCATTCTCTCGGATGTATTTGAGCAATTCTTGGTCATAGACAGTCCCAACAAATTTGACTCTCGGGTCTTTGTCGAAGCCTGTATCCTTGAGCAACTGATCGTAAAACTTATTTTGTTCCACATTTGTAATGAGAACAAAGTCTTTTTTAGAATTAGACTTCATAAATTCACGAATCATAGTTTCATAGTTATTTTCGGGAACGAATCGTCCCACAACTAGATAATATTCGTTTTCAGCAACGCCTTTTTCCCGATACCAATTACGAACTTTTTCGTCATCAGGTTTTAAAACAGACTTGCTTGTATCTGTCCCGTAAGCGATATAAGTCGTCTTGGGCTGATACTGTTTATAGTCTTCTTGGATATATTTTTCAATATTTTTACTATCGCAAACCAATAAGTCCGCATGCTTGACCATGAGTTGCTCTGAGTATTTCCAATACTTGCGGACGGGTAAACTCCATTTTGCTCGGAGCCACTCATGCCCATCAGGATTGACAAATAAACTGCCTCCGATAGCTTTGATTTTTTTCTTAAGCCCAGCGATAAAAGGCCCAATACGACAAGCTAAAATATAGAAAATAGGAGTCTCGTCCCTATTTGCTTTAGCGATTTCAATCGCTCTATTTACAGCAGCAATATCATAGGCAATGGCTCTAGCTGGCCCAATATTAGGCACATCAATATTGAAACAAATTGCCCCGTTATACTCAAACTGGTCATCTGTGATCCCAGACTTAGCTGAATTTTCACGCATACAGGCTACATAGTACTGTATATTCCTATCTTGCTGATATTCTGTTAATTTCTCAACAAAGGTTTCAAAGCCGCCATACTTGGCAGGGATTCCTTTTGAGCCTATGATATAAACGGACTTCTTCATCTTTCTCCTATCAAGGAAGCGAAGTCTCACCTACTTCGCTCCATCTTTCATTAATACAACTTTGACAGTCTTTAGTAAAATTTTAATATCTGACCAGATGGTCCAATCATCAATATAGGAC
>ERZ773214.2125-NODE-2125-length-10970-cov-20.113697_pt1 | contig 10970 bp, 7 predicted proteins | sample MGYA00511238_ERZ773214 | MGnify/ENA primary metagenome ERZ773214 (study PRJEB29015, sample SAMEA2738157) | human oral metagenome | biome: human oral; feature: human-associated habitat; material: saliva | place: China | collected 2259 ...
TTAACAGTGAAGCACCTTACAAGCGTTTTTTTAGTGAGAAAGAATATCCCATTATTCAAGCCATTCACGATTGCGACAAGGATAAAATCCTTGATATGATGCACAAAGGATGGAACGTTAATTCTATGGGTAAACATGGTTTGGAGTTGGATTAGGCAAAGATGCAACTACTACTATATTAAAAGCTGCACCTGCTGAGTGTGCTATATCGAAAGAGATAGTAAGTAGCATATTTACTGCAGAATTTTGGACTGTCTTTAGAAAATGCCCGAGACTAACTCTTCGATTAATTAGTCCTACGTCGCTTATTAAAGATGTAGGCAAGGGGCTTATAAAAGGTTCAGCCGTCGGCATCCTACAATTACTATTTAACAATTGGATTGATAAGCAAGAAAAAAATATGATGGATAAAAATAAAGAGATAGAAAAAAATATTAAGTATCAAATAAAATTAGATAGTAATATTATAGCTAAGAAAATATAGTTAAATTTAAATGGGTATTTTGATAAGAGCATCAAAAAGCTTAACTTTATTGTAAGTTTATTATCAGTACCATACTTCTTAAATAGTTTTACAAAGATATGATATTATAATCATTAAATATTAAAAGATGAAGACTTTCAAAATTGATGCACAAGGAATAGGGTCAGCCATCGGTTTATTATTGGTATATGGAGTAGTCTACCTGATTTTCCATCGCACACCAGCAAGCGAAGAAGAGGTTAATGCATATATTCAGAACTCTGAAGTTGTGGAACTGACAGATTTTACTTTTTTCGATGTGGAAAACATGGTAGTGTATGCAAGACAACCTTTAAGGCGCAACGATAGTTCATTGTGTAAGGATATAGCAAAACTTTATTCGCCAGACAGTAAGAAAAATTTTGTTTTAGAGTCTTATGGATCACCCTACAGAATATCGGTAGATGCAGAACTTTTGCGAAGGAGTCCCAAAATCTATCTTGTTGTTAATAAGGATGATTTGCATAATCCAAAATTAGGAAGTAAGGAAAAGCCAGTTCCTGCATTATTGTGGTACACAAGTCCAGATAGTAAATTTAATAGAGTTCCTGAAGACGATTACAAAAATAATGTAAAGGAATACCTAACCTATTGCCGAAATGAATAAAGAAAGAGTATAATAACTGGTTAATGGGTAAACTGAAGGGTTAGATAATATAGAAAAGCAAAGATATATTAAAGCAAAAGAGTTCTATCAAAAAAATGAAGACTTTCAAAATTAATGCACAAGGAATAGGTGCAGCCATAGGCTTATTGTTGGTAAACGGGATAGTCTATCTTATTTTTCATCGCACACCAGCAACCGAGGAAGAGGTCAACGCATATATTCAGAACTCGGAAGTTGTGGAACTGACGAATATTACCTTTTACGATGAGGAAAACATGGTAAGGTATGCAAGACAGCCATTGAGGCGTAATAATAGTTCGTTGTATAAGGATATAGCAAAACTTTATTCGCCAAACAGTAAGAAAAATTTTGTTTTAGAGTCTTATGGTTCTCCCTACAGAATATCGGTAGATGCAGAACTTTTACGAAGGTGTCCTAAGATTTATCTTGTTGTTAATAAGGATGATTTGCATAATCCAAAATTAGGAAGTAAAGAGAAACCTGTTCCAGTATTATTATGGTACACACGTCCTGATAGTAAATTTAATAGAGTTCCTGAAAGAAATTATATATATAGTGTAAAGGAATACTTAACCTATTGCCGAAATGAATAAAGAAAGAGTATAATAACTGGTTAATTGGTAAACTGAAGGGTTAGATAGTATAGAAAAGCAAAGATATATTAAAGCAAAAGAGTTCTATCAACAAAATGAAGACTTTCAAAATTAATGCACAAGGAATAGGTGCAGCTATAGGCTTATTGTTGGTAAACGGGATAGTCTATCTTATTTTTCATCGTACACCAGCAAGTGAGGAAGAGATTAACGCATATATTCAGAACTCGGAAGTTGTGGAACTGACAGATTTTACTTTTGAAAAATGATTACATAATTTCGAATAAAACATCTACAAATAACGGCAAAAACACATGTAAAAGATAAGTTTGTAACAAACGGTAAATCAGTTAGTTATAAGTTTGTGCAAGAAAAGATGCTTAATTGGACTTCAAAAGGGCGTTAGTAAGACCTCTAAAGGGCATCTTTTGTAAGTCAATTAAGCGTCTTTTAGAAATCAAAAGAGCATGTGTTATTTTTGAGTTGCATGAAAATAGTTTACAGGTATTAGTTGGTATGAGAATAAGTAACTTGTAGAAGACGGAAAGATATTAATACGAGATTTCTTGAGAAGATATTTAATGTGATATAACGTTTAGATTTTATTTTTTTGGTTACATTTGTTGCCAAATATGAATTACGCAAAGGTAACAAGTGTTACCTAATGAAGAGTTTTCTCTTTCTTTGATTATGTTTACAAACTTATGGCATATCTATTGTTGTTCATTGCAGTAAGAGGAGGGCATGGTATGCCCTAATTTAATATAAGGTCTTAAAATATAAATAAACATTAATCAGAATTAAAAAAAATGACACCAAAGAAATTATGGTTGACTTTGGCAGCGGTCATTATTGGGTCGTTTGCCGTTTTATGCTTCTATGGCGTTGAGATTTTCAGAGAGATGCCACCTTTTCCTAACAAGGTGGTAACAGAGAGTGGTGAAACGTTGTTTGAAGGACAAGATATAAAAGATGGACAGAACGTTTGGCAGTCTATTGGAGGTCAGACAGTAGGTAGTGTTTGGGGACATGGCGCATACGTAGCTCCTGATTGGACAGCCGACTATTTGCATCGTGAGTCAGAATTGATGTTAGCCGAATTAGCTAAGAAAGATGGTAAGGTATATAACCAGTTGGACGAGGCAGACAAGGCTAAGTATAAGGTATTGTTACAAAAAGAGCTCCGTAAGAATACATATGACGCACAGACAGGCATTATCACCTTTAGTAAGATGCGTGCTAAAGTGGCAAAGCAATTGCATAATTATTATGCCAAACTATTCTTAAATGACCCATCTATGGCTAAATTGCGCAATGCGTATGCTATGCGCGATAAATCTGTAGAAGCAGTAGACGGACTTTCTGCTGAGAAGCGTTTTGATAAGATGGACGCTTTCTTCGCATGGTCAAGCTGGGTATGTGTGACCAACAGACCTAATAGCGACGTTAGTTATACCAATAACTGGCCACACGACCCTGTTATAGGCAATGTTGCCCCTACTTCGTTACATCTCTGGTCAGGCTTTAGTGTGTTATTGTTACTCTTCTGTGTAGGAATTTTAGTTTACTATTATGCACAGCATAAAGAAGAACATGTATCAAAGGTGCCAGAATCAGATCCGATGAGAGATCTTAAGCCTACAGCATCGATGCGTGCCGTGCTGAAATACATTTGGGTAGTAGGTGCATTGATGCTGGTTCAGATGCTTTCTGGTGTGATTACAGCTCATTACGGTGTAGAGGGAGATGCTTTCTTTGGGTTACCCATACAAAACATTTTCCCTTATGCCGTATCGCGTAGTTGGCATGTCCAGTTGGCTATTCTTTGGATTGCAACCTCGTGGTTGGCTACAGGTTTATATATAGCTCCAGCAGTTTCGGGAGTTGAACCAAAATATCAAGCCTTAGGCGTAAACATTCTCTTTGGAGCATTGGTTTTCGTAGTTGCAGGTTCATTAGCTGGTCAATGGTTCGGAGTAATGCAAAAGCTTGGTTTCGTAGAGAACTTCTGGTTTGGCCATCAAGGATATGAGTATGTTGAGCTGGGACGTCTATGGCAGATACTATTGCTTACAGGTTTAGTTCTTTGGCTATTCTTGATGATTCGTGCACTTATTCCTGCACTCAAACGAAAGGACGAAAATCGCCATTTACTTACGCTTTTTGTTATTGCCTCATTAGCTATCGCATTCTTTTATGCAGCAGGTTTGATGTATGGACGCCAAACCCATATGGCTATTGCTGAATACTGGCGTTGGTGGGTTGTTCACCTTTGGGTTGAAGGATTCTTCGAGGTATTTGCTACGGTGGTTGCATCGTTCTTATTCTGTCGTTTAGGACTACTTAAGATTAAGAGTGCCACAGTTTCTGTGTTATTCTCTACTATCGTCTTCCTTGCAGGTGGTATTTTAGGAACATTCCATCACTTGTATTTCAGTGCGACCCCAACTGCTGTATTAGCACTTGGAGCTACATTCAGTGCTATGGAACTTGTTCCGCTCGTACTGATAGGAATAGAAGCATATCATAATTATCAACTGAGCCGTTCTGCCGATTGGATAAAATCCTATAAGTGGCCGATATATTGCTTCATTGCAATGTGTTTTTGGAACTTCTTGGGTGCTGGTATCTTTGGTTTCTCAATTAACCCGCCAATCGCCTTGTATTATTTGCAAGGACTGAATACTACTGCCGTTCACGGACATGCAGCTCTTTTCGGAGTCTATGGTATCTTAGGAATAGGCTTAATGCTATTTGTTTTGCGCGGTCTTTATCCAAATAATGAGTGGAACGATAAGCTTATAGGATCTGCTTTCTGGTGTATGAACGTTGGTTTACTGCTAATGACGGTGGTAAGTATTTTACCTATTGGTATCCTACAAGCCAACGAAAGCATCACCAACGCTTACTGGTCGGCAAGGTCGGCTGAATTTATGCAACAAGATCTCATGCAAACATTAAGATGGCTACGTATACCTGGAGATATATTTGTAGCTTTAGGTGAAGTTCTATTTGTCTTGTTTGTCATCGGTTTACACTTTGGCTGGTCGAAGAAAGGTAAACGCTAAAAGGCAGCTTTATCGGCTTGCGTTATAGATGTTGATTTCGTGTGTTTCAAGGGCTACAACTGTGTGCTTTAGCCCTTGAAACTATTTTGAAGGATGTATAACCTATTAACCCCTATCTCAACTGATTCTTTTTTTATAAAATAATGCTTCTTCCTTCCATATCTATCTCTTTTGTTATTCTATTGGTTAGAGGTAAAAACTTTTGTAGTTAGATTTGGGCAAATGACTTTAATACATTATCTTTGCATAAGAGAAACAAAGTATTATCTAAATCATATTAATAAAATGGACAATAACAATCAGAATCAAGAGGGACAGCAGTTGCAGATTGATCTCTCACCAGAAATCGCTAAAGGTGTTTATACAAACTTCCAGATAATCTCTCATTCAAGTTCAGAGTTTGTACTTGATTTTGCTACACTTCTTCCAGGTGTACCAAAGGCAACAGTAACAAGCCGTGTTATCATTGCTCCTGAGCACGCTTTGCGTCTGCTTGCTGCTTTGCAGGATAATGTCGTTCGTTATGAGAAAGAGTTTGGTAAGATTGATCGCCATGAGCCAGAGCAGGAGCCACGTACGATTGCTCCATTTGGTCCTGGTAAGGTTGATGCATAAGCAGACTTCTTAATGATCAATAATAAAGCCGTCCGAGTAATCGGGCGGCTTTATTGTTTTTGATAATCTCGGTTGATATAGAATGTGCAGTTATCGAATTAATTGCGTTTCAGCAATGGTAGGAAATCAGTTCTTCTACCATTTGGGCGTAATGGGTTTAACCTCGAAAAGCAAATTTATAAATAAAGATACCAACAAGAGGTGTGAATGCAAGGCTCAATCCTATAAATATGAAGCACGATAGCCAGCCCCAATCTCTCCACTTGATGACAAAGGGCATAAGTATTAGTGTAATGATGAGCTCTATAAATGTCCACATAATAAGATGTTCTTTTGAATGACAAAGATAAATAAAAGTAATGTAATAACAAAGCGATTATATCTTATTTCTGTTCAATCTCATTTGGGTTAAGACGGAGAATACACCTTGTCGGTAATCCCATTATGAAGTTCTGGAAATAATAACGGACACACGATTTGTGCGTCCGTTACAGATAATATAGTTATATAAGTTGCTTTATAGTCCTTGGCTTTGTAACTCTTTCTCAGGTATTGGTAACCACTTGATTTTACGGCTTGCCCATGTTGTCGCGGAAGAACCTTGTTCTAAACTGCGGCGGATATCTGCTGTGCGTTCACCACGGAAAGCAAGGAAGATACGACGTAACTCGGCTATTTGTGCAAGGGTAGGGGCAGTTGACAGTTGACTGGCTGTGTCATATTTGCCAATAACCTTATTAACCTCTGTCATTGCATCACCTGTCATAATACCTCTTACGATGAGTTCAGCTTTGATAAGATGGATATCATCATTGTTTGAAATAATCATCGAACCCTTTCTTGTTAGCCCTGACGCATAAATGTTATAGCGATTAGGATTCTTCTTATCTACACTCGCATGAGCCAGTGGTAAGGCTTTCTTTTCAGCATCTGTTGTTCTTGCAGCTTCAAGAGAAGGGCTTACTTGTACATCACGGCTGTTTGGACCGATAGCACTGTAAAGTGGGTTGTCACCACCATCGTTGTTATAGATTACCTCCACAGTCTCACCATCCTTTAGTGCTCCTTCTACGAATGTCTTAGCGTCTGCGTATTGTCCACGATGCATAGCCAGTTTGAGTTCGTAGGTTTTTATCTGTCGGATAGCTGCGTCTTGGTCAAAGCCTTTGAAGGACTTTAGTGCATCAGACTTTGCAGCTTTCTCAGCAGCTTCGTATTGCTCCTTAGCTTGGTTTAGTAGTGTCTCGTGCGGGATAACAGCCTTATTCAGGATGACAGACCCACCTTCTGCTGCCGGAGTTGTAGAGAAAGACTCTGCAAGCAACTGTAGAGCATAACCTGCATGAAGGTGACCCACGTAGTTACCGTATGCCTTTACAATCTCTGTCTGCTCAGCATTTGCTCCTGTTATCTGTCCAGCAATCTCAGGTAGTTCGATGCTTCGTGCATAATAATTGTGGATTTTATTCCATAGATCATTCTGAGTACCCGAAGTAGGAGTGAGGTTATCAGTCGCAATCTGGCGATAAAGGAGCGCATTAGGAATCGTTCCTTCGGTCAATTCGTCAACGGTTGTACCCAAAGCGAGGAAGGCTGCAGCAGAGGCATCGCCTTGAAGCGTCTTTACGTAGGCTACCAACGGACCATCAGTAATACTATTGCTTTGAATATTAGCAACCATTGCAGATTTATTCAGTTGGTCTCTTGTAAGTGTATTACTTGGTGTCTCCGCATTTTCTACCCATGAATCGCAACTCGCGAATAGTACAGAAAGGGCGAGAATGGCATATATTGATTTTTTCATTTTATCGTCTTCTTTTTATAATGTGAAACTTAATGTTGCTGTGTAAGTGCGTGGATGTGGAGTATTGGTAATGTCACGTGACAAACTTCCAATACCTCTCTGTTTACGATTACCACCGTTGCCTTCCACTTGTGGGTCAGCACCAGAGTAGTTGGTAAGGACAAATACATTTTGTATAGCGAAAGAGAAACGCATTCCATTCACCACGTTGCGTGTCCACTTGCGCGAGAGTGATGAGAGGTCATAACCTAAGTAGAGGGTTGACAAGCGCAAGAAGTTAGCTTTCTCGATGTAGTTAGCTCTGAAGCGTGCACTGTGTGCTAATTCCTCTGCAATTTGATTATATTCAGTAGTACCAACGGTGGCATTAGCAAGTGCCTGCAGCTGATCGTTACGTTTCTTCAAGTTGTCACCCAAGCCAGATACATTATAGAAGCTTTGATTATAGATAGATGCACCCAAAGCATAATTCCACTTTGTTCCGAAGGTGAAGTGGCTGAAGAGTTTTAGGTCGAAACCAAACGAACCATTGACAGATGGGAATGGCTTACCAAGATACTGGTAGTCATTACTCTCAATGGCACCTATTTTCTGGTTGTATGTACCGTCAGCATTGAAGGCTGGCTTCTCAACAGTGTGATAATAGAAAGCATAGACAGGTTGCCCCTCTTTTACAACGTTAGGATAGTTATTGATATCCTTTCCGCCAGTATCAATCACTTTGTTTGCCTGATAATTAAGGTTTGCATACACGTCAAGAGAATGGCGATTAGCCTGTTTCCAGAGGTTACCATTATAACTGAACTCAATACCATGACCCTTGATGCGTCCTACGTTACGTGGAACGCTACCTATCCAGCCATCGCTTGAAAGAAGGTCATCATAGATGATGGCGTCAGAGGTGTATTGTGCATACAGAGTAAGTGCTAATGTATGTCTGTTACGAATAGTCCAGTCTGTTCCTAATTCAATCTCTCGCATACGCTCAGGTTTGATATCAGGGTTACCTTTGTACTGAGGTTTAACAATTGGACCATAAGCACTGATGCCGTCCATGACATAAGACGTGCGGGCATCTGTAGGGTAGGGAAGGCGTCCACTCTCACCATAGGCAATGCGGAACTTCTGATTCTTGAGGTTGTATGATGCACTCAAAGAGGGATAATAGATACTTGCCACATTACTACCAATAAGGTTAGAAGCATCACGTCTGAGTCCTGCATTGACAAAGAAACGGTTATCATAGTTCAGGAAAGCCTCACCATAGAGACCCCATGTGCGTTGTTCGAAGCTTGACTCTGTTACTGTACGTTCCGTTGCTGCTGAGATATTGTCGATATCACTTCTAAAGCGAGATGCAGAAATACTATTCAGTGTTTCGTACTGGCGTGCAATCTGTGAGAGAAGGGTTGCTGTAAGGTCCCATTTGTCTGCAAGATGAAACTTACGAGTAGCTTTTATGTCCCAGTTAAAGTTAGAGTTTCTGCGGTTACTTATATTTTTTGCACCCTCAGAGTTATTTCCTAACTTATAACCGAAAGGTAGACGATAGATTCCTTCTGTATGGTTTACGTCTGCGCCAATGATAGTCTCAATCTTTATATCTGCTGGAAGCATATAGCTAAGACGAAGGTTACCGATGAAACGATCGTTGCCATAGGTCCAACTCTGTGCTCGCCACGTACTCTCGTCGACATATGGCCATGGCGTCTGGTTAATCATTAAGTTCCATATTGCATCATATCTACCCATTGCAGTCTGTGGAAGACTGATGTTACCATGTATGTAGGAAGCAGTAGCACCGAGTGAGAAGCGACCAGAGCGAAGGTCATAAGCCATCTTCGCACTATGTCGTTTGTCCTTATTGCCAGGTACGATACCTGCAATGTCATTCATATTGTAAGAGAAGAAGAGGTTCTGATTCCCTTTGAAGGCTTTTGAAACAGAGGTGTAGATAGTTTTCTGCCAGCCCGTTTGGAAGAAGTTATTGATAGGATCATTATTTACAAACTGATCATATTTTCTTGCCAATGTAGCTGCTCCTAACGACATCTTCACTTGTATGTCAGCCTTTCTGTTTTCTGGATTGTTATTTTTACCTCTTTTGGTTGTGATAACTATAACACCATTAGCAGCCTCTGCTCCATAGCTGGCTGCGGCAGAAGGACCTTTTATGACATCGATAGTTGCAATGTCATCAATGGTCAAGTCATTGAGTGCGCTGAGTGCATCTTGTGAACTATTGATGTCAGAGATATGTGAGCTATTGTATTTCACACCATCAACATAGATGATTGGGTCACGCTCCATACTCATTGTAGCACCACTACGCATGTTAAAACGGATTGGCATACCAACTTTACCATTGCTTTGGTACATCTGTACACCACCAATCTTACCATCAAGCATGTCGCTGAGAGAATTTGTATGCGCATTCTTACTCAGATTTTCAATGTCGACATGGTCAACCTTGCTTCCAAGTGCTTTCTGACTACGTGCACTGGAGATACTGGCTGTAACCTGTACCTCCTGAAGGTCGATACCAGGAATAAGACTGATAGTAGGCTGTCCTTTTAGTGCTTGTGCCTTTATGTTTTGTTCCTTGAAACCAATATAACTGATGTGCAGTGTCTGGTCATCATTTGTGTTCAGTGAGAAGTAACCGTCTTCGTTGGTTACTGCCTCTACACCTTTATTTCCTTTGACCACAGCACCAATAATAGGCTCACCTGTATCTTGGTTAATAACTCGTGCCTTGTAAGTTGTTTGCGCACTTAAATTGATAGCAGAGGCTACCGATAGCATGGCAATACCTCTCTTAATGTTTTGTATCATGAAATGTTTCTGTTGTTATCCTCCTAAGGAGTAATATTAAGTAATGACTACATTATATAAGGTGTAGCCGATTTTTTTGGCGCAAAGATACCTCTTAAATAATGATACTGCAATACCTAAAAATTGTGATTTTCATTAGCAAGTCGTATCGTTGTACTCATAAATATGTTGATTCAGAATGAAGTAAGATGGGAATCTTCTGATATAAGGAGTCTTTTTCTAATTTATTAAGACTTCAGAAGGTTGTCTTCTTTCTAAGTATAGCTGCTTAGCACATGTGGTGTTGTTCGTAAGCACCATTGGTGCTGATGCTCCGCACCATATGTGCGCAGCCTAATAAACACTCCACAGAAGCTTGCTAAAAAGTGGTAACATTGGTATTAAGTAGAGGTTGTGTTAGTTTAATTCAATAAAGAAGATTCTCGATGAGATAAGAACTTCTTTTTGTGCAGTGTGAAGTATCTGATTTATAAGCTGTTTGTTGTTTATGGAAAGATTTATGTTCTATGTCGGGTTGCTGTTATTGTTATCGTTCTATGGCCGTTGAAAAATCAGATGTATTTTACAGTCGGTATTACATAATTTAGCTTCTTCGAATGTATTTTCATTCAAAAATTATAGAAAATGGACTTTGTTAGTAGCGATTTTTAGCCCCAAAATCATGCGAATGGGTGCTTTTAAACTGTTAAATAATAAGTAAAAAGTTATTTATTGTTAATGAATAACGTTTGGCAGATTATTCTTTTTCTTATTATTAGGTCATTTAACAGATTATTCGTACCTTTGCAACCCGAAACAACAGAGTGAATTATATCGTTTTTAGCGTGTTTCACTTGTGTTTGTAATGGTTTGAAAATAAACAAAATAAATATATAACAATAAAAAGTAAAATTATGCCTACTAT